>Ga0307477_10001574_pt1 | contig 18891 bp, 16 predicted proteins | sample atmos_gasesECM2C_FD_203316 | JGI IMG/M metagenome (GOLD analysis project Ga0307477, IMG submission 203316) | Hardwood forest soil microbial communities from Morgan-Monroe State Forest, Indiana, United States - atmos_gasesECM2C_515 | ecosystem: Environmental > Terrestrial > Soil > Temperate...
CGCTCGGCGCGACCTGGTGGCAAAGTTCCCGCGAGATGCTCCGCTATAGCCGCGCCGGACTTTTTGGCGCCGTGATGCTTGGCCTGGCGCGGGCGGCCGGCGAGACCATGGCGGTTACCATGGTCATCGGAAACAACAACGAAATTCGTGCTTCCTTGTTTGCGCCGGCGCAGACGATGTCGAGCCTGCTGGCCAACGAATTTGCCGAGGCCAGCACCGATCTTCACCGCTCGGCACTTTCGGAAGTCGCGTTGATTCTCCTGGCGATGTCGCTGCTGTTCAACGTCATCGCGCGCTATCTGGTCGTTGGGAAAAACAGCCGTTCGGCGGCAGCCCATTGACAGGCCCTGCAATGGAACATCCGATTCACAATGTCGTTACGCGGACCTACAGCCGGGTCATGTTCGCCGTGTGCGTGGCGTTTACGGTTGCTATCCTGGGGATCCTGGCGCTGGTGACGGCTTACCTGCTTTCGATCGGCGCGTCGTCGCTCAGTTGGGATTTCTTTACGCGGCTGCCGATCCCTCGCGGGATGGACGGTTACCCCGGAGGGATGGCAAACGCCCTGCTGGGCACGGTAATTCTAATCGCCCTCGCCAGCACGGTCGGGATTCCGGTCGGCATGCTGACCGGAATCTATCTCTCGGAATACAGCGCCAACTCGATGATCGCGGCGCCCACGCGATTTATCTGTGACGTGCTGAACGGCGTGCCCAGCATCGTTGTCGGAATACTGGGATATGAATTCGTCGTGCGACCGCTGAATCACTTCAGTGGATATGCGGGCGCCGTGGCGTTGGCCTTTATCATGGTCCCGATCGTTGCCCGCACGACCGAGGAGATGTTGCGGCTTGTACCCAACAGCTATCGCGAGGCATCCATTGCGCTGGGAGCTACCAAGGCGCGCACGATTCTAAAAGTGGTCCTTCCCGCCGCCACAGGCAGTGTCATCACCGGGATCATGCTGGCAATTGCCCGCGTTGCAGGCGAGACGGCGCCGCTATTGTTCACCGCCCTGGGCAGCGCCTTGATGACGGTGAATCCGTCGAGTCCATTCCCGGCGCTAACCCTTCAGGTTTATGAGCATTCGAGGTCGCCGGAACCGGCCCAGCAGAAACTCGCCTGGGCGGGCATCCTCGTACTGATCGCGCTGATCTTCGTACTGAATCTTGGGATTCGCTTCTTCGCTCGGTCGGTACAGACGCGGACGGCGCGATAATTCGCAGCTCAGCAGGAGGTGGCTCGTGACGCCCAGAACTGAATCACCGCCGGCCCAGCAACGCCTCCCGGTTATGAGGGAGATTCCGGTTTCGATGGCAAACAACACCCCCGATTCTTCCAAGACCCCGCCGGCGCGCCCGCCAGCGTCGCGGTCCACGCCGAGCGGCCATTCCGAGGTCCATCCCGAGATCTACGCCGAGCCCCATATCCTGTCAGTCGAACAGTTCTCGCTGTATTACGGCAAGCACAAGTCGTTGCACGAAATCAGCATGCCGATTGCGGCCCACAAAGTCACGGCACTGGTCGGCCCCAGTGGATGCGGGAAATCCACCCTGCTTCGCAGCATCAACCGGCTCAACGATCTCATCGACACCGTCAGCACCGAAGGACGAATCACGCTTCACGGCGAAAATGTATACAATGGCAGCATCGACATCATCCGCCTGCGGAAACGGCTGGGGATGGTCTTCCAGAAGTCCAATCCCTTCCCGATGTCAATCTTCGAGAACGTGGTATACGCCCGACGGATCGGCGGCGAGCGCAATCGCGCCAGACTTCACGAGGTCTGCGAGCGGTCGCTCCGCAGCGCGGCGCTATGGGATGAGGTGCAAGACCGGCTTCATTCCAGCGCGTTGGGATTGTCCGGCGGGCAACAGCAGCGATTGTGCATCGCCCGAGCGATCGCCGCCGAGCCGGAAGTCCTTTTGATGGACGAACCTTGCTCGGCCCTCGATCCCATCGCCACCGCCAAGATCGAGGACCTGATCCACGAGCTGCGTGGAAAGTACACTGTCGTCATTGTCACGCATAACATGCAGCAGGCTGCCCGCGTCAGCGACTACACGGCGTTTATGTACCTTGGCCGCCTTATCGAGTACGGCCCGACCGGAAACATCTTCCAGAACCCGCGACTGAAACAGACGGAAGACTACATCACTGGAAGGTTCGGATAACGAAGGAGGGTTCGGGGTTCGGGATTCGGGGTTCAGCAACCATCTCCCGAACCCCGAACCCCGAACCCCACAACATGCGACACTTTCACGAACAGCTCGGCGACTTGTTTCAGCGCCTCGTCCTGATGGGCTCGCTGGCGGAGGGGATGATCCGCACCGCCGTACGCAGCCTGATGGAACAGAACGAGGCCCTGGCCGCCGAGGTTTACGCGCGGGAGCAAGAGGTCAACGTCCTACAGGTGGAGGTGGATGACAAGGCGGTCCGTCTCACCGCGCTTCAACAGCCCGTCGCGCAGGACGCCCGATTCCTGTTCATGGCATCCCGCATCGGCGGGGAGCTGGAGCGAATTGCCGACCAGGCAGTCAACATCTGCCAGAACACGCATTACGTGCTGGAAGGCCCGCCGATCAAGCCGCTGGTCGATCTCACCATCATGTGCGAGGTCGTCCAGAAAATGGTGCGCGACAGCGTGACGGCAATGATCAATCACGACGCCTCGATGGCCGAGAAGGTGCTCGATGAGGAGGAGAAAGTTGACGCCTTTCGCGACCAGGTCTTCCGCGTATTGCTGACGCACATGATGGGTGACCCTCGAACCATCCGCCAATGCCTCTCGCTGATCCTGATCGGCCGAAACCTCGAGCGGATCGGCGACCACGCGACCAACATTGCCGAGGAAGTCATTTACTGGATCCACGGGCGGGACGTGAGGCATCAGGGGCCGCGGAATCGCGCCGCGGCTGCCGGAGATGCCCCGTCAAACGATGTTCTCATGGAGCAGTCGGCTGCCGTGCAATCGGAGCGGCCCGCGGGAGAATCGAACAGGGCCGGAAACAGCGCATGAAAAAAGGCACGATCCTCGTTATCGACGATGAAAAGGACCTGATCGAGCTGGTGCGTTACAATCTCGAGAAGGAAGGGTTCGACGTCATCGCCGCCACCGACGGGCAATCGGGGCTCGACGTCGTCAGACGGCACCGGCCCGACCTGGTGGTGCTCGACTTGATGATGCCGGGGCTGGACGGCTTACAGGTCTGTCAGCAACTTCGGTCCGACCCGCGCTCGAACCGGGTTCCGGTCATTATGCTCACGGCGAAAGCGACCGAACCCGACCGTATCGTCGGCCTGGAGTTGGGGGCGGACGACTACATCACCAAGCCTTTCAGCCCGCGCGAGGTCGTGGCACGGGTAAAAGCGGTCTTGCGCCGCAGCACTCCGCAGGCCGAGCAGCCGCAACTGATCCGTTGCGGTGAGCTGGCAATCGACCTGAGCGGCCACGAAGTCACATTCCGCGGCCAACGAGTAGCGCTCACCGCGACCGAATTCCGCATCCTCGAATTCCTTGCCGGCCGCCCGGGGCGCGTCTTTACCCGCGATGAGATTATCGACGCGGCGCTGGGTCACGAGACGGCGGTTTTTGACCGCACGGTTGACGTTCACATCACCGCGATCCGCCGCAAGCTCGGCGCCGGCGCCGAGCAGATCGAAACCGTCCGCGGTTTCGGGTATAAGTTCCGCCACGCCGCGGATGCGTTGGTTTCCTAGGTCTTTCGAGGCCCTGCTTGCTTTCCAGCCGGTTTTTTCGCCGAATCTTCATTCCCTACCTGCTGTTGATTTGCGCGGTGGCTGGAGTCATCGGCCTGTTCGCGGCGACGCGTCTCCGCCAGACGTATCTCGATGGGACGCGCGCCGGCCTGCACAACGAATCCATTCTGGTATCCGACCTGCTGCGTCCGGCCCTTCAGGCCGGGAACACACCGGGCGTCGAGGCCGAGGCGCGCCGCCTCGGTCAGTTGCTTCAATGCAAAATCGCCGTAATCGACGAAGACGGAAATCTCATCGGGGAAAACGATGCTGACGCGGCCACGACGGAGAATCGCGCCGCACGGCCGGAAGTGGTGAGCGCCGCCGAGCGCGGGGATGGATGGGACATCCGCGACAGTCGGGCCCTGAACGCGAAAGTCCTGTTTTTCGCGCACAAGCTTCAGACCGGGGACGGCAAAGCTCATTTCGTCCAGCTCGCGGCGCCGCTTGCTAATCCGGACCGCCAGATCGAGCTGCTCTACGGCGGGTTGGGTGCCGCGGTCCTGGCGGCGCTGGCGGCGGCCGTCCTCCTGTCATTCTATTTCGCGCGCCGCAGCGCCGCGCCGCTTCTGGAATTGACGACCTTCGCCAGTGCCTTGGCGCGGGGCGAATTGAATCGACGGCTGCTCCCATCGGACAACGGCGAGATCAGCCATCTCGCCAAGGCGTTGAACACGATGGCCGATTCGCTGGGGCGCTTGCTCGTGCAAAACAGCAAGGACCGCGCTGAGCTGCTGGCAATGCTGGCCAGCATGAGCGAGGGCGTCATCGCCACCGATACGCGGCAGCGCGTCGTGGTCGTCAACCATCGCGCCGGCGAATTGCTCGCCTTCGACGCCGCGGCCGCGCAGGGAAAGCCGCTTTGGGAGGTCGTCCGCAACGAGGCAATCCTGAAAGCCGCAGGCGAGATCCTGGCCGGCAGCGAGCCGAAGGCCTTCCAGGTCAGCCCCGACGTTGGAGCTTACCTCGAAATTACGGCCTGCACGTATCCGTCCGGCGCCGCGCCACAGGGGTTGGTCCTGGTCGCCCACGACACCACCCAGAGCATGCGCTACCAGGAGCTGCGCAAGGAATTCGTGGCCAACGTTTCCCACGAGCTGCGCACGCCGCTCACAGTCATCAAGGGTTTCACCGAAACGCTTCGCGACGGTGCGATGACCGACCCTCTGAGCGGCCCGAAGTTCCTGGCAACGATTGAGCGGCACGTCGATCAGCTCACCAACTTGGTGGATGATTTGCTGGAGCTCTCGAAACTGGAGGGAACGCCGGAAATACCGCGGCGGGCGAGCTTCGACATCGCTTCGGTTGTCCGCCGGGCCGCCGATCTGCTAATGCCCGCCGCCCAGCGGAAGGAGCAGACGCTGACCGTGGAGATCGCCCGCGGCCTGCCGGCGCTTCTGGGCAACGCCGATTACGTCGATCGCGCCGTGTCCAATCTGATCGACAACGCGATCAAGTACACACCCGAGCGAGGCGAGATCCGCGTCTCGGTCGTGCCCGACGAAAACAACGTTGTCGTGGAAGTCGCCGACAACGGCATCGGCATCCCGCCGCACGATTTGTCGAGGGTCTTCGAGCGGTTCTATCGCGTCGATCGTTCGCGATCGCGCGAAATGGGCGGTACCGGGCTGGGCTTATCGATCGTGAAGCACGTTGCCCAGGTTCACGGGGGGTCGATCGACGTCATCAGCACGCCGGGACAAGGCTCCCGTTTCCGGCTCAAGCTGCCAATTCCTGAACCGTCATCCTAGCGGCTTTGCTGATTACGGTTGTGTCGTGTCAAACTGCCGTACCCGCACCTTTGACATGTGCGCTCCGACGCCTGCCTTGCCGGATAAGCCTGCGTAATCGCCGGCGATCACCGCACGTGTCTTCCCATCCACGGCGAGGACCGCTCGAGTCGGTTCGATCGTCCAGGTGAGGTGAACCCAGGTGTTCGCGGGCACCTGCCCCTTGCCGCCGAAAGCAATTACGTCTCCGCTGGCTGGGTCCTGATAGCGCAACTCATTTTGATTTTGCTCCCAATTAAAAATCACGGCTCCCTTTGTGCCGAAATACAGGCGGATGTTCGTGGAGTCGGTCATGGCGCTCACGTCAATCCGAACGGGAACGCTAAGGGTGGTGGGCGTCCTGATCTGTCCGTCACGGGTGATCTCGACTCCTGTTGCGGTCAGACGCACGTCAATGGCGCCGCGCGCCAGCTCATGCAACGCATCGGGGCCCCCTTTTGCAACAACGGGCGAAGCTTCGGGGCCGGCGGCGGGGCGGATCGCGGGACTGGCCGAGACCGTGCCGGCCCCGGACGTCACGCCGCCTGGATTGATCTGCGACATCACCAGAAATCCCGCAGTCAGGTCCATCCGGTAGACAAAGTTCTGCAAGAACGTCCCCCCGAGTAGGCAAGGCGCGTCCTTCATCGACTCGGGCATGATTGCGCACTTGATGTTGCGCGCGCTGAAAGCATCCAACCGAACGCTGCTTAGTGTCATCACTTTGGCTTCATGGGATTTACCATCAGCGGTAACGAGTTGCATAGTCGGGTCATCGGGACCAGGAGTCATGCCGAGCTTCTGGGCCGCAATCCAGGGCAACGTCACGATGGCCGCTCCCGAATCGATGACCATCGGCAGGTTCAAGGTGCCATCGAGCGTGACATCGACCTGAGGCACGCCCCCTTCAATACGAAATTTGATGCGACTGGAAGTGATCTTGAGTCGCTCACGGCGTACTCCGGGCAGCTCCTGGGCAAACTGCGCCGACGGGCCGAGCCGGGCTGGTACGCGCATGCCCGTACTGACCTGAGTTAATGCTGATTTGACCTGTTCGTCCGCCGCCAGAACTTGATATTGCCCCACCGCGGCTTCCATGCTGTCGGATAGATCGACGACGGCTTGGACATACTTGTCGCGTGGGTCGTCCAGAGCGTCCAATTCCTTCTGGCAGGCCGCACGGTATTCTCCGATCTGGCGAATTTGTGCGCGCAGGTCGTTGTACTGGCTGATGAGCTGGTTAAACCTGAACGGAATGTCCTTGACGGCGGCCTCCTTCTCCGTGATCACGCGGCACTGTTCCTCGCCGGTTTTAATCGCGGCGTCGTCATTTTCGATTTGCCGCGCGAGCTGCCGCCGCTTGGCAGTATTGTCGTCCAACTGCTTGCGGGCCAGACGCATGGCGCGAAGTCCGTCCCGCAATTTCACGTCGCCCTCAACCAGATAGGCGATCCCAACCTTTGTCAAGCCCTTGGATTTGAGCAGCTCATCGGATGATTGTGCTTCCGTCTTTGCTACGCCGCACGCCAACAACAGCATTGCTGCCGCCCCAATGCCCATGTTTAATCGTTTCATGGCTTTCCCGCCTTTGATGCGACCCCATCGAATGACCGGCTATTTTGCCGGGAACCAATACGAAGCGGCAGTGTACCAATACCTTGCCAAACGGTCGAGTTTGTTGGAAAGGCGGCGCGCAGAAAAATGGCCGCCCGGCTCGGGCGGCCATCGGTCGGGCCGACGAGATTTACTTTCTTAACTTCAGATCACCCAGGCCGCTGGTCTGCTCGCCGCCCTCCAGGCCGCCGCGCAGCCCACGGCGTTCGGCACGCTGGGCACGCTCGCTTTCCTTGGCTTGCTCCTCGGCGGCCCACTGGGCGCGCTTGAGCGACAGGCCGATCTTGCGCTCCTCGCTGTCCACACGCAGGATCTTGACCTCGACCTCCTGCCCGACCTTGAGCTGGTCTTCTGGCTTCTCGACCTTCTGGTCGCTGATCTCGCTGATGTGCAGCAGCCCCTCGAGGCCGGGCTCGAGCTCCACGAACACGCCGAAGTTGGCGATCTTGGTGACGTGGCCCTTGACCACCTGCCCGGCACGGTAGTTGGCTGGAATGACCGTCGTCCACGGGTCTTCCTGCATCTGTTTGAGGCCCAGCGCAATTCGCTGTTTTTCCTGGTCGACGCTGAGGACGACCGCGCGAACCGTCTCGCCTTTCTTCAGTACCTCGCTGGGGTGACCGATCTTCTTGGTCCACGACAAGTCGCTGACGTGCAGCAGGCCATCGATCCCTTCTTCGATCTCGACAAATGCCCCGTAGTTGGCGATGTTGCGGACCTTGCCCTCGACCACCGATCCCGGTGGATATTTCTCGGCCACCCGCTCCCACGGGTTCTCCTCGACCTGCTTCATGCCCAGCGAGATTTCCTGCTTGTCTTTGTTGATCTCCAGGACTTTGACCTTGACCCTCTGCCCTTGGCTCACCACCTCGCTGGGATGATTGATCCGCTTGGTCCACGACATTTCGGAGATGTGCACCAGGCCCTCGACGCCCTCCTCGAGCTTGCAGAATGCGCCGTACGACATGATGTTGACGACTTCGGCTTCGTGCACGCTGCCCACCGGATACTTTTGCTCGATGTTCTCCCAGGGGGAAGCCTCCTTCTGTTTCAGGCCAAGGGCGATCTTTTCCTTCTCCTTGTCCACCGACAGGACCTTGACCTCCAACTCCTGGTCGATCTTGAGGATGTCGCTGGGGTGATTGACGCGGCCCCAGGACATGTCGGTGATGTGGAGCAGCCCGTCTATGCCGCCCAGGTCGATGAACGCGCCGAAGTCGGCGATGTTCTTGACCGTTCCCTTGATAACCTGACCCACCTGAAGTGTGTCGAGCGTCTTGCGTTTCAGCTCTTCGCGCTGCTGCTCGATCATCTTGCGACGGGAGATCACGATATTCCGCCGCTCTTCGTCAATCTTGAGGATCACCGCGTCGATCTGGCGGCCGATCCAATCGGAGATTTCGCCGGGCCGGCGAATATCGACCTGGCTGGCGGGCAGGAATACCGGCACGCCGATATCCACCAGCAATCCGCCCTTGATCTTCTTGGTGACCTTTCCCGCGACCGGGTCTCCCTCGCGCTTGGACTTCATGATCGCTTCCCAGTTGATGATGCGATCCGCCTTGCGCTTTGAGATCTTAACCAGGCCGGTGTCCCCTTCGACGTCTTCCAGGAGCACCCGAACTTCGTCGCCGACCTTGACGTTATCGGGGTCGTCAAACTCGCTTCGTTCGAGCACGCCCTCGCTCTTGAGGCCCAGCTCGACCACGAAGTCGTCGCCGGCCACGCCGCTGACGCGCCCTTTCAGGATGGCGCCCGGCGTGAAGTCCTGCACTTCGTCATCGCGGATCAGCGCGCCAAGGTCCGGGTTGGGGTTGCCCAGGGCCGTAGCCACGGCGCTATCGACTTCCGCGTCCAAATTGCCAAGTGAATTGATCAGGTTGTAATCGACCATAATTAGACAAAAAAAGCCTCGTTTGCCGGACCGGACCGCCCGATCCGCGCGAATATATCAGTATATTCGCGGTTTGGACGTATCACAAGCCGGCTGTCTGCTCGATTTGTGTCCTAGCTTCTATCGTCACCGGAACGGTTTCGACCAGGCCGTTGGGTTGCCGGATGGTGGCGCTGCCGGTCAGGGTTTGTGTGGTTTGTGAATGGCGCGTCCAGCCGGTCTGTTCTACGATCTCCATCAACCCGTGCAACTGCCCATGAAGCTCATAGATCATTTTCATCGGGCCGAGATCGACGGAGGCGCCGGGGGGAGCCGAACATGTTCCGCTGACTTCGATCGTGGCGATCTGGCCCTGGCGTCCGGTAAATTTGTAAGTCGATTCGGTTGCCAGCGGGATTCCCAGGGTGAGTTTTCCGGTGCGGGTCCAACTTTCACCAACCGCAACCGGAACGCCGGGAAATGGCGCGAAAATGTTTTGGAGATTTGACTGAAGGTTCTGCTCGTTAAGCTCTTGGCGGAGCGTTTTCTCGACGGCCGTGCGCGCCGGGCCGTCCGGCACGTTTAGTTTTGCGAGAATTGCGGCTAAAAGTTTCTCCAAACCGCTCACCGCGATGACTCTTCCGTCCGGCGACACCCGCAGTTCGTAACCCTGTCCGACCAGGGCCGCGAGGGCGCCGATCATCGGCGGCACGGGCTGCGCCGGCTGGGTGGAGTCGTAATTCACCGTGCCGGTCGGCGAGTCCGAATGCAAAGACACTGATTCATAACGTACCGATATCGTCGCATTTCCCTGGGCATCGAACCCGCTCGCGGTAAACGCCAGGACCTCCTCGATCGTCTGCTTGATTTGCTGCTTGCGGCCGCGGACCGTCTGGTCGATGGTCTGCTCCAGCTTGACGCGCATCGTGCGAACGTCGCCCTTGGCGAATCTCCAGTGTGGCGCGAAGTTCTGGGCGAGAGTCGGCTGGCTGAAGCAGGTAAGCAAGGCAGCCAGCGAGATGGACAAAACTGCCAGGCGCATCCGGATTCTTTCACGCGGCGGCGGCGAGTGGGTCGGTGCTAACGCCAGTGGGATCATCGTCAACGATTCGGCGGCCTGGCCGGCGGAAGCAGGCGCGGCGCAACGACCGTTGCCCAAAGTTCATATCCCTTACGATTGAGGTGCAGGCCGTCGGGACGGAACAGGTCTGCCCGCGGATAGCCGTCGGGTCCCAGCGTGATTGTGAACACGTCGATGAACTCCACCTCTTCTTTCCCTTTGGCGAAGTCCTGAATGAGGCGGTTCGCCCGGCGAATTCGATCGATCAACTTCCATCGGGCCAGGCTGGGCTTGATCGAAATAAAGCTGATTCGCGTATCCGGAAGGGCGGATCGCACTTTCTCGACGAACTGCTGAAAGTCCCTGAATACCTGCTCGGGAGATTTGCCGGCGGCCAGGTCGTTGTCGCCGGCGTAAAACACGATTTGCCGGGGCTGATAGGGGATCACGATCCGCTCGGCATAGCGGGTGCTGTCGGCGATCTGCGAACCGCCGAAACCGCGGTTGATTGTCGATACGCCGGGGAAGTCTGTGGACAGTGTCGTCCAGAATCGGACCGTCGAGCTGCCCAGGAACAAGACCGCACCCTTGGGAGGCGGCATGACGGCGTCGGCCTGCTTGAAGGCACGAATCTCCTTCTCGAACGGCGCATCGGCCGCCCAAGCGGTTGGTGCGAAGAATATGACGGCAAACAACGGAAGGACGCTTCGATTCATATTCGTGGCCACGGCTGAGTAATTCAGTGCTTCCCCTGAGCTTCGACCGCGTCGAGCTGGTTACGGGCCTGAATCGAAGCCGGATCCCGGGACATGGCGTCCTCGATCAGGTGCTCGAGCTTGTTATGAGCATCGAGTGCGGATTGGGCGGCTGAGGTCAGTTGAGCGCTGCCCGAAGGATAGGTCGCGCGGTCCCGCCGAAGAGTATTTTCCGCCTCATCGGCGGCGGCCGCGGCGGATTGATACGCGCCCGTCGATTCCAGGGAACGGATTACGTCGGCTCGTGCGGCGTCCAACTTGGCGCGGGCCGTGCGCAACAACGCTCGCTGGTCTGCCGACGGGCCAATTGTGTCAGCCGCGGGCATCGAAGCCGGCCTCGATGCTTTTGCCGGCTGGACGGAACTTTTCGGCACTTTGCCGGGCAATTGAGTTTTTGCCGCGGGTCCCACGGGCGCAGGTATTGCCTTTGGTGCCGCCGGCACTGCCGGGCTGCGCGGGCGCATGGCATAAATCCCCATGCCCGCCGCGGCGCCACAAATCACCATCGCGGCCAATGGAATCCCCGTTCCGGTCCGGCGCGAGCACGCCGTCGCGGCAACGCTCAGCAATGCCAACAGCAACCCGGCGGCGCCGACCACCAGAGGCATACGCAGATGGATCTGACCAATTGTAAGGACCGGCAGATCAGTGAAGTTGAACCAGTCGAGCAGCAGCGCCGCGATCCCCGCCAGCAAAGCCAGACTCCCCAAAACGCTGGAGCGCGTGCGTGGTTCAACCATCGCGGTACCCTCGAGTCTCCACGGCGTCAGAATCGCGCGCCGGCAAGCATACGTCGCTTTCAGAATACCCACTGGCAGCGTGGGTTGCCACAAAACGCCGCGAGACTCGGGACATTCGCGTGACAAGAGTGCGTCTAAACGGATCAGACCAACATCCTCTCAACGGCGGTCGCGCCCGTCGCGATGCCGCCCTTCGCGCTCGTGCCGCTCGTGCTCCTCGCGCAACTCGTGATACCAGTGTCCGTCCCGATCGTGCCAATACCAGTACGGCCCCGTGTAATATCCTTCAAAATAATACGGCTCTTCGTAATAGTACCCGGGATGGTAATAGCCGGCCGGTTCAGCCTCGACGCCCACGTAAGCGCGAGGCACACAGCCACACACGGTTATGGCGGCAACCCCCAGGATGAGTCCGGTGATGATGTTTCGTATCTTGTTCATAAAATCTCCGCCGTCTTTTTTGCTTCGGCAAACACATCAACAGCGAATTCGGTGCCATTCGCTACACCAGAGCATCATCGGGTTTCCACCATCATGAATGCGCTTGAGCGGCCTGGTAAATGAGGGTAACTTCGTTCCCGGTAACGAAAATTTGCCGGACAACCAGTGAGGCGATATGGCAACGCAATGGCGGATGAAGGGCCCCTACTTCAAGAATTGCAACTGCGCGCCAGGCTGCCCGTGCGACTTCTGGGCGGCTCCCACGCACGGGCACTGCGAGGGGATGCTGGCGATGCGGATCGACGAGGGACACTTCGATTCGACGCCGCTTACGGGGATCTCCTTCGCGGGAATCTATTACTTTCCCGGCGCGCTCCATCTTGGCAACGGTACGTTCCAGCTCTTTATCTCCGCCCAGGCCGACCCTGCCCAGCGGCAGGCGCTATTGACCATCTGCTCGGGCAAGGCAGGCAATGCCTGGTTCGAGGTTGTCCCCAGCCTGATCTCCAAAATGCTTCCCCCCAAGTTCGTGCCGATCGAGTTTGAATGCGATCCGAAGCGCCTGCACGCCGTGGTGCGAATCCCCGGCGAGCTGGAGACGGTGACTGAGTCGATCAAGGACCTGGTCAGCGGCCAGCCGCACAAGGCCCAGGTCATTCTTCCCAAAGGCATGGAATACAAGGCGTGCGAAGTCGCGACGACGCGAATATTGCGATCGAATGGTGCGATTCGCTTCGACTGCCCGCCGGCCAACAGCTCCCTGGCTTACGTCGAGCACACCCAGGACGGACTGCTCGCCTGATATAACAGCTCTTCGGACAGGGTTCAGGTTTTCGGGCAATTACTCATGGCGCACCCGGTCACTCATCCCGTCGAGCCGCCTGTCGCAACCCGCGCCCCGCGCGAGGCGACGTTCTATCTGGCCGCGTTGCTGGTCTTCGTGGCCAGCGCCGCCGCGACTGTATATTTCTGCCAGTCCATGTCCGGCGGCATGGAGATGCCGGGCGGATGGACCATGTCGATGATGTGGATGCGGATGCCCGAACAGACCTGGCTTGCCGCGGCGGCGATGTTCCTGGGCATGTGGCTGGCGATGATGGTCGCGATGATGCTCCCCTCGGCGCTGCCCATGCTGCTGATCTATCGCCGGGTCATCCACTTCCGCGGCGAGCGGCACGTTGGTCTGGCGACGGCCCTCATGGCCTGTGGATATTTTCTCGTCTGGCTCGGCGCCGGCGTCGTTGCCTATGGCGGCGGCATGATCATCGCGTGGGCAACCATGAGATGGTCTGTCCTGAGCCGCCTTGTCCCGCTGGTCTCAGGCGTAACGCTCATTGTCTGCGGGGCCTGGCAGTTCACGGGCCGCAAGATGGCATGCCTGCGCCATTGCCGCGACCCGCTGGGGATCGTCGCGGCCCACCTTGGCCCCGGTCCGTCGGGAGGCTGGCGGCTGGGCATCCATCACGGCCTGTTTTGCCTGGTCTGCTGCTGGGCACTCATGATTATTCAACTGATTCTGGGGGTAATGAGCCTGGGCGTGATGGCCCTCATCGCCACCGTCATCGCCGTGGAAAAACTTGCTCCCCGAGCCCAGCCGGTGGCGCGCCTCGCCGGCACGGCGGCCATCCTGGGCGGCGCGGCGATTGCGATCCGGGCCGTCATTGCGATCGGGTTTCGTACTTGACGATGACGGACTAAATGGCGTCGCAGACTCGCCGAACCGCTTCTAAAGCTTTCGCAATAAGCCCGATTGCGGCATATCCCAGAGCTGCCGAACCCTTCAGGTCGCGGGTCGGCCCTGGGATCGGCTCGCTCGATGCCGCCGGCGGGTGAAAGCGTCCCTCATCCACGAACCACGCGTAGTGGCCTTCTCCAAGCAGAATCTGATCTTGGCCGCAGATCGCGACAACCGTGGCTCTATGCCGGGCAAAACCGACTTCGTCGCCGACTTGAACGGTCGTTGATTCGACGCGGATTCCGTCCGCGTACAGCATCACCATGGCAGGTCGCGGAACCTGCCGGATGACTAAAGTCGAACCGTTTTGGTACTCCGCCAGCGGCGCCGCACAGCCAATCGCCCAGAGGCCCATAGCAGTCGCGACTACTGCAAAAGCTCGGCGGGTCATACGCACCTTCTCTCAGAAGCCTACGTCAGGCAATCACACACGCAAGATAAAAAAATCTCCCCATCTGTTTCTGGGCGATTGCTTTTTCGCATCAATAACTTTATATTGTAAAGTTAATTCGGCCAAAAGGGTGCTTGGATGGACAAAGACCGATCGATTCCTCGACTCCGCGTCCCCGCAGCATTACGAATTTCTCCCCCGCTCGATGTCGGGTTTCGCCCCAAGTCTGTGCGGCTCAAATATGCCCTGTTGATCAACCCGTTTTACGCCAAGGATCCGCACGCCAGCTTTGGCAAGCACGTGCTCACGCCGACGTTGGCGCTGACCAGCGTCGCCGGGGCGACGCCGCCGGACTGGCGGGTGCGATATTGGGACGAGAACCTGTTGCAGGGCCATCCGCCGCGGCATCCGTTCCCGCAGGTGGTGGGGATCACGGTGCATCTGACTTTTGCGCGGCGCGCGTACGAGTTGGCGGCGTGGTACCGCCAACGCGGCGCGAAGATCGTACTTGGGGGGTTGCACGTGCTCTCACGGCCCCAAGAAGCCGCGCCGCATGCGGACGCGATCGTCCTCGCCGAAGGCGTGCAGATCTGGCCCCAGGTTTTGCGGGATATTGAGGCGGGACGGCTGGAGACAGTTTACCGGGGAAGTTATTCGCGGCCGTATCGCGATGACCCGCCTCCCCGCCGGGAATTGCTGCCGCGCCGCAGCTTTCTGACGAGCAGCAGCCTCATCGCCACCCGTGGCTGCCACAACCGCTGCGGGTTCTGTTATCTCGCCACCGATGGGCTTCGCATGCCGTACCAGATGTTGGATGTAGAGCAGGTGGTCGAGCAATTCCGGCAGGATCGTCAGCCCTACGGCGTCTTCATCGACAACAACCTTGGCTCGCGGCCACAGTACCTGCGCCGCCTGTGCCGTGGGCTACGCCCTCTGCAAAAGATCTGGAGTGCGGCGGTGAGCATCGACGTAACCGATGATCCTTCGGTCGTGCGCGACATGGCTCTGGCCGGATGCACGGGTGTGTTCGTCGGATTTGAATCGCTGAGCGACCGGAACCTGGCGGATGCCCGCAAGAAGACGCCGCGTTGCAACGAATACGCCCGGCGGGTGGAGATCCTTCATCATAACGGGATCCAGGTGAACGGCAGCTTCGTCCTGGGCTTCGATCACGACGGGCCGGAGGTATTTGAGCGCACAGTCGAATGGATCGAAGAAAACCGCCTGGAGTGCGCGACGTTTCACATTCTTACGCCATACCCGGGCACGCCGCTGTTCCGGCGGTTCGAGGCCGAGGGTCGCCTGTTGCACCGCGACTGGTCGCTGTACGACACGGCGCATGTCGTGTTCCGCCCCAGGCTGATGTCGCCCCGGGAGCTTATGCGGGGATATGCGTGGTGCTACCGACGGTTGTTCAGCCACCGTGGCATCTGGCGCCGCCGGCCGCGCGATTGGCACGCCGTGCCGGCCTATCTCGGCATGTCGTATCTTTACAAGCGCGCCAACTGGCTTTGGCCGCTGCTGATTCGCGAGAATCTCACTGCCGCTCTGTGGCGGCCGCTGGTCGAATTGAGCCGCCGCCGGCATATCAAGTTCCGCTCTCGGCTCGAGCGGACGGAAGCGGGCGTGGGACTGAGCCCGTCGGCCGTCTATGCCGGGGTGTAGGCATTGCCCCGGCCGGCCGAATAATTTCCTTGCAATGACGAATGCATTCGTTACATTGGCGCCTATCGACGAATGCGTTCGTCATATCGCCTTGATTGGAGTGTCCGACCCATGGCAAAGAGATCGCGGCGGCAACCGGGCAACGTCGAACTGGCGATCCTGCGGGTCCTGTGGGATCGCGGTCCCAGTTCCGTCCGGCAGGTCCATCAGGCGCTGAGCGGCGAGCGCGACACCGGCTACACCAGCACGCTCAAGATGATGCAGGTCATGTTCGACAAGCGCCTGCTGCGGCGGAATGAGTCGCGCCGCCCGCAGCTTTACGCGGCCGCCGTAGCCGAGGAACAGGTCCAGAAGGGGATGCTCGCCGACCTGGTCCGCCGAGCCTTCGGCGGGTCGGCGCGAACGCTGGTCATGCGGGCCATCGAGTCCGACATCGTCACCCCGAAAGAACTGGCGGAAATTCGCAAGCTCCTTGCCAACCTTGACGGAGGCAAATCATGACGCTCCTGCATTGGCTCGCCAATCAATCCCTGGTTCACCGGCTCGGTTGGTGCCTGCTGCACTCCTTGTGGGAAGGGGCCGCGATCGCGGCGACGCTGCTGCCGATCCTGCGACTACTGGCCGGGCGAAGCGCGCGGGCACGGTACTTTGCCTGCTGTAGCGCGATGCTGCTGCTGCCACTGGCCCTGGTCGCGACGTTTGCCCCCACGTCTTGGTCGCCCCAATCTCGTTCGATGCCGCGCGGACCTCTCATAACGCGTATGTTGGACCGAGTGATCAAATCGGAAGCGCCGCGCCAACTTTCTCCGGCGGCGGACGGGGAATCGAAAGTGTCTGCCGTGCCACAATCGCCCGGAAGCGAATCGGCAGCAGGGCATCCAAACTTTGCTCATACGGCAGCGGACTGGCCCGCAAGGACGGCCAGCCGTGACAGCGCGTCCGAACCGACCAATCGACCGGGCGCTGCGATTCTCCGGAGGGCCGGCACGTTCCTTAATTGGCTGGCACCCTGGCTGGTCGTGGGCTGGACGGCGGGAGCGATTGGGATGTTGCTGCGGGCCCTTGGTGGATTGGCTGTCGTTCACCGGTTACGTTCGACGACGACCTGCCGGGGCGACGCACCAATTCAAGCAACGGCTGACCAACTCCGCCAGCGCGCAGGTATCGGGCGACGCGTGGACGTTTTCAAATCAACGCGGATTCCTTCGCCGCTGGTTATCGGCGCGATCAGGCCCGTGATCCTTCTGCCGGCAAGTCTGCTGTCCGGCCTGTCGCCTCGGCAGATCGAAGGCATTCTCGCTCACGAGCTGATCCATATTCGCGGGCACGATTACGCGGTCAATCTTACCCAGAGCATAATCGAGGCGCTGCTGTTCTATCACCCCGCAACGTGGTGGATTGGCCGGCGGATTCGCCGCGAGCGAGAGAACCGCTGCGACGACTTGGCAATCGCCGTCACGCGCGACCGCCCGACTTACGTGCGGGCATTGGCGGCCATCGCGGCGTGGCGGACGCCGCCGCTTGCCGCCGCCGCCAGTGGCGGATCCATTGCGGCGCGGATTCGGCGCCTCGTCCGCCCTGCGCATACAGACGCCGCGTGCGCTTCACGCCGGCTCGGCGGCCTCGTTGCTCCCATCGTGGCCGTCGGACTGATCGCCTGCGCGTTCGTGGCTGGTAGCTATGTCCGGGAATGTGAAGCGGCAGGTGAGAGCATCGATCCAGTGAATGCACCGCCCCAGGCACATTCGGCCGACGAGACGTCGCCGCGGGCGCAGGGTACGGTCTCAGGCACACTGGTCGATCCCGAAGGGAACTCCGTTGCCGGGGCCGCGGTCCTGATGCAGGGCTTTGACTACGATCGGATGAAATCGATCGTGCTGGCGCGGGCCATGTCAGCCAGCGACGGGCGTTTTGTGCTTGGGCCCGTCGATGCACGCTACCGGATCCACGACGAGATTGTGGTGCAAGCCGCCGGCTTTGCGATCCGGGATATCGCATCCGACCTTCAGGGCGATGCGACGTACTCGATTTTCCCCGGAGGCAATTGCGATTTGAGACGGATTCGGCTCGATCGGGGCCGGGTCTTCGCGGGCCGGGTGCTCGACATCGATGGCAGGCCGCTGGCTGGCGTGGAAGTGAAATGCGAGGTGCTGAGATTCACCGCCGCGTACGGCGCCGGGTCGATCGTGCCGGAGCTAACGCTGAAAACCGATACCCAGGGCCGCATCCGCACGCCACCGCTGCCGGTCGGCAGTCTCTCGTTGACCGTTCGCGTCCCCGGACGGCTTTTTGCCGGCTGGGGCTTACAGGCAATTTCGCCCGGAGCAGGCGAAGAAGTTCTCAAACCCTGCCGCCTGCAACCGGACGTGCCGATTTCCGGCATTTTGCAAGACGAGCAGGGTCGGCCGATTGTGGGCGCGCGAGTCGATGCGGATGACGTTTGTGAAACGACCTCAGACGCGAGCGGCAAGTTCGTTATTGATGGATTCGGGCCCAATCCCCAGTTTCAACTTCAGATTCGCAAGTCCGGCTTCGTACTTATCAATTGGGCCGTGAAGGGAACCGAAAACGGCTTTCGCTACCAGGAAGCCGGACCCGATGTGATCACCTATCCCAATGGCCCGTTGAAAGACTTGAAAGTCATCATGAAGCGGCCCGGCTGGATCGAGGGGCGGGCAATTGACGCACAGACTGGCCGGCTGGTTCGCGTGGACAAGCTGGTCTTGTGCTACTTCGTCCGCAGGCCGGGCGGCGAAGTCGTGCTGTCAGGATGTCGCTTCGCCGAGTTCGAGCAACCGCAGCCGGGACATTTCCGCGTATCGTACAGCACTCCCGACGAATTTCACCTGACCGTTTCCGCCGCCGGATATGAGGATGGCGAAGCATTCACGCCGAAGGTGACGCGACTCGAAGCAATCACCGGAATCGTCGTGAAAATGCAAAAACGGCCGAGTGGCGCAAGTCCGGTTGTGGCCCCGCAACGGATTGCCGGCACGGTCCGCCGCGACGGCAAGCCGGTCAAGACCGGCTGGGTCGGCCTTTGGCATCTTCGACCTCCCATCGAATCGATCAATGGAGCGCTCATGAGG
>Ga0307477_10001575_pt1 | contig 18888 bp, 12 predicted proteins | sample atmos_gasesECM2C_FD_203316 | JGI IMG/M metagenome (GOLD analysis project Ga0307477, IMG submission 203316) | Hardwood forest soil microbial communities from Morgan-Monroe State Forest, Indiana, United States - atmos_gasesECM2C_515 | ecosystem: Environmental > Terrestrial > Soil > Temperate...
TGGCCTGGTGCTCGTGGGAGAACTTTTCGCGCCGCATATCGTGAATTGGATCGCTCCCGGGTTCAGTCCACCCGAACGCGCCCGCGTTGTGTTCCTGACACGCCTGATGCTTCCCGCACAAATCTGTTTTTATGAGGGAAGTATCCTGAGCGCGGTGCAATATGCGAAAGGTCAATTCGTCATACCCTCGCTGGCGCCTCTGATTTACAACATCGGAATCATCCTCGGTGGAATTTTGCTGGCTCCGCGAATTGGAATTACCGGATTTGCGGTGGGTGTGCTGGGCGGAGCCATTGCGGGCAACTTTTTGCTGCAAATATATGGCGCGCTCCGGGCCGGCGCGGTTTTTTCGCCGAGCTTCGACGTGAAGCATCCCGGGTTCTGGCTTTTTCTGAAGCTGTCGGTTCCGATCATGCTCGCTGTTTCGGTTTCGTTCGCCGACGATTGGATCATTCGATATTTTGGATCGTATCTTCAGGCTGCTTCGATTACCTGGCTGACCTACGGTAAAAATCTGATGCGCGTACCTCTTGGCCTGGTCGGCCAAGGCGTCGGCGTGGCATCGTTTCCTTTCCTGGCTCAGTTATATTCGGAAAAGAAATTTGAAGAATTAAATAAGGTTCTGAATACCACTTTCAAGGGCCTGATATTTTTGCTGCTTCCGATTTCCGCGCTGACCATTGCACAAAGCGTTCCGGTTGTGAATCTAGTCTTCTCGCATACGCGCATGCACGGGCAGGACCTTTACGCCACGGGCCAGACCCTGGCCTATTTCTCCATCGGAATGTTCGCCTGGGGCGCGCAATACATTCTGGCCCGCGGGTTTTACGCGACGCGCGACACCATTACGCCCGCGGTCGTCGGCACGGTGATGACCGCGCTCAACATTCCTGTGTATTGGTGGCTCGCGCATCACATGCAGTACGTCGGTTTGGCGCTGGCTAGTTCGTTTGGCATCGTCGCTTATACCGTTGTTCTTTTTATTCTGTTGAATCGGCGCACAAAAAATTCGGAGGAAAGCAGCCTGGTGGTTTTCTTTTTGAAAATGACCGGCGCATCGCTGGTGGCCGGCATTGCGTGTTACCGGCTCGCGATTTTGCTGGAGAGCCATTTGCCCTGGCAAAAGGTTTGGGGCGCGCTCGCGCTGCTTGTGATCGTCACATCGGCAGGCATTCTGTTGCTTGGAGTTTTACTGAAAATCCTAGGTGTGCCGGAGCTCGATCATTATTTGCGCAAGGCCTGGGCATACGCCGGTCTGTGGAGGTAGGTGGTTCGCAGGAAGATCCCGCGGCTCCATGCGGCTGGTCGAACGTTGCGCACAGGGCGACCTGGCCGCTGACTTTCAGCGTGTCGGCAAGCGACGACGAAGCTGACACCGCGACGAGCGCCCACAGCGCAACGGACGCGCTGTGGGATAAGGGGAATCCAGTTCCCTGCACAGCTAACTCAAACGGCTTTTCGGTCTTGGGTTTTCCTAGCGCCGGCGTACCGCCGGCTCTTATGGTGTGGGCTATCTCAGATATTCAGCGATCCACGCGAGGAAGGTTTTATACCACAGCTCGCTATTCTGAGGTTTCAACACCCAATGCCCTTCGTCCGGGAAAATCAGAAGTTTCGAAGGCACGCCCTGGCGTTGAAGCGCGGTGAAGAATTCAAGACTTTGGGTATAGGGCACACGAAAATCGAGTTCGCCGGCGACTACGAGTGTTGGCGTCTTATATTTTCCGAGCGCAGCGGCATATTCGCTGGGCGACCATTTCTTGTAGAACTCAGAATTTACCCAGGGCGCACCGTCAAACTCCCATTCTTGAAACCATAGTTCCTCGGTCGCGTTCATGCTCACTGCGTCGTAAGTTCCTGCGTGACTGATCAAACATTTGAAACGTCCTGTGTGTGTGGCGATCCAGTCCACCATGTACCCGCCAAAGGATCCGCCCGCGGCAGCCAACCGCGAGGCGTCAATGAACGGATATTTCGCAGTAGCCGCATCCAAGCCGTCCATCAAATCCTGGTAAGCTTTTCCGCCCCAGTCGCGACTGACCTCGGCCGTAAATTTCTGCCCGTAGCCGCTGGAGCCGCGCGGGTTGATCGCCAGTACAACATAACCGGGCGCCGCCATCACTTGCTGGTTCCAACGGTAGCCCCAGGCGTCGGTCCACGCATTCTGCGGCCCGCCATGAATCAGCAGCAAAGTAGGATATTTTTTGGAGGCGTCGAAATTCGGCGGGCGGATCAAGAAACCCTGCACCTGCGTTTTCTCCGCTCCTTCGAACCAAAAAGCTTCCGGTTTGGAGAGATCGAGCTGCGAAAGCAGCGCCGCATTTTGATGGGTGAGCTGGCGAACGCCGCTGCCGTCGAAATTTGCGGAAAAAATTTCCGCGGGCATGGTCAAACTGGTGCGCGCAAACGCGATGGTGCGTCCATCGCCGCTCACGTCAAATTCGTCGTTGAAATTTCCGTTCACCACCACTTTCGGCGAATTTCCGGGCGCGGCTGCGATCGAATAGATCGGCATTTCGCCTTTATCCTGGGCGGTGAAGTAAATGGTCTTACTGTCGGGAGCGAAAGCGTAGGATTCCACGCTGCGGTCGAACTCGGCGGTCAGATTACTTTCTTTTCTGTTTTTGCGGGAATACAGCATGAGCCGCCAGCGATCGGATTCGTAGCCCGGCTGCATTTGCGCGCGATAGGCGATCCACATTCCGTCGCGCGAATACACCGGCCCCCAATCGTCGGCCGGATTCAAGGTGATTCGCGTGGGCGCGCTGGTGCCTGAAGCGGGCACGGTGAATAGATCGCCGTTTGTGCTGAGCGCCTCATTCTTATCTGTGTTTCCGGTAAAGCAAATTTCCTGGCTGTCGGGCGAGAAGGAGATTGCTTCCGGACCACCCAAGCTAAATGGCGGCACATCGTAGTCCGCACCGCGCGTGAGGTCTCGCGGAGTTCCGCCTGCGGCAGAAACAATAAAAAGATGGCCACGCTTACCATCCCACCAGGCGTTCCAATGGCGGTAAAGCAATTTTTCGTAGATTCGCGCCTTCACTCTGCTTTTTGCTTTTTCGGCGTCGCGGCGCGCGTTGCATGCGTCGTCCAGACAGTCCGGGAACACGCTGGAAACAAAAGCGATAGTCTTTCCGTCCGGCGACCAAATCTCGTTGTCCGCTCCGGTAGAAAGGGAAGTGACGCGTTTCGGTTCGCTGCTCTTGAGGTCCATCCAGAAAACTTGTTGATTACCTTCTGCGCGTGCGGAAATAAATGCCAGGTTCTGGCCATCGGGGGACCACCTGGGCCGAGTATCGCTGCCGCCATGCGTCAATTGGCGCGGCTCGCCGCCCGCAACGCTCACGATCCATATGTCGCGCGACGTGTGGTTCGTCTCTAAATTTGGAGTGGCCACGGTGTAGGCGACCCATTTGCCGTCCGGCGAAATCTGCGGATCGCTCAGCCGCCGCATCGAGACTAAATCCTGAAACGTCATGGCGCGCTTGTTCACTGCTTGCGCCTCGACAACAACCGGCCACGCCGCAATGGCCATTCCCACGATGCATGCGGCCCGTAACTCGCGGTTGTTGCGCGCCGTCAAATTCATTCTTCGTCTCCAGCCCGAATTTTCTATTTAGATTTTGTCGCGCTCAGAAAAATGAACGAGCCGCCGGCCAGCAGCAAAAGTGCGCCGAATACTTTGGGAATTTGTATAATCCGCGTGGTTTCGATGATCGTCTTTGTTCCGGCAATCTCTATTTCGCTTTTCTTGGAGGGCATGCTGACGTTGGGATGCACCAGCGCTGCGATACCCAGCGCGATGCAGAGAATGCCCATGATCACGTACGGATGAACCTTCATTCGAATATTCTCCGCTACCCATACGCTGCTATACGCACTTACCTTAGGAATATCCAATGCCCTAGTGCAGGCTCGACACCCTTTCACCGAGTGAATGAATTACTCCGCACCTTGCGCCGTTCCGATAGCCGGCGCCATCGGCTTCAAAATTTCACCCAGGTAATCCGGCCGGCTGGCGTCGCGGACCAGATGAGGCCAGCGCAAACCGCCGTGATAGTCGATGGAACGGGTCTGAAATTGCGCGCCGTTGGCCACGATAAATTGAATTGGTGCGGTGGACGATTTCGATCCCGCGACTGCCTGCCTCATTTCATCGGGAGAATACTGCTTCCCATTAACCGCGATAATTTTCATGCCCGGCCCCATTCCGGCGTTGTACGCCGGCGCGCCGTGGGTTACATCGCCCACCGTTCCGTCATCGGAAATAACCATGCCCACAGTGAACGTCAGATTCAGGCGTTTCTCCAACATACTTTTGATTTCTTCGATAGCATTGGGCTCTTCGGTGTACACCAATTTCCACCCGCCGTTTTCGACCGCCTCGATCGGCGTTTTTGTGGAAGTCCCGTCCAGCCGCGCCCGAAGAAATCCCGCCCAGTCATACGGGGCCAGGCTATTCAGAGTGGCCAGCACATCTTCCAAGGTGTAGGTTTTCAACGCTGGCGCACCGCCGGGGCCGCCGTGAAAGCTCCGACAAAAGTCGTTCATGGATTTCTGATCCTTGGTAAGCCCGCGCAAGGCGTCGTCCACACCCAGCCAGAGCAGCTCGCCTTCCTCATAGAAATCGGTTCCGCGCCGCCAGTTCGACCAGTCTTCAGTCGCGTTGTACAGGAATGGAGCCGCATCGGCGGTATCCTGCAGCGGACGCCAATCCCGTCCCGGACGATTTTGATAGGTGGCCACGAGTTCGGCCAATGCGTCCAGGCCCTGATCCTTTGTGAGCAATCCGCTTCGCACGGTGAGAACGCTGCCGAGGTATTCTGTCAGTCCTTCGTACACCCAGAGCAGATCATCCTTCATCGGCTGCTGATAATCCGGAGTGGCCAATCCTTCCGGACGCCGGTATTTCCCGTTCCACGAATGCACAAATTCATGCGGGAGAAGCCCTGCAAACACGATCAACTCGGGTTCATCGATCAAGCTGCGCTCCGCCGTTCGGTCGTCGCTCGATTCGTGATGCTCCAGGCCGAAGTGGGCAACGTCATCGCTAAGCGTGAGCAAGAAATGATAATTCCGATAATGCCGCGAACCGAAAAGAGCGCCCGCTTCCGCCACGAGTTGGTGAAAGTGAGTCTGTGTTTCAGGGGTCATGGCCAACGCGGCTGCGCTATCGGCGGCAATGTCGATGAAGTGCGGGGGATCCTGGCCCGGCGTCAGCTCGACCTCGCGAAAATATTTCCCGCAGATGACCGGCGAATCGACCAGTGTGTTGAGCGCCACCGGCGAAAAATCAATCATGTCGCCGTTGCGCTTGGCGCCAGGAAGCGCCGTCCCATATTTCCATCCGCCGGGAAGCTTCAAACTGGGCGTAAAAGTGATGTCGCGAATGTGGAAGCCTTTGGGATAAAGCAAAACCTGATTCCAACTCAGCAAAGCCAGGGAATTGGTGGCCGACGCGCCGGCGGAATATCCCGTTGCAGGAGCTGAAAGCAGAAAATCAAATTCCGCGATCAAAGAGGTGACGCCTGCGGGAATAGTCAAGTGAATTGAAAACATTTCCACCAAATCGCGCCGCCAGGGGATTGTTTTGCCTGCCGCTGTGAATTTCAGACCGGCAACCTCGATAATCGGACCATCCGGCATGTGCTCGCCCGGAATCCATTGCGGGTAATAGAGCGTCAACGGGCCGGGCGAAACCGGAATCTCCAGATGCGTGTGCAGAATTTTCTGCGCCGCTTGCGAAGCGTCAACCAGCAGCCGAATCGGTCCTGCCTTGGTTTGCGCGTGCGCATTCGCGCTCAAAAACAAATTCATCGCTGCCAGCGCAACACCGGTTATCCAAATTCGGCGCATTCTCCCCCCATTGTGTCCTACCGGCTTTGACGAAACCGACGCGCTTGCGATTCAGAGAATCGGACGACTTGTGTCCATCCGCTCAAAAACTTGAAACTCCCAGTTGCCCGAACATAAACTGCAGCACCGCGGAGTCTTCCTCGATAATTTTACTCACCGGCCGCCCTTCGCTGTGGCCCAGCTTGGTGTCGTACATCAGCAGGATCGGTTTATCGCCGCCTTGCGCCGCCTGCATTTCCGCCGTCATCTTCCGCGCGTGCAGCGGGGCCACTCGCGTATCGCTATCGCCGGTAATAAAAAGTATCGACGGATATTTGGTGCCCTTGATTACGTGGTGATAGGGGGAATAAGCGTAGAGAAAGGGAAACTGCTCGGGATCGTCGGACGATCCATATTCAGGCACCCAGAATCGCGCCACCAAAAATTTCTGATAACGCACCATATCCAGCAGCGGGTAGCCGCACACGATTGCACCAAACAGATCCGGACGCTGCGTCATCGCCGCACCCATCAGCAAACCGCCATTGCTTCGCCCCGTGATGGCCAGCCGGTCGGGACGCGTATAGTGATTCGCAATCACCCATTCTGCAGCAGCGAAAAAATCGTCGAATACATTCTGCTTTTTTTCGAGCATGCCCGCGTGATGCCAAGCTTCCCCAAACTCGCCGCCCCCGCGCAAATTCGGCATGGCAAACACGCCGCCCTGTTCCGCCCACACCACCGCATCGTCGCGAAACGCCGGCGTTTCGCTCGAATCGAAGCCGCCGTAAGCGGTCATCAACGTGGGATTCGAGCCGTCGAGCTTTAGCCCCTTCTTGTAAAAGAGAAACATGGGCACGCGGGTTTTGTCTTTCGACTCATACCAGACCTGTTTCACCTCGAACTTGTCGGAGTCGATCGGAACATTTGGCTTAGACCATACAGCGAGCGCGTGCTTGGGAATGTCATAACTATAAATGGTCGCCGGAGTTGCAAAAGATTGAAATGACAGAAACGCCTGGGAATCGCGCGGTCTGCCGGTGATCCCGCTCACATTGCCCAACGGCAGCGCAATTTCTCCGGAGGCCTTGCCGTCCGCCTCAAAAACCCTTAGTTCCGAGGCCGCGTTATGCGAATACTGCGCAATGATTTTTCCGCCGGCCATTCGAAAATCTTCCAGACGCGAGGCACTCTCAAGAATCACTTCCTTCCAGTTTTCTTGCGCCGGATTGTTTAGCGCAACCGATATCACACGCCAGTTGGGAGCTTTCCAGTTTGTTTCCAGGTACAACGTGTCGCCCGCAATCTCGCCCTGAAAGCAGGAATCGATCGTTTTCACAATCGGAGTAATGGGTCCGCCGCGGGCGAGATCCTGAAAATAAACTTCGGACTTTTCGCAGGCCGAGCCGTAGAAAACGATCAACAGCAAGTAACGTCCGTTTTCAGATACATCCGCTGAAAGAATTTTGTCCGGCCCATACCCATCGCCAAAAATCTTCGTATCTTTATCCGCGCTGGTTCCCATGGCGTGGTAAAACGCTCGCGGGCCGGCAGCAGTCAGCTTCGAATAATAGAATCCGCTCTTATCGGCTTTAAACGACGGCCCGGAAAGGAAACGATCTCGCGGAAGGGAATCGGGAAGTTCTTTCCGAGTGTCGGTGTCGATCAAATGGATGGACACTTCGTCCTCGCCGCCCTTGCGCACGCCGTAGGCTGCGAGCTTCCCGTCCTCTGAAAAACCTTGAAAGTTCACGCTGGTTGTATGGTCCGCGCTGAGTGAAGCTGGATCGACGAGCACTTCCTCGGCGGCCGACGCCCCTCGCCGCATGTACAACACGAATAGATCCTGGCCCGCGGTGCGCTTCGAATAAAAATAACGGCCTCCGCGCGCGGTCGGCAGGTGCAAGGTATCTACCTTGATCAATTCTCCCAGCCGCTTGGAAATCGCCTGGCTTCCTGGCAGCCCTTTGAGCGCGGCTTGCGTGCAAGCGTTTTGCGCATCGATCCACGCTCGTGTTTCCGGGCTGTTCTGATCCTCGAGCCAGCGATACGGATCGCTTACTACCACGCCGTGAAGTGTTTCTTTCAACTCTTCCAAACGCGTTGGGGGAGGGCACTTCACATCATTCTCCCGAGCCTGAGCCGGCGCAGCGCTGGTAGCCATGGCGGCCAGCATAAGCAGCAGGAAATATTTTGGCCGAAGACTGATATGTTCTTTTGAAATGAAAACGCGAGGGGAAAAATGTAAGGGCAGTTCTGTCGAAGATTCTTCCGTGGAACCTGTCTGCAAGTCTGTTACCCCCTGTAAATTTCAAGTGACCGGAGTAGCCATCTTTCGCGGCGGATTGAAAAAAGGCAACTCCCTGACCTTCGCCCTTACCTTGTGACGCACCGCTTCCACGGTAAGTTCCATTTGCAATTCAAGTCCCGCAGCGGCGTGTTCGCGAGTCAGGCTGGCCAGCGCGATCATTTTTTTCAACGTCGGAGACCACGTTGTAGAGGTCGCTTTGCCCACCTGCAGTCCACCGCGGTATACCGGCACGTGCGTACGCGATGCCGTGCTCTGCACCTGCGGTCCCAGGCCCACGGCATCGTAGAGCCGCTCAACATCCTCCCAGTGGATGTCCAGTCCCATCAGAAGCTGTTTGGCTCCGCGCCGGTTTTCTTCTGCCAAAGCATCGCGGCCGATGAAATGCTCCTTTTTCAAGTCCACCATGCGCCCAAGGCCAATTTCATACGGAGAATACTTCTGCGATTCGATCAGCGCGCGTTTGCTGCTGAAATAATCCACTTCAATCAGTATGAGACCGGCTTCGATTCGCGCCACGTCCAGAGCCAGCATTCCGGCCGCGTGCAGATCGAACTGCCGTCCATTTTCCATCAGCGCGTCCCACACTCTCGGCGCATCGTTCCAAGGGATCCAAATTTCGTAACCCAGATCGCCAGTGTAGCCGGTGCGCGAAATATCCACTTCCACGCCTGCGATTTTCCCGTGAGTGAAGCGAAAATATTTCAAATTCGCAATGTCGGCCTGCGCCGCTTTCATCAGGAGGCGTCCGGACGTGGGGCCTTGCACCGCGAGAGCCGCAACCTTGCTGGAAATGTCTTCGATATTCACTTCCAGGCCCAGCGCGTTTTGATGGAACCAGCGCATGCTGGGATCGGCGGCCGTCCAGCGATATGCATTTTCCGCGAGCCGCGAGATGGTGCCGTCGTCGATTACTTTGCCTTCTTCGTCGCACCAGCAGCAGTAAATCACCTGCCCAACGGCAACCTTATGGATGTCGCGAGTGATCACGCGGTTTACCAGCTTGGTGGCATCCTTGCCGGTCAAAAGATATTTGTACAACGGAGAGACGTCAATCATCGCGCTGGCATTGCGAATCGCGTTGTACTCATGGTCGTGATGCATTTCGTAGACGCTGACCGCGTAATAGCCGGACCATTCGCGATAATTCATGCTCTCGCAAAGCTTTGAAGTCCTGTCGTGAACCGCTGTTCCGATCGGCACAATCGCTCCTGTACTAATGAACGGTGAGTCCAAAAAATGGCCGGCAAAATCGCCCGCAAAAGGCCGCCCAAACTCGGCCCGCGATTATAGTTCGCGGGTGCGCGCCCTCGCAAGGCGAAGTCGGCAGCGCGCTCTTAGGTGGTCGCGCGGGACGCACCACGGTCGGTCGAAGCCCAATGTGGCCCTTTATTTTTGCGGTGGAGACGGCGTGACTGGCGGGATGGAGACATGACTGGACATCTCATTCCCCGCAATGATGGCGTTCCGAATTTGGGCGTATATATCGGTAAGCGTGTTGGGCGTGTGCGGGATTAGAATCGTGTTGCTGTGATCGTTTGCCGCAATTTCCTTCAGCGTATCGAAATACTGTGTCATCAGCACCAGTTGCATCACGTCCTGCGGAGTGGAACCCGGAACGGTTTTGGCGAAATCCTCCACCGAATCTTTCAGGCCGGTGATGATCGCCTTTCTCTGATTCGCGATGCCTTCTCCTTGCAGGCGTTTCGATTCGGCCTCTGCTTCCGCCTGCTTCACCAAAAGCATCTTGTTCGTTTCCGCGCGGGAGACGGTCGCTTCGCGTTCGCGCTGCGCGGCGTTGATGTCGTTCATCGCGGCTTTCACTTTTTGGTCGGGAACGATGTCGGAGATCAGAACCTTGACGATGGAATAGCCGTACTCCTTCATCGAAGCGTCCAGGTTGTCTCTCAAATCGCTCGCGATGTCAGCTTGGTTCAAAAAAGTATCGTCCAGCTTCATTTTCGGAACGTGGCCCAAAACCACGTTGTACACCATGGACTCGATCTGCTTCACCGGGTCGGACAGTTTGTAAAACGCGGCTTCCACGCCTTCGGGGATGATCTTGTACTGGATGGAGACGGGTATCTGAACGAAAACGTTGTCCTGTGTTTTCGTCTCCACTTGCACGTCGAACTGCTGCACTTTCATGCTTAGGCGGCGAACCACGGTTTCAAGATAGGGTGTCTTCCAATTCAGGCCGGGCCCTGCGACGCGCGCAAATTTTCCGAGCCGCTGGACGATGGCTACCTGGGCCGTCTCCACAGTGAAGAACGAACCCAGAACGATGCTCAAAACGAGCAGAACAATGATGGCAGTGAAAAACAGGAAGGCCGTAGCCATGTGCACTCTCCTCTTTCGTTACCCACCAGACGGACTGCGCTTATGATTCCTGGCACACTTCTAATTCATTCCCTTCCAAGTCGCGGAAGCGAAAAAAGTGATTGCCACCGGCGTCTTCTGGAACGGGCCCGACATCTACACCGCGCGAAGACAGGTACTCTCGCGCCACCATGAGCTTGCCGGCAAAAATAATCGGAGGCCTGCCCGGTGTTCGGTCGGGACGATCAGCGCCGGTGACCTTTACAAGGTAGAGGTAGGCATTCTGAGCCGAATAGCCTAACACCATGTTTGCCTCTTCCACATCCGTGGATGAATAATCCAGCCCCATTTTTTCCGCGTACCAGCGTCGCGCGGCGGCGATATCGCGCACGTCAGAATCTTGAAATGAGAAGACTTTTTTTGTCCAAAACATCAGCCACACGTAGCCTGACTACGCCGGACGGTCCGGAAGACGGCGGCATTCTACCTCAGTGGGGCTCGGTTCCAAGAGGCAGAAAATAGAATGAGCGAGCGTGACGAACCGCGGCTCGCTTGACTGTGAGTCAGGGAGATTCTCTTCTTTGTTGTGAGTCTGTGCTGGCGCTTGTAGAATGCTTGGACTTCTGCGGCACGGAATACTTCGCGAGTTTTCATCACCTAAATTCATGGCAAAACGATACGACGTCATCGTAATCGGCGGCGGCCACAACGGCTTGGTGAACGCGGCGTACCTCGCGAAAGCGGGCAAGAAAGTTCTGGTGCTCGAGCGTAGATACGTGCTCGGCGGGGCAGCCGTCACCGAAGAAATTATTCCTGGATTCAAATTTTCGGTTTTTTCCTACGTGGTCTCGCTGCTGCGCCCGGAAATTATTCGCGACCTGGATTTGCCGCGCCACGGCCTGGAAATTCTGCCGCTCGACGGAACCATCACGCCGATGCAGAACGGCGATTATCTCTGGCGCGAAAACGATCATGGAAGAACACGCCGCGAGCTCGAACGCCACTCGAAGCTCGACGCCGAAGCTTACGAAGAATTCGGCAAATCCATGGTGGCCATGTGCCGTTTCGTAAAACCCATTCTCGGCATGATTCCGCCGGACCCCACTTCGCTGGATCCGCGCGATTTGAAGAAGCTGGCGTTCCTCGGCAAGCGCTTTCAGTCGCTCGCAGCGGAAGATAAATACAATCTCGTTCAGCTCATGACCATGAGCGCCGCCGATTTTCTGGATCAATGGTTCGAAACCGACGTTTTGAAAGCCACTATGTCCGCCTCGGGAATCATCGGTACATTTCTCGGAATTCGCTCGCCCGGTACCGCCTACGTTTTGCTGCATCACTACATGGGAGAAATTGACGGTGCGTTTCGCTCCTGGGGATTCAGCCGCGGTGGCACCGGCGGGATTTCCAACGCGATTGCCGGCGCGGCCAAAGAAGCCGGCGCAGAAATTCGCACGGAAGTTGCAGTGAACCGCATTCTGATCAAGAACGGCGTGGCGCAAGGCGTAGTAGTCGAAGGCGGAGAAGAAATATACGCGGACGTAATTTCCTCCAGCGTGGACCCCAATATTACCTTTCTAAGATTCATCGAAGAGCGCGAGCTGCCCGGCGATTTTCTGGAACAAGTGCGGCGTTACAAATATCGCGGCTCGTCCGGAAAAGTGAATCTCGCGCTCGACGCGCTGCCGGACTTTACCTGCCTCCCCGGACCAGGGCATCACCTGCGTGGCGCGATGTCCATTTCGCCTTCGATGGAATACATGGAGCGCGCCTACGACCAGGCCAAGTACGGCGAATTTTCGCGGCGCCCGTACATTGACATGGTAATCCCCACGCTTACCGATCCTTCCGTCGCTCCGCCGGGAAAACACATTCTTTCCTGCTTCGTGCAATACGCGCCATATAAATTGAGCAGTGGAAACTGGGACCAGCAACGCGAAGCCTTCGGCAACACGGTAATCGACACAATCGCCGAGTACGCGCCGAACATAAAAAATATCATCATCGGCAAACAGTTCATCACCCCCCTGGATATCGAGCGCCAAACCGGTTTGACCGAGGGAAACATTTTTCAGGGCGAGCTTTCTCTGGAACAGCTTTTCTTTTTGCGTCCGGCGGCAGGCTGGGCGCGGTATCGCACGCCCATTAAACAATTATACATGTGCGGCTCGGCCACGCACCCGGGAGGCGGAATCATGGGCGCACCCGGACGCCTCGCCGCGCTGGAAATCCTGAAAGATACTGGCAAAGGAAAGAACTGACCGTGGCAGCGCAACGCGAAATCGTGATTCTCGGCGGCGGCCACAACGCGCTGGTCACCGCGTTTTATCTTGCGAAAAAAGGTTTGAAGCCGCTGGTGTTGGAACGCCGCGAGGTAGTCGGCGGCGCCGCGGTCACCGAAGAATTTCATCCCGGTTTTCGCTGTTCCACGTTGGCCCACGCCGGCGGCCCTCCGCTCTCCGCAATCCTGAAAGACATGCAGCTTGCGCGCCACGGCCTGGAAAAACTCGAATCGCCTGTACGTATTTTCGCTCCCACATGGGAAGGCCGCGCGCTCACCCTGTACACCGACACGCAGCGCTCGGTCGCCGAGATCAGGAACTTTTCCGCCAAAGACGCTGCCAGCTATTCCGAATTTGCGGCAAGCCTCGCTCGCGTGAGTGAAATCATCGCGCAACTTTTGCCGCTTACGCCTCCGGTAATCGAGAAGCCCTCGAAGGAAGATATTTGGAAATTGTTGAAAGTGGGGCGCAGAGTCCGCGGCCTGGGAAAAAAAGAAATGATGCGGCTGATTCGCTGGGGCCCCATGGCCGTCGCGGATTTCGTCGCTGAATTTTTCGAGACGGACTTGCTGCGCGCAGCAATTGCAGCGCGAGGAATTTTCGGTGCGCAGATGGGCCCGTGGTCCGCGGGTTCCACAGCGCTATTGCTTTGGCGTGCTGGCGCCGACCCCTATCCCGTTGGTAATTCGGCCGTGCCGCGCGGTGGGATGGGCGCGCTCACCGCCGCGATGGCTGCGGCTGCAAAAGAAGCAGGCGCGGAAATTCGCACCAGCGCCGAAGTAAAACAAATTCTAGTGAAGAACGGCCGCGTCACCGGTGTTGCGCTCGCAAATGGTGAAGAGATCGCTGCGAAGGCTGTAGTTTCCGGAGCCGACCCGCGCCGCACATTTCTGAGCCTTCTCGATCCCGTCCATTTGCCGCCAAGCTTTGTAGTGAAGATGCAAAATTATCGTTGCAATGGCACTGCCGCGAAAATAAATGTCGCGCTGGACGCACTGCCCACGTTCTTCGCGCTAAAGAATCCCTCGGACGCGAATTCTGCCTTAGCGGGACGAATCCATATCGGCCCGGGCATCGATTACCTCGAACGCGCCTTCGACGATTCCAAGTACGGCGAATTCTCGCGCGCGCCTTATCTCGATATTTCTATCCCGTCGATTCTGGACTCTTCGCTAGCCCCTGCAGGCAAGCATGTGATGTCCATCTACATGCAATTCGCGCCGTACAAATTGAAACAAGGCGATTGGACGCAGCAGCGTGACCCATTGCGCGATACGGTATTAAAGACTCTTTCGGCGTATGCTCCAGATCTCCCGCAGAAAATCCTGGCGGTACAAACCATCACGCCCAAGGAGTTGGACATCACCTATGGCTTAACCGGCGGCCATCCGTTCCACGGGGAATTAGCGCTCGATCAAATTTTCACCATGCGACCGCTGCTAGGCTGGGCGCGTTACGCCACGCCGGTCGCCGGGCTTTTCCTCTGCGGCAACGGCACGCATCCCGGCAACGGCGTCACCGGCGCCTCCGGCCAAAACGCCGCCCGCGAAATCCTCAGACACATGCGGTAAGCATGCGGCCTCGCTCCAATAGTTAGCCTACAGACGCCGCCCAAAAGAATTCGAAACGCGAACGATGAATCGAGAGTCTTACCGTTGAGTAATCAATCGCGCGGTCGCCGTACATCGCCCGGGTTGACATGTGCATTCAGGGGAGCCACTCGCATGAACCGCAAACTCTTCCCCGTGTTGTTGGCCACTTCGATGTGATGTTGGGCTGCGCCAGCGCGCGGATGTATCCGGTGCGAGGTCCATTGGCCTCTGAGTCCCCGCACGCGGTTTACGCTGCGAAAATCACAGGTCTGCTGTACTCGGGAGACCTTAAAATCACCGTCGCAAATGGCGAGGTCTGCGGAGGGCATTGGACGCTCGTAAAGGGTGGCAACTCGGCCGACGCGGCGCCGGCGGACGCGACGCCTTCTAGTGCCACGGAAGACAGTTCGGTTGCAGAAGGAATGCCGGGATACTGTTTACGGCCAAGGTTATTACCTCGCCCACGTGCTCGGCCAAGGCTTTACGCGCACGCGATGGTGACCGGAAATCACGGCACAATTCTGAACGTTGAATTCTACCGGCTCAATAATGCCACAAACGTTCCTTCTGACTTCCACGGAGTCACTAAGGAGGCGATATTTTCAAACTCGCTTTTTAGCTGAGGCGACGGCGCGCCGGCAACGATTTGCATCTGCCGTTATCCGACAAGCGGTAGCGCGCTGCCTCGCTAGTTCTCGGTGGCGCGAGAATTTCGATGCTTCTTCTTTCTCGCCGAATGATGGACGGGTTTCCGTTTCTCCGCCGAATGCGGCTTTACTGCAGGACCTGGTTGCACCACCGGCGCGTCGGAGTTGAAAATGTCGGCCACCACTTTCCACTTGTTGTCCGCCTGCTTTTTCCAAACCTCCACAAACTTGCCGTTGTCCGCGACGGCATTGCCGCGCGCATCTTTGGTGGTCAATTGATACGTTCCCACCAGGTAGGCCAGATCGCTCGACCGCGCGACCTCCACTTTCGTTGCTTGCCACGACAAAGAAGTATCCGGCCCGAGAAGCGAGGCCCACGACGCGCGAATCGATTGCCTGTCGCTCGCGATCGGAGCGTTCGGAGCGAGCAACGAAGCGTCGTCGCTGTAATACGACACGGTTCCGTCCACGTCTCTGGCCGCAGCCGCCTTTGACCATTGCGCGTCCAAATCTCGAATCACCTTTTCATCGGCAGCGCGCGTATCCGGCGGCTTGCTCTCTCCGCATCCCGCTGCAAACAAAACCACGGCAAGACATCCCCACAGCGCTAGCTTCAGTCTTACTTCGCAGCGACCAGCCATCGAATCCCCCTACTACTAAATTTTGTTCGGCCCATCTTACAACGACCGTAGTGCCGTCATCCAGAATTGTGCTGGCCTGGAAGGAAAAAAATTCGACGAAGGTCGGCGAATATCGAAATTCCCGCGTTCAGGACTTCACAAAACGCGCCAGTTTTTTCGGCGTGGCGCCCGCGTTTGCCCCGTACGCTCTCCGCGATATTGTTTTGCCACTTCAAACAAATCCAAGGAAACCTGATCCTCATCTGATTGAAAATCTGAAAACGCTCCCGAAGAATCGTCCCCTGGCGGTTTACTACGCCGGAGGCTACCGATCGTCGATCGCCGCGAGTTATGTTACGGGGCAGCGGATTTGATCGCGTGGCGAAATCGCCGGAGGCATAGCAGCATGGGAGTCCGCTAACTTGCCGGTCCAAAGCGCACAAACTTGGAGGCGCCGTAGCGAGGCGTCGCCGGCGTCTTTGCCGGGATTGCCGCGCGGAGTGCTAACCATTCCGCCTGCTCCAGTGCCACGGCCCGCCTTTTGTAATCCTTCCTTTACCCTTTCGCACATCACCTTACGACGCCTCGATTCCCACCGAAACAGGATGCTAATCTTAAAACTCTCGCTTCGGAGGGCAGCTTGTCCGCGTCTTTATCACCCAACGACGAACGTGGTGCAGAAAACCGTCGCAGTACCCGAGTCATCCACGCCGTGCCGGTCACCATCCGGGGTAACGACGCGCTGGGCCAAAAGTTCGAGGAATTCACCTCGACCGTTACGGTCAACTGCAACGGCTGCAAATACGAATCGAAGCATTACGTCCCGAAGGGTTCCACTCTCACCATCGAAATCGGCGCCCGCGAGCGCGGAGGGGGCTCCCGATTATTCCCCGCTCGAGTTGTATGGGTCCAGCGGCCCCGCACCTATCGCGATGTCTTCCATATCGCCCTGGAATTTGAAGTTCCGGGAAATGTTTGGGACATCAAATCTCCGCCCAAAGATTGGTTCCCGCATCCGGATGACGAAGAATTGATTATCCCCGTGTATCCGGAGGAAGGCGAGCCAATACCTGTCCTGCTTGCGTCGGCACATCTTGCTCGAGAATCAGAAACGGTAGCTAACAGGGCGGCGACGGCCCAAGCCTTTTTGGCCGTAAGCACGTTGGCTCCCGCACCATCAGACGCTTCTGCAACTCTCGATTACCCGTCTTTGCGGACAAATGAGCCGGAGATTGAAGTCGCCCGGCAAATCGTGAGATCGAACGTGGAAGCGGCGATGCGCGAAGAAATCGCGCTGTTGCGCCAGCGCCTTGAATCGCAGCTGCAGGAGTCGGTGCAGGAAATCGTCAAATCTTTGTCGGAGCGCATCGCCGAGCGCGTCTTGAATGCTGTGGCGGAGCAAACTGTGGAACGCACTGCCGCCGCTGTTTCCGAAGCGCGCGAGAAGGGAAATACCGGGGAGCTGGACGCAAAGATTCTTTCAGCGGCGAGAGAAGGTTTGAAGGCGCAAGGCTTGGTCCCGCGCACGTCGCGCAAGCGCTCGCGTAAATCTCCCAAATAGGAAAAACATTGTTTCTCTCACGCTGGATGGCAGCCCTAGTATCGACTACGAAACTGTCTCAAAACGGACGGTTTAAATCTGGTTGCCGGCATATCCTTGTAGGAACCATAGCCAGGCAGCCAAAGAATAATTGTTAGGAGGCCCATGCTACGACGCTCAACTCTTTTTATGAATGTGGAATCTTCATGCGCGAGATAAAAGTTTCGGTGCATCCCACTGCTGCCGAGAACAGTGCGGAGCGCCGGCGGTCACACCGCGTTTACATCACCATGCCGGTAATTATCCGTGGAAAAAACGGGAACCATACCTTCAACGAAGAAACGCGCACGGCCTCGGTGAACGCACACGGCTGCATGGTGCGGCTTGCGGAAAGAGTGGTGAAAGGGCAGGAAGTTGCAATCGTCAACCCCAAGACGGTAGAGGAACTGCCTTGCACCGTCACATTTACTGGGCAGAAGGAATCCGGTAAGACCGAAGTAGGCCTGGAATTTATCGAGCCATCACCGCAATTCTGGCGCATAACTTTCCCGTCCGACGATTGGGATCCCGCCGAGCGTAAACGCCCTAGCAGTACGAGTCCGCGCGCTTTGCCCCAGCATAAAAAGGTATAAGCCCTTCGCGGAAACCAAGAGGCTCATCTAGCGGAACCCATTGCCGAGATAAAGGAAGCTGAATTCAAGCGATTGAAAATGACAAGAGAAAAAGCAATCGAAGCCTTACAGCATGCAGCGTTTGATGCACGAGACGTCGGACTGAACGAAGACCAAATAATCGAAGCAGTGAAAGCGCCGGGAACGGAATATCAAGCTGGATTGAACGAATCCTCCGATAAGCCGCTCAACCTCGGGAAGTAAGAGCTGATATCCGTACGTGTTCTCGGTTGCTCGGCCCTTGCCTTGTCCACGCTCAGCGACAAACATTCCGCAAGCCTCGGCATGTCCGGAAGCGCATTCTGAAGCCAAAGGTCCTACAAAGGGGAACTCGTGTGCCCGGAGCCGAACAACGTCATCTAGACTCAGAATTACTTGCGGGGGAAGCTAAGTTTCGGGGAAGAACCTGCCACCGCAACGAATCGACCAGTTTGCCGATGGTTTGGTTCAACTGCATATCTGCGCACCGGCGAGCTTCGATCCTTTTGATCGCCGTCAAAACCGTGGTGTGATGTTTGCCGCCGAACTCTCGTCCAATCTTGGAAAGAGACGCCGAAGTGAGCTGTTTTACCAGATACATTGCCACCTGGCGGGAAAACACGAGGGCCTTGGAGCCGCCCCTCAATTTCAGGTCAGGAGGGAAAACACCGAAGTGCTCCCCCACGCGATTTTGGATCGTCTCAATCGCCCCGTACCTCCTTTCCGCATGGGTGATGGGCTTCAACTCTTCGTGTGCTTCGGCCGGATTTACCGCGCAAGGCGCCGCAGGCAGCTGTGGCTGCGTAGGGAGAAACTCCAGCTCAACGTCTGGCATTCCAACTTCTTGCAGCACCGCTTGCAGAAGTTCGCCGTAGGTTTCGGTGAGCTTCTTCTTGAACAGGACCGTGGGAACCCGCACCAGCAAACGCCTATGACCCCTTCCTTTTAGTCGGGTGGGTCGGAACCAGGTGGCGAAGCTGTGGGGATTGACGCGGAGTTTCGTGCGTTGCAGGACTTTGGCCCAATCGTTCATAGGAACAGCCACTCCCTTGCCGATGCAAAGCAAAATACCTGCATACGCCAAAGAAAATCTGTCCC
>Ga0307477_10001576_pt1 | contig 18882 bp, 27 predicted proteins | sample atmos_gasesECM2C_FD_203316 | JGI IMG/M metagenome (GOLD analysis project Ga0307477, IMG submission 203316) | Hardwood forest soil microbial communities from Morgan-Monroe State Forest, Indiana, United States - atmos_gasesECM2C_515 | ecosystem: Environmental > Terrestrial > Soil > Temperate...
CTTCGATCGCGGCGCGTACCAGACGGCGCGCGATATAGAGCGGGTTTTCACCGCCCGCCAGCATACGCGCGAGCCAATAGAGCGCCGCGTCGGGATCGGAGCCGCGAATGGATTTATGCAAGGCCGTAATCAGATTGTAGTGCTCTTCGCGGCTCTCGTCGTAAAGCGGCGCGCGTTTCTGAACGGCGGCGACCAATTGCGCAGTGTCGAGCGCTTGCGGTGCTTCGACATGGGACAATTCTTCGGCAAGATTGAGCAGATAGCGCCCATCGCCGTCAGCCATCGCCCGCAGGCTGGCGCGCGCTTGGGCGTCGAGCGGCAGAGCACGGCCGTAATAGTTTTCCGCGCGTTGCAGCAGCGTTTCGAGATCGCCGTCGTCGAGCCGGCGCAGCACCAAAACTTGCGCCCGCGAGAGCAGCGCGCCGTTCAGCTCGAAGGATGGATTTTCGGTGGTGGCGCCGACGAGGATAATTGTGCCGTCTTCCATGACGGGAAGGAAGGAATCCTGTTGGCTGCGATTGAAGCGGTGGATTTCGTCGATGAAGAGCAGCGTGCCCTGCCCTACGCGGCGGCGCGCGCGCGCGATCTCGAAGGTTTTCTTCAAGTCTGCAACGCCGGTGAAAACCGCCGAAAGCTGGTCGAAGTTCAGCTTGAAGACGGTGGAGAGCAAGCGTGCGATCGTGGTCTTGCCCGTGCCCGGCGGTCCCCAAAGAATCATCGAGCTGGGCCGGCCGGCCGCGACCATGCGCCCGAGCGGACCCTCGGCGCCGAGCAGATGATCCTGCCCCACCACCTCGTTTAAGCTTTTTGGACGTAACCGGTCCGCCAAAGGGCGGGGCGCGTCTTTTTCCAGTCCCGCGGCGCCAAATAAATCGGTCATGCCGTAAGATTAGAGGGGTTTGCGACTGAGCGCATCATGTTCACGCTTCAAGTCTGGGTCGTCAGGGGTTCATTCGCCGCGTAGACGCGCGGCGGCTGGATTGCTTCCACCTCGCCTGCTCGGCGTCGCAATGACGGCCGGGCCGATTATTGCACGCTCAAGCGCATCATTTGGTCGCCGCGCTGGATCGCCATGACCCAAGCGTCCGTCGTAGACAGCGCGCGTTTGAGCTGGGCGACATTGGCAATGGCCTCACCATTGATCTGCTTAACGATATCGCCCGGCTGAATGCCAAACCGCGCGGCTTCCGAAGCGCGCTCGACCGACATCACCACGACGCCTTTTGCGGCGAGATCCATCTGCATCTCGTCGGCAAGCGCGGGCGTAATATTCGCGATGCGCGCGCCCTGCATCGGATTGCTGCCGGCCACCACGCCTTCTTCGCGGCCTTCATCGGGAGGCAGCGCAATCTTTACAGCGGCATCTTGCGTGTTGCCGGAGCGCCAATAGCGGACGTTGACCATATCGCCCGGGCGATGCGTCACCACGCGATAGCGCAGCGAGTTGGCATCGAGAATCGCAAAACCGTCGATGGAAAGCACCACGTCGCCTTTGACGAGCCCGGCTTGCGCTGCAGGGCTTCCTGGATAGACCTGTGAGATCAACACGCCGTCGGGGCGTGCAAGCCCAATGGCACGCGCGATCTCGGGCGTGACGGCTTGCCCATCGGCGCCGAACCAGGGCCGTTTGATGCCTCCGGCGAGCGCGCCATCCACGACCACCCGTGCCATGTTCGACGGAATGGCAAAGCCGATTCCGATATTGCCGCCCGAAGACGAATAGATGGAGGAATTGATGCCGATGAGCTTGCCATCCAGGCTCACCAGCGCGCCGCCGGAATTGCCGGGATTTATCGCCGCGTCGGTCTGGATGAAGAATTGGTAATCGGATGCGCCGCCATTAGAGCGCGCAAGCGCCGAGACAATGCCGCTTGTCACGGTCTGGCCCACACCGAACGGATTGCCGATGGCGAGCACGAGATCGCCCACTTGCAATTTGTCGCTATCCCCTATGTCGAGTGCCGGCAGGCGCTCGCCCTTGGTATCGATACGAAGCACAGCCAAGTCGGTGCGCGCATCGGCAAGCACGATTCGGGCCTGAAATTCGCGGCGGTCGGGCAGCGCCACCTGAATGTCCTGCCCGCCTTCGATGACATGATTGTTGGTGAGGATAATCCCGTCGGAGCGCACGATGACGCCCGAACCCAAGGATTGCTCGATGCGGCTGCGCATCGGGCTTGTGCCGAAAAATTGCTGGAAGAGCGGATTAACCGCCTGGCGGACAACCCGCCGTGCGTAAACATTGACAACGGCCGGCGCAACTTTGGAAACAACGGGAGCGAACGAAAGTTGAACCTGGGCCGGCGACTGAGGAAGAACACGGTTCTCCGCCGCCGCGCCCGCGGAGAGTGCTGCCAGGAACGCAAATACGCCAATCAGAAGCCGCATTGCCGTCCTCCCATGAACCCGCGCGTAACCCGAGAAAATGGCAGAATTCCGCCAAGTTCTAACCGAAACCCATATAGTGAAGTGTTTCGCCGAGGAAAGGGTTATACCCGCCTGATCGAACCGGGTGGCAAGCGATGAGTCCCTTTTTTCTGACCCAGACGGCCCTGTTCGCGATCCCGGTCATTCTCGCCGTGACATTCCACGAAGCTGCACACGGATTCGTGGCGCTTCATTTCGGCGATGAAACCGCCAAGAACGCCGGGCGGGTGACACTGAACCCGATCAAGCACGTCGACCTCTTCGGAACGATCATCCTGCCGCTCATTCTGATTCTCTCGAATGCCGGGTTCGTTTTTGGCTATGCGAAGCCGGTGCCCGTCGATTTCGCCGCTCTCAGGAATCCGCGGTGGAATATGATCTGGGTTGCTGCCGCCGGTCCGGCGATGAATGTCGCGTTGGCGCTGCTGTCGACGGGTTTGCTCTATGGGGCGCAGACCGCGGGTGCGCAAAATTCGCCGTTCGTTGCAAACGTTCTGCTTCTTTCGATCGAACTGAATCTGGTTTTGGCGATCTTCAACATGTTGCCGCTCCCGCCGCTCGACGGCAGCAAGGTCGTCGCCGCTTTTCTCCCGAATGCGCTGATGCGCGCCTATTTGTCGCTCGGCCGCTACGGCATGACGTTTCTGCTGCTCGTGCTGATCGTGCTGCCGCTTTTATCCGAGCGCACAGGCATCGGTTTGGATATTTTCGGTATTCTGGTGCAGCGTCCGGCCGACAATCTGGCGCGCATGTTATTGTCGCTGATCGGACGGAGTTAACCGGTTCCGAAGTTTGTGGATAACGCAAAAAAGGAATCGACTCTACACGCCAACAGCGCATGATTCGCTTGCGTCAAAGGTTGGAAACAGCTGCTGACGCGCACTCTTGCACCGGGAAGTTGAACGAAACCGGCGACGGTGACGGGCAATAAACGGTCGACAAGAGCCACGAGAAGCAGTTGCTAACTGCAAAGGCTGATGGTGGGCCGGTGATTCTTGGGGACGGCGGCTGAATCCGTTCGACAAGGGCCAACACGGCGGATCCGCAAGGGTCCGCAGCGCGCCACGGCCATGATAAGCTAGTCGTATGCACTCCTTCGGGCGTCGTTCGCGATAGGCTTATCCTGGTCTAAGTGAGGGCTCGCCCCACGCGAGCCCTCACTTATTTCGATGCAAATCCCCGCTGAACGATCCTCTCCATCGTCCCCCTCGGGCAATGCATCGGCACCGCAGACCGCTTGTCGGGTCTAAAGTGAGCGAATAGGCTGCAACCCTGATTAGGTGGGGCATTCGTCCGCGGGTTCGGCGTGGTTGGTTTGGCTACGGCTCTCGGAAACGATCGCCTGCGCGATGGAGGAGTGAATGCGCGATCTCGATCAGCCTACGGCCGACATTACACCCCGCCGCAGCTTTTTCGGCCGGATCGCCGCCGTGTCGGCGCTCGGCGTGTTCGGCTTTGCAACAAGCATGGCGCGCGCCCAAGCCGCCCAATCGGACGGCCCGGATTGGCCGGGACCGCTCAAAGGCCGCCATCGGCAAGTTTTCGACATCTACGACATCAACGAGGGTTTTCCGCTCGGCTTTGCGAACAACTTCCTCACACCGAACGAATCCGCGACGGCTGTCATGGTCTTCCGCCACAAGGGGCTGCCCTATGCGATCGGCAGCGCCATGTGGGCGAAATACAGAATCGGCGAATCATTCAATATCATCGACCCCGAAACCAAAGCGCCCGCGGTGAAAAACCCCTATTTCCAACCCAAGCCCGGCGTGCTGCCCAACGCCGACACAGCGCTCGATCGTCTGTTCGCTAAAGGCACGGTTATGGGCGCCTGCGGTGTTGCCCTGAGGGGCCAGAGCCGCCGCCTGGCCGGAAACGCGGGAGTGACCGCAGAAGAAGCGTTAAAGGAATGGACCGCCAACCTGATCCCGGGCGTCACGGTCATCCCTTCCGGCACTTGGGGCGTTAATCGGGCGCAGGAGGCAGGCTGCACCTATTGCGCAGGAGGCTGACGCGGGGATGACGCTTCTTGTACAATAGGCCTGACTGCGGCATGCTGTTCCGGCGCATTAGTCGCGTCACGCGGGCACCCGGGCAAGGGCGGCGTAAAAGATGATCAACAATCACTTTGCGACTGTTTTGGGCGTTTTCATCGTTGTGGGCGCGCTGGCCGCGCCGGCAATTGCTGCTGAAGCCGCGCCGGATCCCAACGTACAACGGGAATTCGGGGCCAGGTTGCAGGTTTGCAGCGCATGCCACGGCGCCAACGGCGTACCCAAAAACGGGACCATTCCGATCATCTATGGTCAACAGGAAGACTATCTCGCAAAGCAACTGCATGATTTCGTGACTGGAGATCGCGCTGTCGAAGTTATGGCGTGGATGTCAAAATCGCTCGAGCCGGAGCAACTGGCGCCCACATCGGTTTTTTTCGCGAAAAAGACCTGGCCGGCGCACCCCACTGCCGCCGCCGCGGCAACACCGCCAGCGGGAATCACTGTCTGCCAAGCCTGTCATAACACGGACTTCCGTGGCGCCAGGCAGGCTGAGGGCATGGTGACGCCGCGTCTCGCCGGCCAAAACTACGAATATCTGGTCGAGGCCATGCGCCGCTTTGCCGACGGTGAGCGGACCAACAATTCCGACATGGTACAAATCATGAAAGCGATCACACCCGCGCAGCGGGAGACGATGGCGCGTTATTTGGCCGGTCTTTGACCGGAAGATTGTACAAACACATCACAGGAGGCAGTCATGGATTCAAATCAGTCTGACCGCAGGCGATTCCTGAAACAAACTGCCGCACTGGCCGGTGTGGCCGCAGGCGCAGGATTGGCCGTCAGAGGAGAGTCAGCCCAGGCACAGAAGGGCGAGACAGCCGAGGCGCCACACGTGCATCGCGAGCCTCCGCGCCGCGGCGCGAGGTACAGCATCGATCACTTGACTCACTACACGCCGCTCCAGGATTACGCGGGAATCATCACCCCGGCGCCGGTGCACTTCGTGCAACAGCACTCCATGGAATTCCCCATTATCGATGCGGCGGAGCATCGCCTCACGATCCACGGTATGGTGGATCGCCCCTTGAGTTTCAGCATGGACGATTTGAAGCGGCTGCCTTCGGTGTCGCGGATTCATTTCGTGGAATGTCACGGCAACAGCTCTCCCGCGATCCATGGGTCGAACGATCCGAAGATGGGATTACCGGTCCAGTTCATCCACGGGATGGCAAGCACCAGCGAATGGACCGGCGTTCCGCTCTCGGTGCTGTTGAACGAGGCCGGCCTAAAGAGAGGGGCGACCTGGTTGGTTTCGGAAGGTGCCGACCAGGGCAAATTCAGCCACACGCTTCCGATGGGCAAGGCGCTGGACGACGTCTTCGTAGCGTACGGCCAGAATGGCGAGCCGCTCAGGGTTGAGCAGGGGTACCCGATTCGGCTTCTGGTTCCGGGCTGGGAAGGCCCGTTCAATGTGAAGTATCTGCGCCACATCAAGGTGGTCGACGAGCCCTACAACACCTGGAATGAAAGCATGAATCATTCCGTCTCGCGGCCCGATCTCGGCGGCAAAACACGCTGGTACCATTTCCAGTGGGCGGCAAAATCCGTGATAACGCGGCCTTCAGCGCTAATGGAAATGCGCAAAGGATATGTCAACATCACGGGCTTGGCCTGGTCCGGCGCGGGCAAGGTCGCGAAAGTCGAGGTCTCCACCGATGGCGGCCGCAATTGGCGGGAAGCGCGGCTTGAGTCGCCGGTGCTTCCGAAGGCGCATACAAGGTTCAATTTTGATTGGGAGTGGAACGGACAGGAAGCCGTGATCCTGTCTCGCTGCACGGACGAAACGGGCGACGTTCAGCCGTCGCTCGCGGAGTTGAGCGGTCACTGGGGCATTCCGCTGGAAGATTGGCACAAACCCGAACGCCCACGCGCCATTCACATGAATGCCATTCAGCCGTGGAAAATCGCTCGCGACGGGAGTATTTCCGATGCAATGTTCGCTTAAATTGCTCGTGCCAGTGCTGATCCTGGCAGCGCCGGTGGCGCTGGCGCAGTCGCCGCGCAAGTTTCCCGACGTCGGCACGCCGTTAAGTCAGGCGGAAATCCAGAACTTTGACCGGATGATCGGTCCGGAGGGAAAGGAACTTCCCGCCGGGCGCGGAACCGCCAAAGAAGGCGCGGTGATCTTTGCGCAGCGCTGCGAGGTATGCCACGGGAAGAACGGCGAAAACGGGATAACCCACCATCTGGTGGCGGGCAGTCCCGGCCACCCTTATAGCGGTCCTTTTTATGGTGTGGAAAAGGACGGTCCGAGCTACTTCCCGTATCCGACCATCGCCTGGGACTATATCAATCGCGCGATGCCGGCCCCTAATCCGGGATCGCTCAAGCCGAACGAGGTCTACGCGCTGGTCGCATTCCTGTACTACCGGAACGGCATCATCAACGAAAACGACGTGATGGATCAGAACACTCTGCCGAAGGTAGAAATGCCGAACAAGAATGGTTTCGTTCCGGCAAAGCCGGTTTACCCGCCGGCAAAGATGCCCAGCTGGTACTGACCCGCACAAGCAGGATCCACGAGAGTCGACAGGAGATCGGAGAAAAGCGAGGAGTGAAGCCCGGCTTGCCGACGAACACCGGCCAGCTGCCGAGGCGTTGGGTCCCCTTCTTCACTGAGCTTTATCGTCCGAGCTTAGCTTTATAAATCCATTTGCTGGTCCTCATATCAGCCACCGGTGCGGATTGCAGATGAGTCTAACTTTTGCGTGCGGGGCGGTCGTACAGCGCGCCAGGGATCGGCTGCGCGTACATTGGATCAACCTTGGCGAACATACGCTCGACAGCGCGTCGTAGGACCGATTTGTCCGTTACGTCCAGAATCCCGTATTTCAGCGTCTCCACAAGGATCGCACTATCAACAATGTTCCGGCTTTCACGGATCGTCGGGATCATGGTCAGAAGGAAGTTCAACTTGATAGACGCTTCCTCGAGTCGGAGCCCGAGCTTGCCCTGATTAAGCAATCGGTCCTTGAGAAGTTTCTGTGTCCCGCCGCCCGCTTCTACTTCAAGCCCGACTTCCATAGCGCGGTACACAGTTACCCAAATGACCTTTGCCTCTGTCCCTCGCAGGTCGGTGATTTCGCCAAAGTGCTCCCGTATCCAACTGACTGAACGCGTCATCACTTCGTTGTGCTGCATGCCGGCCTCCGCGCGCGTAAGTGGTCGACTTTATTCGAGCGGGCGACGCGAATCGAACGCGCCCCTATCGTAGGCAACATCCTTCAATAAGGATTCCTAGATTTAGCGCCTATTCGCGGGCAACGATCACACAGCCAGACGTTTGGACACGAATCAGGGGGGCGAGCGCGTATTCAGCATCAAGTCGGCGGCCATCTCGTCGGGCAAGATTCCTGCCGAGTAGTAGGCGACGAATTTTCCCTCCGGACTCATGAGATAGACCTCGCTCGAATGGTCGATGGAGTAGTCCGCTCCGTTCTCCAAGCCCCCGTCGATGTGGGCGCGGTAATAGACGCGGTACGCCTTGGCCGCCTGAGCGATCTCTTCGTCGCTGCCCGTCAAGCCAACGAAATTGGGGCGCGCGGAAGGCGGTTTCGCGTCGAATGATTCAAGATAGGACTTGAGTTTGTCCGGTGTGTCTCGTTTGGGATCGACGGAAATGAAAATCGGCACGATGCGACCGGCACGCGAGCCAAGCTTGTCGAGTGCTTCAGCTTCCACCGCAAGGGTTGTGGGACAAACATCCGGGCAATACGTATATCCGAAGTACACCAGCATATATTTGCCGCGGAAATCCGTGTTCGTACGGGGCATGCCATATTGATCGGTGAGCGCGAATGGACCGCCGAACTCGGCCTGCGGAGCGGCCTGCGCCGCTTTTTCTCTTTGCGGGCTCAAGTCATCCTGGCGCCAAAGCGCGCCCGTGACCGCGAAAGCGACCAGCACGAGAATTGGCAGAACAAGCAGGGAAAGGCGTTTCATTCCATATTGGCCTTCGGACGGGGCCGACAGGGCACTGATTTTGCCGCTGCTGACGATGCCCGTCTAGTGCAGATGGAATCAGCCTGCGTGCGCTATGCTTCGGAAGCTTCTTCGCCGGCTTCGACCGGGCCGGAGTCCTTGCCCTTTGCCTCCTTGTTGCGATCCACGAACTCAATGACCGCCATAGCCGCGTGATCGCCATAGCGGTAGCCGGCTTTCAGGACGCGAATATAACCGCCGGAGCGCGAGGCATAACGCGGCGCCAGGACATCGAACAGTTTGGCGACCATTGCTGCGTCCTTGATGCGTGACAAAGCGAGGCGGCGCGCATGCAGGCTGCCTTTGCCATTCTTCGCCGTCGTCACCAGCCTTTCCACGACGGGACGGAGTTCCTTCGCCTTGGGCAAAGTCGTGGTGATCTGCTCATGCTTGATCAGCGCGCACGCCATATTGGCGAACATCGCCGTCCGGTGAGCCGAAGTGCGATTAAGCCTCCGGCCGGAGTTCAAGTGACGCATGACAGCTCCCCACCTCCCGCGGATCAGTATTGATCTTCGTAGCGCTTCGCCAATTCCTCGATATTCTCGGGCGGCCAGCCGGGTACTTCCATCCCCAGATGCAGGCCCATTTCCGCCAACACCGCCTTGATCTCGTTAAGGGACTTGCGCCCGAAATTGGGCGTGCGCAGCATCTCGGCCTCGGTCTTTTGGATGAGATCGCCGATGTAGACGATGTTATCGTTCTTGAGGCAATTTGCCGAACGCACGGACAGCTCGAGTTCGTCGACTTTTTTGAGCAGAACGGGATTGAACGCGAGGTCCGGCTTGGTTTCGTCGGTAACGCGCTCTTTCGGCTCTTCGAAGTTGATGAAGACCTGCAGCTGGTCCTGCAGAATGCGCGCGGCATAGGCAACGGCGTTGTCCGGTGACACCGCGCCGTTGGTCTCCACCGTCATGGTCAATTTGTCATAATCCAGAATTTGTCCTTCGCGCGTGTTCTCGACCTTGTAGGACACCTTCTTCACCGGACTGAACAGCGAATCCACCGGTATCAATCCGATTGGCGCGTCTTCGGGGCGATTCCTATCCGCCGGCACATAGCCCTTGCCGGTTGCGACAGTCAGTTCCATGCGAAGCGAGATGCCTTCGTCCAGCGTACAGAGGACAAGATTGGGATTGAGTATTTCGACATCCGCGACTTGCGTGATCTGTCCCGCAGTGACTTCGCCGGGTCCGTCCGCCCTCAAGGTCAGCCGCTTTGGCCCCTCGGCATGCAGGCGCAGCGCGATCTGCTTCACGTTGAGCACGATGTCGGTGACGTCCTCGCGCACGCCCGGAATGGACGAAAACTCGTGAAGCACACCCTCGATCTGAATCGCGGTGACAGCAGAGCCTTGCAGCGATGACAGCAGCACGCGCCGCAGCGCATTGCCCAAAGTCAGTCCGAAGCCGCGCTCCAGCGGCTCGGCGACAATGGTGGCCACCCGGGCTTGCTCGTGCCCGGCGTCGACTTTTAATTTTTGCGGTTTAATCAATTCCTGCCAATTTTTCTGGAACACTGTGTCTTTCCTCATCGTTTCCCGGACAAAGCGAATGCCCTGTCCCATACGTTCGATGGCAAAACGCGCTGATACGCTGGTCGCTATTCTCGTCAGACGCGGCGGCGCTTGGGCGCGCGACAGCCATTATGCGGGATGGGAGTTACATCCCGAATGGCCGTGACATTCAATCCGACCGTCTGCAGCGCGCGAAGCGCGGACTCGCGGCCCGCTCCCGGACCGCTGACTTCGACCTCGAGAGTCCTCATGCCATGCTCTACCGCTTTCTTCGCAGCGTCTTCCGCGGCGACCTGCGCGGCATAAGGCGTCGATTTGCGCGATCCTTTGAAGCCGAGCGAGCCCGCGGACGACCACGAAATCGCATTGCCCTGACCATCCGTGATCGTAATAATCGTGTTGTTGAATGTCGCATTCACATGGGCAACGCCTGTGACGACATTCTTCTTTTCCTTTTTGCGCGCACGCGGAGCTGTTTTCGCCATTATTTCGTGACCTTTTTCTTGCCCGCGATGGCGCGCGCAGGACCCTTGCGCGTGCGGGCATTGGTGTGCGTGCGCTGACCGCGGACGGGAAGCCCGCGCCGATGGCGAAGCCCGCGATAACAGCCGAGATCCATCAAGCGTTTGATGTTCATCGCCACTTCGCGTCTCAAGTCGCCCTCGACCATATAATCGTGGTCGATCGTTTCGCGAATTTGGATGACCTCGGTCTCCGTGAGGTCGCTGACGCGCCGGTTGGACGCGATCCCGACCTTTTCGCAAATGTCTTTGGCGTTCGATGGGCCGATGCCGTGGATGTAACGAAGCGCGATTTCCACGCGCTTGTTCGTCGGAATATTGACGCCGGCAATGCGCGCCACGGAACTCTCCTATTTCAGTTGGCCCGCGGACGCGCGGACAATTGCGCCAGAATTACCAAAAATCCCAGCCGCGAGGGCGCGGATTATAGGGGCGGTTCGATCCGAGTCAACCGCCAGGAAAGGCCTGGTACCAGACACGTGATCAGCGGCGGGATGCAGCCGGGATGTTCTCCAGAATCGAACGGATGGATGAGGCGACTTGGGGGATGGGCGCCATGCCGTCGACTGTCTTGAGCTTGCCCTGTTCGCGGTAAAAATTGAGCAGCGGCGCGGTATTACGGCGATAAACGGCCAGTCTGTTCTTCAGCGTTTCGGGGGTATCGTCAGGCCGGATCGCGCCCGGGTTTTCCTTCACCCGGGTTTCCATTCGGCCGACCATCGCCTCATCGTCGACTTTGAGCTCGATAACGGCATCGATCCGGCTGCCCCGCCCCGCAAGCATCCGATCGAGAGCTTCGGCTTGGGCGATGGTGCGGGGGAAGCCGTCGAACACCGCACCGTCGCCGCAATCGGCCTGGTCAAGGCGTTCGGCAATGATCCCCACCACGACGTCGTCGGGCACGAGATTGCCGCAATCCATGACCGCTTTGCATTGTTTCCCCAGTCCGGTTCCGGCGGCGATCGCCGATCGCAGCATGTCGCCGGTCGACAATTGGGGAAGACCCAATTCCCGCTGAAGGATTTTCGCCTGCGTGCCTTTACCCGAGCCGGGCGGACCGAACAGGATTAGATTCATAACGAAGCTTGCCGTGACCGTTATTTCGGCCGGGCTCCTTTGAGACGCGCCTTCTTGATCAGGCCTTCATATTGCTGGGCGATCAGGTGGCTCTGAATCTGGGCTACCGTATCCATGGTGACGCTGACCACGATCAGTAGCGAGGTGCCGCCAAACGCGAATTGCTGCACATTGTAGGCGCCGCCGATGATTTCCGGGATCAAGCACACGAAGGTGAGGTAGAGCGAACCCACCACCGTGACACGGGTCAGGACAAAGTCGATGTATTCGGCCGTGCGCTTGCCCGGACGGATACCGGGGATGAAACCGCCATATTTCTTCAGATTATCCGCCGTTTCCTCCGGATTGAAAACGATCGCGGTGTAGAAGAAGCAAAAGAAGATGATGCCCAGCGCATAGAGCAGAATGAAAAGCGGTTTACCGTGTCCCAGCAGCACCACGATATTCTGCAGCCAGCCGGGAATGTTCGTGGCATTGAAATTCGCAACCGTGGTCGGCAGCAGCAAGAGCGACGAGGCGAAAATCGGCGGAATGACGCCGGCGACGTTGATCTTGAGCGGCAGATGGGAGGATTCGCCGCCGAACACGCGATTGCCTTGTTGTCGCTTGGGATATTGCACGAGCAGGCGCCGCTGCGCTCGCTCCATGAACACCACAAAAGCGATGAGGCCGCCGAACAGCGTAAACATTCCGATCAGCAGCGCGGGATTTATAGAACCCGTGCGAGCTTGCTCGAAGACCTGGATCAGGAATTGCGGCAGCCGAGCGACAATGCCGGCCATGATGATCAGCGAAATGCCGTTGCCGACACCCCGCGCGGTGATTTGCTCGCCAAGCCACATCAGAAAAATCGTGCCACCGGTGAGGGTGATGACCGTGGAGAGGCGGAATGCCAGTCCGGGGGCGATAACCACCGCTCCCCACTGTTCGAGGCCGATGGCAATCGCGTAGGCCTGCACCGCGGCCAACATCACCGTGCCATAGCGCGTATACTGATTGATCTGCTTGCGGCCTGCTTCGCCTTCCTTCTTAAGCTGTTCCAAGGTCGGCGATACCGTCGTCATCAGCTGGATGATGATGGACGACGAAATGTAAGGCATGATTCCGAGCGCAAAAATCGCCATGCGCCCGATGGCGCCCCCAGCCAAAAGATTGAACACGTCGAGCAGGCTACCCTGCTGCTGGTTGATCTGCCGGGCGAGCTCGGAAGCATCGATGCCCGGCATCGGGATGTAGGTCCCAAGCCGCGCGACAACCAGAGCCAGCATGGTGAAGAGGATGCGCTGCTTGAGTTCGGTCGCCTTCGAAAAGGCGGACAAATTGAAATTGGCGGCTAATTGTTCGGCGGCTGACGGCATGGTGGACTCCGAGACCGGACCTAACGCTAGGTCGCAGTATACAGGGCGGATATCTGCCTATATAGGAGCGCCCGCAAGCTTTTTCAGCTTGCGGCCTTGCGCTTCTCGGCGGCTGCGCTGCGGCGCTGGTTCCGTTTTCCAGGCTGGCCTTTTTTGTTCATGTGGACGGTCTTCCGGAAGCTGGTGGCCACGGAACCTCCGGCCTTCTCGACAGCCGCAATCGCCGAGCGCGATGCGCCTGCAACTTGAAAATTGCGCTTCGCCTTGAACTCGCCTTTGGCAAGAAGCCGCACGCCGTCGCGTGCGGAACTCACCAGACCGGCTTCGGCCAGATCGGCGCCGGTAATCGTTTCCGTGGCCTTGAGTTTTCCGGAATCGATTGCCGCCTGAATGCGGCCAAGATTGATCACGGCGAAATCGCGGGCAAAGTGATTGTGGAAGCCGCGCTTGGGCAGCCGCATGTAGAGCGGCATTTGCCCGCCTTCGAAGCCATGGATCGAAACGCCTGCGCGCGCCTTTGCCCCCTTCACGCCCCGTCCTGCGGTTTTACCAAGGCCCGATGACGAGCCGCGGCCGACGCGCGTGTGCGGCTTTCTCGAGCCGGGATTATCCCGCAATTGGTTCAGCTTCATGGCCGTGTCCTATTCCACCACTTCGATCAGATGGCTCACTTTTCGGATCATTCCGCGGACCGCGGGCGTATCCTCAAGCACTTTTTCGCGGCCAATCCTTCCCAGACCCAATCCACGCAACGTCGCCGCCTGAATCGCCGGCCGGCGCGCTTCACTCCGAGTCTGGCGCACCGTAAGCGTTTTCTTTGCGCCGGCCTTAGAGGATGGCTTTTTAGGGTTTGCCATGGATCAGGCTCCTGCCGCGGCTTCAGCCTTGTCGGTCGCCTGGGCTTCGCGTCTTTGAATGATTTCCGAAACGCTTTTGCCTCGGCGCTGAGCGATCAGCCGCGGACTTTGCTGCTGCTTCAAAGCATCGAAGGTTGCGCGCACCATATTGTAGGGGTTGGACGTGCCGAGGCTTTTCGCCACCACGTCACCCACTCCCAAGCTTTCGAAAACCGCGCGCATGGGGCCGCCGGCGATGATTCCGGTGCCTTGCTCTGCCGGCCGCACGATGACTTTTCCTGCGCCGTGCCGGCCGATGGTTTCATGATGCAGCGTCCGCCCGTCCTTCAACGGCACGCGAAGCATGGCCCGCTTTGCGGCTTCCGTCGCCTTGCGAATAGCTTCCGGCACTTCGCGCGCCTTGCCGTGACCGAAACCGACGCGGCCGCGTTGATCGCCGACCACCACGAGCGCCGCAAAACCAAATCGCCTGCCGCCTTTCACCACTTTGGCGACGCGATTGATATGGACGAGCTTGTCAACGAACTCGCTTTCGCGATCCCTACCTTCACGCTCGCGGGGTTCACGTGCCACAGATCGTCCTTTCTTAAAATTCGAGGCCGCCCTCGCGGGCCGCCTCGGCGAGCGCCTTGACGCGCCCATGGTAAAGATAGCCGCCGCGGTCGAATACGACCTGCTTGACGCCCTTTTCTTTCGCGCGCTCTGCTATGAGCTTGCCCACAGCGGAAGCGGCGGCGATGTTGTAGCTTTTCAAACCGGCATCTTTCGCGCTTTCGGTTGAACTCGCCGACGCGATCGTTTGATGCGCAGCATCATCGATAAGCTGGGCATAAATGTGCTTGCCCGACCGGTAGACCGACAGACGCGGCCGGCCGCCGCTCACCCGCGCGATGTGGTACCGCACGCGACGGCGGCGGCGTTCGAATAGATGCTTTTGGTTCGCCATCGTTCAGTCCCGTTACTTCTTCTTGCCTTCTTTGCGCCGGATCCGCTCGCCCGCATATTTCACGCCCTTACCCTTATAGGGTTCGGGCGGGCGATAGTTGCGGATTTCCGAAGCGACCTGGCCCACGAGCTGTTTATCGATGCCCGTGATCGTGATCGCCGTCGGCTTTTCGCAGACGATGTTAATACCCGCAGGGATCGGATGCAGCACGTCGTGGGAAAATCCCAACTGCAGTTGCAGATTTTTGCCCTGGACTGCGGCGCGATAACCCACGCCTGAGATTTCCAGCTTCTCCGTGAAGCCTTCGGTGACGCCACGTACCAGATTGCTCAGCAGCGTGCGCTGCATGCCCCACATGGCGCGGGCACGATCGCTTTGCACGCGCAGGGCGAGCGCGATGCCGCTTTCGCCCACTGCCGCCTCCACTTCGGGCGCGAGCCTCAGCTTCAGCTCACCCTTGGGGCCTTTCACCGACACGGCGCCAGTTTCGACCTTTGCCGTGACGCCTTTGGGCAGTGGAACCGGCTTTTTGCCGATACGAGACATCAAAATTCTCCGTTTAAACCGGCCTTAGAAAACCCGGCAAAGTACTTCGCCGCCGACATTCTTGGCGCGTGCGTCGGAATCCGACATCACCCCCTGCGGCGTCGACACAATGGAAATGCCCAATCCACCACGATGTGGCTTCAGCTCGGTGACGGAATTATAAACCCTGCGCCCAGGAGTCGAGATGCGAGTCAGCTCGCGAATCACCGGGCGGCCTTCGTGATATTTCAGCTCGATCTCGAATTCTCGCGGCCCACCCTTCATCTGCACTTCGGCATAACCGCGGATGAAGCCTTCCTCTTTCAGCACGTCCAAGAGCCGGGCGCGCAATTTCGAGGCTGGTGTCGACACTTTGGCAAGCCCCCGCAACTGACCGTTGCGGATGCGCGCCAAGAGATCGCCAATCGGATCGTTGATCGCCATCGCGTCGGGTCTCCTTACCAGCTTGCCTTGGTCATGCCCGGCACTTGCCCGAAATTGGCCAGGTCCCTTAGGGCGATGCGCGAAACTCTCACCTTGCGGTAATAACCCTTCGAACGGCCCGACAGCTCGCAGCGATTATGGATGCGCGTCGGCGAGGAGTTGCGCGGCAATTTTGCCAGCTTTAGGCGGGCCGCAAAACGTTCTTCGGGAGCGACCGAAAGATCGTCCGCCCTCGCCTTCAGCGCCGCGCGTTTGCCCGCGTACTGCGCAGCCATCTTCTCGCGCTTCTTGTTTCGATTGATTTGGCTCAATTTGGCCATTTCCGCGTTCCGCTCCTTTGGGTTCAATTCATGAATGGCATGCGGAAGCCGGCAAGAAGCGCTTTGGCTTCATCATCGGTCCGTGCCGTGGTTTGAAAAATGATGTCCATTCCCCAAACCGTTTCGGTTTTGTCGTAATCGATCTCGACGAAGACGATATGCTCCTTCAATCCCATCGCGTAATTGCCGCGCCCATCGAAGCTCTTTCCCGAGACCCCGCGAAAATCGCGGACCCGCGGCAGCGCGATGGTGATCAAGCGGTCGAGAAATTCGTACATGCGATCTTTGCGCAGGGTGACTTTCACGCCGACCGGCCGGCCAGCCGTGATCTTGAACGCCGAGATCGCCTTCTTGGCCCGCGTGATCACCGCCTTTTGGCCTGCGATTGCAGTCAAATCGTTTTGCGCGCTCTGAATTTTCTTTTGATCGGCAGCGCCTTCGCCCGCGCCGATATTGAGCACGATCTTCTCGATCCGCGGCGCTTGCAATTTGTTCCTGTAGCCGAATTTCTCCATCAATTGCGGGCGTACCACGTCGAGATAATGCTTCTTGAAGCGCGGCACGTAATTGGGATCGCGCGCGGCAACGCCAGCCGGCGCGGCTTTTGCCTGCGCGCCTTCGCCCTTTTTTTTCGCCGCTTTGCCGTCCTTTGGCCCACCATCCTGTTTGGGCTTAGCGGCTTTCGGCTGCTTCGGCTCTTTTGCTCCTGCCTCAGACATCGAGAACCTCTCCGGATTTCTTGGCAAACCGCACGCGCCGGCCATCTTCCAGCACCTTGAACCCAACCCGCGTTGGGCCGCCGTTCTTGGGGTCGATATGGGCGATTTTAGACAGGTGGATCGGCGCTTCTTTCGAAACGATGCCGCCCTGAGCGCGGGCGGTCTGCCGCTGGTGGCGCTTCACCACATTGACCCCCGCAACCAGCACACGTTCATCGGCCGGATAGACGCGCAAAACTTCGCCCGACTTGCCTTTGTCGCGGCCCGCAGTGACGACAACGCGGTCGCCTTTTCTCACCTTGGCAGCCATCTAAAGCACCTCCGGCGCAAGCGAGATGATCTTCATATGGTTTTTGGCGCGAAGTTCGCGCGTGACCGGCCCGAAAATGCGAGTTCCGATCGGTTCGTTCTGATTGTTGATCAGCACCGCAGCGTTGGCGTCGAAGCGAATAAGCGAACCGTCCGGGCGGCGCACGCCGTGAGCGGTGCGGACGACGACCGCCTTGAGCACCTCGCCCTTTTTCACCCGCCCGCGAGGAATTGCTTCCTTCACCGAAACGACGATGGTGTCGCCAACGTCGGCGTATCTCCGCCGCGATCCGCCCAGGACCTTGATGCACATGACTCGGCGTGCGCCGGAATTATCGGCCACTTCGAGTTCGGTCGTCATCTGAATCATGACTGCGCCTTTTCTCCGGCTTCAGCGGGACGGCCGATGACTTCCCACCGTTTCAGCTTCGAAATCGGCTTGCACTCGCGAATGCGTACGAGATCGCCGACCTTATGGGCCTTGTTCTCGTCGTGGGCGTGATATTTTTTCGACCGGCGCACGGTCTTACCCATGACCGGATGAATGAACCGCCGCTCGACCTCGACCACGACGGTTTTCGCGTTCGCATCGCTGACGACCACACCCTGCAACACGCGCTTTGGCATCTCGCGCTCTCCTATTTCTTCTTTTTCGCGGCTACGCGTTTGGCCGGCTTTTTCGCGGGCGCGGATTCCGCTGTTTTTCTTGCGCGCCGTTTCGCTGGTTTTTCCGCCGGGGCCGGCGGGGCGGTTTCCGGCATGCCCGAGCGGCTGCGGAGCACGGTCATGATGCGCGCAATGTCGCGGCGGACAACGCGAAACCGCGCCGTGTTTTCCAACTGACCGCTTGCGCGCTGAAAGCGCAGATTGAACTGTTCCTTCTTCAGCTTCGTGAGTTCATCGCCCAGCTGGTCCACGGATCGGTCGCGAAATTCCGCCACTTTGGTCACGACGTCCCCCTCTTCACGCTGACAATCGCGCGACGAATTTGGTTGCAATCGGCAATTTGCCCGCAGCCAATCGCATACCTTCTTCGGCGACATCGCGCGGTACGCCATCCACCTCGAAAAGGATGCGACCGGGCTTGATCTTGCAGACCCAGAATTCGGGCGCGCCTTTACCAGAGCCCATGCGAACTTCCGCGGGCTTTTTCGAAACCGGCACGTCGGGGAAAACCCGTATCCAAACGCGGCCCACGCGTTTCATATGCCGCGTGAGTGCGCGCCGCGCCGCCTCGATTTGGCGCGCGGTGACACGCTCCGGCTCCGTCGCCTTAAGGCCAAAAGATCCGAACGCGAGCGAATAGCCGGCCTTCGCGGAGCCGTGGATTCGACCCTTATGCTGTTTGCGAAATTTCGTTCGTGCCGGTTGCAGCATGATTTTCGACCCTCTCTATGCCGCAGCGGGCGGACGGCCGCCCCGGCTCGCGCTTTCCGCGGCTTCATTGAGGCGCTTATCCTGGGCCATCGGGTCGTGTTCCATGATCTCGCCTTTGAACACCCAAACTTTTACACCGCAGGTCCCGTAGGTCGTTTTCGCGGTCGAAACGCCGTAATCGATATCGGCCCGCAACGTGTGGAGCGGCACGCGGCCTTCGCGGTACCATTCGACACGGGCGATTTCCGCGCCGCCGAGACGTCCGGTGCAATTGATCCGGATTCCTTGGGCCCCGAGCCGCATCGCCGACTGAACGGCGCGTTTCATCGCGCGCCGAAAAGCTACACGGCGCTCGAGCTGCTGGCCAATATTATCGGCAACCAGTTTGGCGTCGATTTCGGGCTTGCGGATTTCGACGATGTTGAGATGGATTTCGGAGTCAGTG
>Ga0307477_10001577_pt1 | contig 18877 bp, 15 predicted proteins | sample atmos_gasesECM2C_FD_203316 | JGI IMG/M metagenome (GOLD analysis project Ga0307477, IMG submission 203316) | Hardwood forest soil microbial communities from Morgan-Monroe State Forest, Indiana, United States - atmos_gasesECM2C_515 | ecosystem: Environmental > Terrestrial > Soil > Temperate...
GAGGGCGACGTCCTGGCCGGGGGCGCCGCAGTCCTTCCAGGTCTGCTCGAGCAGTGCGAGTTCGAGCTTGACGTTGACGAGCTTGGCTGCCTCCTGGATGCGCGCCACCTTGATGCGCAGGATCGTGATCTTGTCGAGCAGCTCCCCGGGGGAGACCGGCACCAGGATGTCCTTCATGAGGCGCCAGTCTCGGGCGGAGCGGGCGCTGAGTCAAAGCCGGCCGCCGGCGCACCGGCCGGGCCGACGGGCAGCCACTACGGCGCGCGGCTCTGCGCCACCAGCAGCTCATCGAGCCTGGCCGCCACCTGCTCGACACCGATCAGGTCCATGACGCCCGCTTCCTCGATCTTGTGATTCCAGGGAAGCTCATCCGGCTCGCAGCCGCGAAAAGCGCGTGCCGCCTGTGGATAGGCGTCGACGCACCAGCGGCCGGAGAGGTACGGGCCGCTGCGCAGCGGATTGGTGGCGGCGTACAGGCCGACCACCGGCGTCCCCACCATGGTAGCCATGTGGACCGGTCCCGAATCAGGCGCGAGCAGCACGGTCGCGCGGGCGAGCAGCGCCAACATCTCCGGCAGCGTGTCGCGGCCGATCTGATTGAGGAGCGGCGCGCGGCAGGCGGCTTCGATGGCCGCGCCAGCTCGGCGCTCGGGGTCGCTCCCTCCGCCGGCGAGGATCACCCGCATACGCAAGCGCGTCGCGGCGTGCTCGGCCACGGCTGCATAGCGCTCCGCACGCCAGTTGCGCCGCGGGTGGCGCGAGCACGGGCTGATGACCAGCGTCGGCTGTTTGTTGTCCGGCAGGAGCCGCTCGGCATAGGCACGCGCAGCCGCAGGCAGCGGCAGGTCCCAGCGCAACAGACGCTCGCCGATCCCGAGCGCGGCGAGAAAGCCGAACAGGCTATCGAGCACGTGCTCGCGGTCGCGCGCGGCGATGCGCGCGTTGGTGAACAGCCATTGCAGCTCGCGCGCGCGTGCGCGGTCGAAGCCGAGCTTGACGACCGCCGGCACGCACTGCGCAGCCAGACTCGCGCGCAGCGCGAGCTGCATGTGCAGCAGCACGTCGAAGCGCCGCCCGCGCAGCTGCGCGCGCAACCGTGCGAGCCCCGCGAGGCCGGCGCGCTTGTCGAGGGTGATAAACTCGACGCCCTCAATGAGGCCCACGAGCCGCGCTTCGGTGTTGCCGACAATCCAGGTCAGCTGTGTGGCGGGCCAGGCGTACTGGAGCGTGCGCACGATCGGCACCACGTGGCAGGTATCGCCGATCGCCGACAGCCGGAGAATGCAGACACTGCGCGGCGGTGCGGCGAGAGGCAACTGCATGGGGTGGGGTCCGTGAATGGGCGCTGGGCGCCCGGCCCCGAAGTGAAGCGCGGCGCGCTCGCCGGCGGCGCCATGCTATATGACGCCTCGCGCGTGAGCAATTTGAGCGCTGAGTGGTTCGAGCCGCGCTACTGGGAGGCGCGCGGTGCGCTCGATGGCGCGGCGCACGGTCGCGGCGCCGTGCAGTTAGTGAACGCCTCGGACGGGCGGCGCTACGTGTTGCGCCACTATCGCCGTGGCGGGCTGATGGCGCACCTCGCGGCGGATCGCTATCTGTGGCAGGGCGCGGACAGCACCCGGCCGTTCGCCGAATGGCAGCTCACGTATCACCTGCATCGCGCCGGGCTGCCGGTGCCGGCGCCGGTCGCCGCGCGCTATCGGCGCGCCGGCCCCACCTATTGCGGCGACATCATCACCGAGCGGCTGCCCACCGTCGGTACGCTCGCCGCGTGTCTGCGCACCGGCGCGCTGTCGGCGCTCACCTGGATCCTGATCGGACGCTGTATTCGACTCTTCCACGATGCCGGCGTCTGCCACGCCGACCTCAATGCGCACAACGTGTTGTTGAGCGATGAGCACGTCTACCTGATCGACTTCGATCGCTGCCGGCTGCGCGCCCCGGGCCTGTGGCGCGACGGCAACCTGGTGCGGCTGCGCCGCTCGCTCGAGAAGATCAGCTGGGCGCTGCCGGCCGATCGCTTTGCCGAGGCGGACTGGCACGCGCTGCTCGATGGCTACCGTCATGCAGCGCGCAAGGGCGAGTTGCAGCCGGCTTGAGTGGACGCGGCTTGCGATTTCTCTACCTGCTCGCCGTCTATCTGGCCACGCCAGTCGTGTCCCTCGTCTACCTGTGGCGCGGCCTGCGCGATCGCAGCTACTGGCACAACTTCGGCGAGCGCTTCGGCGGCGGTGCGCCGCAACCGCCCGGCGGAGTCTGGCTGCACGCCGTATCGGTCGGAGAGGTTCAGGCGTGCGCGGCGCTGGTGAACGCGCTCCAGCAGCGTTATCCACAGCTGCCGCTGACCGTCACGACGTTCACGCCGACCGGCGCGGCACGCGCGCGCGCTCTGTTCGGCGACCGCGCGCAAGTTCGTTACCTGCCGTTCGACCTGCCGGGGGCGGTGCGGCGCTTCTTCGAGCGCGTGCAGCCGCGGCTGGCGGTGATTTTCGAGACCGAGCTGTGGCCCAACCTGTATCGCGAGTGCGGCCGGCGTCGCGTGCCGCTGGTGCTCGCGAGCGCGCGCCTCTCGGCGCGCTCGGTGGACCGTTACCGGCGTCTCGGCGCGCTGCTGCGGGATACCCTGGCGCACACCGCGGTGGTAGCAGCGCAGGGTCAGGCGGATGCCGCGCGCTTCTCGGCCCTCGGCGCCGACCCGGCCGGCATGCACGTCACGGGCAATCTCAAGTTTGATTTCGAGCCGCCGCCCGACACGCGCGCGCGCGGCGCGCAGTTGCGACGACGTTACGCGCCGGATCGCCCACTGTGGGTGGCCGGCAGCACCCACGGCGGCGGCGAGGAGCAGGCGGTGCTCGAGGCGCAGCGACGCCAGCGCGCGGCGCAGCCGCGCGCGCTGCTCGTGTTGGCGCCGCGCCATCCGCCGCGCTTTGCCGAGGTGGCCCAGTGGCTCACTCAGGCCGGCGTGAGCTTCGAGCGGCGCTCGCACGCGACCGATGCCGGCGCTGCGGACTGCGAGGTGCTGCTGCTCGACTCGCTCGGCGAGCTGCTCGACTTCTACGCCGCCGCCGACGTCGCCTTCGTCGGCGGCAGCCTCGTGCCGGTCGGTGGCCACAACCTGCTCGAGCCCGCCGCTCTCGGCGTGCCGATTCTCACCGGCCCCCACACCTTCAACGGCGCGGAGATCGCGAATCTGCTGATCGCGCGCGGCGCCGCCGAGGTGGTCCACGATGGGGCGCAGCTCGCCACGCGGCTCGCGGCGCTGCTCGCCGACCCGCAAGCGCGCGAGCGCATGGGCGCTCAGGGTCGCGCGTCGGTGGCCGGCAACCGTGGCGCGCTCACGAAACTGCTGGCTCTCATCGAGCCGCTGCTCGCCGCGGAGGCCTAGCGCGTTTTTCGCGGTGGCGGCGGCGTTGGCGGCGGCGGTGCCGCGGGCGACGGTTCCAGCGGGATGGTCGGCGCCACCGTCTCGGGCGTCGCCACCGCCGGCAACATGGGCGCGCCGACCGTCAGCCAGTCGTTGATCTCCTTGAGCTGCGCGCGGTCGAGGTTGCCGGCCGCGAGACGCAGCTGCAGCACGCTCACGATGTAGTCGTAGCGGCTGGTGGAGTAGTCGGTCTCCGCCTGCACCAGCAGCCGGCGCGCATTCAGCACGTCGACCGAGGTGCGCGTGCCGACCTCGTAGCCCGCCTCGGTCGCCTTCAACGACGTGTGATTCGACTCGAGCGCCTGGCGCAGGGCCTGCACGCGCGCGATGCCGCTGATGACGCCGAGGTAGGCGTCGCGTGCCTGCCGCTCGGTGGCGCGCGAGCTCTGTACGACGGCTTCCTTGGCGGCCTGCCACTGGTACTCGCTCTGGCGCACCCTCGACTGCGTGAAGCCGCCGCTGAAGATCGGCACGGTGAGCTGCAGGCCGATCTGGCGGTCGTTGACCTTGCTGTCGACGTTGGAGAACTCCTGGCCGGCGAAGTTCTGGTCGGAGCTGGTGAAGTTGTAGGAGCGCCCCGCGACCAGGTCGATGGATGGCAGATGGCCGCCGAAGGCGACCTGCACGTTGTCGCGCGCAATGTCGGCCGCCAGGCGGCTCGAGATGAGCGACAGGTTCTGCTCGAGGGAAATGTCGACCCAGCGGTTCTGATCGGCCGGCTCGGGACTCCTGAGCGGCATGTCGGTGCCGGGTTTGACGAGCTGATCGTAGTGCTGCCCGGTGATCTCCTGCAGCTGATCCTCCGCGGTGGCGAGCGTGCGCTTGCCGGCGATCACCGCCGCCGCGGCCGTGTCGCGCGCCGCCTTGGCGTCCTCCACGTCGGTGATGGCGATCAGTCCGACCTCGAAGCGCTTGTTGGCCTGATCGAGCTGGCGCGCGATCGCCTCGAGGGAGGCCTGGTTGGCCGCGAGGGTGTCGACCGCCGCCAGCACGGCGAAGTAAGCCTGCGCGACCCGCAGGATCAGCTGCTGCTCGGCGGCCTGGTAGTTGGCTTCGGCCTGTGCGACCTCGCGTCCCGCCGCCTTGAGCGCCATCCAGTTGCTCCACGAAAACACGTTCTGTCTGAGGTTCAGTCCCCACTGCTGGATGGTGTTGTCGATCGTGTCGGCGGTGTGCACTACCACCAGCTGGCCGTTGCTGCCCTCGAAGATCTGGGGCTGGAAGCCGGAGTTATGGTCGCGCGTGATGCCGGCGGTGCCATTCAACTGCGGCAGGATCGCGGCCCAGGCCTGCGGACGCGCCTCGCGCGCGGCCAGCCGGGTGGCGTCGGCTCCCCGGATGACCGGGTCGTTCTGCACGGCGTCCTCGAACACGCCGACCAGATCCTTGGCCGGCGCGCTGCTCGAGATCGCGAGCCATAGCAGGGCGAGAGTCGCAAAGCGATTCATAGCATCTCCTTTTGCTGCAGCAGCCAGCCGCGGCGTCAGAAAGTGAATTCCGGCGGGCGGGCCGCGTTGATCAGGGGATCGATGACGGTCTCGAACAGGCTCTGCGTCGCAAAGGAGTCCGGCGCCGTGCGCCGCACCAGACGTGCCTCCATTACCGGTGGCTCGCCGACCACCACAAACAGCCGTCCGCCGACTGCCAACATGCGCTCGAAGCGCGCGTCGTACAGCGGGAGCGAGGCGGTGACGGCGATCGCGTCGTAACAGGCGCCGGTGTCAGCCTGCAGCGCGTCCGCATCCACCACCTCGAGGTCGCGCATGCCGAGCAACGCCAGGTTGCGGCAGGCTTCTTCGGCCAGCTCCGGAAAAATCTCCAGCGCGCGCACGCGCACCTCGGTCGCCATGGCGCGCAGGCACGCCGTGAGGTAACCGCTGCCGGCGCCGATTTCGAGCACCCGTTCGCGCTCCTGCGGCAGCAGCGCCTGCAGCAGCCGGCCACAGAGGCTCGGTCGCAACATGTGCTGGCCGCGCGCCAGCGGCACTTCGACGTCGGCGTAGGCGCGGTAGCGCTGCGCCGCCGGCACGAACAGCTCGCGCGGCACGCGCCGCATGACCTCCAGCACGCGCCCGTCGAGCACGTCCCAGGCGCGCACCTGCTGCTCGATCATCTGCTCGCGGGCGTCTGCAGTCTCCACGCTTCCCTCCGATTGGACTTATTGTCGAAAAGGCCGGAGAAGTTAAGGGTTTTCAGGCGCGCTGCCAAGCGGGCCTGCGACGAGATATGGTGAAATACCGACGGGGCGAGGGCTGGCCGCGCTATGCTTTGGCTGGTCCGTATCCCAAGGCGCAACAAGCCGAATCACAGTGCCTGCGGACCCTTTTGAAAGGGGTGTCAAGCGAAGGCTTGAGAAGAACGCAGATGTCGATTCTCGGGCTGTTGAGCCTCCTATTCGCATTCATTGCAGTTCTGCTCCTCGTCCTGTACGCGTTGCAGCGTCGCGACGTGCGCGGCGTCGCCCAACTTTCACAGGAACTGCGGCGCATCAGCGGCGGCGGCAAGCTCCCGGGCCGGGTCGAAGTCGAGAGCGACAAGCCCGAGATCGCCGCGCTGATCGCGGCCGTCAATCATTTGCTCGCGCGCGCCACGCCCGCCGACCGCGACAGCATCGCCCCAAGACTGTTTGCCGATCTCGGCGATCGCATTCACGAGGCGGTGCTGGTGCACCGCGACGTGATTCTGTACGCCAACCGCCAGTTTGCCAGCCTGATGGGCATCGATCGGGTCGAGCTCATCGGACGGCGGCTCGCCGACCTGGTGCCGCCTGAGTACTCAGAGCTGGTGAGCGAGAACATCCGGCGCCGTCTCGAGGGGGAGAACGCCGCCGAGCGCTACGAGATCGAAATGGTGGGGCTGCAGGGCCAGGTGAGTCGCCTCGAGATCACCGCCACTCCGATCGACTACGACAAGGGGCACGCGCTGCTCATTACGGGCGTCGAGATCATTCCCACACAGACCCAGCCGGCGCTGCGGCTGCCGGCGCCGAGCAGCGCCGCCGAGCCGCAGCTGCTCGCCCTCGAGGTACTTCCCGAGGCGGTGATCGTCACCGACACCGACGCCCGCATCAGCTTCATGAACCCGGCCGCCGAGGAGCTCACCGGGACCGAAGCCGGCAGCGCGACCGGCAAGCGCCTCGAGGAGGTCGTCAGTCTGGTGGAGGAGAGCGACCGGCGGCTGCTGTCGGACCCGGTGCATCAGGCACTCACCAGCGCCTCGCCCGTCAACCTCGGCCGCCGTGCGCTGCTGCTGTCGCGTACCCACGGCAGCGATCGCTCGATCGAGCTGTCGGCATCGCCAATGCGCAACAGCGCCCGCGAGCTCATCGGTGCAGTGGTGCTGCTGCACGACGTTACTGAGATGCGCGGCCTCGCGACCCAAATGTCCTATCAGGCGACCCACGATGCGCTCACGGGACTCATCAACCGGCGCGAATTCGAGCGGCGCCTGACGGAGGCGATCGAGAGTGGCCAGCGCGGCGACGGCCAGCACGTCTTGTGTTATCTCGATCTCGATCGCTTCAAGATCGTCAACGACACCAGCGGTCATCTGGCCGGCGACAGCATGCTGCGCGAGGTAGCCAAGCTGCTGCGTGACGCGGTGCGCGACAGCGACACCGTCGGCCGCCTCGGGGGCGATGAGTTCGGCACGCTGCTGATCGGCTGTCCGCTGGAGAAGGCGCGCCAGATCGCCGACGACATGGCCCGCTCGGTCGGCGACCACCGCTTCGTCTGGCGCGACCGGATCTTCAACATCGGCGTGTCGATCGGCCTGGTCGAGATCTCGCGCGAGAGCGGCTCGCTCGAGGAGCTGCTGGCGGCCGCCGACACTGCCTGCTACGTCGCGAAGAAGCAGGGCTCGGGGCGTGTCGCGGTGTATTCCGCGCGCGATGAGGCGCTGGCGCGCCATACCGGCGAGATCCAGTGGCTGCAGCGGCTGCAGGGGGCGCTGCGCGACAATCGTTTCCAGCTCTACCACCAGGTCATCGTACCGACGCACGGCGAGAACGGCGGGCCGGCCATGGAAGTGCTGGTGCGGTTACAGGACGAGTCGGGTCACGAGCTGCTGCCGGCGGAGTTCATGCGCGCCGCCGAGCGCTACCACCTCATGGGACTCGTGGACCGCTGGGTGGTGCAGACCACGCTCGCAGCGCTCGGCAGCGGTGCCATGGCGGTGCCGGCGAACCGCAGTGTGGCCATCAACATCTCCGGCCAGACGCTCGCCGACCCCCAGTTCCTCGAGGCCGTAGTCGAGTGCCTCGACCGCACCGGCGTCACGCCCGCACAGGTGTGCTTCGAGATCGCCGAGAGCACCGTGATCGCCAACCTCGATCACGCGCGCCGCTTCATCGGGGTTCTGCACGGCATGGGCTGCCAGTTCGCGCTCGACGACTTCGGCTCGGGCGTCGGCTCGTTCGCCAGCCTCAAGACCCTGCCGCTCGATTATCTGAAGATCGACGGCTCGTTCATCCGCAACCTCGCGCGCGACAGCGTCAATCAGGCGATGGTGACCGCCATGATCAAGCTGGCGCGCACACTCAACTTCCGGGTGATCGCCGAGCAGGTCGAGGACCACACCGCAGTCGAGGCGGCGCGGCGCATGGGAGTCGACTACCTGCAGGGCTACGCCATCGGACGGCCACAGCCGCTCGCGCTCGCAGCCTGAAGCGTCGGCGCCGCGCGGCCGGCGAGGCCGCGGGCGCGAACTCCCTAGAGCAGCGGCACCAACAGCAGCGCCACGATGTTGATGATCTTGATCAGCGGGTTGATCGCCGGGCCCGCCGTATCCTTGTAGGGATCGCCGACCGTGTCGCCGGTGACCGCGGCCTTGTGAGCCTCCGAGCCCTTGCCGCCGAAATGCCCTTCCTCGATGTACTTCTTGGCATTGTCCCAGGCGCCGCCGCCGGTCGTCATGGAGATGGCGACGAACAGTCCGGTGACGATCGTACCGATCAGCAGCCCGCCGAGCGCGCGCACCCCGGCGCCCTCGCCCATCAACGAGTTCATGACGAGCACCAGCACTATCGGCACGAGGATCGGCAGCAGCGAGGGCACGATCATCTCGCGGATCGCGGCCCGCGTCAGCAGGTCGACGGCGCGCGTGTAGTCCGGCTTCTCGGTACCGGCCATGATGCCCTTGATCTCGCGGAACTGGCGGCGCACCTCGTTGACCACCGCGCCCGCGGCGCGTCCCACTGCCTCCATCGCCAGGGCGCCAAACAGGTAGGGCACCAGCCCGCCGATGAACAGGCCGATGATGACCGCCGGATCCGACAGCGAGAAGTCGGCGAGCTTGCCGGCCCCTTCGAGTTTGTGCGTGTAGTCGTCGAACAGCACCAGCGCCGCGAGCGCCGCCGAGCCGATCGCGTAACCCTTGGTGACCGCCTTGGTGGTGTTGCCGACCGCATCGAGAGAATCGGTGATTGCACGCACCTCTTTCGGCAGCCCCGCCATTTCGGCGATGCCGCCGGCGTTGTCGGTGATCGGCCCGTAGGCATCGAGCGCCACGATCATGCCGGTCATCGACAGCATCGCGGTCGCGGCAATCGCAATACCGTACAGACCGCCGAGCGTGTAGGAGCCCCAGATCGCCAGGCACACTGCCATCACCGGCAGCGCCGTCGACTTCATCGACACGCCGAGGCCGGCGATGATGTTGGTGGCCGCGCCGGTCTGCGAGGCCGCCGCGATCCGCCGCACCGGGCTGTACTCGGTGGCGGTATAGTATTCCGTGATCATGATCATCGCGGCGGTGAGCGCGAGGCCGATGAGCGTGCAGCCGTAGAGCGCCACCGCGTTCGCCGGCATGATGGTGCGCGTGATGAACCAGAACGCCGCCGCCGACACCAGCGCGGCAACGATCACGCCCTTGTAGAGGGCGTTCATGATCTTGCCGCCGGCGCGCGTACTCACGAAGAACGTGCCGATGATGGAGGAGACGATCGAGGCCGCACCGAGCGCCAGCGGGTAAATCACCGCCGCAAAGGACGCGGCCTCGCCCTGAGTTGCGAACAACAGTCCGCCGAGCAGCATCGTGGCGACGATGGTGACCGCATAGGTCTCGAACAGGTCTGCGGCCATGCCGGCGCAGTCACCGACGTTGTCGCCGACATTGTCGGCGATGACCGCCGGATTGCGCGGGTCGTCCTCGGGGATTCCCGCCTCGACCTTGCCGACCAGATCGGCGCCGACGTCCGCGCCCTTGGTGAAGATGCCGCCACCGAGACGCGCGAAGATCGAGATGAGCGAGCCGCCGAAGGCGAGGCCCACCAGGGCCTGCAGCGCGCCTGCCGGTCCGATCGATGGCACCTGCCGCAGCAGGGTGTAGTATCCGGTCACTCCCAGCAGCGCCAGGCCGACCACCAGCATGCCGGTGATCGCGCCGCCGCGGAACGCTACTTGCAGCGCCGCGTTCAGCCCCTGCGTGGCCGCTTGCGCGGTGCGCACGTTGGCGCGCACCGAGATGTTCATGCCGATGTAGCCGGTGAGTCCCGAGAGCACAGCGCCGACGGCGAAGCCGCCGGCGGTCGGCCAGCCGAGCCTTGAGAAGCCGATGACGGCGAACAGCACCAGGCCGACGATCAGGATGGTACGGTACTGGCGGTTGAGGTAGGCGCGCGCGCCCGTCTGCACGGCGGCGGCGATCTCCTGCATGCGGGGGTTGCCCGCCGGCAAACGCAGAATCGCCGCCGTCGAGATCAGGCCGTAGAGCACGGCGAGCACGCCGGCCGCGATTGCGACCCACAGCCACATGGCGGCATCCATCGGGCAGCCTCCCCCCAAAAAGGCCGCGAACTATAGCACGAGGCGGCCCGGCACCTTAGCTCGCACCGGAGCTCACACCTTGAATTCGCCCGCGAGCTTGCGGCGTACGCGCACACCGCGGATGTGCACGTAGTCGGGCAGTCCGTCGCGATAGGGAGGGTAGGCCTCGCCCGCCACCAGCGGCTCGAGGTAGCGGCGGCAGGCCGCGCTGATACCGAAGGCGTCTGCGCGAATGTAGGCGGCCGGGAGCTTCTTCTCCTGGTTGGCCACTGCCTCGAGGGGCACGTGGCCGATCTCCCAGCGGTAGGGGCGGTGCGACTTGCGCACGATCGTGGGCATCACGGCGTTCACCCCCCTGACGGCGAGCTCCACCGCCGCCTTGCCGACCGCGTACGCCTGCGCCACGTCGACCTTGGAGGCGATGTGACGCGCCGAGCGCTGCAGGTAGTCGGCGACCGCCCAGTGGAACTTATAGTGGTGCGCCTCACGCACCATGTTGGCGAGCAGCGGCGCGACGCCACCGAGCTGGGTGTGCCCGAACGCATCGCGCGTGCCCGCGTCGGCGAGGAAGGTGCCGTCGGCGTACGCCGCGCCCTCGGATACCACGATCACGCAGTAGCCGTAGTCGCTGACGCACGCACGCACGCGCGCGAGAAATTTCTCGCGCTCGAACGGCACCTCGGGAAACAGGATGAGGTGCGGCGGATCCGCGGCCCCCCGGCCGGCGAGTCCCGCCGCGGCCGCGATCCAGCCGGCGTGCCGTCCCATGACCTCGAGCACGAATACTTTGGTCGAGGTACGCGCCATCGAGGCGACGTCGAGCGCCGCCTCGCGCGTCGACACCGCGACGTATTTGGCGACCGAGCCGAATCCCGGGCAGCAATCGGTGTGCGGCAGGTCATTGTCCACGGTTTTGGGCACCCCGACGCAGCGGATCGGGTAGCCGAGCGCGGCGCCGAGCTGCGACACCTTGAGCGCGGTGTCCATCGAGTCATTGCCGCCGTTGTAGAAGAAGTACCCGATGTCGTGCGCGCGGAACACTTCGATCAGCCGTTCGTACTCATTGCGGTTCTCGTCGATCCCCTTGAGCTTGAAGCGCGCCGAGCCGAAGGCGGCGGCCGGCGTGTGCATCAGGCCGCGGATGGTGGCGGCGCTCTCGCGGCTGACGTCGATCAGATCCTCGGTGAGCGCCCCGACGATGCCGTCACGCCCGGCGTAGAGCTTGCCGATGTGGCGCGCGCGGCGCGCCGCTTCGATCACGCCACAGGCGGAGGCGTTGATGACGGCCGAGACGCCGCCCGATTGGGCGTAGAAGGCGTTCTGGGGAGCGGGCTTGTTCTTCATAAGTAAGGGCATGGCCGGCATGTGGCTGCGGCCGGCGACGCGCGCGGAAAGAATAGCGCACCGCCGGGAGCAGGCGCGACGGTGCATCGGCGTGGCGGGCGCGCGAACCTCGCGATGCGCGCGCACTGGGCGCGCGGCGGCCTCGCGGTTTGACCCCGGCGAGTGACGCCGGTAACGTGGCGCCCTTTGCGCCGCTCTCCGCGGGGGTCGGAAGCTGCCACCACCATGCGCATCGTGCTGTTGGGCGCGCCCGGCTCGGGCAAGGGCACTCAGTCACAGCGGCTGGCCGAGCGGGCGGGGGTGCCGCCGATCTCGACCGGCGACCTGCTGCGTGGCGCCGTGGCGCGCGGCACCGAGCTCGGGCTCAGGGCGCGCGCGTCGATGGACGCCGGACGGCTGGTCGATGACTCGCTGGTGCTCGGTCTGATCCGCGAGCGCCTCGCGCAACCCGATGCACGCGCCGGCTTCATTCTCGACGGCTTCCCGCGCAATCTCGCCCAGGCCGAGGCGCTCGAGCGGCTGCTCGCCGACCTCGGTCAGCCACTCGAGGCCGTAGTGCAGCTCGAAGTCGACTACGACGAGCTCGTGCGGCGCATTGCCGGTAGACGCACGTGCGCCGATTGCGGGCGCGTGTTCAACGTGCTCACCGCAGGTCCCCCGACCGGGAGCGAGCAGCTGTGCCCGAAGACCGGCGCCGCACACCGCCTCGTGCAGCGCCCCGACGACAACGAAGCCACCGTGCGCGAGCGGCTGCGGGTATATGAGGAGCAGACCCGGCCGTTGATCGACTTCTACCGCGCGCGCCGTTTGTTGCGTGTGATCGACGCTACCGGTCACGTGGACGCGGTGACGGCGCGGCTCGAGCAGGCTCTCGGCGAGCTCGGCGCGGGAGCGCGCCGCGCGGTGAAGTCCGGAGTGCGCCGGCCGGCAAAGTCCGCCGCGCGCCAACCGGCGCGCACCCGGCGCGCCCGCAAGCGTCGCAAGCCGTTGCGCCGTTGACTTCAGAGCGCGGCGAGCAGCCGCTCACCGAGCACGCGCGCGCGCCAGCCACGCAGCAGCGCCCCATCGCGCCTGCCTTCGGCGAGCTGCTCGAGATCACGCCGCGTGGCGAGCACCTCCGGCACGAGGTTCAGCTCGCGAGCCACCGAGTGGCTGATCGTGCCGAGCTTCCTGACCAGCGCGGCTTTCAGCGGGTCGGGCCGCGCGCGGCCGGCGAGCGGCGGCGGCGGGTCGGGGACCTCCGCGGCGCGCACGCTCGCGAGCAGCTCCTCGCCGCGCCGCTTGACGAAACCCGGCGGCATTCCTTCCACCTGTGCGAGCGCTTCCAGGGTACGTGGGACCCTGAGAACGATCTCGCGCAACACCTCGTCACGCAAGATCCAGCCGCGCGGGCGGTTGTGCTCCATGGCAGTGCGCTCGCGCCATGCCGCGAGCGCGCGGGCCAGGCGCTCGCGCGCGGTGCCGAGATCGCTGAGCCCTTTGACACGGCGCCACGCCTCCTCGGGCTCCACCGTCAGCGAGCGCTGCGCATCGAGCGAGCGCAGCTCTTCGCCGAGCCACTCGAGACGGCCGAGCCGCGCGAGCTCCGCCTGCAGCTTCTCGGCCAGCGGCAGGAGATAACGCACGTCATCGAGCGCGTACTCGATCTGCGCGGCCGACAGCGGCCGGCGCGACCAATCGGTGCGCGTATGCGACTTGGCGAGCTGCCGGCCGAGCAGCCGGCGCACGGCGTCCGCGTAACCGATCTGGGCCGGCAGCCCGATGAGACTCGCGGCGATTTGCGTGTCGAACACCGGACGCGTCGGCGCGGCGATCGGCCACAGCACCTCGAGATCCTGGCGCGCGGCATGCATCACCTTGAGTGCGGCAGGCGCGGTGAGCACGCCGGCAAGAGACTTGAGATCGTCGAGCTGCAACGGATCGACGCCGACGGCCTCGGTGGGCGTCGCGATCTGTATCAGGCACAGCTCGGCACGATAGGTGCGCTCGCGCAGGAATTCGGTGTCGAGGCCGAAGCGCGGCTGCGTGTCGAGACGCGCGACGAGGGCGGCCAGGGCGGGCGGTGTGGTGATCAGCGGCTGCAAACGCTTCGGCGATGAACTGTACAATCGAACGCCGCCATTATGCGAGGCCCGCGCCGGTACCGGAAGACATGCTGGAGCTCATCAGGCTCTTCACGCAGATCGCGCTGCTGCGTCGCGGACCGCAGGACCTGCCGGCCTCGCGGCTGCTGCTGGCGATGACGGTCGTCGGCTACGTGGGCGTGAACGCTCTCGTGAGCAGCGTGCTGCCACCCGACCCTCATTGGCAGAGACCGCTGGTCATCGACACGGCGTTCATGCTGCTCTGGTACACCGTACTGCTGACACTCGCCGGGCGGCCGGAGCGGTTCGTGCAGACCACCGCGGCGGTGTTCGGCTTCCAGACAGTGCTCGCGCCGTTGATGATCGGCGCTGAATGGCTCATCCGCCGAGTGGGCGAAGACGCGACCTGGCAGCTGCCGCTCACGGGCGTCGGCCTGCTGCTGTTCGCCTGGCTGATCGCCGCCAACAGCCACGTCGTCAAGGCCGCGCTCGGCTGGTCGGCCTCGGCCAGCGCCGCGCTGGTGATCCTGCAGATGCTGGTCGGCTGGCTGGTGGGCTTCGCGCTCTTTCCACCGGGTAAGGCGTGAAGGGGCACGTTCACATCCTCGGCATCTGCGGCACCTTCATGGGTGGCGTCGCCGCGCTCGCGCGCGCGGCCGGATTCACGGTCACGGGCTCGGACCGCAACGTGTATCCGCCGATGAGTACCCAGCTCGAAGCCCTCGGCATACGTCTGATCGAGGGCTTCGATGCGGCCCAGCTCGATCCGGCGCCGGACATGGTGGTGGTCGGCAACGTGATGACTCGCGGTCAGCCGGTGGTCGAGGCGCTGCTCGAGAGCTCCCTCGCCTACAGCTCAGGTCCCGAGTGGCTGGCACGCGAAGTACTCAGGGAGCGCTTGGTGCTGGCGGTGGCCGGCACCCACGGCAAGACCACCACCGCTGCGCTGCTCGCGTGGATCCTCGACTACGCGGGACTCGACCCCGGCTTCCTGATCGGTGGTGTGCCGGCCAACTTCGGCGTCAGTGCGCGCCGCGGCAGCGGGCCGTGGTTCGTGATCGAGGCGGACGAGTACGACACGGCGTTCTTCGACAAGCGCGCGAAGTTCGTGCACTACCGCCCGCGCACGCTGATTCTCAACAACCTCGAATACGATCACGCCGACATCTACCCGGACGTGGCCGCGATCCAGCGCCAGTTCCATCACCTGGTGCGCATCGTGCCGGGGAGCGGCCTGATCGTGTGGAATGCGGCCGATTCGCGCCTCGCGGAAACTCTCGCCATGGGTTGCTGGACGCCGCTCGCGGGCTTTGCGCGCGAGCCGCGCCCGCAGGCCCGCTGGAGCGCGCGCGCGGTGGCGGGCGCGGCCGACTACTCGCGCTTCGAGGTGCTCGAAGAGGGCGAGCCGCGCGGCGTCGTGCAGTGGTCGCTGCTCGGCGCTCACAACGTCGAGAACGCGCTCGCCGCCATCGCGGCAGCGCGCCACGTGGGAGTCGACGTGGCACGCTCGCTCGCGGCGCTGGCGGCGTTCCAGGGAATCGCGCGCCGCATGCAGCTGCGCGGCGAGGTCAGGGGCGTTCGCGTCTACGACGACTTCGCCCACCACCCGACGGCGATCGCCAGCACGCTCGATGGCCTGCGCCGCCACGCCGGCGCGGCGCGTATCGTGGCGGTACTCGAGCCACGCTCCAACACCATGCGCATGGGCGTTCACCGGCATACGCTCGCGCCCGCGCTCGCCGCCGCGGACGAGGTATGGCTGTACGTGCCGCCGGACCTCGGCTGGGACGTCGACGCGGTGCTCGCTGAGCTCGGCGCCCGCGGGCACGCGAGCCGCGACGTCGACGCGCTGGCGCGCGAGCTAGCGCGCCGTGCCCGCCCCGGCGACCAGCTGCTCATCATGAGCAACGGTGGCTTTGGCGGGCTGCACGACAAGTTGCTCGGCGAGCTCGCGAACGCGGCGCCGCGCGCGTGAGCGAGGCCGTGCTGCCGTTGTTTCCGCTCGGCACCGTGTTGTTTCCGGGCGGGCCGCTGGCGCTGCGCATTTTCGAGCCGCGCTACCTCGACCTGGTGCGGCGCTGCATGCGGGAGCAGGCGCCCTTCGGGGTGGTGTTGATTCTCGAGGGGCTCGAGGCCGGTCCGGTCGCGGCGCTGGCCACCACCGGCACCAGCGCGCGGCTGACGGATTTCGACACACGCCCGGACGGGCTGCTCGGCATCGCCTGTCGCGGCGAGCGGCGTTTCCGGGTAGCGCGGCGTTGGCAGCAGCGCGACGGGCTGCATCTCGCCGAGGTCGACTACCTGCCGCCGGCGGCGCCGCGCACGCTGCCGCCGGAGCTCGCCCATCTCGGCGCAGAGCTGCGCGCGGTGCTGGCGCGGCTCGATGGCCCGTTCGCGCAGCTCGAGACTCATTACGAGGACGCCGGCTGGGTGGCCAACCGCTGGGCGGAAATTCTGCCGCTCGCGCCGGCGCACAAGCAGGCGTTGCTCGAGCTCGCCGAGCCGCTCGCGCTGCTCGAGGAAGTGGCGGCGTGGCTAGCCCGACAGCCCCCGGCTGCGCATGTATAGCCCGAGGTACTTGCGGCGCACGTAGCTGGATTCGATCAGCGCGAACACCAGTCCGCGCCAGCCGTCGAGAAATCCGAGCCGCAGCAGATAGCCGCGCGCGAAGCGCCACGCCGGATTGAGCAGCACCCGCATCAGCCCACAGCGCCGGCCGTGCGCGTAGAGCGCCTGCGCCATGAGATCCGCATAACGCTGCATGCGATTCATATGGTCGCTGAGGCTGCGGTAGGCGTAGTGCTCGAGATGCCCATGGAGCCGGCCGACTCGACCTGACACGGAGGTATTCTCGTGGATCTCGTAGCCGGTCCAGCCGCCGCGCCGGCGGTCGAACAGCCGCACGAGGCGATCGGGATAGGCGTTGCCGTGCCAGAGGAAGCGGCCGAAGTATTCGGTGATACGCGGCACCGACCAGCCGGCCGCCCCCGGGAAGCCGCGCGCCCGCAATGCGATGATCTCGGCCCGCAGCCGCGCGCTCACGCGCTCGTCAGCATCGAGGCACAGCACCCAGTCGTGGCGTGCCGCCTCGACGGCGAACTGCTTCTGTGAGCGGTAGCCGGGCCAGTCGCGCTCGATGACACGTGCGCCGCGAGCGGCGGCGAGCTCGCGGGTGCCGTCGGAGGAATGCGAGTCGACCACCACGATCTCCTCACAGAAGTCGAGCGAGCGCAGGCAGTCCGCGATGCGGTCGGCTTCGTTGTAGGTGATGATGCACGCCGTCAGGCCGCTGTCGTTCGCCACGCGCCTCACCGTGGTGCGAGGGTAAAACCGTAGAATAACCGCAAATGAGCGGGCTCCTGTTCTACGACCCGGTGTGTCAGCAGCCCTACGACACCCGCACGCTCCACCGCCAGGCCATGGGTGGGACCGAATCCACGCTGGTGCGCGTGGCCGATGCCCTCGGCGCCTGGGTGATGCAGCACAACCGTACGGAGGACTGGGAGCGCTACCGTCGGCCACAGCGGCTCGCCGGCATCACCGCCGTGGTCGTCACCCGCGACCCGCGCGCGCTGTCATTCGTCGCGCAGCATTACCCGGGCGCGCGGGTCTACCTGTGGCTGCACGACCGTATACGTCCCGGCGGGCGACGTGCCCGCTCCCTCGCCGGGAGCGCTCAACTCCTCAAGCGGCTGTCGGTGACGGCGGTCTGCGTGTCGGACTGGCAGCGCGGCGGCGTCACGGCGACGCTGTGCGGTCTCGGGCTCGCTGACGAGGTGCGCGCCCTGACTCTCTACAACCCGGTGGACGATGCGCTCGCGCCCGACGGCACGCCGGTGGAGGAGCGCAAACTCGTGTTCTTCTCTTCCCCCAACAAAGGGCTCGACTTCGCGCTCGATGCCTTCGCTGCCCTGAAGCAATGCATGCCGGATGTGCGCCTGGTGGTAGGCAACCCCGGCTATCGCGCCGCCGCGAGCCGGGCCTCGCCCGGAGTCGAGTTTCTCGGCGCCCAGCCGCAGCCGCGCATCCACGCCGAGGTGCGCGGCGCGCTGTGCACTTTCTTTCCCAACTTCGTGATCCCCGAGACCTTCGGCCTGGTGTTCGCCGAATCGCACGCGCTCGGCACGCCGGTGCTCACCTATGACTGCGGGGCGGCCCTCGAAGTGCTCGGCGATCCGCAGCAGGTCCTGCCGCTGACACCCGCTCACCGCTGCTATGAAGCGCTGGTGGGACACCTGCCGGCCCGCTGGCGCCGGGCGCCGGCGCGGCTCGCGGCCGCGGCGGGACTGTTTGCCGGCTGTGTCGAGCGCATCGGCGCCTGGCGCAACGGCGCACGCCCGTCGGCGGCTCCCGATCCGCGCTTTCGCCTGAGCGCCGTCAGCGCGCAGTGGCGCGCGCTGCTTGCGGGTTGAGAGCGCCGGCGGCGGTCGGTTCAGCCTCGGCTGCGGCCGGCGGCGGTGGGCCGAGCGCAGACAGCGCGCGCCAGGCCTCGAGCACGGTCTCGCACGAAATCTGATCGAGCCGGCTGGAGCGCGGTGGGCCGCCCAGGCCGACCACCGCGGAGCCGGCCGGGCTGCGCGGCAGCCACTCTTCCTGAGCATTTGCGCCGAACATCACCACCAGCGGCAGCGAGAGTGCCGCGGCGGCATGCGCAGGCCCGGTGTCGACGGAGATCATGCTGTGGGCGCGCGCGCACAGCGCGAGCAGCGGCTGCAGCGGCAACTCGGCGACCGCGACGGCGGGCAACCCGGTCGCAGTGGCGATCCACTCGAGCAGCCGTGACTCGCGCGGTGCGCCGCACAGCAGGATGAGCGCGTGCGGCCTGCTGACGTGAATCGCCCGCAACAAAGCCGCCCAACGCTCGATCGGCCACGCTTTGTCGTCGGCGGGTACGGTGCGCAGCTGGCGGCCGCGCATGGTGCGGCGGTTGCCGGGCTGGACCAGCACGAGCTCGCGCCCGTCCCAGCCACGCGCCTCGAGCCAGTGCGCGCAGCTCGCGCGCGCGCCGGCTGACACCTCGAGGCGCGGCGCGCAGCGCGGTGGCGGCGAGGGCCAGGGGTAGTCGGCGGCCTCGAAGGCGGGCGGCGTGAGCCGCCCGAAGCACACCAGGCGGTCCACCCAGTGGCGCGCGCCAAGGCACGACGTGCGGGTGAGGAACAGGCAGCGCTCGGGAGCCGTACCACTCAGGCGCAGCAGCCGCTCGATGCGCGCGAGCTTGCGCGGCTCGTACTCGCAGACGTAAACCGGATCGCCGCGGCTGC
>Ga0307477_10001578_pt1 | contig 18864 bp, 16 predicted proteins | sample atmos_gasesECM2C_FD_203316 | JGI IMG/M metagenome (GOLD analysis project Ga0307477, IMG submission 203316) | Hardwood forest soil microbial communities from Morgan-Monroe State Forest, Indiana, United States - atmos_gasesECM2C_515 | ecosystem: Environmental > Terrestrial > Soil > Temperate...
GATTACCGCGAAATCTGACAGCACCGCCCCTACCCAATAAACCGAGTAGTACCACCAGGAATAAGGGCCGAAGTGACGGAAACAAAAGAAGCGGACTACGTTGTTAATCGTCTGAAGAGCCAAAAAAGAAGCGAGAAAAGGAAATTGATTCAGCAGCTTACGTCGATAAAGCAGATAGACACACAGCACCTGTAGAACTGGTGCCGTGGCCCACATCAGCATCATCCGAAGAGTAAGGGCAGGCATAAATCACCTATTGGGGAGGAGAATAGCTCCTAACCCGCCCCGCTTCAAGCGGAAATCTCAGTCCTTAAGTAACCAGTACCAAATGGTGACTAGTTAATCGCGCACGTTCCCGGAGGGCACAACGGGCACGGATCGACGCCACTATTGACCTGGTGTTTCGGGCTAGAAGTAGAAGCAGCAGCCACAGCAGCGGCCATAACGATGGTTGCGAACAGCAGACGGAGCGACTTTTTCATGGGAATCCCCCTAAGTTTTCTCAGTAATCGACATTACCGACGTAATCTGGTAACTGGTTACTTTAGTGATGCACAATATCAACGGGTACCGAATTTGAAAACAGTTTTTTCTGTGGACGCCTGTGGAAAACTGGGTACTTAGCTTTACGAGCTTCCTATGGGAATGTCGGGAGTTTTGCACTTCATTCGCTCTCGAAAACCGAGTTGCAGATGTGCTAAAATCAGGTAGTCTAAAAGGGCGATAAATCCCTGAATAATCAACTGCTTTCCGCCGCATTTCGCACACATTTTTCGGGTGATTTGCAGGGCCAAATCCTGCCTTGATTCAAGTGGGGTCTCTTGAGAGAAACAGCAGCAACCAGGACGCAAGTGGACAAAAAGCAAAGTTCCGCAGAAGAGCCTAAGCCCAAGAAGGTAAACGGCAGCAACGGTGACTACACTGCCGAGAACATCAAGGCTCTAGAAGGGCTGGAAGCAGTGCGGCTGCGACCGGCCATGTATATCGGATCCACCGGCGAGATGGGCCTACACCATCTCGTGTATGAGGTGGTCGATAACTCTGTTGATGAAGCTCTCGCAGGGCACGCAGACCGCATCGATGTCACCATTCACATCGATAATTCCATCACCGTGGTCGATAACGGTCGCGGCATTCCTGTCGATGACATGGAGTATCACGGCGAAAAACTTCCTGCAGCGCAAGTTGTTCTCACGGTGCTGCATGCAGGCGGTAAGTTCGATTCCTCGACGTACAAAGTTTCTGGGGGATTGCACGGCGTTGGCGTGAGTGTGGTAAACGGTCTCTCACACCAGCTCGATCTTGAAATCTGGCGCGATGGTTTCGTCTGGGAGCAAAGTTACGCGAAAGGCATTCCCGCCACGAAATTCAAGAAGACCGGTACCACTAAGAAGCGTGGAACCAAAGTTCACTTCCTGCCTGACAAAGAAATCTTCGCAACCATCGAGTACAACTACGACACTCTGGCCCAGCGCCTGCGCGAACTCGCATTTCTGAACAAGGGCCTCACCATCACGCTTACCGACGAGCGCTCCACCGACAGCAAGAGTGGTGAAGCTAAGCACGCGGAGTTCAAGTACACAGGCGGCATCGCCGAATTCGTCAAGCACCTCAACCGCGGGAAGCAGGTGCTGCACGACAAGCCGATCTATATGGAAGCCGAGCGCGATGGAGTCGGTATGGAAATCGCGCTGCAATACAACGACGGCTATTCGGAGTCGGTTTTCTCCTTTGCCAATAACATCAACACAGTCGATGGCGGCACGCATCTTTCCGGCTTTCGCACCTCGCTTACTCGCACCATCAACTACGCTGGACAGCAGCTCGGGCTGTTCAAGGATCTAAAAGAGAATCTCTCGGGCGACGATGTCCGCGAGGGTCTCGTGGCCGTGGTGAGCGTGAAGCTTTCGCAGCCGCAGTTTGAAGGACAAACGAAAGGCAAGCTGAACTCCGACATCGCCGGCATCGTGCAGGCGTTCGTCAATGAGCGTCTGGGGGCATTTCTGGAACAGAATCCGACCGTTGCCCGGCGCATCATCAACAAAGCCATTGAGGCGGCTCGTGCTAGGGAAGCGGCCCGTAAGGCACGCGATCTCACGCGCCGCAAAGGGGCCCTGGACGGCGGAGGTCTTCCGGGCAAGCTTGCTGACTGCTCTGAGCGCAACGCCGACCGTTGTGAGATCTACCTGGTTGAGGGTGAGTCTGCCGGAGGCACGGCCAAGCAGGGACGCGATCGCCGCTTCCAGGCCATCCTGCCGCTAAAGGGCAAGATCCTGAATGTGGAGAAGGCGCGATACGACAAGATGCTGGGCCACGAAGAAATTCGGGCCATGATCACTGCACTCGGTTGCGGGATCGGCAAGGAAGACTTCGATCCGGCCAGACTGCGCTACGGCAAAGTAATCCTGATGACCGACGCCGACGTGGACGGATCGCACATCCGCACTCTGCTGCTCACGTTTTTCTTCCGGCACATGACCGAATTGATAAAACGCGGACACGTGTACATCGCTCAACCTCCGCTCTATCGCATCAAGAAAGGAAAATTCGAGCAGTACATCAAGGACGACCGCGAGTTCGTGAAGGTCATGGTTCGTCGCGCGTCCGATGGCATGACCATCCGTTATGGAGAAGGCGCGGCTAAGCTTGAGGGTCCTGAACTCACGAAGTTCATGACCAAACTCAACGAGTATCTGGCTTTCTTCGAGAAGGTGAATAAGCGTCTTCGCGAGGAGCGCATCACCGAGTTGCTGGCAAAAGTGGACTTCACCAGTCGCGCAGATTTCGAAGGCTCCGAAAAAAGTATTCCCGCAAAAGTCAAAGATCTCGAGAAACGCGTCAAGTCGCTGGTGAAAGAGCTGGGACTCAAGTCGGTAGAGACGCGCCACGAGGAGGAACACAATACCTGGCTGGTGAGCGTCGTCGATTCTCAAGGCGCGGAGCGCGTGGTCAACTGGGAGCTGATCACATCGCCCGAGTATCGGCAAATGATCTCCAAGTACAAGCAGATCGCGAACTACATGGAGCCCCCGTTCATCATTGAGCATGCTCCTCGTGCCGAGAAAGCAAAAACCGGCGAAGCCGACGAGGGAGAAACGCCGATTGTTGCAACCGAAGCTGCCAAGCAGCAAAAAGGCACGGCAAAGAGCAAGCCTGGGGCGGAGCCGGTGGAGAAGCAGTCGCCACGAGAGCTGTTCGACTACGTTCTGAGCCAAGGCAAGAAGGACTATGACGTCCAGCGCTACAAGGGTTTGGGCGAGATGACGTCAACCCAGCTTTGGGAAACGACGATGAATCCCGACGTGCGCAGTCTGATGCAAGTGAAACTAGAAGACATTGCCGAAACAGAAACGATCTTCACTACGCTCATGGGCGAAGACGTCGAAGCCCGGCGCAAGTTCATCGAAGAAAACGCGCTGGATGTAAAGAACCTGGATATCTAAACCACCGAACACCGTGAGACGCAGCATGCTGCGTCTCTACCAACTGCTGGGCTCGAATTACGACCGTTCGTTGACCCTCCCGCATTCCTTCCCTAGAATCGAAGATTCCGTCTAGCCGTCCAATTTACGCATGGCCCTGCGTGTATTCAACACACTTTCGGGAGGCGTCGAAGAGCTGAAAACACTCGACGACCGGCGCATTCGCATGTACTCCTGCGGGCCGACGGTCTATGACTATGGCCACATCGGCAACTTCCGCACATTTGTCTTTGTCGATCTTTTTCGCCGGTTTCTCCGGCAGAGCGGATACCAGCTCAACCACGTGATGAACATCACCGACGTGGACGACAAGATCATTCGTAACTCGGCGGCCAAGGGCATGGGCGTGCGTGACTACGCTGCGAAATACGAACAGGCTTTCTTCGAAGACATGCAGATATTGTCACTGGAAAAGCCCGAGCACATCGCCAGAGCCACCGAACACATTCCCGAAATGGTGTTACTGATCGAGCGCCTGGTGCAGAAAGATTTTGCTTATAAAACTGAAGACGGCTCCTATTATTTTCGCATCGCGAACTTCCCTCGATACGGAAGGCTGTCCAAGAAAGACATGACCGGCATTAGCGATGGCGCTCGCGTCGATGTGGATGAGTACGAGAAGGACAACGTGCGTGACTTTGCTCTCTGGAAGTCACCCAAGCCGGGTGAGGCGAAATGGGACACGGAGATCGGCTCAGGCCGTCCCGGGTGGCATATTGAGTGCTCTGCTATGGCGATGGAGTACCTCGGAGACACGCTGGATGTGCACCTTGGCGGTGAGGATCTGATCTTTCCCCATCATGAAAACGAGATCGCGCAATCGGAGGCGGCGACCGGCAAGACCTTTTCCCGCTACTGGATGCATGTGCGCTTCCTGCTGGTCGAAGGACAAAAGATGTCAAAGAGCCTGGGTAACTTCTATACCCTGCGCGATCTCATATTGAAGGACCACAAGCCATCGTCGATCCGGTATTTGCTTTCATCCGTTCCCTATCAAAAGCAGCTCAACTTTACCTTCGATGGACTCAAGCAGGCGGCGAATTCGGTGGAACGTCTGAGAAATTTTAAGCTGCGCCTCGATACCGGCAACTTTCCTGCGGGTTCCAATCCGAAAATGAAATCTCTGGCGCTTTCGACGCGCGAAACGATGCAGGCCGCGCTTGAGGACGACATGAATACCGCTCAAGCCTTAGCGGCGATGTTCGACATGGTGCGCGAAGCCAACGCCGCTGCCGATATGGGCAAACTTCTTCGGAACGATGTTCCCGAATTGCAGCGGGCGCTCGCCCAATTCGACGAAGTATTTGCCGTGCTCGAAGACGATGATGCGTCCAAAATGAAGCAGGTGCTGGAATGGGCGCACGCTGAGGGCAAAGTGGACAACACTGTTGTACAAGATCCAGCTTTGAGGGATGAAGCGATAGAAGCGCTCATCGAGCAGCGCCAACAAGCGCGCAAATCACGAGATTTTGCCAAGGCCGATGCCATTCGCAAACAACTCGCCGATGCAGGCATCATCCTGGAAGACACCAAAGACGGCCTGCGATGGAAGCGGAAATAGGCCCAGGAGCCTCCGGAGATCGACCAACCCACAGACAGCGACCAAGATTCCCTGCTAATTCGCTGCGGCCTGCCTGTCATCGGAGGAAAAATGGTTCGTAAGTCGTTTGAGCACGGTGACTTAGATCGCAAATTCCCTGGATTCCCTGCATCGTTCCCTGCTCATCGGCAAGAATTCACCGATTCTGGGCGGAATTTGTGAAATCTCGCAGTTAAAGTCGAAAAAATCGCTGCTAAATTCCCTGAAGCAGGGAAATCGGTGAGTCTCGATGTGCCCGAAATTCCACACTAATTTGACGAACCTGCAGCCCGTCACGGCGTGTCGCTGAATGCGGCGTAGCTACTTGTGGAAGCTGTAACCCACGTACATGAAATTCGAGTCGATTCCCGGATTGAATGGGGTTCCGGAATTGGCATTCGAGATATGGTGAAAGCGATATCCGATCGTGATTGAGCGGGACTCGCTGGTAAAAACCTGCAGTCCGGCCCCCCAACTGAAGGTGAAGTTGATCGCGGCGGAGTTGGCGATGGGAACTTCTCGGGAAAATCGCAACAATCCGGCATTAATTCCGGCAACGGGCTGCACTCGGCGCCGGCGACGGAAGTTGAACTCAAACCCAATCGGCGCGAATCCCACTCCATACGTAGTTCTGCGGCCGAATATCGGACAGTTTGTTAGTCCCGCAGCCTGGCATGCGGCAGTGAATGCGCCGGGGTCTCGAAAATCCTGAACGGTCTCCATTCCGTTCAGTGTTGGCTGCGAGACCAAAGCCACCGGAACGATGTCTAGCGTGTATTTCCATGCCACTCTATCGCTTGTCCACAACACACGTCTCCAACCCGCCCCGGCCATAAACAAGTGTCGAGCTTCACTCTTGCCAATCCAGGTAGGCGAAGTGGGGGAATATCCGCTCCATATCTGGTACTCATTCGCTCCGGCGTGAAAAGCGTCGGTGTATGCCGATTTGTCTTGTGCGAACGAAAATGGCAGTGGGACAAGCAGGAAAACCAGCAGGATGCGCAGAGTCATTCTGGGTCAGGAACCGCGCTTCCAAGAGTAAATGGCTGCAGCCGTGCCGTAAAGGACGGATGCCGATCTGAGGGCAAGTCGTTCGCCATTCTTCCCGAATAAGTTACCTCCGATGGTCCGGGTCTTCAGTTACCAAAGACTGAAGTTCAGGGGTCTTTCGCTTCTAGCCGGATCGCATTGGCTCTATAGTCTCCCTCGTGCCGTTACCAGTCCCAACAAGTGGCTCACTTTCTGACCACGAGAAGCAGCAACTTTCGTTGCTCGCAAGCCGTATCAGTTTCGTCCTTGGCGTCTCTTTCGGATCGGTCTTTACCGTTTTGGGCCTCCTGGGAATGGCGCTTTACCTCCGATTTCTTTTCGCGCATGATGCGCTTAATCCCGGCTACAGCTTCGAAGTAACAGGCGTTACATTGGCGGCTTCGTTTGTATCTTTCTGTTTCGGAGTGCCGGTTCTGCGATCGATGGTTAAGCGGAGCCAATCCGCTAACGCATATCTCACCCCGCTATTTGTCTTCTGCGCTGCGGCGCAAGCGAAGGCTTACAAAGAAAGCCCGAGAACAGAGCGTCTGGGACGGGCTGAGATGCTCATTTCGGAAAATTCAGATCCTAATCCGCGCCCGCCTCGCATGGACATCCTTGTTCCGAAACGGCCTTTGCTGCTCGTAGCTTCGAAGTCGTAACCAGAGCCACGGCTGCGACGATCACCACCATGCCGAGAAGCATGTAACGGTCGATGTGCTCGTTGTGGAACAGCCAGCCTAAAAATACCGCCACCACCGGATTGACATAAGCGTAGGTGGCCACTTTGGGAGTGGGCACGTGTTCTAACAGCCAAATATATGCAGTAAATCCGACCAGTGACCCGAAAGTCACGAGATAAGCAATCGCCAGCCAACCAGCGCGTGACCAGTCAGCGTGACGAAAATCACCGAGGCTAAGCGCCAGCAAACCATTGAAAACACCCGCCAAAGTCATCTCCCATCCGGTTGCAGCGAATGGACCGATTCCGAGTTGGAAGCGACGGGAAAAAACCGATCCTAGCGCCCAGCTTAAGGAACCGAGCATCAGCACAAAACACACGACTAAATCTCTCTTGCCAACGCTGCCGCCAGTCGCAATGTCGGGCCAGAGGAGCACGAGCAGCCCGCCAATTCCGAGCAACAACCCGATCCATCCCTGACGGTTGAGGCGGTCGCCTCCGATTAGCGCCTCTAGCAAAGCGATCCATATTGGAACTACGGCGACAATCATCGCGGCTAATCCGCTATTGATGAACTTCTCTGTCCAAGCGAGTACTACGTTGCCACCGGTTAGCAGCAGCACACCTATTAGCAACAGGCGTAGGGCGTCTCTTGCGGAGATTGCGATTTTCTTGCCGGTAAGCGCACACCAGCCAAGCATCAGGGCTCCGGCAATGAGAAAGCGCAAAGCGCCTAGCAGAGCTGCCGGGAAGTGACGCACGGCAATCAGAATCGCCAGGTAGGTCGATCCCCAAAAGAAATAAACCAGTCCAAAGCTGACGCCAACGCGCACGCGATGGCTTGCATGCTCCTCGGGGCTGTGCCCTGGGGTTACTGGAACTTGTGTGAGCGTGGCCATTTGAGCTATCGCTTCACGACGATGCTACAAAATGTGTCATCGCAAACTACACCATTTTGCTGTGCAAACTTATCCCGCGTCGGGCGCGTCAAAAGGACTTGTAGCCACATCGTCTTATCTCTCATCTGAGCAGAAAAGCGACCCAGAGTTTCAAAATAGTTTTTGCCGGATTATGCACAGGACATGACCTGTTGTTCCTTGAAGGCTGCTCACGTGGGGCGATATTCTTACGTCAATCCGGACAGGGGATTAAATGGCCGAAACCCACCTCGTAATTTTGTGCGTCGATGATGAGCCTGCTGTTCTCCATCCATTGGAAATCATGCTGAAACGCCAAGGGTTCCACGTAGTGACGGCCCAGGACGGGAACTCCGCCATCGACTTGTTCCGGCAAATAAAATTCAGTGCGGTGATCCTCGATTACTCGATGCCGGGAATGTCCGGCGGCGAAGTGGCTCGCGTGCTGCGCCAGGAAAACCAAAGCGTCCCAATCATCTTGCATACCGGATATAAAGAGATCGACGATCCGCTGCTTGTGAATGTCACTTGCACCCTCCCGAAGGGTAGTCTCAGTTTTCTTGTGACGAAACTGCACGATCTTCTCCAGGGGGAACAGGCGCCCACGGCTACGCACGAACCCGAGGTCGAGCCTGCCCCGAATGCCGGTGCCGCCCATTCAGCGCACGTGGCGTAAGAGAGGTTTTGAGTATGCAGCTATCAGTGTTCTGTAACTTCAAAAGCCAATAATCCGAGCTGATTACTTACAATTGACTACTGAATAGTTCTCGTTTACCAGCTATAATCAACGTCAGCAGCTATGTTTGCGGTTTATTACAACCTGTCGCGCATCGGGCTCAGTGTCTTGGGCGCTGCGGCCTGCTGGCTGAAATATCTGGCCGGACCACGCCGCTACCTGGCCGTGCTACCGGCGCACGTTCGTCCCAATCTCTTCGCCGGCGACTAACTCCGGCTCTCCTCCGGTCGTCTGGGTTTGGCTATTACCAACCCAACAATTCAAGCGTGCACGAACTCCGTGCCATTTCGCGAGGAGAATTCCAATGACTACTGAGACAATGAGCCACGCCGCACAGGCGGGGAAATCTGGCTTGCCAAGAATCAAGACTCCGCTTCCAGGTCCCAACGCGAAGCGCATCATTGCTGCTGATGAGCGTTTAATTTCTCCCAGCTACACGCGGTCGTATCCGTTGGTGGTGAAGCGCGGTCGGGGCGCGATTATCGAGGATGTCGATGGTAACGAGTTCCTCGATTTCTCCGCCGGAATCGCCGTGACCTCCACCGGGCATTGCCACCCTGAAGTCGTGGCCGCCGTTCAACGCCAGGCAGGCGAGTTGATTCACATGTCGGGCACGGACTTTTACTACGAGTCGATGACGCAGCTCGCCGAGCGACTAAGTCGGGTTGCGCCAATGCCCGGGCCGCACAAGTTCTATTTTGGGAACTCTGGAACAGAAGCCGTCGAGTGCGCGCTGAAGCTGGCCCGTTACCATACTAGGCGGCAGGGAGCGATTGCTTTTTACGGCGCATTCCACGGGCGCACCATGGGTTCGCTTTCCCTCACCGCTTCCAAGCCGCAGCAGCGCCGCCGCTTTGCGCCGCTGGTGCCGGGTGTAACTCACGTTCCGTTTCCTTACACCTACCGCTTTGGCGAAGGCAAAACCGAGCGTGAATATGGCCTGGCCTGCGCCAAGTTCATCGAAGAACGCCTGTTCAAAACCACAGTTCCTCCGGAGGAGATTGCCGCCATATTTGTCGAGCCTATTCAAGGCGAAGGTGGATACGTGCCGGCGCCTGCGGAGTTTCTGCGCGAGCTGCGCAGGATTTGCGACGAGAACGGCATCATGTTGGTGGCTGATGAGGTGCAATCTGGAGCAGGCCGCACCGGGAAGTGGTGGGCAATAGAGCACGCCGGCGTGGAACCGGACATCGTTTGTATCGCCAAAGGCATTGCGTCTGGCATGCCGCTAGGAATCACCATGACTCGCGCCAATGTCATGGATTGGGTGCCGGGCTCTCATGCTTCGACTTTCGGCGGCAATCCAGTCGCAATCGCCGCGGCTCTGGCCAGTATGGACGTGATCGAGCGGGAGGGCATGGAGAACGCCGCTGTGCTCGGCGAGAGCATGAAGCAGCGCATGTCGGGCTGGCTCGCGAAGCATCCGATGGTAGGCGACGTGCGCGGCAAGGGCCTTATGCTCGCCGTCGAGATCGTGAAAGACAAGCAGAGCAAAACTCCGGCGGGGGGCGATCGCGATCGGATCGTAAGTCTTGCCTTCGAAAATGGTCTCTTGTTGCTGGGCTGCGGTGAGACCTCGATTCGGTTGTCGCCACCATTGATCGTTTCGTACGAGCAATGCGATCACGCCCTAGATGTGCTGGAGAAGTGTATCGCGCAGGTGGAGAGAGCTTAGCGCCCGGGAGAAGAGCGAACACGAAGGCAAATTAGAGAGGTTACAGGGAAAGCCGAAGGCAGTTGAGTTTTGTTCGTGACCTCTTGTTTTGCCCTCGTGCCTTCGTGTTCGCTCTTCCCCCGTCAGCGCTTCAATAAATCCACAGGCTCGCGCACGTCATGTACGCGGAAATGTTTCGCGAGTGACGGATACTTGCGCGCCACCGCCTCGTACATCGCATATGCTACCTGCCGGTACGAACGATGCCCAGCCGGCGTCGTGCGCAGTTCGGAGATGTACAGCACCTCGGCAAAGTCCATCTTGAACAACGTGCGCTTTTTGAAGGCAAGCGGCAAAAGATATTGCGCGTTGTACTCCGCATTCGGATCGTCCGAAGCACAGAAATGATCGTGATCGTCGGATGCGCGCAACATGGTTTCTCCGAAACGGTTCTCCAAGCCGGCGGCCCTAAGCTCTTCCGGCGTATCAAAGCCGTGAAGGTTCGTGAATCCCTGCTCGATTTGAATGCAGCGACGATGACGGTGCATGTCGCGGAAGCCGCCGATGTCCATGAGGATGTCGAAGCGAAATGCCTGACCTGCGGCGAACGGACGCAGCAGCTCATCATGCTTCCCGCGATGACGCAAGCCCAAATCAATGATCTCTGCGCGACGCGCTGCCGATAGCGATTCCACCGCCTCGCGAAGCTGGCGATAGCTATAGTGGTCTGCACCATAGAGCAGCGTGGTCGCGAGTTCGATCTCAAGGGGCTCATCGTCGAGTAAATCGACCACAAAGTTCTGTTCCCAAGTGCCGCTGTTCACGGGAGTATCCGCGCCCATCACCTCGCGTACAGCCTGCTGCAGCTCACGGCGCGTCTCCTGTTCGTAGCGACTCGCCTCCGCGTACTTCACCAGCGTCGGCGCAGCCTTTACTTCTTTCAACAGAACTTCTCGCGCTTTGTCGCCGAGCCCGGTATCCACCGCGGCAATCTCTTCTACCAGCTTGCGGTATGACGCTTCATTCACGTTCCAGGCAGCCGAACGTGCCGCCTGCCGCAACGATTCGCCGAGCTGCCGAACCTCGGAGTGAGTATGGGTAAGCAGACGCGAGATTTGAGTCTCCAGAGTTCGCGCGTTAACGATTTGTCCAAGCGAGGTGTTAGTCGCAAGCGGCAACAGGTAGCGGGAGATGTCGAAGGCGCGCGCGCGCAGAGTGCGCTGGTAAGCCTCCGGCGTCATGTCGTCGGGCTTTGCCACTTGAGTCGCCAGATAGCGCGCCATCTCGTCGGAAATAGCCTCATACTCGGCAAAAAGAAATTTCACCGTCTCGACGTACAAGTCGCGGTCTGCCACGCTTGCAAAATCGGGAATGTAGAAGCCGCTTTTCTTAAAGTTCTGATAGCGAGTCGAGCGCTCCTGCCCGTCCCAGCGCTGCTCATCGACCAGTGCGATCGCCGCTAGAATCGAAAGCCGCTCGATAGCAAAGGGAATGTGCGCCAGGTCGGCAATGGAGCGATGTCCGTACTGGAAATAGAAGGTGTTGAGGAACTGTTCCGCCTTCTGCTCGCTGATCTCCTTGAGGGATTCCTTCATCGACAGTGCCGAACGCGAATACTTGGCCATCGCGTAAGCCTGCACTTCGGGCTCGACGCCATGCACGGCGAAGACTTCGGTTTGCGCAGTAGTGTCTTGCTGAGTCGGCGACGAATGAGGAGTGTCGGCAGGTTTGCTTCCGTTCAGATGCGACATAAGGAGGCCAGCATAGCTCAGATTTTGCGATTTTCGTGATTTTGTGATTTCGTGATGGTTCCAGGTTCTCAACAATGACGGCAAATTGCGAAATCATGAAATCGCAAGATCGCGAAATTCTCGATGCGACTTCCCATCGTCCATGGCCGCTTCCCCAACGTCGGTGGATCATGATTCAGCGCTGGCACGATCTGTTGTTCGCGCATTGGGCGCTACCGCCGGAGCGAATCCGGCCGCTCATTCCGAGTGAACTGCAGCTGGATATCTTCGCGGAAAAAGCCTGGGTCGGAGTGATTCCGTTCTGGATGAGCGGTGTGCGCTTTCGCGGCCTGCCTCCAATACCCACTGCCTCAACGTTTCCTGAACTCAACGTGCGCACCTATGTCCGAGTTCCCCATCAGCCGGACAAACCAGGTGTTTTTTTCTTCAGCCTGGACGCCGCCAGTCTGTCGGCTGTGCTCGGAGCCAAGGCCGGAGCCGGATTGCCATACTTCTGGGCCGATATGCGCGTGGATGATGTTGGAGAGGAGCTCCAATACAGAAGCATCCGCCGCTCGAATCGTCGACCGGCAGAATTGATTGCGCGCTATCGTCCAACCGGACCGGCGTCACCCGACAAGACCGATCTGGAGCAATTTCTCACCGAACGCTACTGCCTTTATGTGGTTCGCACTGGCAGAGTCGATCGCGTGCAGATCCACCATCTGCTCTGGCCGCTGCAGCCGGCAGAAGCAGAGTTCGAACGCAATACTATGGCCAGTGCGAACGGGATTGAACTTCCTGTAGCGAGGCCGATGTTGCACTTTGCGAAGTTTCTGCAGGTTTATATCTTTCCGCCTGAGAGGATCGGGTAAACGAGGTGTCGGTCACCGACATAGTAAGAGTAAGCGCACGCTATTCCTGGGTATCATCGTGGTTTTCGTTTTTGCCGGCGATCTGCCTTCGCGGAGCGAAGAGGAAGCTAAGCGAGATCCCGCCCAGCAGCAGCCAGGAAAGATTCGCGCGCGCATCCGCACTCGCCACACGCAACGAATGCTGGGGAGCATATACGAAGTAGGCGAGCAGCAGGGCGGAGATAAGGCTGCCAAGTACGCCGGTCGCAACTCCGAAGCGGGTAGCTATGGCGATTACGACGGCCAGACAGATGAGAGGAAGCGTGAGTTCCAAACGGCTGCGATGGAAGATCAGCGCTAGAACCAGAGCCACCGACGCGCAAAGCAGTGTTCCGATCGCGGTGTCGAGGACACCGAACCATTTCCCTGACTGCATTCTCAACCGCATTCATTGTTAGATTGCCAAAAGACAGAGTAGCGTTGGGAAAAATCGAGAGCTGCTCAATATGAGACGATGCCTTCCTACGCCCGAGCTCTACGGCCACCCAGAGTACGGCCTAAAATCGAGTTGTGAGCTCTCTGGGCAAAGTTTTGGTCGGCGCCGGAGGAGTACTGATCCTGATCGGCGTAATCGTTCTCCTTGCGGGCCGAATGAATATTCCGCTGGGACGATTGCCGGGGGACATCAGCTATCGGGGAAAGAACGCAGCTTTTTTCTTTCCCATCACGACCTGCATCATTCTCAGCATCGTGCTGAGCTTTGTCCTATGGTTCGTAAACCGACTAATGCGGTGAAAGGCGCCTCACCACGGAGACACGGAGAACGGTTGAAAACTTGGGAGTCAGATATTTCCGCCGCCTCGTTCCGTCTTTTACCAGCCGTTCTAAGCAGCAGACATTCTCGGGTTGTATTTTGCAGTCCTCCGTGTCTCCGTGTCTCCGTGGTAAGTTGGCTCACAAGCCATGTCCACGCTCGAACAACTTGGCTTCAGCTTTCAGCCGCAGCGCCGCGTTTATACGGTGCGCGACCTGGTCGGCACGGTGCGAACAGCGCTCGAGCGTGAATACACCGACATCTGGATTAGCGGAGAGATTTCCAACTATCGTCCTGCAGATTCGGGGCACCTGTACTTCACCTTGAAAGATGGCGAAGCTCAACTGCGGGTGGTGATGTTCCGCATGCAGGCTCGTTTGCTGCGCTTTCGTCCTGAGAACGGCATGGAAATCCTTGCCCGCGGACGCGTCACCGTCTATGAGAGCCGCGGCGAGTTGCAACTTATCTCCGAATATCTCGAGCCCAAAGGCGCGGGCGCACTGCAAATCGCCTTCGAACAACTCAAGGCGAAGCTGGCGGCCGAGGGATTGTTCGATACGGCGCGAAAGAAGCCGATTCCTGTGCTGCCGCGCTCCATCGGGGTGGTGACCTCTCCGCGCGGCGCCGCCGTTCACGACATGCTGAACGTTCTCCAGCGCCGGCATGCGACCGCGCGTCTGCTGATCTATCCCGCGCAGGTGCAGGGAGAGGCTGCGGCCAGCGAAGTGGCAGCTGGCATTCGCTACTTCAACAAGTCGCGCAAAGTGGACGTAATCGTCATTGCGCGCGGCGGCGGATCGCTTGAGGATCTTGCGGCATTTAACGACGAAGGACTGGCACGTGCTATCTCCGCTTCAGAGCTTCCGGTTATTTCGGCGATCGGACACGAGACCGATTTCACTATCGCCGACTTTGTCGCCGATCTGCGCGCGCCCACGCCTTCGGCGGCGGCCGAAATGGTGATCTCCGCACGGCAGCAGCTCGAGCAACAGATCGGTTCGCTTGCTCAACGACTGGAACATGGCATCCGCTATCGCCTGATACTGAACCGGCAGCGCTTCCAGGACTTAAGCGAGCATCGCGCGGTATTGCGAATCACCGACGCTATCCGCCGGCGACAACAACGCCTCGACGATCTTTCGGGCCGGCTGTTCACCTCGGAAAAAGAGAAACTGCAAAGCTATCGCCGCCGATTGGAGTTGGCCGCGGTTCGCGTTCGCCACCACGATCTGCGCCGAGTCTTTCAAGGCATGCAGAAGGACTTGCGGACGGTTTCATCGCAACTTCCGCGTGCGATTCGAGCTGTCCTGCTGAACCGCCGCGCCAAGTGGGAACAATCGGCGGCGAGACTGAACGCTTTGTCTCCGCTGAACATTCTCGAGCGAGGTTATGCAGTGGTATTCGATCCTGCAGGCCGACCGCTCACCGACTCCTCGCGCGTCTCCACTGGCGACGAATTGAAGGTGCGCCTGGCGCGCGGAGGTCTGGACGCGAGGGTGGTAAGAACAAGAGGGCAGTAGGCGATAAGCAATAGGCAATAGGATTAGGGAACCGCGAATCGCAATAGGCGCTGATGTCTTGGTTTTGCCTACTGCCATTGCCTACCGCCTATTGCTTCTCGCTCGCGTCCCATAGAATAGCTTCCATGAACAAGATGATCGTTTCCAACCTCGTACACCGCCCGATTCGCTCGCTGATCAGCATCTTCGCGGTGGCCATCGAGGTGATACTCATGCTTGTGATCGTTGGGCTGATGTTTGGCATTCTGAACGACAACAAAGAGCGGCAAGCCGGAATTGGAGCCGATGCCATGGTTCGTCCGCCGGGATCGTCAATCATTTTCAGCGCCAGCGGATCGCCTCTTTCAATCAAAGTCGGCGATGTCCTCAGAAAACTTGCGCACGTGAAAGCGGTCGCTCCGGTCCTTCTGCAGTCAGTTACCAAACCGGCTGTAGAAACCATCTATGGCATTGATCTGGCAACCTGGGACAGCATGGGGTCCCCTTTCAAGTATCTTTCCGGCGGACCGTTTCAGGGACCGGACGACATCATCGTGGACGACTATTTCGCGAACTCTGCTCACCTAAAAGTTGGACAGAACGTTGAAGTACTGAACCACGAGTTCAGGATCTCCGGCATAGTCGAGCACGGAAAGGGTGGTCGAAAATTCCTTCCTATTTCCACTCTTCAAGAACTTACGGGCTCGGAAGGAAAGGCCTCGATCTTCTACGTGAAGCTCGACGACCCTAATAATTTTACGGCGTTCAAGTCAGAGACTCTCAGCGTTCCCGGAATGAACCAATACGACATCGAGTCGGTAAAGGAATGGCTCACCCTGATGACTCCGGAATCGTTGCCCGGATTTTCCATCACCGTCAATGTTGTGATTGGAATCTCGGTCTGCATTGGATTTATCGTCATCTTTCAATCCATGTACACGGCAGTAATGGAGCGCACGCGCGAGATCGGTATCTTGAAGTCGTTAGGCGCCTCGAAAGCTTACATTGTGAACGTGATTCTTCGCGAGACCGTCCTCTTGAGCATCGCCGGAATTGCACTGGGCATCGGGGTGAGCTTTGCCACGGGACACGCTCTGCTGATGAGGTTTCCCACGCTGCGAATCGATGTGGGTTCAGAACATTGGGTGTGGAAGTCGGCGGTTATCGCCATCGTTGGCGCAATGATTGGCGCGCTCTACCCTGCCTTCAAAGCCGCGCAGAAAGATCCTATCGATGCGTTGGCGTACGAGTAGGTATCAGCCTCCAGCCCATTGGCTAATGTTTAGTTTGGCCGGTCGCTGGTAGCCGGAAGCCAGTGGCGGCCGGCAGATCATCTGCTACAATCCCTCCGCTCTCCAAAGCCATTTAGATTCCTGCGGAGGTTCCCTTATGCGGATTCTGACTAAGCTGATTTTGGGATTTCTGCTGCTCGCGACCCTGTTGGCGATCACGGGCTGCGGATATCACGACGACAAAGAGAAATACCAACTGGTTTCCGTAAACGTTCAATTGCCTTACTGGCAGGCCGCGGCATCGGGACTCCGCCGGGCTACGCATGAGATGGGAGTGCAAAGTCAGCTCTCCGGCCCCGACAGTTACGATCCGCAGGCGGAAGTGGCGGAATTCCGCAAAGCTGTGGCCGCAAACCCAGCCGGCATTCTGGTATCCCCAGCCGATCCCAAGCTAATGGGTCCCGAGATCGATAAGGCTATCGACGCCGGCATTCCCGTGATTACGGTCGATTCCGACGCCCCGAACAGCAAGCGCCTGTTCTATGTCGGGACTGACAACGACGATGCGGGCGAGCTGGGCGGGCAAGTGGCGATCAAGAAGACCGGAGGCAAAGGCAACTTCATGGTGCTCACGATGCCCGGACAGGCCAATATGGAGGCGCGTCTATTCGGATATCGCAAGGCATTCGCCGGTCATCCCGAAATGAAGATCGTGCAGGTGGTGGACATTCACGGTCAGCCGTCAGCAGCTTTCGACGCTGCTTCGGCGTCATTGGCGAAGAAAGGGGCGGAGAAGATCGATGGGTATCTTTGCCTCGAGGCCTCGTCAGGAAAAGAAGTTGCTCAGGTGATGAAGAACTACAAAATGACCGATCGCGTGATTATTGCCATGGATACGGATCAGGAGACGCTGGACGCGATCCGCGACGGCACTATCGCCGCCACCATCGCGCAAAAGCCGGCCACCATGACGTACGTGGGCACGATGATGCTTGACAATATCCATCATCACAAGCCGCCGTCGCTAGCGAACGACTGGAAGAGCGATCCCTATTCGCCGTTTCCTAATTTCGTGGATACAGGCGCCACATTGATTGACAAGAGCAATCTTGACGACTTCATCAAAGCTCGCGACGCCGCCGCAAACAGCAAGTGAGGGAGCTACACAGGTAGAGACGCAGCATGCTGCGTCTCCACTGGAGATCTTCTTGGCGTTTTGGGAAACAGTTAACAGAGTTCGGCAGGCAACATGTTGCAATGGTTGAATTCGACCGCTATGCCGGTCGCCGCGCCTCGGGGAAAATGTTCGACCCTCACGATGTTGCCTTCACACACCATGCGAATGTTCTTACCGAAGGCAGCCAGCACGAACTGAAGGGTCACCACCAATCCTTCTACTGCGTCCAGTTCGGCATAAAAAAACGCGCCTGAAGTACTCAGGTCGCGCATGATCGCCAGCCGATTCTGGCATTCTAACGAGGGGCAACTCACTGAAGCCGGCACCGTGATGTGTACCCTGGAAACCTTTCTTTCTTCGTCTAAGGCAGAGCGCATGATGTCGATCGCTCGCTGGCTCCGCTGGGGCATGCTGTCCTCCACCCTCATGCCCATCGCGAAGTGCAGTTCCCTTGCCAGCAACTAAGTCTCTGATTCGATTGAGAGAAGAACCTGCGCGGGTCGGATGCGCGAGAATTTTTTGCCTGACCTTAATTCAGGACTAGGTGAAAACTACCGGGTTAGCAGCGTGCCTAAGAAGCCTGCGGGAGCGTCTGCCAGGACATTCACGATCCAGGCTTCAAATGCGGCCAGGGCGCGATTGCACTGAATCTGGTGCCGTTCGCGCTTATCGCGAACCCGGCGCCGAGTCTCATCGTCGAGCGGCGGCAGCAGGTCGAAGGTAATGTTGGCCGGCTGAAAACTCTTGGCCTCGGCGTGGCAGAGGTAATGGATCAATGATCCCATCGCCGTCTCGCGAGGCGGTGGCGCAGTACTCTCGCCGGACATACTGGCCGCCGCGTGGATGCCGGCAAGGAGTCCAGCAGCTATTGATTCTGTGTAACCTTCGACTCCGCAGATTTGTCCCGCAAAGAAAACGTGAGGATGCTGCTTCATCTGCAATGTTTCGCCGAGCAACGTGGGAGCGTTGAGATAAGTATTGCGATGGATCTGTCCGTAGCGCAGGAACCTGGCATTTTCCATTCCGGGAATCAGACGCAGGATGCGTGCCTGCTCACCAAACTTGAGGTGATTCTGAAACCCCACGAGGTTATATGAGTCGGCACGCAGATTTTCACTGCGAAGCTGCACCACCGCGTACGCCATCTTTCCGGTGCGCGGATCGTTCAGGCCAACTGGCTTCATCGGACCGAAACGAAGAGTGTCGTGTCCGCGTCGCGCGATTTCCTCAATCGGGAGACAGGCCTCGAAGTAATTCAGCTTCTCCCAGTCATGACTATCGACTGACTGCGCTTCAATCAGCGCATCGTAAAAGCGATCGTATTCCTCTTTGGTAAAAGGACAATTGATGTAATCGGCAGTCCCCTTGTCGTAACGAGCCGCGAGGTAGACCTTGCTGCGATCAATGGAATCCGCTTCCACGATGGGACTGATGGAGTCGTAGAAGTAGAGATGCGAGCTACCCGAAAGCCTGGCGATT
>Ga0307477_10001579_pt1 | contig 18861 bp, 25 predicted proteins | sample atmos_gasesECM2C_FD_203316 | JGI IMG/M metagenome (GOLD analysis project Ga0307477, IMG submission 203316) | Hardwood forest soil microbial communities from Morgan-Monroe State Forest, Indiana, United States - atmos_gasesECM2C_515 | ecosystem: Environmental > Terrestrial > Soil > Temperate...
GTGAGGCGTTGGATCGTCTGCGCGCTCCTGTTTGCGGCCGTCGCGCTTTCATACATCGATCGCCAGGTGCTGAGCGTGCTCAAGCCAACCCTGCAAAGGGACTATGGCTGGAGCGAGACTGGCTACAGCGACACCGTGTTCTGGTTCCAGGCCGCTTACGGCATCGGCTATCTCGCCTTCGGCCGCATCGTGGACCGGATCGGCGCCAAAGCCGGCGGCGCCATCGCGGTGGCGATCTGGACCGTGTCGCACATGGCGCACGCGCTGGTCACTTCCACCCGCGCCTTCGCTTGGGTGCGCATTCCCATGGGCCTGGGCGAATCAGGACTTTTTCCCTGCGCCCTCGCGGCGGCGGCGGAGTGGTTCCCGCAGCGCGAGCGGGCTTTGGCAATCGGAATCTTCAACGCGGGCTCGAATGTCGGCGCGGTGGTCGCTCCCTTCATCGTGCCCATCATCACCATCGCCTGGGCCTGGCAGATGGCGTTCATCATCACAGGACTGTTCACCGTGGCCTGGCTGGTGGTCTGGATGATCTGGTATCGCCGTCCCCGCGATTGTCCCGGCATCAGCGCCGCCGAGCTGGCCATCATCGAATCCGATCCCGTCACGCCGCAGCAGCCGGTCGGCTGGTTGAAGCTGCTCAGAACACGGGAAAGCTGGGCCTATATCGCCGGGCGCTTCCTCATCGACCCAGTGTGGTGGACCTTTCTGTTCTGGCTGCCGGATTTCTTCGCCAGGCGGTATGGTTTGAATCTCCGTGATTATGGACCGCCCCTGGTCACCGTCTATGTCCTCGCCGATGTGGGTTCGGTCTTGGGCGGCTGGGCTTCCTCCAGGCTGATCCAGCGTGGCGTTCAAGTGGGCCGCGCGCGCAAATGGGCAATGCTGGGCTGCGCCATCGCGGTGCTGCCGGTGGGCTTCGCGATGTATGCGTCCAATCTCTGGCTGGCGGTGGCTCTGATCGGTCTGGCCTGCGCCGCGCATCAAGGGTTTTCTGCCAATCTCTTTGCTCTGCCTTCCGATCTCTTCCCGCGCTCGGCCACCGGCTCGGTGGTGGGATTGGGCGGCCTCGCGGGCGCGCTGGGCGGCATGCTGATGAGCGCCTTTGCCGGCAAGGTGCTGCAGAACCTGGGCAGCTACACCCCGATCTTCATCTTTGCCGCGCTCGCCTATCTTGCGGCGCTACTGGCGGTGCATCTGATCGTCCCTGATTACCGCCCGGCCGGCATTCTCGCGGCCAAACCCGAAACCTCGCCCCATGCACCCGCTGCGTCTTGATTCCAACCGTTACTTCTCCAGCGATGCCAGCGAGCGCGCTATCGCCCGCGAGCTCTTTGCCGGGATCGAGAAACTTCCCATTGTCAGCCCGCACGGCCACACCGATCCCGCCTGGTTCGCGGTCAACGCGCCCTTCGAGGACGCGGTCAGCCTGCTGATCTGGCCGGACCACTATCTGCTCAGGTTGCTCTACAGCCAGGGCGTCAGCCTGGAGAGCCTGGGTCTTAGACCGAGGGACGGCGCGCCATTCGAGACCGACCGGCGCAAGATCTGGCGCCTGTTCGCGCAGCATTATTATGTGTTTCGCGGTACCCCTTCGCGGCTCTGGCTGGACCACACGTTCTGCGAAGTCTTCGCGCTCGACCGGCGGCTGGAGCTCGAGACGGCGGATTACTATTACGACGCCATCGCGGAAAAACTGGCGCAACCGGACTTCCGCCCGCGCGCCTTGCTCGAGCGCTTCAATATTGAGGTGCTCGCCACCACCGAAACCGCGCTCGATCCTCTCACCCATCATCAGGCCATCGCCAAGTCCGGCTGGGATGTCAGGGTAATTACGACATTCCGGCCCGACGAAGTGGTGGACCCCGATCACGAGGCCTTCGCCGAAAGCCTGCCGCAACTGGGCGACCTGACGGGCGAAGATGTGATGAGCAGGAAGGGATATCTGCGGGCGCTGGAAAACCGCCGCGCCTGGTTCCGCCAGCATGGCGCCACCGCCACTGATCATGGCCCCCCCACGGCGCAGACCGCCGATCTCTCGAGCAGCGACGCCGAGGCGCTGCATGCCCTGGTCGTGACCGGCAAGGCAGACGAAAGCGAGCGCGAATTGTTCCGCGCCCAGATGCTCACCGAAATGGCGCGCATGTCGCTGGACGACGGCATGGTGATGCAGATCCATCCCAGCGTCTGGCGCAACCACGACGAGAGGCTGTTCCGCCGCTTCGGCCGCAATGTCGGTGGCGACGTCCCCAATCGGGGCGGCTTCACCGCCCAATTGAAGCCGCTGCTCGACCGCTTCGGCGATGCCAAGGATTTCACCCTGCTGTTGTTTACGCTGGATGAAACGACGTATGCGCGCGAGCTGGCGCCGCTGGCCGGACTTTATCCGTGCCTCAAGCTGGGGCCCGCCTGGTGGTTCCTCGATTCTCCTGAGGGCATGATGCGCTATCGCCGCCGGGTGACCGAGAGCGCGGGCTTCTACAATCTGGCGGGGTTCAATGACGATACCCGCGCCTTTTTCTCCATTCCCGCTCGGCACGAGCTGGCACGGCGGATCGATTGCGCCTATCTCGCCGAACTGGTGAGCCGCAAGCGACTGGAGATGGACGAAGCGGCCGAGGTCGCGGCGGACCTTGCCTATCGCATGTCCAAGAAAGTCTACAAGCTATGACGCAACTAAGCGCGGCGACGCTGCTCCGGCTGCCAGCCACGGTTAAACGGCCGGCTTTCGATCCCGCTTCGCTCAAGGCGGGCATTGTGCATCTGGGGATCGGCGCTTTCCATCGCGCGCATCAGGCGGTTTTCACCGAAGACGCCATCGCGGCCCGAGGGGGTGATTGGGGCATCGTCGGCGCCTCGCTCCGGCACGCCGATGTACCCGACGGAATCGCCTCCCAGGATTGTCTCTATACAGTCGAGAATTTGGCAGAAACGCCCCGCTATCGCGTGATGGGGATCCTGCGCGGGGCTTTGTTCGCGCCCCGCGATCAAGCCCGGTTGCGCGCCGTGCTGGCATCGCGCGACATACATGCGGTCACGCTCACCGTGTCGGAGAAAGGCTATTGCCTGGATGGCAACGGACGGCTCGATTTCTCCCATCCCGACATGGCCCATGATCTTTCCGCCCCCGAGACGCCGCGTTCTGCCGTCGGCTGGTTGGTCCTGGGTTTGGAGGACCGACGCCGCGGCGGGTGCGGACCGCTTACCATCGTCTCCTGCGACAATCTTCAATCCAATGGCGAGAAATTGGGCCGAGCGGTGATGGACCTGGCTGATCGCCTGAGACCCGGCCTGGCCGCGTGGATCTCTGCCAACACGGCATTTCCTTCCACCTTGGTGGATTGCATCGTCCCCGCAGCCGATGACCGGCACCGCGCCCGGGTCACGGCCGCGCTGGACGTGCGCGACGCGGCAAGCGTCCAGCGCGAGGCCTTTGCCCAATGGGTGATCGAAAACAGATTTGCAGGTCCGCTGCCCGCCTGGCAGGCGGCGGGCGCCGAGGTCGTGGACGATCTCGCCCGTCATCAGCGGCTGAAGTTGCATGTCCTGAATACGGGGCATTCGGCCCTTGCGTATCTGGGCCTGCCACGCGGTCATGAATTCGTGCGCCAGGCGATCGCCGATCCGGAGTTGCTACAGGAGCTGGACGCCATGATGGATGAGGAGATCGGCCCTGCGCTGGCGCCGCTCGATGTCGCCGCCTATTGGCGGAGGGTGAAAGAGCGCTTCCGCAATCCCATGGTAGACCACAGGCTGGCGCAAATCTCCGAGGACGGCTCGCTCAAGCTGCCGCAACGGTTGTTCCCGCTTCTGGTCGCCAATGCACGGGAGGGTCGCGCCATCACCCGCATGGCCGCGCTGGTGCAAGCCTGGCTGGTATTCATGGCGCGGACGCCGTCGCGCGATCCTGCCAATGCCATCCTGTCGGACTGGGCGCGCGCGGGCGCCGACATCGGCCGCGCGCTAGACGATCCGCGGCTTTTTCCCGCGCCTTTCCGCGAGGACCTTCGGCTGCGTCAGGCAATCCCTGGGCTGAAGAAAAAGGGGGGCCTGAAGGCCACCGCCCTGACCGAGGAATGAGCGCCGTGGACGCACTCGCCAGATTTGGGATCATGTAGTGGGCCTCTCCGTGCGACGCGTTGCCTCTTTGGGCGAAGGTTTAATCGAGCTTCGGGGCCGCCCCTTCGAATCGATACATCAAGGGTGCGGCGGAGACAGTCTGAACACGGCTATCTATCTGGCTCGGCTGGGCAAAGATCAGTTCGAGGTGAGCTACGTAAGTGTGGTGGGCGGCGATGCACTAAGCGAGGGCATGCTCGAGTGCTGGATTGCGGAGGGAATCCGCACGGAGCTCGTTCTACGAGACTCATCCAGACTTCCAGGCCTCTACTGGATTCAGACCGACGATCAAGGGGAGCGCAGTTTTCACTACTGGCGCGAAAATTCCGCGTGGCGACACTTTCTGCAGCATCCTGACTTCAATCGAGTTGCACTGGCACTCAACAGCATTGAGTTGCTTTACTTGACGGGCGTCAGCCTTGCAACGCTACCCGCGAAGGATCGTGAGAGGCTTCTTGAGTTGCTGCTAGGACTTAGCGCGTCCAGCGTCACTATTGCCTACGACACCAACTACCGGGTCTCTCTTTGGAAATCGGTGAATGCGGCTCGCGCTTCAACGCAAAGGCTGGTGCCCTCAGCTCAGCTGATTTTTGCGACCTTCGACGATGAACGGCAGCTTTGGGGTGACTCAGAGCCGGCGACCACGATTCAGCGCCTGCACGCGGCGGGTGCACAAACGATAATCCTAAAGCTGGGCGCGGACGGGTGCGTCTACAGTGATGACTCGCGCACGAGCTTCATCCCGGCCTGCCCTGTGCCCCACGTTATCGACACCACCGCAGCGGGAGATGCCTTCAATGCAGGTTTTCTGAGCGGGTGGCTGGCTCACCGTAGCCCAGAGTCGTGCTGCCGCGCTGGAAACGCGCTGGCTGCTGCTGTTATTCAGCAGCCCGGCGCACTCATCGCACCTGAAGCAACCCCCTCAATGGCGAAACTCTTTGAAGCGTCGCCGTCGGAGCCTGCTAAATGAGCGTCATCGGTAATGCAGCCTACTTCTCTCAGGCTCGGGTCATTCCGGTACTCTCTGTTTCCTCGGTTGCCGCAGGGGTTGAGACAAGCCGAGTCCTGTTTGAAGCTGGATTGCGATTCCAGGAGGTTACCCTGCGTACAGAATGGGGGCTCGCGACAATCGCGGCTATTCGCCGCGAGCTTCCACAGGTCGTCGTGGGTGCCGGAACGGTGCTTAGCCCGGATCTCGGCCAGGCCGCCCTCGATGCAGGTGCAAGCTTCCTTGTCAGCCCCGGAACGCCCGAGGGGCTACTGCAATTCGCGGCTCAGTGTGCACCACCCTTCCTCCCCGGAGCCGGCACCGTTGCCGAACTCATGCGTCTGATCCTGGAAGGTTGCACGGCGGCGAAGTTATTCCCCGTCGAGAGCCTGGGGGGCGTCTCCTACATCAAAGCGCTATCCGGGCCCCTGGGCGCAATTAAGTTATGCCCATCGGGCGGCGTGAATGCGCGGAACGCTTCGAACTATCTTGCGTTAGACAACGTCTTGGGCGTGGCCGGATCGTGGATGATTTCCCGGGACGCACCGCAACGGACGAGTGAGTTAACTCGTCTCGCTAGGCAAGCCGCCGCCCTATGACCGTTGAGGTTGACTCAGAATCGACTGACCGGTTGGGCCGCGTCCTCGCCCCTAGTCGTTCCCGGAAGCCCGATGAGTCCTATGTCCTGGCGCTGCGGTTTGCGCGAGATCCCCAAAGGCATGAAGGCTGTAGGAACGAATCGTACGGATGTCGATCGCAAGTTCCTTCCGGCGAGCTGCCGCGGCGCATGAAAGCTCTGCGTCGGTGGTGCCGCTCGGTAGCGTGTTCTGGCTACTCCGGCTTCGCCACCATCAGCCAGAACACCAATATTACGGCGGTGAACGCCGGCACACCTAGCCAGAACCACAGCCGTGCATAGTGCCAATAGCCCTCGCCTATTGACGCTCCTGCCCCCTCCGATTCCCGTGCAACATCGCGCATGCGGATCTGTAGCCAGACAACCGGGACCCAACACAACCCAGCCAGGCAGAACAGCACGACTGACCATGCCAGCCATGCCTGCGACAGCGAGTATCCCAGAGTGTTCATCAGGGCGACCCCCGTGGCCACCTGGACAATGATCGCTGGCAGAGTGAACAGCCAGTCCGCCAACACCACCTTCTCGGATACAACGCGAATTGCCGTAACGTTGCCGCTGCGATCGGTGATCCATTTAAAGAAGGCGATTCCGAGTCCGGTACCAAACAGCACCGCTGCGCTCGTGATGTGGATTGCCTTGAGAATGAAATAGGAGCTCACGCCACTCTCTCGCTGATACTGAGATCACGCAGGGGCTCAAGAAACTCCTCGACCGTCAATAGTCCCATGCAGGGCACCGCACCCCTCGGAAGGGATGCGCCGGAGCCAATCTTCCTCGCCAGCGCGATGGCCGCCCCGCACGGGATGTGCGGGCCGTGATTCTTCTCGGCAATGAGATTCCAGTCGATTCGCAGCGGCGCGCCGTCTTTCCCCTCGCCCTCGAGCGTCACGAACATTCCTCCCTTGTCGCTCACGATGGGCTCCATCCATCGGCTGAGGCGATTGAGTGGGCTCGCGAACATACTCATGTTGCTCAGAATCCGGGCCTTCACGAGACCCGCCAGTCCCCAGACCACGAGATGACCCAGGTCGCTCGCAAAACCCGCCTGAAACGAAACGGTCCGGACCGTTGGATACCGTTGGGGGAAGAGCTCAAGGTCGGGAACATCACAACTTCCCAGCCATCTCTTGCCGAGCGGTGGCGGGAATCGATGTCTGCTGAGATTCAGCCAGCCATAGGCGTCGACCCATGCCCCGTCCTGCCAAGATCGGATTCGCTTGCCGCCATAGCTGAAGACACCCCTCACCGTCGCCAATCCGGGCGCGCGGGCTCCTGAGCTGATTCCAATTCGGATGGTCTCGAGCCGCCCAAACCTCGGCAAGTACCGATCGATCACAGCCGACGAGAGGGCCGGAACGGAGCTCGCGCCGCTGATGACCGTCACCCCGGCCGCAGAAGCAAGCGCGCTGAGGGTGCCGACGCCGGCGACGAATTGGCGGCCGTCCGCCAGATCGATGTAGTGACATCCTGCTTCGATCGCCGCGCGTGCCACAGAGTAGTCTTGCCCTTGGAACGGCCCTGCCGTGTGAATCAGGACGTCGACGTGCAGACGTCGAAGGAGGTCGGCTAGATTGTTGTCGTGAGCGTCAAGCGCCACCGCATGTTCGAGCGGCAGGCCCATGGCACGCGCGGCCACCTTCGCCCGCCCGAGATCACGGCCACCCACCAGGACTCGCACTGACGCGGTCGTAGCAAGTGCGGCGGAGATGCGGTGACCAAAGAAGCCATAGCCACCCAGCACGACGATCGTGCGCATCAGATCCCACTGCCCTCAGCGACGCTCAAGGACCGCGCCTTTCCGGAGGCTTCGGTGGTGGGTCCGGCTCCCTCAAAGGCTGCGCGAGATAGCAGGTCTTCCGACGTCCGAACCAGCGGTATCGGTTTCGCGCGATGAGTCGATAGACTGAGTCGCGCCAAGCCCTGGGGACTGCTCGCGCCGCGTCAACCAGTTGCCACCCTCCTCCGGCGGCAGCGACGAGATGTATCCACGCATCAGACTGGGTGAGGCATCGGTCGCCATCAAAGACTAGGAATGTCAGCGGGTCATCCGGATCGTAGCCGTGTTGAATCAGGAGCATTCGACCCAGGGCGCTTTGCATGGGAACCAGGTAACACGGTGGCTCGCTCTGATGATGCTGCAGCCAACGTGCCCCGCCGCTGCAGAGGTTACACAGCCCATCAAAAACAACTATTCGGCCTTCCACTTCCCAAGCTGCCTGAGCGGCCTACCTGCGAACTTTCGCATCACTGAGCATCATTGCCTAACACCGAGATACCCCACCTGGGGTAGGGTCGGAATCTAAGGTCGTGCGCAGGGTATTGTGTGGCAAGGGAAAGAGACCGCCGGACTCTCTTCCCTACCCCACTAACATACCCCGATGGCTCCACCGTCGCGAGTTCAGTTCCTCTAGGGCGTCACTTGTCCCGTGCGGCTTGGCAGTCTAAGTGGCGTACGGATCCGCCAGCGGATGTGACACAAAACTGTGACCCCGACCAGCGAGATCGAGCCGGCCGTCCGTTAGTTCGATTCTGGAATTCGCTCCGGCGAGGTGAAGCGAGTACGCCTCGGCAGTTTCGTGCCAATTATGATCGAGGGTCGACTGGTAGATGACGCAGGTCAGCACGATGAACTGACCCGTGTAGCGTTCTGATTCGAGCGCCTTCGCAAAGGGGGCGTCTGATTTGTTGACGACGAATCTCCCTTCCCGGGAGTCCTCCGGAAACAATAGCAGTGAGAACCCGCCCCCACCGGCCTTCGCGTTCAACATGCGTCGCGCGAAGTCGTGCAACTCATTGGCAATGTTTGTTTGGGCATGAAAGGAGCCTCCAGGCTCCTGATATCCCATCATGAAAGGGATGACGTCGGCGAGGAAGCCGACGCGGCGAGCGGGCGTCTTACCTATGTTCTTGATCGAGTACGACAGTTCAATGCTCCAGCCGTCCCGCGCTCCATGTGACAAGGAGGCAGCCAACTGAGTCTTGAGAGTAACCCACGGTCGCTGTTCGCTCGCCATAGCCTCCCTGCTGATTCGGTTCGCTGCGCGCGCTGCGTCGGCCGCCTCCGTGGCGGCCCGCACAGCTTCCGCAGAGTCCCGCACACTCCGACGGAGCAGCGTCAGCTGCCACAGGAAGAGAAGCGCCTGGGTAACTCCCACAACTACGAGGGCAACGGTCGCCCCGGCTGTCCACGATTCGGCGTTCATGCGGATGACCCGCCAGGGCGTGGGTCCACGCGGCGCGCGATCCTCTCCCGGCAGTCAGTCGCAAAGCTGCCGCGGCTGCGGTCCTTGGTTTCGAGGTAGCGGGCCTCTGTCGGGCCAACCTTCCGCCAGTGGAAGCCACCCGGCGAATGGTCTAGCCAGAACTGTTTGTGTTGGCCGTCGTGGGCAGGCCATGGCTGCGCCGCTCTTCGATCCACTACGACGAAGAGGTCGAACCCCGTACGGTGGAACCGATCGTCCTGGCAGAGCCGGCTCAACAAACGATCATCGTCGCTCCAGACCAGGAAATCCCAGTCTGACGCCAGTTTGGGAGTGCCATTGGCACGCGAGCCGAACAACCACACTTCCTGGATGCACGGATATGCGGCGACAAGCTGTTGAAGGTAGTCGGTCACGCGCTCGAATCTAGTTGCATTCGCCCGCGCGAATCTGCGCCGGTGTACATCTCATCCAGCGCGGTGGTGGAGTTTGCATGTCAGGCTCGTCATTGCAGTCCGCCACACTGCACCCCCTCCGGCTTGGTAGTGGCGTTCGCGACGGAGGCTGTTGGTCGCACTCTCCCGCGCGAATCGCCGCAGGTGTGCATCTCATCCATTTCGGCAGCGGCGCTTGTGAACGGTCTGCCTTTGGCGGTACATCAAGGGGGCTCGGACGGTCATAACGCAAGGGCGCTTTAGCTGCAGCAACCTGAGGCTCGGCGCCAGTATCCGGCCCAGGTTCGTCAATAATGAGGATGCTCCGTTGATTGTCTATCGACCAACTACGCAGCCTTCTAAGGAAGCTCTGGCCTAACAGCAGTTCTCCCTGTGCAGGAGCGACCGATGCGACCACGCCGCGCAGTTCAAGGCTCCCGACCGTTAGGGATCGAATGCGGAAGCGCACCTGCCGTTGCGTCGTGCCGTCGGCCAGCCGGTATGCAGTCGCCGGGAGCAGGTCGCTCTCTGAGATAGTGCCGGCACGCCGCAATGTCGAGAAAACATCGAGCGGTATCGATACGTCGCTTGCCCCACTATCGAGCACAAAATCCAACGTGATCCTATTGTTAATAAGCACGGGTAGGACAAGCGTGCCATCCTCAGACTTAAGCGGAATGGATTCGGCGTAGGTGACCTGTAGGAGGGACACGGCTAGGGCAAAATGCACCACTAGAAAAAGCCGCTTCACGACCGCCCTCCTATGCGAGCGAGAGTATAATCACACTAGGTACGAGTTACTGGTTGAGACTCAGATCGTGGAGTTGGTGTGAGGGTTGGAGAGACCTCGCCGCCTGTTTCGCGTCAAATTCTATGGTCGTTGGCTAAGCGCCAGTAGTAGCGACCCGCGGCGGTCAGGCGGCATGCTTTCGACTGCATCGCTGCCTCATACATGTGAAGTGCGTCCACCGGCACAACAAGATGTACGCGAGTCAACGCCTGCAACTTCGAGAACACGACAGTTTTCGCCGGATCCTTCCCCGCGTATGAATCCTCATACTCTGGCGAGAGAGTAAGGTCCTCGGCGGGCACGGGAAAGATTGTTGGTAGCTCACGTAGAGTTGCAAGCTCAATTGGCGGTAAGCATTTGCGCAGCGGAATCACTTTGGACACATGTGCTTTGAATAAGGGGCGCTGATCCCACGCACCAAGCGCGGTTTCCACCGTTGCATAAATGGCAGGCGCGGTAACTTCCCCCATTAGATCGGCCGCACCGCCAGCAAGAGCGTCGGCGACTAGAGAAGTAAATAGGCCATTCCCACCGGCCTCGACTGACGGCTGATCACCCCGACTAGCGGTCAGAATCGAAACGCCCTCGCGAAGAGTTGCGAGGTCGTTGTTGATAGCGGGGACCTGCCCAAGATGTCCTGAATGACAGCAGTCAAGAAATATCACGACCTCATCGGCTCGCGAGGCATTTGCCAACTGGAGGACCTCCGCCATACCAACGCCCTCGTCATACGACCCCGAGTCCTGAGTAACGAGGTAGCCCCCGAGATTGTTTTCGGTCCCATGACCCGAAAAGTGCAATAAGGCGACATCAGCCCTGTCCTTAAATAGCTGCCCAATCGCCTGCCGAAGCGTCTTGCGCGTTACAATGTCATTACGACCGCCGATTGGTGCCGTCAGCTTCCTGCACTCAAAGTTCGGGGTCCCGTCCTCGTGAGTCGAGAGCAGGGTCGCCATGCGATCCGCGTCGCTGACGCACCCGCGGAGAGTGCTGAAGTTGTATTGGTCAATTCCTACACATAATGCACGGCGCATACGTATTTACCGTGCACCGCCGATCAACGCCTTTAGATTGTCCCAGGTCCACTTGTAGATCTTGTCCGTCGCAAAAGCATCCGCAGGTTTGGTGCACAGCTTGTCTGAGTATGCTGCGAGACAGAAGTACGGCTTGTTCTTCTCGATGGCAATGCGGTATTCGTGAGCTACACCAGTCGCAGTGTGCGTCTGTGTGCCGCACAGGAAGATAACGACGTCAATGTTATCCATTCGCCGGCGCACTTTTTCTTTCCAGTCGCCCGGCAAGTGTTCCTTGACTGAACCGTCTGTGAAGTCGAACGGGCTGTCGGGATGCTTTGCCTGACCAGCGAGCAAGATTTTGCAGTCGTTATCATGGTCGATATCGAAACTGATGAAGACTCGCTTTCTTGCCACTGTCGTGTTCCTCTTATACTGATCCGTGCGTGCGCACCCCGAGGTCCCAGCGTTACGCCGAGAAAATTCGCCTGGCCATCTGGGGGCAAGCCCGACGAGCCAGCCCGGCACGACCAGGAGCCAGGCGCGGACTCAGATCCATTTTGCGCGGAGTTCTTCGCCCGCCGCCAGCGTCTCACAGTACTCGTGCAGCGTCATCGCGCACAATGCTGGGGATGCGAAGGTGCGACGTCCATGCAGCGCAATAGACGGCGCCGTACTCGATAGGTGAGTTTCCGGATGTTTCCCCCTGAAATCCAGTAGTGACTCAGGCTGCGGCCGGTTCCAAGCTGGCGACCCATGGACAGCAGAGCGGTCAGGCGGGCGGCATTCCTAACGCTGCGCCACAACCGTCCGGGGACGCCGGTTTTATGGAGTCCTGGTGCCTTTCAGCATCTCGTTCAGGCGGCTCTGTATCCACTGCTCCTGGGTCACCTGCACGTCGCTGGCTTTGGTGACCTCCATAGCTTGAGCCGGGACGCATAGGGCGTTTTGCGACTTCCGCGGATGTAGTGTGCGGAGAGTCTGCTCGCAGGCGACCTGCGAGGCATAGAGGTCGGTAATTGGATTGAGCCCGTTTGCGGAGATCGATCCTCCGTGGACGATATAGATGACCATCACGTACCAGTGACTCATGTGGAGGGCCCCCAGTTGAACCGGACACAGCTGCATAGCGAGGGGCTAGGCGTAAGGCCTGGTCACACGACTATGCCTAGTGTTGATCGAGTCGAGGTTCTTGCCAGCATTCAGCGTCGGCGGCGTTGCAGGGTCGATCAAGGGGCATGCGCCGGAAGGCACGGGGGCACTGGACGCATGGCATGTCCTCTTTCGTGGAGCACCGCCGTCGGCCAGCCTCGTTTATTGCGCGCCCATCCAGCGACCGTCGGGGAGCAACACACAATGCGTACCCGGTACCCAGTGACCATCAGGGCACATCGTTGTTGAACCCGTATTCGGAATCCATGAGCCATCCGGCGCCATCCGCTGGCCTCCGCCATAGTCGGGAACCCATTGGCCCCCTGGGGATAGGGAACATTGCGGGGCCGTAGTCCAATTTCCGTCTGGGCACATCTTGCACGAGCCATCGGCATGCCATTCGCCATCGGGACACATGGTAGCGGCGTGGGCGACACCGGCGATCGCCAGTAAAGCCGCAGAAAATCTGAGCAATCCCGGGAACCTCATTGGAACACCTCCGCCCGATGTCGATTTTCTGCTCAAGCCTAAGCCCCAGCGCAGCTCTTGACCACGTCGCAGCGCACAAATACGTGACCGGCATCCAATGTCCGAAGTGCGATCGGGACTGAAGCGATTCATCCAGGGCCTACTCGCTCTTTCCTGGCACGCAAAGCGATGCATAAGGACTGATGCCGCCGGTAGACTGCCCAGCCGTGGGCGGCTCTATCGACCTATAACCGCTGCGCGAGGTAACAGAAATGCATCCAGCGCGAAGGCTTTTCTTCGGATTGCTGTTGGGACTTGCGATGGCGTTCTCGGCCTTCGGGTTGGAGAAGTTCAGCAGTGAAGCCCAGGCCCAGCAGCACTGTCCTACCGACAGGGTCGTTTGGCTGAATCTGCCGACGATGATTTGGCACTACAAGGGCGAGAGATGGTATGCACGCACAAAGAATGGTGCTTTTGTGTGCGAGAAGGAAGCGACCTCAAGCGGCGCGCGAGCAACACGCAATGGGCAATAACGTTGTAATTTATCCGTACCGATGCGGGAACACACCCCCCGTGAGAATGTTATGCGTACGCTATGAACTCCTTACGAACGATTCTCCGACCGGGCGTTAGCCGTTCGGCACTGTTGATTGCACTAGGGATTGCGCTGTGCGGCTGTGACCAGCTGCAGGGAAAGGACCGTTATGAGATCAAACAGGATAGCGCGGGGCGCACCATTCGCCTGGACAAACAAACCGGTGAAATCGCGGTTCTCGAGGGTGAGAAGCTAACGCCGATCCGGGAGGAGGCGGACCATAAAGCGACGGAGCAACGGCGCGTTGCCGCGGAGGCCGCGGCCCAATCCAAGCTTGAATCCTTGACCCTGCCTATCACCAGACCGCCGAAGATCCTTCAACCGATTGGAGTAAAAAACGCGACGATGTATACCATGTGGAGGGACGGTAAGCTGTACTTCAAACTCGGAATGCATCCGGCACCTAAACCCTCGGCCCGTAGCTGGGGGCTGGGACTGACCCGGTTCCGCATCGTGTTCACCGACCTCGCGGGCTTCAACGTGGTCGACGAGCCGATCCCGATCGCAAGCATAGTGAGCGTCGTCGACGATAGCGGCAAAGCGGGTGACGTTAACGTCAACTGGTACGTGCCGCTCTCTCAGCAAGCCTATGAAAGCATCTCCGACTGGACGATCACGTGGCTGCAGTGATGCGCGTTGCCCGCGACGCGGCTCCGCAAGCCGACAGCAACCGCCGCGCGCGGGACCGCTAACCCGAGACTTCGAAGGCAGCCTTGCGGCTGGTCGCCAGCGCACGTAGGGACTCCCGAAGTCGAATAGCCCGTGATCCCACCACTCGGCGGGCATGGAGGGATCGCCTTACACAGCGCAAAACGTGGATACCCACCTGACCAAAGACCAGAACGTATGCGCCGTGAATTGAGGCTATTCAGTCATGCAGTCTGCGGTGTCATGACCTTATCAGCACCACCCACGTTCACCCACTTGGCTGACGCCTGAGCACCTGGAATGGCAGCCAGCATCAGCAATACCAACGGGTATGCCTTCATTTCGCATTCCCCTTGCACGGGAACTTAGATGACAAGACAGCACCAATGGCACCGCTGGCTTCTAGGTCCTTGTCAGCAGGGAAAACCATCAGGTCTTGGCCCAGCGCCATCTTCACGATGATTTCAATTGCACCAAAGCTGAGTTTTTCAGGCACACATTGCCTTTTAGCATCGGTCTTGCCGTCAGCAATCAGAATCCCCATGGCGATGCCTTGGGCAATGCCATTGATATAGAACGTGCATGCTTTCTTGTCAGCCTGGTTTGGACTGGTGCACATTGTCTGCACATCGCCAAGCGTAGGTGCCCCGGCAGACGCCAGTGGGCTTAGACCAATGAAGAGAAGTGCGCGCAGGAGTGTCTTCACAGGTACACCATCCTTTTTTGAGTCCAGCTAAGACTACAGCGCATCACGGCGCAGCTCATCAATGCCGTCACGGGCGTTCACGTGTGGTCCAAGACCTATGACCGGGACTTGGGCGACGTGCTGAAACTGCAGACCGAGATTGCCACCGCGGTCGCAACGATCTATACGCAGTGGGGCAACCGGGCCCAGGCGCTTGAGTGGCTCGAGACGGCGCATCGTGCGCGGATCCACGGGCCAGCGGCGAGAGCATCGGCGCGCTCCCCTTCGCCTGTCGGCGCATGGTCATCGGCATGACGCTGACTCTCAAGAGCAGACGACGACTCGTCTGCCTCAAAAATGTGTACCAGGTGGGAGTACGCTGCCCGCGCTGCGAGGGTGGCCTTGGCGAGAACGCTCTCCGGGCTCGCGCTGGGATCTTCGCGCGTGGCGGTCAGCTTCACCGGGATCCTTGCAGGGGCCGGTTTGCGCCTGCGATCTTGCGGACGGCGTTGCGGCTCGACGGAAAACAGCCGCGCTTCGAATGCACTGGAGTTCGCTGTGCCTAGGACTTACTGCGGACTTACTTTGGCCTCCGTTGCTTACCCTGCCACTTCCAGGCGCAGAAGATCGCCTCGGCCGCCGTTGTTGAGGTTACACATTGCGAGGAAGAATTGGAGTGAGGGCAGGATAGCGGAGTGTCCGCGTTTGCAGCAGAACCGCAGTTCTGACGAACTGTCGGTCTGCTGCCAGATCATCGCCGTCATCGCCTTCAATCACTGCCTGTCCCTCCGCGGGCACGCCGTAAAGCTCGCGATGCCGTCGGTGGCGTCGGGTCGGCACTCGCGTCAGGTGGGAAAAATCACTTTGGCTAGCCAGGCAGGGATGGGCCAGGTCGCGGTGAATTACTCATCCGACCGTGCCCGGACTCGCTGCTGATCATCGAGCTCGTCGCACGGAATTCGCAGCCTGCTTTCTCTGAACGCTGGTCAGTCGGCCCCGAATGTCAAAATCACGAACGCGCAACTCGTTGGGCTCACCGCCGGCCGCCGCCTGTGGCGCGGCCCGCGTGTTGAGATGCGCGACGCCTATGGACGCCCATGGACTGACTCAAGAAAAATCCGAGGTTTCGCTTAAAAAACAGTCAAACTTCGCTTTACTTTTTTCCGCGCAGCGCTAAAAGCTTGTTCACGGGTGCGGCCCGCTTCAACGAGATCCTCTAAGGATATTGGCAACCATGCAACATCCCGAACTGTATTCCATCCAGGAGGCCCGCAAGCTTCTGGGCGGCATTTCACGGAACACGATCTACCAGTTGCTCCGATCGGGAGAGCTGGCCAGTGTCGTCATCGGCTGCCGCCGATTCATCTCCGCCGCGGCGATCACGGAGCTGATCACCCGGTCGACGACCAGCGTCAGCCCCGCACGAGCCTCAACCCGATCGTGCAGGAAGCGCCAAAGTGCTCTCCCCCTTCCCCTACCACCGGCCCCTCGCGGTCGCGGGCAGCGGACACACAATTGAGGCCTTAGCTCGGGCCGACACCCGAAATCGATTATGAGCTGCCGCGCCACTCGGACAACACGGCTGTCGATTACCGCCCGAGCCTCGGCGACGGAGAAGACCCGCTTCGCAACCCTAGCCCACGCGGCCGGTATATCCGAGTCGAGACTTGCGTTGATGGCGATTCGGGCATTTGTGGACGAAGACGGCAGGACGCAGGGACCCGCGGCACATGACCCAGCCGCGGAACGCGTACGGGCGACTGACCGCATTACCATTCGCTTGCGCCCAGGCGACGGAGCTGTCATCGCTCGCCGAGCTGCAGTACGAGGCATGAAAACCTCGACCTACCTGGCCGCGATGGCGCGGGCACACGTGGCGGCCGACCCGCCCCTCTCCGCCCACGAGCTCGCGGCTCTGAAGCAAAGCATCGCCGCACTATCCGGGGTCGGCACCGTTCTCGCTCAGAGCGCTCGTAACCCGGCCCTGAGCGGCCCGGGCTTCGAAGACGTGCGCCAGACCCTTAGCCGCATGCGCGTCGCGGTAACGGCTCTGGAACAGCGGACACATGACTTCGCCAAGGCTGCACTCATGGCCTGGGAGAGCCGCTTTGAGTAGGCATCCCTTTCGCGTGGCGTCTCGAGGTCGCCCCTACCTGGACCTGTTTAGCGGCGGACGGGCGGGTCCTTCGGAGTCTCGTGGCTTCTCGGCAGCACAGATCGAGCAGATCGAGCGCACGGTCATGGGCCGGACGCCTGAAGTCATGGTGAAGGTGACCGGCGGAGGACGGGGGGTCGGCGCTGTCGCGGCACACCTTTCCTACATCAGCCAGCACGGGAAACTCGACCTCGAGACGGACGACGGGCAGCACGTGTTCAGGGAGGGCCAGAAAGAGCTGCTTCGGAGCTGGCATCTGGAGCTCACGCGCGGCCAGTACCGGCAACCGCGTGGTGAAAGCGTCGCGGCGGCCGGTGTCAAGCTGGTGCACAACGTCACGCTCTCGATGCCGGCACCGACGCCGCCGGCGGCGGTACTGGCGGCGGCAAAGGCCTTCGCGCGGGAGAAGTTCGGGGCCAAGCATCGGTATGCCATGGCACTGCACACGCATCAGAGACACCCGCACGTGCACCTGGTCGTCAAGGCCGAGGGCATCGACGGAAGGCGTCTGCACATCGATAAGGCCATGCTGCGGGAATGGCGGCAGGACTTCGCCCGAATGATGCGGGCGCAAGGGATCGCCGCGAATGCGACCCCGAGGTCCGTGCGGGGTCAAACGAAGCGAGCCGCCAAGGATGTGTTCTACAGGACCCAGCGTCGGGGACACTCCTATGCGCTCCGCGAGAAGCTCGACGGCATCGTGCGCGAGCTTCGCGCAACGACGACTGTCACCGACCCGGCGCGAGCCAAGCTGCTCGAGACGCGAAGGGCGGTCGTCGAGGGCTGGAACGCTATCGCCTCGAAACTGGAGGACCAGGGCGAGATCGTCCTCGGCGGCCACGTCCGCTACTTCGCCATGCATCTGCCGCCTGTGCTGACGGACCGGGAGCGGCTGGCGGAGCAGTTCATTCGGTTCGCGAAGGCACAGAGATCCACACGGACACGGGGAGACGACCGGCTACACGATCGCGCGACGGAAAGAACGCGCTAAAGGTTCCAACGCGTGCCGCTGAGCCCCTATTTAATCTGCGTGCTCAGGGCGCCTCCGATGCTGCTTTCAGGATTGGTATGGCAAATTCGGCTACGCGCTGTCCGAGTTCCTCTGCCGATTCTGGCGTGGTTTCAAGCCGCGCCCTGCGGGCAAATGCTCTGATCTGCGCTTCCCGTCCTGGCTGAGACCAAAACTCAGGCGTCAACCCGATCGGCGGCTCCGGCGGGATCGGGGTTCCACGCCGCGTGAACGTGCGACGCACCGCTTCGAGGAGCACCGCCCGGTCGAATCGTCCACTCCGAGCGAGATAGTCGATGTCGAAGAAGTCTTTGATGCGGCTGTTGCGGATGCCGAGCGATACGATGGCCTCAAGTTTTTCAGCAATCACGGTTTCAGGACTGTAGACGCGAATCAGCGGTGATGGATCTCCCAGTGCCACGGGATACGCCATTTCCTCGGCATGCGGCCAGAGCGCATCGCCGAACCCGATGTCCACCTGCAGCCGCTCGCGGATCGTTCCGAGCCGCGCGCCGAACATCGCCCGCACGCCGGAATACTCCTCCTGCGCGCGGATCGGCTCGACACTGATCGTACTCGCGTCGAAAACCACAGCGTCGTCCGGGACACCGGTGCGACAGATGGCGGCGATGTCGCGGGCCACGGAGTCCGGATCGGGGTTGCCCCGCGAAAGCAGGTCCAGATCCACGGTGGCCCGGTATGGCTGGTCGGCCCACAGCCTCAGCAGCATCGCGCCCTTGAGCACGAACCGTTCACGCAACTCCGAGCGGCTGAGCCGGTACAGGAAGCGCTCGAAGAGGTAGTTTCGGAGCGTGATCTGGAAGTCTTCACCACGATCACGCGCGAGATTGAGAAGGCGCGCGCGGACGGAGGCGGAGCGGTCCCTTGGTTCCTTGGCCTTCAACCAGCTGCCTCCAGGTACGGACGCATCACATTCGCGACGCGGCAGATCTTCGCAAAGCGCC
>Ga0307477_10001580_pt1 | contig 18861 bp, 13 predicted proteins | sample atmos_gasesECM2C_FD_203316 | JGI IMG/M metagenome (GOLD analysis project Ga0307477, IMG submission 203316) | Hardwood forest soil microbial communities from Morgan-Monroe State Forest, Indiana, United States - atmos_gasesECM2C_515 | ecosystem: Environmental > Terrestrial > Soil > Temperate...
CGGCGGCTGCACTCCCAGTGCGAGAAAGGGCTCGGGCTGATCATCATCGACTACCTGCAACTGATGCGCACCGACAGCCGCTATGACTCGCGCGTGACCGCCGTCGGCGAGCTCAGCCGCGGGCTGAAGATCCTGGCGCGCGAGCTGGAGGTCCCGGTGATCGCGCTCTCGCAGCTCTCGCGCGCGGTCGAGAGCCGTCCGGACAAGCGGCCGCAGCTCTCAGACCTGCGCGAGTCGGGCAACCTCGAGCAGGACTCCGACCTGGTGATGTTCATCTATCGCGACGAGTACTACAACGAGGACTCAGAGCGCCCGGGCGAGGCCGACCTGATCATCGCCAAGCACCGCAACGGGGCGGTCGGCAAGGTGACGCTCACCTTCCAGAAGGAATACCCCAAGTTCATGAACTACGCGGGCGAGGCCCGCTACGCGGCGTGAGCGGCGATCCGCTTCAGCTGCGCGGCACGAGCGGCGATCTGCTGCGATTGAGCGACGCGCGCGGCAGCGGAAGCTGCCAGTACGGGCGCTGCGACGGGAGCGGCTTTCAGATCGACGAGGCGACCAACACGGCCTCTGACTGTCCGTGCCGGGCCTCGAGGATCGCACGGCGCCGAGCTGCGACGCTCGAGGCGCGGATCCCCAACCGCTACCGGGCTGTCACCTTCGAGCAACTCGAAGGTGACAGCCTGAGCGCCTTCCCGGCCCAGATCGCGGTCGTGCGCCAGTTCACCGCGCGGATCGGCGAGCGCGTGCGCCAAGGCGACAGCATGTGGATCATGGGCGACGTCGGCACCGGCAAGACCGCGCTCGCGATGCTCGTCTCCAAGGCGGCGCTTGCGGCGGGTCTGACGGTGGCGATCTACTCGCTGCCGCGGCTGCTGTCGCTGATCCGCGAGTCGATCGAGCGCGAGGAGGGGGTCGTCGGGTTCCTCGAACGACTGTCCGCCGTAGACGTCCTGCACGTCGACGACGTCGGAGCGGAGAACCGCACCGACTGGGCGCTCGAGCAGCTGTACACGATCGTCAACACGCGCTACGAGGAGCAGCGCTCGATCGTGCTGACGACCAACCTCGACCACGCGCAGCTCTCCGAGCAGGTGGGAGAGCGGATCGTCTCGCGGCTCGTGGAGATGTGCGGCGACACGGTCGTGCCGCTGTACGGGGAGGACCGCAGGCGCCGGCGGCCCGAAGAGGATGGCGCGCGCGCCAGCGCGTAGCGGGCTCGTAGACTCCATGGAGCCATGCCGGGAATAGTGATCGTGGGCGCCCAGTGGGGCGACGAGGGCAAGGGGAAGATCACCGATCTGCTCGCCGAGCAGGGGGACGCGGTCGTGCGCTTCCAGGGCGGCAACAACGCCGGGCACACGATCGTCCGCGGCGCGCAGGAGTGGAAGTTCCACCTGATCCCCTCCGGGATCCTCTACCCGGGCAAGCGCTGCGTGATCGGCAACGGGGTCGTGATCGACCCGAAAGTGCTGATCGCCGAGCTCGACGGGCTGCGCGCGCGGCGCGTGGACGTCAGCGGGCTGCGCGTGTCGGCAAACGCGCACCTGATCATGCCCTACCACCTGCTGCTCGACTCCGCCGGCGAGGCCAAGCTCGGGAGCCTGCAGATCGGCACGACGCGCCGCGGGATCGGGCCCTGCTACGCCGACAAGGCGGCGCGGCTGGGGATCCGCGTGCAGGATCTGCTCGACGAGAAGATCCTCAAGAAGAAGATCGTCGCGGCGATGGAGCCAAAGCGGCTGTCGCTGCGGCCGTTTGAGAAGGATCCCTCGCTTGACCTGCACGCGATGACCGAGGAATACCTGACCTTCGGGCATCGCCTCGAGCAGCACATCGCCGACACCTCGCGGCTGATGTGGGAGCTGCTGGACCGTGGGCAGAAGGTGATCTTCGAGGGGGCACAGGGGGCGATGCTCGACATCGACCACGGCACCTATCCGTTCGTCACCTCCTCGAATCCGCTGTCCGGGGCGGCGTGCGTCGGCAGCGGCGTCGGGCCGCGCGACGTCGACGAGATCTGGGGGATCTCCAAGGCCTACACGACCCGCGTCGGCGCCGGGCCGTTCCCCAGCGAGCTGCACGACGAGATGGGGGAGGCGATCCGCGTCAAGGGCGGCGAGTTCGGCACCACCACAGGGCGGCCGCGACGGACCGGCTGGCTGGACCTGGTCGCGCTGCGCTACGCCGCGCGGCTGAACACGCTGACCGCGCTGGTGCTGACCAAGCTCGACGTGCTCTCTGGACTCGACCGGGTGCAGGTGTGCACGAGCTACCGCGGGGAGGAGGGGGCCGAGTTCTCTGACTTCCCCTACCACCAGACGGTGCTTCACCACACGAGCGCCGAGCTGACCGAGCTACGCGGCTGGAGCGAGGAGATCGGCGAGTGCCGCGCGGTCTCCGACCTGCCGGACGCGGCGCGCGAATACGTGCGCTTCATCGAGGAGCACACCGGCGCGCCCGTCGCGCTGATCGGCGTGGGGCCGGGGCGCGACCAGGTGATCTGGACCGACGCGGGACGCTCCTCGCTGCTCGCTCCGAGCGCAAACGGCGCCCTGTCCGTCTGACGTGCGCTGGTGGCAGACCGCGGCAGCGCACGACACGTGGCTTGCCTTCTGGTCCTCGCGGCTTGCCGTCTGGGTGGCAGGCAGCTACGCGATCCTCGTGGTCGGCTACCGCCCGACCGGCGGCGCGCCGCACACCGGCGCCCCGTTCGGCGACCTCGGCGAGCTGCTGCTCGGGCAGGCCGACCGCTGGGACGCCGCCTACTACCTGTCGATCGCCGGCCACGCCTACGGCACGGCCAAGACGGCCGCGTTCTTCCCGCTCTACCCGCTGAGCGTGGCCGGGCTCGGCGCGGTGGTCGACTCGAACCTGGTGGCCGGCATCGCCGTCTCGCTGGGCGCCTTCGCGGTCGGGCTGTACCTGCTGCACCGGCTGGTGGCGCTCGAACTGGGGGAGCGCTGCGCCCGCACCGCCGTGCTCGTGCTGGCGTTCTTCCCGAGCGCGCTGTTCTTCTCGGCGATCTACGCCGAGGGCCTGCTGCTGGCGCTGACGCTCGGGGCGGTGTACGCGGCGCGCACGGCCCACTGGGCGTGGGCGGGGATCCTCGGCGCGCTGGCGGCCGCCACGCACAACAGCGGCGTGCTGGTGATGGCTCCGATCGCGCTCCTGTACCTGTACGGGCCGCGCGCGGACCGCGAGCAGCCCCACCGCGAACCGCCCGACCCCTCGCCGGCCGCTGGCGCCGCCCACACCGGGACGAGCGCCGAAGCCCGGCGGGAGGACGGTCGATTCGGGCTCCTGCCCGCGGCGCTTCGCCCCCGCCACCGCCTTGGGCCGGACGCCCTCTGGGTCCTGCTCGTTCCCCTCGGCCTGCTTGCCTTCCTGGCCTACATGGGCGTGGAATTCGGCGATGTCCTGCGGCCGCTGCACGTCAACTCCACCATCTGGCACCGCCATTTCGTACCGCTCGGAGGCCTAACCCACCTGCCGGGCGCGCTGTGGCGCGACCTGCGGACGGTCGCCAAAGCCAACCCCGCCAAGCTGTTCCCGGCCAGCAACGGACCCTACCGCGGCGCCGCGAGCAACCTGGTCGATTTCGCCGCCCTGGTCCTCGCGCTCGCCGCGACGGTCGGCGTCGTCCGCCACCTGCCGGTCGCCTACTCCGCTTACACGATCCTTGCTCTGATCCTGTTCACATCGGCGCCCAAGCGCCTGGAGCCCCTGCTCTCGCTGCCCCGCTTTATCCTCGTCCTGTTCCCGCTGCAGATCGCGATCGCCCACTGGATCGAGCAGCGCTCGGCGCGGCGCGGCGTCTGGCTTGTCTGCAGCGGCGTCGCGCTTGGCGTCCTTGCGATGCAGTTCGCTACCGGGCGGTGGGTGGCGTGAAAATCACTTCTTCTTGCCCTTCTTCACCCCGTACATTTTGTGAGCCTGCTTTTCGCAGCTGACGCGCTTGCCCTTGTCGCGCTTCTTGTGGCAGGCCTTCAGCGCCTTCGCGAGCTTTTCGCTGCGGCTCGGCGGCTTGCCACCGCCCTTTTCTTCTTTGGCGAAGGGCAGGTCGGGCACCGGTAGATGCGCGAGCGGCGAGGGCGGTTGCAGCGCCGAGGGCAAACCAGCGGTCGTGAACATTTTCAGCGCGCCCTGCTGACTATGCGTTTCTCCGGCTATGTAGCCGCTTTTGATCGAGAGGCGATAGGCATAGGCGGTGCCGGGTTGCAGGCCGCTCAGCGCCGCGGACACCTCGACCGGGCCGCCGCCCGGTCCGGCGACGCCCGAGGCGACCACGCCGTACTGTGTTTCGGCGCCGGCGTAGACACCGAGTTCGAAGGAGTAGGTGACCGATGCCCCGTCCGGTTCGACCATCCCGCTCATCACAGCACTCGTGCTGGTCACCGCGCTCGGTTCTTCGGTTCGCACGCCGGGCGCCGGCGCAGGCTCGGTCGTGAAGCCGGCGATGGGCCCGACCGAGGCCAGCCGGTTGTGTTCGGCGCCTTCGCTTTCGGCGAACAGCCGGTAGCTGTAGTGAGTGCCGGGCTGCAGGCTCGTCGCTTCGAACGTGGCACCGATCGCCCCGTACACTGAGGACTGCGCGACCCGCGTGACCGCCACGGCGGGACAGCCTCCTACGGTACGCCTGACACCGGCCGCGCACTTAGATAGCGCTTCTTCGCCCGCGGAGAATTCGAAGAAGTATTCGGTGCCCGCGTTCTCGGGGTTCAGTTCGCCGAACATCAACGCCGAGGAGGTCGCGACGGCGGGCGTGCTCGGTGGCCCGGCGATCACGGGGGCGACGTATTCGCTTGCGACCGGCAGGCTTTCGCCGTTCAGCCCTTCCGGCGCCTTGATGTTGTGGTCTTCGGCGGCGAGCCGATAGTAGATCGTCGCGTTGGGAGGGACACCGACGATCGCCGACGCCGGTCCCGCGACCGCGACCGCGTTCTTGGCTGTGCTTTCACCAAATTCCGGCGTGGTGCCGAACTCGAACCAGGCTTCGGTTTCCGCCACTCCCTCCGGGTCGACTTCGCCGTTGAGCGTACAGTCGACGACGACGTCGGTTGCGTGCGTGCCGCCGGGCCCGCACGACGCCGCGCCGGTGGTCAGCTTGGCGATGTCCTTGGGTTGGAAGACGAGAATCTCGCCGTTAAGACCGGTCGTTACGTACAGGCCGCCGGAAGCGCCGAAGCCGACCCCCTGGACGACGCGCTCCGAATCGCGTGGGCTTATGTGTTCGGTGGGTATTGTAAACCGCGAGATCAGGCTCCCGGCGTTCGGTTCGTACAGAGTGCCAAAACGCGTCCTCTGGGCGCCCAGTGCCTGTTCGGCGACGATGGCGAGGCGACCTTCGGGATCCATGGCCATACCCCTGATCGCCACTACGGCGCCCACCGCTTCCGCGGCGTCCGTAAAGGAACCCACCGGTTCGCCATTATCGTTCAGCTCGTGCACGACGGAGTTGGGCGTGCCGTTGCTGGCCAGCACGAAGAAGAGGTCTCTTGCCTGATCGACCGCCAGTGCGTACACGCTCATGCCCGTCGTCGTCTGGATTTCGCGGCTGAATTTACCGTCGGCTGCGAATTCCTGCACCCGGCCTTCGTCCCCGACGTACAGTTCGCCGGCAGGACCGACGGCGAGCAGATTGCCAGCTTCCAGTTCGAAGTTGAACGTCGCAGGTTCAGGTGTCGCCTGCTGGGCCGGAGCTGTGCAAACATCTCCTTTTTTCTGATCTTCGACCGTGCACAGGTTTTCCTTGGTCGTTTCGTTGACTTCCTTGCCGATCTCGAGCAGGAAGCTCCCGGTCGCAGTGAACTTTTGCACCCGCTTACCTGACCCACCTATCGTTTCAGTGACGTAGACGTCGCCGCTTGGATCGACTGCCACACTGTTAGGACCATTCAGCTGTCCCGGTTCACCCCCTCCAGCGCCAGCCTTACAGACCACAGCAGATTTCGCGACTTCTTCAGCCGTGCAGAGGTTTCCTTTAGTCGTTTCGTTGACTTCCTTACCGAACATCAACACGAATTCGCCGGCGGGAGTAAACTCCTGCACGCGAAGGTTTTGATATTCGGCCACGTACAAGTTCCCGTTTGGCGATGCTGCGACACTGTAGGATGAACTGAGACCGCCCGCCAATTCGCTCAGCAGGCCCGGCTGACATTCGTCCTTGGAGACCACTGTGCAAACATCTTCCAGCGCAGGGCCGCCGGCTTTTTCCGTTTCGGTGAGGTTCACCTGGCGGCCAAACTGGCTCGAGAGCAACAGCTTGACCGGCAGCGCGGCGGAGGCCCCGACCGCCGACGTCAAGCAGCCGCCCAACGCAATCGCGGCCACCCCAGCGGCAACCACACTCTCGATGCGCTTACCGATCATCGCTGCACCCCTCCCTTGCCAACAGTTGCGTGCTCACGCGCGACTTGGCTTGCTTTGGCACCGCCAACCCCTCCTGTTCGCGCCGTTTGCGCGGCCTTGGCCTTGCAGCCGCTCACCTGGATCTGCGTCGTCTGCTTGAACACCGCCCCGTTCTGCGCGACGAATTCCGTCGGCATCTTCAACTTACCCGCCTCCTTGCAGAGGTTGCCGACGGCCGCCAATGCCGAGTCCGAACCCTGCGGAAGCGACAGCTCGAACGAGTCGACGGGGACGTCCGGGACGGTCTTGAACGTGCTGGTAGTGACATTCGTCTTTTCGCTGATGAACGTTGTCCCAGTCAAATCCACACGAACATTGTCGCCCTCGAGCACCACGACCAGCGACGGGAACGCTTCGCCACCGTGCGAGACGAAATACACCGGCCCTTCCAGCTCCACCGGCAACAACGGCGTACGCGTACGCGCAATACCGACGATCGACCCACGCGGACAGGTCGCAGGATCGGCCGCGAACCGCGCCGCCGGACACGCCCTCTGCAACGTCGACAGCCGCGACGGCAACTGCTTGGGCAACGACACCTTGACCCGAGCGATGTTCGCATCGCTACCAAACGCCCCCGCCGGGTAGGACACCCTGGCATCCAAGCTCGCGCCCTTGACACGATTGGTATGCCCACTCGTGGACACGCTGAACTTCGGTTTGAAAGCCAGACTCTTACAACCCGCAGCGGCAAACGGGCTCGACACGCTCGCCACCGCACCCTGGTCACCCGAGACCCTCGCCGCCACCCCCAACGACTTGCAGTCGGTCGGGTTGAACATGAAGCCCGGACGATCGATATTCACAGTGATCCGATGCAGGCGCACCGGCACACCGAACACGATCTGCGGCACCGCATACGGACCCGTTTCATCAGTCGTGATCGTCGCCGTCGAATCATTAGGATCGATATCGATACGCGCCCGAACCACCACCAAACCCAGATTGAACGGCCCCGCCACCACATGCGTAACGATGCTGAGCCCAAACGGCGCACCGTTATAAGGGCCCGTGAGATAAACATCGCCTTCGATTTCAAACGGATGCGACCCAGCCCCGGTAGCCACCCTGGTCGTACCGATCCTCGACGCTTCCGGACAGGTGCCGGCGTCGGCCTGCGGTTCCTGGCACAGCGGCACGCTCGAGAGCATCGCCAACAACCCCTCCGGGGTGTGCAACTGGATGCCCTTGACGTACTGTTCGCGATCCTGACGCGACAGATTCATCGTGAAGGTGCTGAACTGCCCGGCACGCGGCGTGACGGTACCCGCGACGAACCCGGGAGCAAACGGAGTCGGATACGGACAGCCTTCCACCTCGAAGGCAGAAGACGACAACGAATCGGGCGTACCCGTGAGCAACGCTCCTTCGGAGTTATGCCCGGGCGCGCTCCACGGCGTCAGATCCGCCGTCGTGCTCGCCGGCCCACACTGCGGCGGGTTGGCGATCGGCGCCCGCGGACCCCCATTGAGACGGATCCGCACTTCGCTGTAGGGCGCCTGCACCAGTTCGCTCGCCGTCGCCGTCAACTGCCCCGTCGCCGGATTGGCCTGGGTCTGCAGCGGCACCTTGAACTCGATACCCGTGTTTGCCAGTTCGCCCGCTCCCCCCAATTCCAGATACAGCTTGTACAGGTTACCGTCGAGAGCGTCCTGGTTCGTGCACGGGTTCTGCCCGGCACCGCCGCAACCAGGGCGCGCGAGGTAGACGTGCCCCTTGACGGGCACCGGCAGGTACGGCGTGATTGCTTCGGCGGTGCCGACGATCGAGGCGTCCGGGCAGTGCCCGGGAGCCAGCTGCAGTTCTTCGTCCAGACCCTCCCGTTCGGATTCGGGACCGGTGATGTTGATCCCTTCCGGACCCGTCGCATTGCACGCCTGGATGCCGTCGACGACACCGGGGGAGATCGACATGCCCGCGGGAAGCGTCACCTGGGTGGAGCGCAGCAGCGGCGCGGTGTTCGTGCCGGGCTGTTCGGTCAACGGAACCCTCAGATCGACACCCAACCCGACGGGCGAGTCGGCCCGCTTGGTGTCCGGTTCCAGGTCGATCCCGGTGCCCTGGTTGAACGAGAGCTGTTCACAGCCAGTTACCGCCGGGAACGGGCTGTTGATTTCGCTGTACTGCTTGCTGTACCGCCCGTCGGATTCCACGGTGCCCGGTTCCCGCCAGGAGTCTGTGCGCACGGTCACGCTCTCCGGCCCGTCCGAGCAGTCGGTCGGCATCGACACGAAGGGCACCGGAGTCACGCCGGAAGTCTGGTGGCCGGTCCCAGAGCATCCTAGCGGCTCGAAGAAATTCGATTTCCCGCACGCGCGCCCGCGCATGGCATTGTGGCTGGATTCGGCCGGCACGCCCCAGAACGTCAATTCGAACTTCCTCAGGCCGATTGGCGGGATCGCTTTGCTGTCGACCGAAAAGCCATAAGTTTCGATCGGCTTGCCCTGCGCGTCGAGTAACGGCGTGCCGTTCGCGTCTAAGGCGATTGTCCGCGTCAAGTGTGCGGTCAGCAGCGTCGGGGCGATGTGCTGGTCGTTTTCGAGCACGAACTCGGCCGACTGCCCCGCTTCGGGCGTCACATTTATAATCGCTCCGAAGCCTTCTTGCCCCTGCCCCTCCCACTCCAGTCGGGCGACGCCGACCTGCGTGTCGGCCGGGCACGGGATGCTGCTGCTCGTCACCTGCGACAACGGACAGCGGGGCACCGCCATCGGATCGCCCAACAGGCCCGGCGGCAGTTCGGTGACGACGTCCTTTGGGTCGTGGATCGGGCTGACTATTTCACCCTTCCCTTCCAGCGCGATATAGGTGGCGAGTTCACCTGTGGCCGTCAGCGCCCACGGGTGCCCGCCGGCCTGCGTGAACGGCGAGCGGTAGGGAACGTTGACGAATTCATATTCATCTTGACCGCGAACGAGTTCTTCCGTTCGTTCGGTCGGTTCGAGTTTGATGCTCGCCAATCCGTACCGCGGTTTCGCGGAAACCTGGTTTTGCATGGATCCAGACGCTTTGATGCCGTCGCCTTCGACCGACGCCTGGCCGACGAGCGGTCCTTCCGGGGCGCTCACAGACAGAAACCCATTGACCAGCATCAACACCGTTTGCCCGACCCCGATCGAGCCGAAGAATTTGACCAGGGGTTCGGCTATTTTGCAAACCACTTCTTGGCCGCTGGGCTCTGAGCAGGCGCCCGGGAACAGTAGGGTGACGGTCGGAAAGGCCCCAAAGCGTGACCAGTACAACGTTACCGACTTGAACGTCACGCCGGCCGGCAGGGTGGCGCTCAGCGTCACTTCCGACGCCGGGCCGTTGCCGACGTTCGTCGCCGCCACTTCATAGCGGGCGGGGCCACCCGGCTCGAAATAGGTCGCCGCCGCCTTCGGTTCAAAGCGCCAGCTGGGCGCTTCGGCGGCGTTGGCAGAACCCGCGGTAAAAAAGGCAACCGCTACAACGACGCAGCACAAGGCAAGCGCCGTCGCTCCCAGAGCTCGCATCGAACCCCTCCCACCGACGATCTCTGCGTTCACCGTTTACCCCCTTTTGCCCGACGTCGATCCGCGCCCGTTGCGATGCCCCTTGGCCGCGCGCTGTGCCCGCTTGACCTTCACGCACTTGCCGTGCGCAGCGCGGCGATAGCCGCTCTTGCATTTCTTTGGCTTCGATTTCTTGGGCGCTGACGGCGTGAGGTTTTCACCGGGCGCCTGCGGCACGCTGCCCGGGACCAGCAGCGGCGCGGGGTTGGTCAGGGGGCCTTGACAGGCGTCGCCTTCGCACGGCCGCTGTTCGGCCAGGGCGGTCGAAAACGCTTCGCCCGGCGCGTCCAGGCGGGCGTCGTAGACGTCGTTGGCCCCGTCGGTGTCCTGGGGCACGAGGCCGTCGCTCGTGTCGAAGAACACGCTTAACCCGTTTGGCGAGATCACCACGTCTTGGACCGGGCTTGGGCCGCTTCCCGCGGAGACGAGCGCGACTTCGCCGCCACCGCCACCGGGTTGTTCGTGCCATTCGTACACGTTGGCCAGACCGTTGCTGGCCTTGAGCGACAGCGGTTCCGCCGAGACGAACACAATCCGCGAGCCGTCTTCGGTAACCGCCCGCGTCCCCAGTTCGTACTGCAGGGCCACGGTAGTCGAGCTGCTGTCACCACGTCGGCTCGCTGTCAAACTCGAGCCGAGAGCGCCACCGTTGCCGTTGGCGTCATGGCCACCTTCGCCCGTCGACACGCGTACGAGCGCACCGGTCTGCGCGTCGTAGCGATACACGTCGCGCGCGGCGTTGGTGTCGTCGGCGGTCAATTGGGCGTAAGTGGCAAACACCAAGAATCTGCCATCGGCGCCGACCGTCTGCGCTTCGACAAGGGGGCCCGACCACAGATCGGCGTCGCTACCGATGCCGATCGGGCAGCGAATGTCCTTTACGCCGCCGGACTGTTCGGACCCAGCACAGAGATCGGCGACGAATTCGATCGACGAGACGCCGCCTTCGCCGGTGTACACGTACAGATTGTCCGCGCCGGCTCGTGGCAGCGGCCGGCCTTCGCTTTCCAGCGCGTGCATCTGCGCGGTGCTCAGCAGGTCGCCCCCGGCGACGAAGTAGACGCGAGCGCCGTCGGGGGCTACCCGCGCGACGCCGAAGACGTTCGCGGGGCCGCCATTCGGGTCGTGCGAAACCTCCGTCAGCGATGTTACTTCCCTTTCCGCCGCGGCGCATCCCTGCTTGCTCGCCGGACAGCCGACCGCCGCCATGTACAGGTTGTTCGACGCATCGGCGTCGCCCGGGACGAGCGGCATTTGACCCGATTCGAGGGGAGCTGTGAAGAACACGCGCGTACCAGCGGCGGACGCGCCTTGGTATTCGGCGGTACCCCGTTTCAGCGCCTGCGGACAGGGAACTTCGGCACAAGCTTCCGCCAGCGGGCGAGACACTTCGACGGTGCGGGAACCCGCGGCGCGCAGGAACAGCTGATGCGGACTTTCGGATTTGGCTTGCCCGCTCGTGCAGCTCGTAAAGAACACCTCGCTGCCGTCTTCAGAGACCGCGTTGAACGTGTTGTCGCCACCGTTGACTGCGTATGCGATGTTGCCCAAGCCGACACCACATCCACTGGCGAGCGGGCCGCCTTTGTTCGTCACTCCGAGCAACGCAAACGACTTCGGCGCGCCGCCACATCCGCGATTCAGGATATAGAGCACGGGGTCTGGGTCGCCTACCGCTTCGGGTAGTAGAAGAGCATCTTCTGGTTCTGGTCCCACAACGAGATGGCAAAAGCTCGGATCGGAGCCGAGCTCATGGAGGCCAACCCGAGGATCGTTATTGAGTGATTCCAGTTCAGCCGCTAGTTCCCAGTTCGACGCCACGTCCGGCAATTGCGTCGGGCGAGTCAGCACATCAATCGTCGGCAACTTGCCGTCGAAACCCGCACCCTGATGGCCTATTTCAAGCACGGTCTGCAGGGAAGGCGACACATCCTCGGTACTCGAGACGGCCACCAAGGACACAGGCGCCATCAGCGGCGACGTCGACCAGCCTGCGGAGCTGCGTCGCGCAATATAGTCGAGAAGCTCGGGGCCGGCGGGCGCGCCGGCAAAGCTGCCCGGCGAATAGAACGTGGCTTCGTCTCCGTCCGGACTCGTCATCGGGCCTACGGCTCCGAAGCCGCCCTTGAAAACGGGACTGACGAGCTCGTAGACACGCCCGCTGGGCAGAGCGGCGGATGCTCCCGGCAGCGAGAGGACCGCTATCGCCACCGCGCCGGCGAGGGCGACCCTCGTCCTCGATCTAGATATCCTCACAAACGCCTCCCTCTCCCTTACTGACTGGCCAAGCCGGCCCGGCTGTCATTGACCATGATAAGCATAGTCGGCCATAAATTTCAATAGCAAAGGGGTACGCAGCCGTGCCAGCTGCCCGAAAACCCGTTATCTAAGCCGTTTCTGGGGGTGATGAAGATTCGAGACGAATGCGGCTACAAGTCCCCTTGACGCCTGACCGGCGATTGCGCGAGCGCGGGGGCTGAGGGCACTCCCAACGCGTCTGGCCAGGAGCGCCGTATGAGGTCGGCGAAGAGTGGGTAACCGCGCTGCGGGCTACCCGAGAAAATGGGCCGTGTAGGAATCGAACCTACAACCTTGGGCTTAAGAGGCCCCTGCTCTGCCAATTGAGCTAACGGCCCGCAAGGGGGGCCGGCCCGCGCACGGACCGGCCGTTGCAGTCTATCCGAGCCAGCCCGCCTACAGCACGATCGTCCGCCCCCCGTCGGCGATCACGCGGTCTTCCAGGTGCAGCGCCACCGCCCGCGCGAGCACCGTGCGCTCGATGTCGCGGCCGATCCGCTCCAGGTCGGCGACGCTGTAGCGGTGATCGACGCGAGCCACGTCCTGCTCGATGATCGGCCCGCCGTCGAGCTCGGCGGTGACGTAGTGGGCGGTCGCGCCGATCAGCTTGACGCCGTGTTCGCGCGCGCGGCGGTAGGGCTCCGCGCCCGCGAAGGCGGGCAGGAAGGAATGGTGGATGTTGATCGCCGGGACGCCCAGGCGCTCCAAGAACTCGCCGCTGAGCACCTGCATGTAGCGCGCGAGCACGACCAGGTCGACCTGCCCGCCCAGCACCCCGAGCATCCGCTGCTCGGCCCGCGCCTTCGCGCCGGCGGCGACGGGCACGTGGTGGAAGGGCACGCCGGCCGCGCGCACCTCCCAACCGACGTCCGGATGGTTTGAGAGCACCGCGACCAGCTCGGCGTCGAGCTCGCCGCGGCGCCGGCGCCAGAGCAGGTCCATCAGGCAGTGGTCCTGGCGGGAGACGAGGATCGCAAGGCGCGGGCGGCGCCCCGGGTAGCGGATCTCCCACTCCATCGCGAATGGCTCGGCGACCGCTGCGGCGAAGTCGCGCTCGAATGCGGCGCGCTCGGGGCCGTCCTCGGCGAGCGCGGGCAGGTAGAGCTCGGTGCGCTGATAGAAGCGGCCCCCGGTCGCGTCGGAGGAGTACTGGTGCGAGGAGACGATGTTCGCGCCGCGCTGAAACAGGAAGCCCGAGACGGCGGCGACGATGCCCGGGCGGTCGGCGCAGTCGATCAGCAGGCGCGCGGTGAAGCGCTGGGCGTCCTCGGCGGCGGGCACGCGCGCACCCCAGCCCTTATTTCTTGGTCGTGCTCGGCTTGGTCGTGCTCGGCGCCGGCGAGGTTTTGAGGATCGTGCCTTCGCCTTTCTTGTTCACCTTGACGCTGTAGACTTTGCCGTTGGTCGTGCCGGTGAGCACTTCGTTGCTGGGGTTGCCGCTCGGGTTCTTCTTCAGCGCCGCCATGTAACTCTTCACGCGCGCGCGTTCCTTGGCCGGGGTCAGGCTAATCGCCTTCTGCGCCGCGAGTTCGCCGGTGCTGAGGTCTTTGTTCTGGTAGGCGGCCTTGGCCAGGTAGTAGTAGAAGTTGACTTTTTCCGGCAGCGAGGGGATCACGAACTGCAGCATCGCCTCGGTCTGGGCCGGCTGGTTGAGGCCTTCTTCGCCGAATACCCGCAGCATGTCGTCGGCGATCGTCAGCGTCGGCGCCGGTTTCAGCGCGACGTAGCGGTTCCAGTCGGCGATGATCTTGGTCAGCAGTTCCTTGCCCTTGCCGGTGAACTGTTGCTTTTCTTCGTCATAGAACTCTTTTTCGCCCGCCTGGTGGAAGCGCGCTTCGACCAGCGCCGCCCAGGCGGCCGCTTCGCCAGGGTGCTTGTGCGTCCTCGCTTCGGCCGCGGCGACCTGTTTGCCATACCCGCCGCCGGCACCTTCTTCTTTGCCGAAGATCCCTTCGACGAGCCCGCCGCCGCCCCCGCCGACGCCCACGCCGAAGCCGATGAACCCGATCAGGAACAGCAGGGCAAGCCCCACGTAGACGACCTGCACCGTGCGGCGTCGGCCGCGGGCTCTCAGGTCGAACAGCATCGTCTCAGCTCAGGTCGGGGTCGGTGTGGTCGATCATCTGTTGCGCGGTCCTCGGCTGCGGTTCGCCGGCGGATTCCCGCTCGGCCTGCGGCGCCTCGCGCCCGCGCTCGGCGCGCGCTAGAACCGACGCAATCAGGATACTCGCCTCGTAGAGCAAATACAGCGGAACCGTCTCCAGGAGCATCGTGAACAGGTCCCCCGGGAGCAGCGCGGCGACCAGCGCGCAGGCGAGGATCGCGTAGCGGCGGTTGCGTCGCAGCGCCCGGGGCGTGACCAGCCCGGCCCGTACGGCGCCGAGAATCGCCACCGGCGCCTGGAAGGCGATGCCCATCGCCAGTAGCATCGTCGCCGCGAACTTGTAGTACTGAGAGGCCTGCACCAGGACGTTGAACTGGCTCGAGTTGAAGTTCTGCAGGAAGCGCACAGCGGCCGGCAGGACCACGAGATAGCCAAACGCGACCCCGGCGGCGAACAGGAACGGGACGGCCAGCAGCAGCGGCAGCACGAGCCGGCGCTCGGCGGCCGTGAAGGCCGGGAGCACGAACCCGTAGAGCTCGAACAGGATCACCGGCAGCGAGAGCACGACCGCGAAGTACAGGGCGACGGTGAGCGTGCTGGTCAGCGGCTCCCCCGGTCCGAGCGTGGTCGGGGCGACCCCGGGCGGCGTGGTCGGGATCGCGGCCGCCTGCGCCCGCAGGCGCCTGGCGCTGCCGGCGAGCTGCGCGCGGGTGGCGGCCGGCAGGCCGCTGTGGGGAGCCGACAGCACTCTGGCCACCGCTTCGCTCTGCTCGGCGACTTCGCGCGCGGTCTTCTGCGCCAGCCAGGTCTGCCCGAGCGGCCCTTCGAAGCGCTGCACCTGCTGGCGGGTCTGCACGGTCAGCGGGCGATTGACGAGTTTCAGCAGCGCGTGGTTCTGCCACAGGCAGAGAGCGAACACAACCCCGAGCGCGCAGGCGCTGACGATCAGCCGCGTGCGCAGCTCGTCGAGGTGGTCGACGACGCTGAGGCGCTGCTCGTGTCTGACTGTGCGGATCGCCGTTGCCATACGCCGCTGAAGCTACCACCGCGCGCCCGGCTTTCGGGAAGCGCCGCTCGCCGCTGCGGCGATCCCGCGAGGCGCGCACGGGCGACCCACACAATGCGCTCGCGCGCTAAAGCGGGTGGAGCGGCGGGTCGATGAGCGCAGAGAGAGACAATGAGCGAGCACCCCCCTCACCGCGCCCACCACCACGTCCAGCTCCCCGGCGGCAGGGAGATCGAGGTCGTCTACCTCGACAGCCAGGACGGCGCGGCTCCGACGGCCGCGCCCAAGCCGGCCAATCAGCCGACCGACGCTCCGGGCGAGGCGCTGCACGTCTGCCCCAGCTGCGCCGGCGGGCTCGTCCACCCGCTCGATTGGAGCGAGGAGACGCCGGGCCGCTGGCGGGTCAGGCTGCGCTGCCCGGACTGCGGCAAGGTGCGCGAAGACGTGTTCGGGCAGACGCTGATCGAACGCTTCGACGACGAGCTCGATCGCGCCTCCGCGGAGCTCCTCAGCGATCTGCGCCAGATCACCTACGCGAACATGAGCGAGGAGATCCAGCGGTTCGCGCGAGCGCTGGATCTCGACCTGATCGGCCCGGCCGACTTTCAGCGCCCCTAGCCTGCGACTCGCCGTGAAAGGGTCTCAGCAGTAGCGTTCGACGACCGCGTCGGCGACCAGCGCGAGCAGCTCGTGGCGGCCCTCGCCGAGCGCCGCGGGCAACGACTCCTTGGCTTCGGCGACGATCGACAGCGCTCGCGCTCGCGCCTGCTCGAGCGTGCCGGTGGCGGCGATCAGCTCGCACAGGCGCTCGGCACTGTCGGGGCTGTGCAGCGACGCGAGATCGACCTGCGCGATCCGCTCGTCATGCGCGCGAGCGAGGATCAGCGGCAGCGTCACGGTGCCGTCCAGCAGATCCGTGCCGCGCGCCTTGCCCGTCCGTTGGGCGGGGCCGGACACGTCGAGCACGTCGTCGAGCAGCTGGAAGGCGAGCCCGATCTGGCCGGCGAACTCCCCCAGCGAGCCCGCCAGCTCCAGGTCGCCGCCCGCGGCCACGAGCGCTCCCAGCCGGCAGGAGGCCTCGAACAGCGCCGCGGTCTTCAGCCGGCAGCGCTCGAGGTAGCGCTCGACCGCGATGTCGGCCGCGTAGGCGTCCTCGCGCTGCAACAGCTCGCCGCGGGCAAGCGCAGAGCTGGCATCCGAGAGCGCCTGCAGCTGCTCGGCGTCGCCGTTGCGGGCAAGCTCGGCAAACGCACACGAGAACAACAGATCTCCGGTCGCCACGGCGGTGGCGCGACCAGCCACTGCGGCGACCGTCGGGCGACCACGCCGCAGGCTGGCGCCGTCGATCAGGTCGTCGTGGACGAGCGTGGCCGAGTGCACGAGCTCCACCGCCACAGCCGCGCGAATCAGCGCCTGCTCGCGCTCGCGATCGTCGACCGGCCCGGCGGCCTCGGCCGCCACCATCACCAGCAACGGTCGCAGGCGCTTGCCGCCCGCGACCACCGTCGCGGTGGCGTGCGAAGCCAGCGGAACACCCGCCTGCGCCGTGACCCGCTCGAGGTGCGCCTCCGCCCGCGCCATCCGCTCGCGCAGGGCAGGGCCGCCCCGCCGCATGATCTCTTCGATCGCGTGCACGTCCGCGGGCGTCGCTGCCGAGCCAGCCAAAGAGCTCATCTGGGGACCGTAGCGCCGTGCGCTGCGATGATGCCGCCCGCCATCAACACGTAGCCGATCTCCACACAGCCGGCGCGCTGAAGCTCCGCGGCCAGCTGCGCAGGCGAGGCGAAGCGCTTGACGGAGTTGGGTAGGTACGTGTAAGCCTCCGCGACCGTGTCCTGTCCGGCCGCCCCGCACAGGCGGGCCGCGAGCGCCGCCGAGCGGCCGATGACCGGCACGACGCGATCGAACCAGACGCCAAAGAACCACGACAGCGGCACCCGCGTCGGGGTCGTCATCTCCAGCACGACCACCCGGCCGCCGGGCCGCACGACGCGGACCATCTCCGCCAGACCCCTGCCGAGATCGGCGAAGTTGCGCGCGCCGAAACCGACCGTCGCCGCGTCGAAGCAGTCGTCGGGATAGGGCAGCTCGAGCGCGTCCGCCCACTCGAATGTCGGCTGCACGCCGCCCCGCAGCCCGACCGCCTTCGTTCGCGCGCGGGCGAGCATCGCCTCGGAGAAGTCGCTTGCCAGCACCGCGCCCTCCGGCGCGACCCGCGCCGCCAGCTCGATCGCCAGGTCGCCCGTCCCGGTCGCCACGTCGAGCACTCGGTCGCCGGGGCCGACGCGCGCGAGGTCGGCCGCGCGCACGCGCCAGTGGTGGTGAAGGCCGGCCGTCATCACCGTGTTGAGCAGATCGTAAACGCCGGCGACGCGGTCGAACATCGCCCGCACCTGACCGGCCTGGAGGCGTCCGGAGGCCGCTTCGGCGGGTTGCAGCGCGGACAATTGGCCCCCCGGCCGCCCCACGCCTACTTCAGCTGCGAGAGGAAGAAGGTGGCGGCGCTGAACTTCTTCGCGGGCAGGTTCTTGAACGAGGGCATCGGCGCCGTCGGGTTCACGAGCGTGCGGGCGATGCCCTGGCGCGGCAACCGGCCGCCGACGTGCCTCAGATCGGGGCCGGGACCGGAGTTGCCGTTATCGCCGATTTTGTGGCAGGCCAGGCAGCCGGACTGCGCGACGACGGCCCGCCCGGCTTCGAATTCCTTCAGCGTCGGACCCCCCGCCTGCTTGATCGCGGTCGGCGTCGGCATTTCGATCGCGGTCGGCGAGCCGGCGTTGGCGCCCTCGTAGGTGAGCAGCGCCATCGCGCCGATCACGAAGATGCCGGTCAGCGTGGCGACCGGCCGGCGCTCGGGGCGACGCTCGGGGCCGCGGTCGTAGAACGGCAGCAGGAACAGCAGAATCATCCCGATCGTGGGGACGCCGATCGTCGCCAACGGAACCAGGCTCGGCGGCTTGATCACGCGCAGGAGCTCGAACAGGAAGAAGAAGTACCACTCTGGCCGCGGCACGTAGGTGGTCGTGGTCGGGTTGGCCTTGGAGCCCAGCTCGGCGCCGAGCACCAGTGACATCGTGATGATGCACACCATCACCACGCAGGCCATCGCCGAGTCCTTGGCGACCGCGTAGGGGAAGAACGGCTTGCCCTGCGACTTCAGGATCGAGTACTCGCGGAGGTACTCCTCCTTCTGGCGACGGTTCACGCGTCGGTCTCCCGCAACTCCTGGCTCTTCTCGGCTTTCAGCCACGGCGGCGCGGTGGTGCCGAGCTTGGCGACCAGGTACAGATGGGCGCCGATCAGAGCGGCGAGCAGGCCGGGCACGAGCAGCATGTGAATCGCGTAGAAGCGCGACAGCGTGGTCGCCCCGAATTCGGGCCCGCCGCGCAGGAAGTCGCTCAGGTAGGGGCCGATCAGCGGACCGGTGCCGTTGATGTTGACGCCCACCGCCGTGGCCCAGTAGGCGCGCTGGTCAAACGGCAGCAGGTAGCCGGTGAAGGACATCA
>Ga0307477_10001581_pt1 | contig 18857 bp, 13 predicted proteins | sample atmos_gasesECM2C_FD_203316 | JGI IMG/M metagenome (GOLD analysis project Ga0307477, IMG submission 203316) | Hardwood forest soil microbial communities from Morgan-Monroe State Forest, Indiana, United States - atmos_gasesECM2C_515 | ecosystem: Environmental > Terrestrial > Soil > Temperate...
GCAGGCCACGGAAAATTGGCGCATGAAGAACACGACATAGCATGGTCACCGGATGGCAAGGAAATGGCGTTTTTGTCTGACGCCGCAACGCATGGGCAGCTTCAACTTTTTGTGGCGAATCTTGACCGTGGCAGCGCCCGGCAGTTGACCCATCTGAAGGGCTTTCTGGCAAGCCCCGGGTGGTCGCCGGATGGAAAAACGGTCGCGTTACTTTTCACAGAAAACGCAACGCGCGCCGCCGGACCATTGGTTGCTGAAACTCCTGACGAAGGTGTGGTCTCCGAGGAATTTCTGGAGCAACGGCTAACACTAGTCGATCCCGCTACGGCAAGCGCGCGGCAGGTTTCACCGGCAGATATGTACGTGTACGAATTCGATTGGGCTCCAGACAGCAAACGCCTGGCGATTACCGCCGCGCACGGGAATGGAGATGACAACTGGTACATCGCCGGGCTATTCAAAATTGACGCGGCCTCCGGCGCGATGGCTGACATCATCGCGAAACCCGGTATGCAGATCGGCGTTCCCAAGTGGTCGCCGGATGGAAAGACGATCGCTTTCATCGGCGGCCTGATGAGCGACGAGCCGATTGTGGGTGGTGATGTTTATCTGGTGCCGGAAGCTGGCGGCAGCGCCCGGAACCTCACTCCAAATATGCGCCAAACGGCAAGCTGGCTTACCTGGACACAAGATTCCCGCAAAATTCTAATCGCAGGATACGCCGACGGCGCGAGCAGCATTAATGAAATAAATAGGGACGGAAGCATTGGAAATACGCATGACATATTTTTTACTAAAAGCTCGATTCTTTCCGGTACTCTCGGAATGCAGTTTTCGATCTCGAGTGACGGCGAGGCGTTAGGTTTCGTTCAACAGTCGTTCGATACGCCGCCGGAGGTATGGGCGGGAAAATCGGAGGAGTGGAAACAGATTACGCATCGAAATGATGGACTACATCCCGCATGGGGAAAGTCCGTGAGCCTACATTGGACTACCGACGCCGGCAAGGTGCAGGGCTGGCTGACGTATCCAAATGACTTTGATCCGGCGAAAAAGTATCCGCTGGTGGTGCGGGTACACGGCGGCCCGTCTTGGGCGGCCACTCCGGCGTGGCCGACGCGCTGGGATTATTCGTTGGCATTGCCTTCCCAAGGTTACTTCCTGTTGCAGCCAAACCCGCGCGGGAGTTACGGGCAAGGCGAGAAATTTACAGCGGCAAACGTGAAAGACTTCGGCTATGGCGATTTTCGCGACATCATGGCGGGAGTGGACGAAGCGATAAAATCAGCGCCTATCGATCCCGAGCGCATCGGACTGACGGGCTGGAGTTACGGCGGCTATATGACCATGTGGGGAGTAACCCAGACGAACCGCTTTCACGCGGCGGTGGCGGGCGCAGGGCTTTCGGACTGGCTGAGCTACTACGGCGAGAACAAAATCGATCAGTGGATGCCGCCGTTTTTCGGCACCACGGTTTATGACGATCCGGCCGTGTATGCAAAGAGCTCGCCGATCACCTTCATCAAGAATGTGAAAACACCGACGCTGGTGGTGGTGGGCGATAGCGACGGAGAATGCCCGCCGCCGCAATCGTACGAATTCTGGCACGCGCTAAAGACTCTAGGCGTGCCGACACAATTTGTTATTTATCCGCAGGAGGGCCACGAGTTCGCCGACCCAGCGCACAGCCGCGACGTGATCGAGCGCGCGGTGGGCTGGTTCAATCAATACCTGCAAACTTCAAAATAAGACGCCTGAATCCGGGTCTGTGTTTCGTTCTTTACTGTGGAAATACAGAACTGGCCAGGTTGCCTTTTTCTTGCCTGTCTATGTGGACAGTACGGGTTCTAGCCCTAAAACTGTTCGCGCGTTCTATTTCTATCTGTGGTTGCCGAAGGTAGTCTCTAACCATGGCCTTGTGAGTGTCCAACGAGGCAAAGAAGGAGCCTATGTCCCACTGGATAGGAACTACCTCCCCCGCAGATGCGGGAATGAATGATTTTAAAGAATGCTTGAAACATCTTCGCGACGGCCATGCTGATGAAGCTCTGCAGCACGCGCGGCGCGCGCTGGGAATCGCTCCCAAGAACCCGTTTTACCTGTCTTATACGGGCTTGCTCGCCGCACTTTCCGAGAAACGCTTCGGAGACGGCGAAAGTCTGTGCCGGGAAGCGCTGGGAATGAAGCACAACCACGCGCAGTTGTATTTGAACCTGGCGGAGGTTTATTACCAGGCCGGAAGAACTCCGGAAGCGATTCAAACATTGGAAAAAGGGCTGGTGTCGGCAGGACGCGATTTTCGGATTCGCCGGGCGCTGGAAAAAATCGGAATGCGCCGGCCACCCGTGCTTACGTTCTTGCACCGCAGCCACCCGATCAACGCGAGGCTCGGAAGATTGCGCCATCGGTTGACTGGACCACATAAAGCGGCTTAGCTCGCGAAGCGCTGAAGCTCCGGCGCTAAAAGTCTCCTCCTTGTCGTACCCGGGATGAGGTCACTGGCGGGTGATCTTGTCCCGGCCCCCTTTTCCACACATGTAAAAACCAGAAAAACGAACCTAGGTTCAACCCTGGCCGAGAGGCAGGAAATATTGAGTGCCTTTCACCGGCTGGCGGAGCCGCCGCAAAAGTTCCTGCAAATCCTGGTTGCGCTCGACGAAATCAATCTCCGAAGTATCCACAACGAGAAGGTTCGAGGCCGAGTAGCGGAAGAAAAAATGCTCGTAAGCATTCGCCACGGCCTCCAAATATTCAGATGAGATTTGCGTTTCGGCCGGATCGGCTTTTTTTGAAACGCGTTTCAAGAGAACGTCAGGCTTGGCCTGCAAATAAATTACGAGGTCGGGCGCAGGGATCGAAGCAGCGAGCATGTCGAAATATCGTTCATAAAGCTTGAGCTCTTCATTGTCGAGATTGAGGTAAGCGAAAATTTTGTCGCGTTCGAAGAGAAAATCGCTGACCACCGGAGCGCCGTCATCCGGGGACTGAATTTGACCGAGACGGCGATGGCGCTCGTAAAGAAAATACATCTGGGCGCGAAAGGCAGCGCCGCTCTGTTCATTATAGAAGTCAGCAAGGAAGGGATTATCCTCGCAATCGAAAATGCGGCGCGCGTGAAGCTGCTCGGCGAGCACTTTCGCGAGAGTGGACTTCCCAACTCGTATGGGGCCTTCAACGACGATGTGGCGAGGTGATTTGAAGTTTGGGCTGGGCGTGCTCACGCGCGAAATTATAGCAGAGGCGCCAAACTGTCCTGCGCAGCTTCGGATGCGCGTGGCCGATGGCGCATTTTCCGCAATATCGCAAGCTACCAGGTTTTTGCGATCACGGTGATGATCCGAGCGAGCGAATCCACGTCGCGAGTATCGATCACTTCGCCGGGTGAATGTGAATAGCGCAGCGGCCAGCCCAGCGCGATGTCCACCGAACCGTAGCGCACGAAGGCTGAACCGTCGTTGCCCCCGCCCGTCACTCCGTACTGCACCGGAATCTGGTTAGCGTGCGCAAGCTTAATAATCTTTTCCACTAAATCCGGTGGGACGATGTTGGAATTATCCACCGCACGTATGACAAATCCCTTACCGATTTCAGCGTCGGCGAAGCGTTTTGATTCTATGGGAGAATCTGAGCTCACGAACGTGTCCACCGCGAATACGTAATCAGGCACGTGGCCTTCGGCTGCGAGGCGTTTCGCGACTGCGGCTGCACCGATGAGACCTTCTTCCTCCCCGGTGGACCAAACAAAAGTGACATCGCGGTCTTTTAGCGGACCTCCCAGCGCCCAGACGGCGGAAAGGAGCGCGGTGTCGCCGACGCGGTCATCAAAACTACGGCCGTTTGCACGCGTGCCGAGAAGACGCCGATATGCTTTTGGAATCGTGACCGAATCGCCGACCTGGATGCCGAGCTTTTCGACTTCTTCGGGATTCCGCGCGCCGAGGTCAACCCGGATCGCTATTGCGGGTCCGTGCGGCCATTCGAATTTTGGCTGGTCCCAACCGTTGGGCAGCTCGACAATTGCGGCATAGTCGCCCTTCGCGTTGTGCACTAGAGCCGGGTGCCCGGCAAAAAAGCTAAGTTCTCCCCCTCCTCGCCATTCGACTTCGAGGCGGCCATCTCTGGAAATTGATTTAACTTCGAAACCAATTTCGTCCATGTGCGCCGCGACCAGAAGGCTAGGTGTTTTGGACCCGCTGGCGGCAGCACCGATTCGTAAAATCAGGTTTCCCGCTTCGTCGGTTTGAGGATCCGCCCATTTCGGCAGAAGGCGTGCGACCCATTCCCGAACGCGTTCTTCGTGATGGCTCACACCGTAGCTCGCAACGAGGCGACTTAAGATTTCGACAGTGGAGGGCGGGTTGGAAACAGGCCCTGAATCGTCACGCGATGCGCCATGACGAACGGCCGAAGACGGAGGAGGAGCGATGCTTCCCTGAACGTACAGCTGAAGCAGATTTTCCAAATCCGAGAGATCCGAGGTGTCAATCAATTCGGCGGGCGTATTGGACCAGTCCGTGGCAATTCCGATATGCGCCTGTTTCGCGGGCATCGGCGGTAGGGGTAGATAACTCCGCGGAAGCAGAGAAGCGGAGAAATCTGTGTTGATCTGTATTTTGTTGGAGTCCGCTAGCTGCTTCAGCTCAGCGGCGAGACCCGCCGGTGTGCCGTTGGTTTCCTCAAGGCCGATGAGGACACCGCTACCTGGCTCACGGCGCGGCGCTCGACGCATGCTCTCCGAACCGGCAACCGGGCCCCCCGCGGAAAGACGGCCCACATAGATCATTTCGTCAGGACTCCTGGTGCTCAAAATACGTTGGAGACCGCGAGCGCCAGTCCATTGTTGGACCACAAAAGCGATGGTCAGCGTGCCCTTTACCTTTGAAGGATCGGTATCACGGAGTAGCTCAACAAGAGCTGCAGCGCCAAAGCGATCACCAATAGAGGCGCCCGCCATCCTTTGGTCGCCTAGTTGGATCGACTGGCGATTTATCGCAACGGGATCGAGAACGGCAACATCCGCCTTTCGGACTTCCGCGGTAGAAGTCGCGCCGATGTCGATGTACATATTTTCCAGGTCAGATGATTTTGGCGTGTCTGCGCGGGCGCCCTGCAAATGCACCGAAAGACCGGCGACAATGCCATCCACCCATTTACCGGCGGCGGTGCGTATTTTCACCGGCTGCGCCGAGTAGAGTTCGTTGAAAATCGGAGGCAGGCCGGATTGAGGAAGCCGTTGAACTCGCAGGTAGCCTTCGTCGGTAATTCCACTGACGACGAATCCGGGCTCGTCGATTGAGGTGACGATCAGACGGTTCGGCGAGCCCGAGCCGATGGTGACGATTACGTCGCCCAGGTTGTCGGTCTTCGGGTGGAGCGCCGAAAATTCGACACGAATTTTTCCGGCGAGCTCATTTTCGTAGCCAGAAATTGCGGGTGTAGCTACGAGAGTATTTAAGCTTTCTTTCATTCCGGCGCCAAGCGTTGCCGGAGACGGTGGGGGCGCTTGCGCAAAGGTTGGAGTGGGATTTACGAAGCTAAAAATGAATAGCGAAAAGAGGCATGCTGTTGAAAATAGGCGGTTCATCTACGGTGACCCGGTCGAGACACAAAACAGCCGGGATGCGAATGTATCGCAGACATTCTCAAGAATCAAACAGGAGTTGATGCTGGGAATTCGATCCAAAACCGGATTGAAGTATCAATAAAACATCGCCGTTAGCAAGTCATGCGCGGCAAAGTTCGGCGAGTATCGCGTCGCGGCGATCCAGGGCGCTACGGTCAACGCGTTTCAATACCATCAGGTAGGCTATTGCTGCGAGACCGGCAAGAATCAAAAAAATAACCGCCGCGAGCCAAATTCTTCCATAGACTCTCGCGAGCAAGAGGGTGATGGCGGTTAAGCCGAAGACCACAGCCTGAATGCCTAAGCTCGCGAAGACGGTAGTGGTTGACGCGCGTTGTTTTCCGAATGTCCCGTAGTCAATTTTCTTGGGCGTGTAAATGGAAAGCAGATTTCCCGCTGTTAGGTTAAGCAGAAGCGCGAAAGCAACTCCCGTCACAGTGGCAAAAGTTACCTCCACGGCCGGCGGACGAAACATGAAACATACCGCAAGCCAGACCATGATTACCTCACATGCGAGCAAGAGAGCGTGCGCGAGATTTTTACCGATCAGAATCTCGCGGAACCGGACCGGGGAAACATAGTAGAACTGCATGCCGACCGCATCGGCTCCGAAACAGTTGTAAACCAGATTCGTCAGGATAAGTAAGGCATAGGCCGCGCCGACCGGGAACGCCAAGTCCGGGGCGTGCGATAAAAAATCGCTGTGCCGTCCCGGGGTCCCCGCCGGCCCCAGACGAAAGAGCAGAAGAATAATTACGGGCATGATAAAGGTGAACAACATAGGTCCACTGCGCGAGAGGTAGTGAACTTCCTTTTCCAGCATCGCCGCCACCGGGCCGGGAATCCCCGATATGTTCCAACTTAAGCGAAGGGCGCTCTTTTCTCTGGGTAGACTCCTGCGCGCTGCCGCCTCACTCAGATTCTCTCCGCTATATTGCGCTCGAAGACGAATGTTCAGCAGCCAGAGGATCCCTAAGGCGTAAACGCACCCGAAAGCAAAAGCGCCAAGCGCCGGCGCAAATGCGCCATGGACGGCTCCGGCAATCGCGGCGGCGGCCAAGCCGGGAGGAAGTGCGCGTTCGTAAGGCAAAACCTGGACGGTAATTCTGGATGCATCCGGATGCTGGTGCTCACCATACCGGGTCATGAGTGGGCCGATGAATTGGAAGCAGATTATGAAGACAAAGAAAACCGCACCCATAATTTCGCGGCTTCGGCGCTGAGCCAGCCACCGTTCGATCCAGGCGAAAACCATTCGGGCGAACAGAACATTGAACATCCCGAAGACAATTAGAACGAGAGCGGCCCAGAAGAACAGTCCCGGCCTGGCAATGCCGATGCCGACACTCACACCGAGCAGCCACATACCTCCGATGATGGTGGAGGGGTCCAAAGATCCGTAAACCAGACGGATCAGGAAGTAGGATGGAAACGAGAGAGGAAAGCGCAGCAAGTTCGACGAGTCCACGTTTTCGGTGAATGCGGAGGCCAGTACCGGGAAAAGCTGCCAGAAGAAGAATAACGGCCAGAGAAGAATCGCAATCCACTCCGCTTTTCCTTGCGAAACAAAATACCAAGCAGCCAATCCCAGGGCCAGTGAGCCTCCGAGGCCGGCGATTGCGAGTATCAGAAATATAATTCCGCGAGCGACCACTTCGAGCCGGCCGCGAATGGTGCGCAAACCGTTGACGAAGAGCTGGGCGCGAACGCGAGCGATGGCGGCAAGCTGTCCGCGCATCTCAGGAGACAAAGTTATCCCAGCCATGAAAGTTCCTGGTCGGCGCGACGTGTGCCACCCACGATGCGAAGAAAAATTTCTTCGAGAGTGAGCTTTTCCCCAGGGGCAGGGCCAGAGGCTTCACCGGGGGACGCACCGGCAAGGGCGGCAGCGGCCTGGGCCTCCACTCCAGCGCGAAGCTCCTCCAGCGAACCCTGCGCCACCAACCGGCCGCGATGGATGATGGCAAGGTGGCTGCAAAGTCGCTCGACAATTTCGAGCACGTGGGAAGTAAGGAAAATCGTGGCACCGCGAGCGATCATGCGCTGAAGCATGGCCTTGAGTGTGCCGGACGCAATGGCGTCCACGCCTTCGAACGGCTCATCGAGAAAAAGAATTCTGGGGCCGTGAATTACGGCGGCGGCCAGCGCGAGTTTCTTTTGCATTCCGTGTGAGTAGTCGGTGACCAGAGCTTTCGGCTGGTCGGCAAGCTGCATGAAACCGAGAAGCTCGGCTGTGCGCTTTCCGGCGGTTTCCCGATCGAGGCCATACATGCGCCCAACAAAATTCAGGTATTCAGCGCCGGTAAGGCGTCCAAATAAAGCCATACCCTCGGGCACCACACCGATCTGTCGTTTAACTTCCACCGGATTTTGCGCAAGGTCGAGACCGAGGATTTGGATACTTCCAGAGCTTGCCGAAAGCAAGCCCGTAAGCATTTTTATGGTCGTGGATTTTCCGGCCCCATTAGGCCCGAGAAAGCCGAAGAATTGGCCCGGAGCGACCGAAAGGTTCACATCTTGAACAGCGACTAAGTCACCGAAACGGCGCGTCAAGCCTTGTGTCGCAATCGCGGGAGCGTCCATGGATTTTCGACTCTAGCACATTCGCTGGAAGCGCAGAATATGAACCAAAACGAACGGAAGGCAACTTAGCTAGGTGGAAGCTGAGGTTTTTAGCGAGTGTTTATGGGCGCAACCGGCAATGCGGATGCTTGCGGAAACACTGCTAGGACGGCGGGTAACTCCAAACGAAACGTGCAACCGCCCTCCGGACGATTAAACCCCAAGATTGTTCCGCCGTGTTCCTGCATAACGCCGTAACAAATGCTGAGACCCAGACCGGTGCCTTTGCCCACTGGCTTTGTGGTGTAGAACGGATCAAACACCTTTTCCGGATCCTGCATGCCCGGACCAGTATCGGAAAATTCGATAATGACGTTACTGCGCTCCCGGAGCGTGCGGATCACGAGTATTCCGCCACCACCGGTCTCCATAGCATCCACGGAATTGCTGATCAGATGATAGAAAACCTGCAAAAGCTGATTCGGGTCGCCGCGAACCGCAGGGAGCACGCTGCGGCTCTCGAGTTCAATGCGGATATTTTTTTCGCGCAGATCGAGGTTACGGAGCTGCACGGCGCCGGTGAGAACGGTGTTTAAGTCGAGCAGCTGCTTTTCGGCGGGAACTTGACGCGCGAAGCTCAGCAGGTTGTTAACCAGATCTTTCGTGCGCCGGGCTTGGTCGCGGATCTTTTCTCCCAGGGAATGCGCACGTGTGTTTTGGGGATTTTCAACAGTTAGGACGTCCGCGTAACCAAGAATCGCTGTAAGCGGATTGTTTATTTCGTGCGCGGCTCCGGCAGCGAGCTGGCCGAGCGATGCGAGTTTCTCAGACTGCACGAAGTGGGTTTGCAAACGTTTTACATTCTCAAGCGACTCCCAGAGTTCGTGGACCAGGCCAGTGCGTTCCTGATAAACCAAATGCTGCCGATAGAAAACAAGCGAGGAGCCAACGAAAAGGGTGATCAGCGTTACGGCCAGGCGAAACCGTTGCACCGAAACGGGAGCGTCGCTGAGAAAAACATCCCATCCTGCCAGAGCTAGAGCTGCAAGCACACCGAGCATGGCCAGGCGGACCGGCCATTGTGTGTTTCGAGGCGCCGGAGTCGGCGGTGCTTCGGGTTCAAAGGCCAGATCATGAGCAACAATTCCTATCGTACCCAGCCATACAAACGCAGCAAGGGCAGGGAGCCTAACCAGCGATCCACTGTAAATACTCCTATTGTGAACTGCGATGCCCGTCAATACGAAGCCGACGATGTAGAGAGCAGTGGCTCCGAAAAGGTGGCCATAAATCTTTCGCCAGCTACCCTTGCAGCGAAAAAATAAGAATCCAAACCCGATTACGACGACCAGATTTTCGACCATATAACTGCCGATGTCGTGCGATCTGAACAATGCGTTATCGGGAGAGATTGCTTTCCACGGCATGGCGGCAAAAATATAAACGTAAAGCCAAAGAATCGAGAGAAGTAACAAATCGAGCAAACCGAAACGTAGCGTTTCGCGCATCTTCCTGGCATGTGGCGCTAAAGCCAATGCAGCCATGAAGGGCACGGTATGAAGGAAGAAGAGAAGATCAACATAAAAGGGAATAGATCCGTATTGGCCGGCCACCAATTGTCCGTAGCTAAGCACCAGGATGCCGGCAAGCCACAACGTACAGCCGAGTGCCAAAAGCATCCAAAAAGCATTGCGCCGCCGGTAGGGCGTGGCGGCATTCCAAAGCAATGTGGTATTGGCAAAAAGCGGAGTCAAACACGCAAGGAGATAGCTCAGAGCTGTTTGCGTTGAGCCGCGCGGCACCAGCAGGCCTACCGCCGCGTAGCCGCCAACGAAAAACAACCAGGTTCCCCAGATAAGGACGGATAAACGAGAGGATTTCACTTAGATAACGCCCAGTGACGATTCTACTGTAGGCTCGCCGATATCGGCGGCTAAGTTAGACGGAGCATTCTAATAAATAACTCTCCGTTGTGTGGAGGGGGAACAGCAAAGTTGTAGCGGACTAACTCATCGGTAGCTAACCCGCTTCGGTAATTAGGGCTCGAGCAGTGTCTTAGCCGACAGGTCCAAGAGCTTTTATCACCGGCTAAGGTCTTAAGCGGACGTCTTCAGGCGGTCTTCGACTTCCCTTCCGCTTTCTCCAGGTGCCCGCCGAACTCGAATCTCATGGCAGACAAAAGTTTATCTGCAAAATCGGCTTCGCCTCGGGAGCTGAACCGCTCGAAAAGTGCGGTCGTAAGAACGTAAGCCGGCACAGCTTCATCAATGGCAGCTTTGATGGTCCAGCGCCCTTCGCCTGAATCCGAGACATGGCCGGCAAATTTGGAAAGAGTGGGGTCCGCGAGTAACGCGGAGGCGGTGAGATCCAACAGCCAGGAGGCGATTACACTCCCCCGCCGCCACACTTCCGCGACGTCAGGCAGATTGAGATCGTATTGATAGTGCTCGGGCTCGCGCAACGGCGTTGTCTCGGCGTCGATTGTGTGATCCTGCTTGCCGACATTAGCAGAGCGCAGGATCCCCAGCCCCTCGGCGTAGGCGGCCATGATCCCGTACTCAATTCCGTTGTGCACCATCTTCACAAAATGCCCCGCGCCGCTCGGCCCGCAATGAAGGTAGCCTTGCTCGGCGGTGCCACCGACCTTGTCGCGTCCGGGAGTCCGCGGTATGTCCCCTGTCCCGGGAGAAAGCCGCGCGAAAATCGGATCGAGGCGCTTCACCACTTCTGGTTCGCCGCCTATCATCATGCAGTAGCCGCGCTCGAGGCCCCAGACGCCACCGCTTGTCCCTACGTCCACGTAGTGAATCTTTTTCGAGGCCAATTCCTTGGCGCGCCTTATGTCGTCCACGTAATAGGAATTGCCGCCGTCGATCAGAATGTCGCCCGCCTCAAGATGAGGCAGAAGGCTGTCTATGGTCTTCTCCACAACTGCAGCGGGGACCATCAACCAGATCGCTCTCGGCTTTTGCAGCTTGTTCGCAAAGTCCTCAAGCGAAGAGGCTCCAACCGCCTTTTCTTGAACCAGCTCACTTACTGCTTTTGGCGACATGTCGAAGACGACGCACTGGTGGCCGCCCTTAACAAGACGCCGCACCATATTGGCTCCCATCCTGCCAAGACCAATCATTCCGAGTTGCATAATTGCTCCTTTTCGATTGCCTTCGTGAAATAGTTGATGGGCTCCTGAACTTTCGCCATCGCGGCGCAGAGGGGAGCCGAAGAATATAGAATGACGAAAAGCGCCGAAACGATCGTGCCGATCGTCCATTTCATGGTGGTAATCGTATCATTGCAAGCCACTAATTTACTGGCAGCGTCGACAGGCGGGGTGGCGCCCAGGACCGGTTGGTTGGTCGTCTTAAGCGAAAATCAGCTCACGTCGGATGTACCCCGCCCGCGCTCAGGCCGAATGAGGTGGAACAGAGCATCCATCTGTTGGAAGCGTAGGTCACCTACCTCGGGCGATCGCGGGCCCACGGTAAACGAGGCAAAACCCAGGCTAGCCGCGTTTGGCTTTAAAATGTCACAGCTTCACAGCCTTGGTTGGACTTGTGGGACACACAGACGATATGGCAAGATTCCGCCGCAGAGGCGGAGAAGCCGCTTCATGGGGCGTTCTGGAGGCAGTGATGTCAGCTCTCAAGGGCGCAGCTGTGCGCGCTTCGTTACTCTTTTTGGGCCTCTTCTTTGTTGCGGCATCGAACGCAGTGGGCGCTCGGCAGCCAGCGGCTGGTCCAGCAGATACCGCTCGGGTCGCAACCTACGTTTCGTTCGTCCCTCAGGGTGAGCAGGGTGCAGGGGAATACTCCAGACATTTCGACGCCCTGAGCAAGCTGTCGATCGCTGTGGCGCAGGCGATGCCGGCTGATCAGTATGGCTTCAAGCCGCATCCGGAATCTATGAACTTTGGCGAAGTGATGGCGCACATCGCAGCTACGAATTACCAATTTTGCGCGGGCTTGAAGGATTCCGAGCCGCCTACGATGCCGGCGCCGAACGACAAGGACGGCATCATCAAGCTCTTGAACGATTCGTTCGAATATTGCTCCGGGGTAATTTCCAAGTTGACAAATGCGCAGCTTAGCGCAATTCACAATTCGCCTGACGGACGGATGCCCGGACGCGATGTGCTACTAGCGATGTATGTGCATGTGGCGCATCATCGCGGGCAGGCAGAAATTTACCTGCGCGATAAGGGTATTAAGCCGCCGAATTACAGAGTCTGAACAGACGCCACAATCGAGAACGACCATCCGGTCCTGTAGTGTTCAATTCATCCACCGCCGTGCATCGGTTCCCGAATCGGCACGCGGAAGCCAATCTCACCCTCCTTCAGCAAGGTGCTATTGAATCCGGGTACTCATCCGGCGCAATGCTCCCCAGTCGACTTTAACTATTAGAGTGGCAAAACGCTCGACACTTCGAAGTCCCTTCTGAGGCAACCGACTACGGGAATCTGTTTTCTCTTCGAATGATTAATCCGATGAAAGACGAGAAGAATCAACCAGTGGAGGTAGACTCGGCTAACCGTGATCCGCTTTGGCGATTGCGCCCAAGTGACCACTCAGAAGTAACGCGGCATCAACCGGACATCTCTCCTCGTTCGTAATCTAGCGGTCCGCTTCAGTCCGAGACATACATCTCTTCGATCAAAATTTTGAGTCGCGAAATGTCTCACGAGCCTCGAAGCTGATTACTTTGAAAGGAAAGTTGTCTTGCATTTTCCGACAAGTCTTTGACAAACAGTTGACATTCTCGCGCCGCTTTCGATCGTCTCATTTGTGACGGCCAAATTGATGGCGCAAAGAAAAAGTAGTAAGGGAAAAACCAGTGCAACATTCGGCCGCAATACAGCAAAAAGGAGCTGTCGTGAAGAAGATTGCCACCATTGCGTTTTTGGTTGCATTTTTGATTGTCCTGCCCGTTGCACGAGCAGATGAATCGGATCAGGCCACCAAAGTCACCTTTAACCAGCCGGTTCAGATTCCCGGACGCATCCTGCCTGCGGGAACCTACTGGTTCATTTTGCCGCAGGATGTACACGAACATTACCAGGTTCGTATCTTCAACTCAGATCGAACCATGATCTATGCGACTCTTCTCACAATTGATGCCGAGCGTTTGCAACCAGCTGACAACAGTAACTTCACTTTCACAGAACACGGGTCCGCGCACCTTAAGGCGATCGTGACTTGGTTCTATCCAGGTAGACAGACCGGCCATGAATTCCTATACCCGCAGCAAGTGTCGAATAAACTCGCGAAAGACAAACAAACCTCGATCGTGGCCGGAGACTAATCTCGAATCCAGATATATGCCTCAACTCGTCGGCGGTGAGATTCAAGCGCCGCCGACCGAGTTGGCGCAAGCGAATCCGGCCACAGAAGGGAAGATTCGAGAAACGATACGATGAGTACACCGAGACAATCCGAGTTGCCCGAGTTGCCCGACGCGGAAGTCGTGCGACTGGCTCAACACGGCGATGCGGCTGCGTTCGAACGAATCTATCGGTTGCACAGCCGAAAGGTCTACAGCCTCTGCCTTCGCATGGTGGGTGACCCAACAGAAGCTGAAGATTTGACCCAGGATGTGTTTCTGCAGCTGTTCCGGAAGATCGACACGTTTCGCGGCGAATCGGCCTTTTCTACGTGGCTGCACCGGATGTCCGTGAATATCGTGCTGATGCGATTTCGCAAAAAGCCAATCGCACAGGTTCCTTTGGACACGATTTCGAATCCGGAGGAAGAATTCAGCGCCCGGTCCAAGGAACTCAGCGTACCCGACCTGCATTTAAATGGGGTCATTGACCGCCTCACCCTTCAAGCGGCTATCGATGAGTTGCCGGCCGGATACAAGGCAATGTTTATTCTCCACGATATTCAGGGATATAACCACGGCGAGATTGCCGAGATATTTGGATGCTCGGTGGGAAATTCTAAGTCGCAGGTGCACAAGGCCCGAATGCGATTACGTGAGCTGCTGCAGAACATAATTGGACGCAGCACACAACGTCACCCTAAGTCAAAGGACTCCCTTACGCCGAACAGCTGGAAATATCTTGTTGAATACGCTAACGCATGATCTAGCCGCACTCGGCGAATTCCATAGAGGAAACAATTTCCAGCATGAAGTTGATTGATGAAAAAGATCTTTGGGTAGGAGCAATGAAGCTAATGCACGGGCCGGAGAACCAAAGCTGCGGCAACCTTTTCGGAGATAGTCGTCGGGAGGAGGAGCGGACAAGAGTCGAAGCGATGGCACATTCGCAACCCCGGCCCCGACGGATGCTAGGTTTGGCCGCAGCGTTACTTTCGCTACTGCTGGTGCAGAACGCTTTTGGTGTCCTGTTCCGCCATACCGACGCCAATCTGTGTCCGCGCACGCTTTACCGCAACCTTGGTGCACTCACAGATATGGTGCTGGCGGGAAGCAGTCATGTTGTGGATCATTTGAAAACGCTATATGAACTTCGCCAACTGGCTCTCGGAGCTTCGCACGCAGAGAGGTCGTCAGTCCCAGTTTCTCTGAGCTCCCCACTGTCATCATCAGCTCAAGGGGCGGTTTACAACTACCGGGCCGTTCCTGCGCCGAGCCTAGCCGAGGACCGACGCCTTCTGTTCGGCCGCCGCGGTACTCATTTTTCGTCAGTCCGCCGCCGCTTCTGAACGTGGTTCCGCTCCGCGATTGCATGGTGAACGGAGTGGACCCCGATATTGCTGGGCTTGCTCTGTTGGCGAATTCGTTGTAAAACCGCCAGCACAGAGAAGGCCAAGCGATGCAGTTCGTATCCATTCCGGCGGGAACCTTCATGATGGGCTGCTCGGCGGGAGATCCTGATTGTTACGCCGAAGAAAAGCCGGTTCATCGAGTAACCATTAGCCGGCCGTTTGAGATGGGCAAATTCCAGGTGACACAGGCAGAGTATGAAGCCGTGATGTCTGTCAATCCGAGCAATTTCAAGGGCTCGAATCTTCCGGTTGAGAATGTAAGTTGGCAAGACGCGAACAGATTTTGCGAAGCGCTCAGTAGCAAGAACGACGGCTGCCGTTATCGTCTGCCGACCGAGGCGGAATGGGAATATGCAGCACGCGCCGGAGATGCCTCCTGCCGATACGGCCCGTTGCTTCAAGTTGCATGGTTCCGGGACAATTCGGGCGGCACGACTCACCCGGTGGGCGAAAAAAAGCCGAATGCATTCGGATTGTATGACACGCTGGGGAACGTTTGGGAATGGGTGCAGGACTGGTACGGGATAACCTATTACAGCCACAGACAGGAGTCGGACCCGAAAGGCCCAGAGAGCGGAGAGTATCGCGTTTCGCGCGGTGGCTCGTGGCGCGGCATAGTCCGCGGACAGTCCCGCGTCTCTGCTCGTTACATCTTGAAGCCCAACGTTCGGAACATGGTGGTTGGCTTCCGGTGTGTACGCGAACAAATCCGTTGAGGTTCGGGCCGTGCAATACCTCATAGCTTGCGAGGATGCGGCCACCTTCGAGCGTAGGGCATTCCGTGAGAGCCAGTTTTATTCGATGTCCGCAATCGCCTGCGCCGCTGCCTGTGCGTCAGCTCCGCGCATCTGCCAGCGGAAGCCACACTTGAAACCGGGTATCGCCCGGTTTCGAATGGACCTGGATATTGCCGCGATGTTTCCTCACAACCCGCTGCACCGTATCGAGTCCCAGTCCCGTGCCCTCGCCCACACCCTTGGTCGTAAAGAAGGGTTCAAAAATGTGTGCTCTCACTTCCGGCGAGATTCCGGCGCCATTATCGCCGATCTCGATGACAACGCAGCCATCGTCACGATACGTTCGGAGTCGAAGCTCGCCTTGGCCATTCATAGCGTCAATCGCGTTGTCGATGAGGTTCGTCCAGACCTGATTGAGCTCGCTTCCGAACGAATTCACCAGAAGAGGCACAGGCTGGTATTCGCGGCGCACCGTGACACCGCGTTTGAGCTTGTGATTTAAAATCGTCAAGGTTGTTTCAAGACTCTTCACCACGTCCACGTTTTGCACGGGCGCCTGGTCCATGAACGTGTACTCCTTGATGGCACGGACCAGATCGGAGATTCGCGAAGCGCTGCTCTCAATTTCATTCAACAGGCTTGCAATTTCGACAGACGCCGCAATTCGTACCAGGGCTGTTCGCGCGGTGCCGGCATCGAGGTTCTCGAATAGTGACTCGAGCGCCGACGGCTGGATTCCTCTTTGCGCCAACTCGGCGGCCATCTGCCACAGATCATTCTGCCCATGGCTTCGCAGCAAAGAATCAATCTGGCCTTCGAGGTCGCTGATAGTCAGAGCATCCGGTGGAGGCTCGTCTCGCTGAGTAAGCGAAGATTCCAATTTCTCGATCTCCGCTTTCTGGATGGGGGTGAGGTCCCGCCGGCCAAGTGCATGACTTGCGTCTTTAATGCGCTGTAGAGTGTCTCGCAGCTGGGCCGCCGCGCGTTTGGCAGCCGAAGCAGGGTTGTTGAGCTCGTGAGCAAGCCCTGCGGAGAGTTTTCCCAGCCCGGCCAGCCGATCGCGCTGTTGTTCCAGGCGCGTTAATTCGCGGATGCGATCGGACATGACACCGACCAAACGTTTGGCCAACTCCGGCATTTTCTGAATGAGATCTGGAAACAGCGCAGCGGGAAATCGCAGGATACGGCCGTCCTTGACGGCCCTGCCCGTGACTGTGAATTGTTTCATCCGCGAAAATGGCAACGCTCCGGTCACGTCACCCACATTGCCGGGAATCACGGTGGTTTCTCCGTTGAACTCGCCGCGCCACTCAAATTCGCCTTCGAGAAGCACGAACATCGCCTCGGGAGGATCGCCTTGTCTCGCATAGATTTCGCCTGCCTTGAGGCTTTTTTCCTGTGACTGGCCGAGGAACCATGCAATCTGATCGTCAGGCAAATCAGCGAACGCCGGAAAGCGCGACAACTCGGACGGAGTCACCATTAGACCTTGCTCAAATACTGATGAATGAATTGCACAGCCACGGAACCCTCGCCCACACCCGACGCGACTCGCTTCACCGAGCCGTGGCGCACGTCTCCGACGGCAAAGATTCCAGGAACATTCGTTTCCAGCAGAAACGGATCACGCTCAAGCACCCACCCTTTCGGTCGCTCGCCGTTTCGTATCAAGTCCGGACCCGTCAGGATAAAACCACGATCGTCTCGTTCGACCAAGCCTGCCAGCCAGTCGGTTCGGGGCAGGGCCCCAATAAAGATGAATATCGAACTGGCAGGTACCCGTTCAATCTTGTCTGTATCCGAGCACAATATCGAGACTTCCTGCAAGCGCTTGTCTCCATGGAGTTCGGCAACGCTGGCATGAGCCCATATTTGAATATTGGGAGTTTGTTGGATTTGGTCGATCAGATATTGGGACATCGTGGAGGCGAGGCCGTCACCGCGTACCAGAAGCACAACTTTTTCCGCATACCTGGCAAAGTTCATCGCGGCTTGGCCTGCGGAATTTGCACCGCCAACGACGTAAATCGTCTCGCCCTTACAAGAGAGCGCCTCAGTGGCGCCACCGCCGTAGTAGACCCCGGCGCCCTGCAGATTGTCGACTCCCGGAGCTTCCAAGCGCCGCCACTGCACTCCGGTAGCGACCAACAATGCGTGACAGGAGATCTCGCTTCCATCGGCCAGCTGGATGATTCGATAGGGACCTTCGGTACGGACGCCCACGGCTTCCTGCGGCGCCAAGATCTCGACTCCAAAACGTTGGGCTTGCACGACAGCGCGTCGCGCAAGATCACCTCCGCTCAGACCGGCTGGAAATCCCAAATAGTTCTCAATGCGCGAGCTCATTCCTGCTTGCCCGCCGGGAGCTTCGCGTTCGACCATCACCGTTTTCAGGCCTTCCGAGGCGCCATACACAGCCGCAGCCAGACCGGCGGGGCCTCCTCCAATGATGGCTAAATCGTAGAAATCGGTTTGAGCTCGCGTGCGCAACCCCACTTTCTGCGCAACATCGCCCGGCAGGCTCTCGAGGAGTTTGGTTCCATCGGGAAACAAGACGATGGGAAGACTGTTCGCCTCTGGTCCAAGGATCTCCAGAATACGCTGGGTTTCGGGGTCGCTCGAGGAAAGCTCCACGTCAATCCATTGATACGGAACGTGGTTCCGAGCCAGGAAGTCGCGCATTTCGTAGCTTCGCGGCGACCACCTTGTGCCCAGTACTCGTATGCCTTCGAACGCTGGTCGATACGACGCCCTCCAATCATCCAGCAAGTCATCCAACTGCGGGAACAGATGCTCAGAAGGTGGATCCCAGGGCTTCATAAAGAAGTAGTTGATATTCGCTTCGTTTATGGCGCTAATCGCGGCGCTCGTATCCGCATAGGCCGTCAAGAGCGCTCGTTTGGCGTCGGGAAAGATGCGCATCCCTTCCTGAAGAAATTCGACTCCATTCATCCGCGGCATGCGCTGGTCGGCCAGCAAAAGGGCCACGCTGTCATTGCGTACCCTCAATTGTTTGAGAATATCGAGCGCTTTTTCCGGAGAATCACTTCCGATCACTCGATATTCGGCGCCATAGTGAGATCGGAGATCACGCTCGATCGCCCGTAACACATCGGAGTCATCATCTACGGTGAGCAAGATTGGCTTGGCCATCGATTCAACTCGGGACCAGGAACAATTCGAAAGTAACATGTGTACAGCAAC
>Ga0307477_10001582_pt1 | contig 18851 bp, 19 predicted proteins | sample atmos_gasesECM2C_FD_203316 | JGI IMG/M metagenome (GOLD analysis project Ga0307477, IMG submission 203316) | Hardwood forest soil microbial communities from Morgan-Monroe State Forest, Indiana, United States - atmos_gasesECM2C_515 | ecosystem: Environmental > Terrestrial > Soil > Temperate...
GTGCAGACGCTCGGTCGCCTCGCCGACACGCTGGCCCGCACGAGCAACCAGTTGCCCGGACAAGATTCTGCCGATCACCGGCGGCTGATGGCCTACGTGTTTGGCCAGCTCGAGGAGATACTCCCCAACCTCGCCGGACCCAATCCGGGCGGCGAGTTCCGCGAGCAGTTGCAGATCATTCGCGATTCGCAGGGTGAATTGGCCACCGGCCCGCAGGACCTCTCGCCCGAGCCGACCATCGATACGGGCCTTCGCGCCGCGCGGGATGCGCTGGCCGCCACCGCCCAGGCCGGATTCTACAGCCGGGCCGATCTCACGCCGCTCTTCGACCAGTTGGGCGCGAAGATCAACAACCTCGACACCGTCCGCGGTCCCCTGCACCAGTTGGTGGCGGGGGAAGCGGTCGGCCTCATCAGTCAGATCATCAGCAAGATGGCCGACGTCATCGGGCAGCGGCTGGCTGTCCAGAACGCCGCGGGCCCGGCCGCTTCACAACCTGCCGCAACCGGGTCGTCGGGGAAGTGACCCACAATCGCAATGGCCTGGACGTCACTGTGCGAGTTGGACGAGCTTCTGGAAGGCGAAGGCCGGTACGTCGAGATCGGCGGTTTTCAACTTGCCGTCTTTCTCGTCCGGGGGCAGGTGTACGCCCTGGACAACACATGCCCCCACGCCGGCGGCAGCCTGGCCGGCGGAACCGTCGAGGCCGGTTGCGTGCTGTGCCCCTGGCACTGCTGGGCCTTCCGGCTGGACAACGGCCAGCTCCGCGACGCGCCGGGCGTTGCCATCAGCGTCTACCGGACGCGAATTTTTGAACCTGCCGAAAAACCTAAACTCGTCCAGGCCGACCTGCCTATATATTGATGCTGATCGATCGCGTCACGGCCGTGCCCCAGTCGATCGGAAGCCGGGATCATCGTTGTGCCCATGATGACGTGTCGCAGTTACGTTCGATTGCTCGCGATCCTGGCGATCGTATGGGCCGGCGGCGGCTGCGTGGGCGTTCCGGCGGGCCCGGCGATGCGGCCGGCGCGCAATTCCACCTTCCTGATTCATATGCCTGGCGTCGCCGGGGACACGATCTTCGACCACTGGTGGCTGTTGGCGCTCAAAGAGGGCGGCGCCGCCGGCCGCGTCGAACTTTTCGACTGGACCTGTCGCGATCCGTGGATCGACGCGCTTCAGGCATACGGCCGCAACCACGATCAGGCCCGAAGAGTGGCCGACAAGATCGCGGCACACGTCCGTGCCGCCCCGCGGGCTGGGGCGATTGTCACCGCCGAGAGCGGCGGCGCCGGCATCGCCGTGTGGGCATTGGAAGACCTGCCCGGCGGCGTGATGGTTGACGACGTCGTTTTGATCGCGCCGGCGCTCTCACCCGCTTACGATCTTTCCGCCGCCCTCCGTCATGTTCGCCATCGCGTGTACTATTTCAGCAGCCCCGGCGACTGGTTCATTTTGGGTTGGGGAACACGGGTCTACGGGACGATCGACGGCCAGCACACCGATGCCGCGGGGCTCGTCGGTTTCCACCCGCCCGTAACGGCCGATCCGGCGCAATATCGCAAGTTGGTCGAAGTAAAATACGACCCAGGCTGGTGGCGCTACGGCAACTTCGGGAGCCACGCCGGGGGAATGTCCTCCACCTTTGCTCGCGAGGTGCTTGCCCCTCTCTTACGCCGCGATAGCGCGCCGTCCACCCGAACCACCCCTTGAACGACGTCGCCAGATCTTGCGCGAAAGGACCATTCCGATGCGCTACGGTGCTTACCATGGCGGCGGCGGGTTGTTGGGTCCGGCGCCGCTGAACTGTTTCCAGTATGCCGCCTTGAACGGGTTAACTTTGGGCGCCGTTTTGTAGGCCTGTTCGTTTTCCAGCAGGGGGAGGGTCTGGGCCCACCATTGGTCGTACTCGCGGTCGAGCTTCTCGACGACGTCCGGATGGGACGCGGCCAAATCCCTGATCTGGCCGGGATCCAATTTGAGGTCATAAAGCCCCCAGCCCGAAGCTCCGCGTACGGACAGATATTGCCGCCAGCGCACGCTGCACGGTCCATACTTGGCCGGCGCTGCGCCCAATGGCCAGCGGCCGACGTGGGTGAACAGAATGCGGTCGTCGTGCCAAGCGGCGCTGGGATCAGCCAGCAGCGGCACGAGACTGAAGCCTTCCAGCTTCGCGGCAACATCCGGCGGCACTTTCGCGCCGGCCAGCTCGGCGAACGTGGGGAACAGGTCGATGTGGGCGGTGAGTTTGTCGCAGTCGCCGGGCTTGAGCGCGCCGGGCCAGCGCCACAGTGAAATCGCCCGGGTGCCGCCGTTGTCGGGCATGGTCTTCGATCCTTTCATGCCGGCGTTGTAGATCTTGCACGCAAGATCGAACCCGCCGTTGTCGTTCATGTAGATCACCAGCGTATCGTTGTCGATGCCCCATTCGCGCAGCTTGTCCAGCAGCTTGCCGACGTTCTCGTCCACATTGGCGAGCATGCCGAAGAACTTCGACACCAGCGGGTGAACCTTTCCGAGGTAGGGCTGCTCGTAACGCGGCGGGCAGCTCAGCGGGGCGTGAGCGGCGTTGGTCGGCAGGTAAAGAAAGAACGGCTGCTTTCCCTTGACGCTCTGGGCCCAGCGGATGGCCTGAGCGAAGAAGATGTCGGTGCAGAAGCCGTGTGTCTTCTCGAACGTGCCATTGTGTCGGATGACGGGATCGAAGTAGGTGTTGCCGGGCACATCCCCACAGGAGCCCGGGAAAGTTTGCCCGATGCCGCCGCCGCCGTGGATGAAGACTTCGTCGAACCCACGCCGGCCCGGCTGGTAGGCGTCCTCATCGCCAAGGTGCCATTTGCCGAAGATGCCGGTGGCGTATCCCGCCGACTTGAGAACCTGTGCAATCGTCGTCGCCTTGAGGCTCATGCGTTCGCGCTCGTCGATCGTGTGCGTGACACCGCTGTGAAACTCGTGGCGGCCGGTCATGATCGCGCAGCGGGTCGGCGAGCAGGTCGGGCTGACGTGGAAATCGGAGAACCGGATGCCCTCGTGGTACAGGCGGTCGATGTTCGGGGTTTTGAGGATCGGATTGCCGGTACACGAGGCGTCGCCGTAGCCCTGGTCGTCGATGAGAATGAAGATGATGTTGGGCCGCCTGCCGGCAAGATTGGTGCCCATCGCGATCGCCGGCGCCGCTGCGATGCAAAGCGCAGGAAATATCCCCCACCACGACCCGCCGGCGCCGCGCATGAAAGACCTCCTCCGCAAGGTTGCCCTTTTATACTCCCGCCCGGCTGTAATCGCCCCTGACGATTATAAAAGGCATTGACGTCTCCCAGGCACTAAAGTCAGCATCATGCCAAGTTTCGGCCAGGTTCTTATCATCGTGGCGGTGGTGTTTGCGTTGACGTTTGTCTTCCCGGCGCGAGGGCGCCGCCTGTCCGCGGCGGCACTGGGCTCTTTTGTCTTTGCGATGCTGGTGCTGCTGTTCTTGGGCGGCTTCGCATGGAGGCAGTCTCCTGACGGCCCGCACTACCGCTGGTACGCCTGGCAGTGGGGCCGTCAGCCGGCCATCGATGTCTTCCTACATTTCGGCTTCATACTTTTTCTAGCGCTGATGGTTCTGCCCACCTACTGGACCAGACAGAACGGGAGCCGCCTTTTCTACCGGTTCTGCCGCCGGCTCGGATCGTTGTTCCATCGGGATGGCCGGCAGTGCCGGGTCTGTGGGTACGATCTGCGAGCGACGCCGGATCGGTGTCCGGAGTGTGGAACGCCGACACTGGCAAAGCAAACCGCATGATTTCCCCTCCGCGAGGGATGATATTGAATCCTCTGGTTTCCCCGAAGGACCCAAAGTGGGAATTACCGAAAACGTTAGCCGCCTTTGAGAATCTCGCAGATGGTGGCGATGGTGTTCCAGTTGCGCGTGGTGGCAGCCACGTTAAGCTTCTTCTCGACGACCTCGTTGGGATAAATCAATCTCTTTCCCAGCCTTCGGTAAAGGCTCAGGACGAAGCAATTGCAAGCCGAGACGATCTTGACTTGCCAGTCATCCCCGGCGGGCTGCGAAAGCGGAAGGCGGGGCATTGTCCGCGGGCGTCTGGCCAGCACGCTGACAAATCGCTTGGCCTCCGGCGCATCTGCGGCGTCGCCAAACGACTGCCCGTCTGCCAACTCGAGCAGATCGCGGGCCCGGCAAATCATGACCTCGGCCTCGAAGGGTAATTGCCTCAGCAACTCCTTCCGCAGCGCCGCGGCGCTGATCGCCTTGCGGACTACAAAGGTCCCCGCCGCCCCGACGTTGACCACGTCGAAGGCCGCCATCTGCTTGGCCAGAACGCTGGGCTGAAATGCCTTGTGCCCGCCTACGTTGACGCCTCTCAGGAACGCGACGCACGCCATCACATCCTGCCTTTTCCCATAACGCGCGGACTCGCATTGCGCTCAACCCCAGGCGACATCGACGGCCATCATACCGTGTCGGCAAGCCGCGGCGGCGTCCAGCCGATCTGGATGCAAAGCGTGGCGCTTGACGTTGCATTCGTGGGTAAGAACGGCAGAATCTCCGTCGGCAGGAAATGGCATTGGGGAAGCTGATTATCGAAGCGGTGCGCGTGAGCGACTCGAAGAAGCTTTTGCGCTACTTCGGCAGAATCAGTTCGGCGGCAGCGTTTACCTCGCCGGTCGCGCGGTGGAAGGCATGCTTCGTGCGATGATCTGGAAGAGCGATTCGGACTATGCAACCGGTAAGAAGGCGCTGGACACGGGTCACGACCTTCGGGAGATGCTCAGGCTGGTTCGGAACCTGGGCGTGCTGCGCGATAACAATCTGCGCGACTCCATTGCGGCGGACGTTCAAAAAATCGCACGACTCTGGTGGAACAACATGCGGTTTCTGCCGACGACGAGGATCAGGGCGCAATGGTATAATCTCGGCGAAATAACCGGAAAGAGGACGATGAAGCAGGCATCACAAGATTCCTACGACGCCTGCTGCGCCATCGTCAAAAGGTGTGAGGCATTATGGCATTCGTCAAGCTAAGCAAAGAAAGGCTGGAAACATCGCTGGTTCGGCGGTTGAAATTGCGGGACGCCGAGTATCATCTTGAAAGGGCGGGCGATCGGCTTGTCGGAGATATTGTCTCGCCGACCTTCAAGGGCAAGCCGGACCACCAACGCCAGAATCTGATCTGGGATGCCCTGGATGCGGAGTTCGGCGCCGATGTGAGGCACCGGGTCGGCATGTTGCTTGCCTATACGCCGGAAGAATGGAACCTGGGTGAAGAGGGCCAGCCGGCAGTAAAGAAAGCAAGGAAAGCTGGTTGAATTCTCGATTGAGCCATGACTTGGGGACCGCGATGGCTGCGTATGTGGTACATTCCCCTGGGATTGGGGTTGCTGGCGGTCTGCATTCCAAACCGGCTCATGTTTTTGCCCGAATCAGTCGGCCACGGGGAGGGAGCCTGGTGGCCGCGGGAAAACGTACCGGCCCGGATGCAAATGGTGATTTGCCTTCTTGGGTTGCTCTACGTGCTGTTCGTCGTGAGTATGCGGGCGGCCGGCTGGCTGCTTCGGTTCGTCGCCGCGTGGCTGGCTTACTGCGCTGGAGGCGAGAACCGGCGACTGACGCGGCGCTTCACAATTGCTTCGGCGCTGTCGCTCGCTGCGTGTGTCGAAGTTACATCGTTCTGGATTGGGAGCTATAGCACGCCGTTCTCATCCGACAGAACGAGCTATCGGCTTGCCAGTAGCGTCTGGGGCTATGACACCGTTTCCTACAGGGCCGGTGCGCTGAACGCAACCTGGTTGCGCATTTCTGCGCCGCGCGGCCATATTAACGCCGACATAATTGGAAAGTGGTCCTCGTCGTCGGGATATTATGCCGAGCCGGATCGCGTGCTATTGCCAGAAATCAGCATCGATCACTGCCGGCTGGGGATCGGAGGGTCTTGGGTGTGGGTCGAGGGCACGATTGTTCTCCCATATTGGCCGCTATTCTTTGGTACGACGGCTCTGCCGACCATGTGGCTGCTGGCGGCGCTGGCCAGGCGCAAGATGGTGCGCCGAGCCCGCGCCGGGCTGTGCGTCCGATGCGGATATGACCTGCGGGCAACACCGGACCGATGCCCTGAATGCGGGCTGGCGGTCGTGTCGCACGACACGGCCGAAAGAGCGGAGAACTGGGAACTTCCCCCGCCGGCCGCACGACCGGTTCAGATTGCGATCGCCGTGGCCATCATCGCGGTGGCGCTCTTTTGCGCCCGAAGGCCCCTGGCCAGGGCGTTGTTCGGTCTGTACATCCCACCCACCATCGAGGTGCCATGGGGACCACCATTCACAGGAGGGTTCTAGGTATCCGAGTCGCGGCGCTTATCGAATTTGACGCCGCCAGTTCCGGCCGGTAAGGCTGTCGGCTCGCGGGTTCATGCAGAACGTCGTCATCGACAAACCGTATGTGCCGGTTGAACCGCATCGCGGGCGATTTTGGCCGGCGGTCCTCGCGCTCTACCTGCCGCGGTTTCTGCGAAAGAAGTACGGCGTGCGGCGGGTCGAGTGCGTGAACGCCGGGCGCCTGCGCGACTCGCTGGCGGCGGGGCACGGAATTCTATTGGCGCCCAACCACTGCCGCGACGAAGACCCGTTCGTGATGGGGATGCTGTCGCGCGCCGTCGGAAGGCGCCTGTTTCTGATGGCGAGCTGGCACGTGTTCATGCAGGACCGGCTCCAGGCGTTTTTGCTGCGGCGGGCCGGGGCATTCAGCGTCTATCGCGAGGGGATCGACCGCTGGGCCGTCAATACCGCCGTCGAGATCCTCGAGAAGGCGGCGCGGCCGCTGGTCATCTTTCCCGAGGGCTTCATCTCGCGCACCAACGACCGCCTCAACGACCTGATGGACGGCACGGCGTTGATCGCCCGCTCCGCCGCGAAGAAGCGGGCCAGGCTCCAGCCGCCGGGGAAGGTGGTCGTTCACCCGGTGGCGATCCGCTACCGCTTTGAGGGAAACGTCCAGACGGCCGCCGCGTCCGTACTCGACGAGATCGAGTCGCGCCTGACCTGGCGTCCGATGAAGGACCTTGCGCTGCTGGAGAGAATCCAAAAGACCGGCGGCGCGCTCTTATCGCTCAAGGAACTGGAGTACCTGGGCCGCGTGCAGGACGGCGAGTTGGGACCCCGCGTTCAGGGCCTGATCGACGCCATCCTGGTTCCGCTGGAAGAGCAATGGCTCAAGCAGCGCAGCGACGACGCCGTGCCGGCACGCGTCAAGCGGCTGCGCTCCGCCATCCTTCCCGACCTGGCCAAGGGAGAGCTTGCCGAGGCCGAGCGTGCGCATCGTTGGCGACAACTCGCGGATTTGTATCTCGCGCAGCAGCTTTTCAACTATCCGCCGGACTACGTGCGCTCCAACCCGACGCCCGAGCGGCTGCTGGAAACGGTCGAACGATTCGAGGAGGACCTGACCGATAAGGTGTGCGTACACGGGCCGCGGCATGCGACGGTTACGGTGGGCGAGGCGATCGAGGTATCGCCGGCGCGAGAAGGCCGCGGCGGGACCGATCCGCTGATGGAGCAAATCGGCCAGCAGCTTCGGACGATGCTGGGACTGAAATGAGTTTGATGATGATGCCTGTTGCGGTCGCGCCGGCGGTTGCCGCCGTGCGGGTCGTCGCGATCGCGGCAAGCCTGGGACTGTGGTATTGGACACAGTCGCTGCTGGGCCGGCGCAGGATTGAATCGAACGGCGATGACGCCCCGATCTGCGACGGCATCCATCGGATGACGGCGCGAATCAACCGCCGGTTGAACGACCAGCCCCGGCGCGCCGACGCCCTGCTGATCGCCAGCTCGCTGGTCATCGATCTGCTGGGCGCCTACCTGCTGGTCTTTGCAATCCTGGGACCGACGATCGAGCCTTTCCTTGGGCTGCTGATCCTGTTCGCATTGAGGCAGTTTTGTCAGGCATTCTGCCCGCTGCCGGCGCCCGCCGGGATGATCTGGCGCGACCCCGGTTTCCCGACCGTCCTGGTAACCTACGGCACGTCCAGCGACCTGTTTTTCTCCGGCCACACGGCGATCGCGGTCTACGGCGCCGCCACGCTGGCCGCGTCACTGGGCCCGCCCGGCGTCGCGATCGGAACGGCGATCGCGCTGTTCGAGATCGCGGCCGTCCTGCTGTTGCGGGCACACTACACGATTGACGTGTTCACCGGGGCGATCGCCGCGTTATACGTTCATCGCCTGGCCATTGACCTGGCCCCGGCGGTTGACGCCTGGCTCCGCCACGCGGCGGTGGTGGCGGCGCGATAGGCCGGATTCCCGGAAGGAGCCAGCTCGCCAGGTGCGGGAAGTGTCGATACAATCACGAAGAGAAACAGTTGCACAATGGGTTGGCGCCGTCATGCGCAACGCGAAATGCGATAGCTCATTGTTCGAGCTTCAAACGGAGCAAATCAGGCCATGACCTGTCTCGGAACCGTTAGAAATGGCGTCGTGGTGCTCGACACGGCGGCGCCGTTTGAGGATGGGACCCGGGTGCGCGTCGAAGCTGATATGGCGCCCTCGGAACCGCCGCGCGGCAGCGCGCAGGCTATCCTGGACGCGGACGTGAAATGGGTCGGCCAACGTGACGAACTGGACCGGCTGCTCGCCGAGGTCCAGAAGATGCGCGATGAGGATGTGGAACTTCAGCGCCGGCAGGGGAGATTCGGATATTCGCCACGTCGGCGGACTGACCATAGAGGATTGGCTGACGCCGCCATAGTCGAATAGAAGCTCTCATGCGAACCGCCGTGATTCATCGCGGCGGGTCAGACGGTGCTCCTGGCAGTCCGAATAAGCACGACCTTGAAGGGCCGTTTGAGCTTAATCCAGGACTGTTCCGCCGTGTAGACAACGGGGGTGGCCTGGGTCTGGGTGGTGCGCTGGGCAAGGGCCAGACAAGCGCGGTCGCCAAGCGAGGCTCCAACGGGCATGGTCCGCACGCGCATCGCCGCGGCGTGCCGGGCCAACTCACTGTCAAAATCGATCGCGGTCATTCCCAGATCGTCGACGGCGGTCTGAGCTTCCTCGATGGGCATCCCTTTCTCGCACAGCTTACCCAGAACTTCGCAGTAGTTGACGGTCGTCACCCATGCGGGGCCCGCGTCGAGAGCGGCCTCCACGATGTCGTGGCCTTTCTCCTCCTGAAGGTAGGCCCGGATCACCGAAGCGTCGATGTTGCCGCGTCACTGGCGTCGGGCCTCCGCTTTCCGTTCGGCCATCAACTCTTTGCTGAGGCTCGCGTTGGGCGGGGCGTAGCGGCGGACCTTTTCGCGGGCCTTGCGGCGCGCGGCCTTGGCATTCATGAGCTTGGCGTGATCGCCTTCCAAGGTAAGGACAAGCTCCGTGCCCACCTCCATGCCCAGCCGCTCCCGTACCTCCGCCGGGATGGCGATCCGTCCACCCTCGGCAACCCGGAGGGTTATGCGAAGTACTTGTTCCATGACAAACTCCTTCTGCTTTGGAGTCCCTCAAAACCGCCCCCTCTCGCCCGTCGATCCCTGTCCACCACATATTGGTAATTCGTTCCAGTCGTGTTGCCGGGCGGCGATTTCAGCGGGATCGGTGGCCTTTACGCGAAGATGTTCCATAACTTTAATTACCGCCGGGCCGCGTTCCTGACTCGCTCACACTGGGCAACGTCTGTCGAACCAACCTTTTAAAGAAATTCAGAAAAAATTTACAAGCTCAAAGGAGAATTGAAAGAAACTTACAATGTGCCTTCTCCCGTCGTTCTCCGGGTCAGGTCTGCGAATCGCGGTTCTCCCCCTGCGAAAAGCGGGCGTCAATGCGCCGACACTCTGAAAGGTTTGCGCCAACCTGCTCCCGCCAGGTTTTAGCAATAATTTGATAAATATTTTCCGAATGTGGGAACTTTTGGGAACTATTGTGAATTTTTTTACTTTCTTGCTCGGCGTGAGAAATTGAAAAAGCGCCCCATAATGTGTCATTTGTCTCGTTTTTGGGCGCGCCGGATGTCTTGGCCGCGGGACGGCACGGCGTATTCTTGACGCCCGATACAGCTTGGCCCGGGTGGGGGAATAGAATCCGGCGATGCGCGCGATGGTGTTGGTACGCAACGCGGCGATCGAGCAGTCGCCGCTCCGGTTGATGGAGGTCCCGGAGCCGGCGCCCGCGGCGGAGGAAGTGCGGATTCGGGTGAGTTGTTGTGGGGTTTGTCGGACGGATTTGCACGTTGTCGAAGGGGACCTGCCGGCGGAAAGGCGGCCGGTGGTGCCGGGACATCAGATCGTGGGGATCGTCGATCGGATCGGCCAGGAGTGCAGCCATTTGAAGATCGGGGACCGGGTGGGGGTCGCCTGGCTGCGGTATACCTGCGGGCGATGCAAGTTTTGCACCGAAGGGCGGGAGAACCTTTGCCCGTTCTCTCGCTATACCGGCTATCACGCCGACGGGGGTTACGCCGAGTTTGCCACGGTTCCAGAGGACTTTGCCTATCGCATCCCCGAGACGTCTGACGATCTGGCCGCGGCGCCGCTGCTGTGCGCGGGGATCATCGGCTATCGTGCCCTCAAGCGAACTGGTATCCGGCCCGGCGGCCGATTGGCGCTGATCGGATTCGGCTCATCAGCCCATGTTGTCTTGCAGATTGCCATCCGCCGCGGGTGCGAAGTCTTTGTCGTCTCGCGCAATCCAAATCACCAGAAACTGGCGTTGGAGCTGGGGGCGAAATGGGCCGGGGTCGATGCCGCGGGGATGCCGGATAAGGCGGATGCCGCCATCCTGTTTGCGCCAAGCGGGACGCTGGTCCCCCCGGCATTGGCGTTGTTAGAGCGGGGAGGGACGCTGGCCCTGGCCGGTATCCATATGTCGCCGATCCCCGCAATCGACTACGACTCCCAGATGTTCGGCGAGCGCGACATTCACCCTGTTACCGCCAACACGCGGCAGGACGGCCGCGAATTGTTGGCCGAGGCGGCGGGATCGGGGGTTCGGCCGCGCGTCTTTACTTATCCACTCGAAGACGCCAACAAGGCCCTGCTGGACATGAAATCCGGCCGCATCGATGGGACCGGCGTGCTGCTGGTGAGATGATTCGTGGACGTTTTTTGCTGGAATTCGTTGGGGGGACATGGTACAAGTCGCCGGTCGGCCGTCGGGTTCCCGGCGGCAGGGAATTCCATCATCTCATTCGGAGGCTCGTATGAAGCGACTGACCCCGCTTGCACTGATTGTTGTTGCGCTCGTGTTTACAGCGACTAACCGCGCATTCGCGGCGGACGAAAAGGGCTACACCGGTACCTTTACCTGGACTCAACCAGGCCGCAACGGCAATGACGTCGAGTACAAGATCGAATTGAAGCAGGACGGCGATAAGGTGACCGGGACCCTGTACCGTGGCAACGCCAAGTCCAAGATCGAGGAAGGCGCCATCAAGGACGGCCAACTGACCTTCAAAACCAGCCGCACCCGCAACGGCAACACCACGTTCACCACCTACACGGGCAAGCTCGACGGCGACACCATCAAGGGTAAGATCGAGACTCCCAGTCGCAACGGCGACACCACCTCCCGTGATTGGGAAGCCAAGCGAGCGAAGGATAAGGATAAAGAGTAACAGTCGGGGTTGTTTGACTGTTGCTTCGGTTTCACGCTCTAGGTTGGGCTGCGCCCGTCGTTCGTGTGATCGGCGGGCACAGCCCATCCCGTTTTTGGTCGAGAGCGGGGGTTTTTCCAAATCGGGGCGACACGCCTCGGCTCTCATTTCTGTTTCTTTGCGCGTCGGGGGTTGGGTTGACCATCATTGCGGGGAAAAAGGCGTTGGTGCCGAAGATTGGGATATGACGGGGTTGACGCGTGCGGGGAGGCCGGTAGGGTATCGCCTTTTGCAATTGGCCAGGACCGTGAGAAGTCAGATTACCGCTGGCGGCCGGGCGGGCGGAGGGGGAACGCCTTCGCCGCCTTCGGTTGCCTCGCCGATCGCCGTTCCTTCCGAACCGACCCCGGTACAGCAATACAATTCGCCGGAGGTGCTGGCTCTTCTTCCGCACCACGCCGCCGCCAGCAATCGTTTTTTGTTTTCGTGGATGTTCCGGTTTCTCAAGCCGGTCAAAGGAGTTGCCTTTTTCGCCTGCTTCTGGCTGACGCTGGGAGTGACCGTCGAGATCCTGGTTGCCAAGTGGATCGAAAAGGCGGTCAACCACATCCAGACGCTGCACCCGATCGCCTCGAACGCCGCGCCCGGCATCTGGCGGTGGTTCTGGAAAGACCCGGCGCCGGATGCGGCCAACTTTCGTCAGATCATGCTTGTGCTGGTCGGCCTGGTGGCCGCGGCGCTCTTGCTGCGCTACCTCAAAGAGGTCGCCAATACCAAGATGAGCATGCACTTGGTCTATTTCATCCGGGAGGCTGTCTACGACAAGCTTCAGCGGGTGGGTTTCGCGTTCCATGATGCCCTCTCGTCGGGGCAGCTCATCAATCGGGCCCTGAGCGATCTGCAAAACGTCCGGGCCTTTGTGCAAACGGCCGTGCTCACGACGCTCGACATCGTGTTGGCGGTGGGGGGATACATCGTGTTGATGATCACCATCAGCCCGTGGCTGGCGCTGTTGTCGCTGGCGCCGCTGCCGCTGTGGGTCTATTACATTCTCCGCTTCAGCAAGGTGGTGCAGCCGGCGGCCAAGGCGGTGATGGAGGGAGAAGACAAGAACGTATCGCTCATTACCGAGGCGATCGCTGGCGTGCACGTCGTCAAGGCTTTCGCCACCGAGCGGCAGGAGCTGGGCAAGTACGCGGCCCACATGAGCGAGTACCTCAAGCGGACGTTGCGGCGCATCCGGCTCTTCGCGGACTTCACGCCGGTCATCCGCACCATCGCCATGGCGTCGTACCTGACGCTTTTCCTCGTGGCCGGCATTCTCATGATCCTGGGGCGGGTCAACGCTGGAGGCTTTTTGATCCTAGGCGGGGCGATGAGCGCGATCCTGACCCGCCTCCAGCAGGTGGCCACGATCAACGAGCAGTATCAGAACGCGATGGTTTCCAGCCGCCGGTTGTACGAGGTGCTGACCGCCCCGCCGACCGTGCCGGAAAAGAGCGACGCCAAACCGCTGCCGGCCGGGCCGGGCACGGTGAGGTTCGAGCATGTTGCCTTCGGCTACGATCCGCAAAAGCCGGTGCTGCACGACATCTGCTTCGAGGCGCCGGGCGGGAGCATCGTCGCCGTCGTCGGTCCGACCGGCGCGGGCAAGAGCACGCTGGTCAATTTGATCTCGCGCTTTTACGACCCGCAGCAAGGTCGCGTGCTGATCGACGGCGCGGACTTGCGTGACGTGCGGCTCTCGAGCCTGCGCAGCCAGGTGTCGTTCGTGTTTCAGGAAACCTATCTGTTCAGCGATACCGCCGGGGCCAACATCGCCTATGGTCGGCCGGGCATCACCGCCGCCGAGATCGAAGCCGCGGCCCGCCTCGCCCAGGCGCACGAATTCATCGACGCCCTGCCCGGAGGCTACAACACGATGCTCGGTGAGCGTGGCTCGTCCCTCTCCGGCGGCCAGAAGCAACGCCTGGCCATCGCCCGCGCCATCCTCACCAACCCGCGGGTCCTGATCCTGGACGATGCCACCGCCGCGATCGACCCGGAGACCGAAGACCTCATTCGCAGGGGAATGCGGCTGGTGATGACGGGCCGCACCACGTTCGTGATTGCGCATCGGATCAGCACCGTCAAGCAGGCCGACCTGGTCATGGTGCTGGAAGGCGGGCACATCACCCAACTCGGCACGCATGCCCAGCTTATGCGGGAGGACGGCCACTATCGCGACATCGCCGCGGTGCAGTTGTACGGCGAGGAGATTCCGCAGCCCGCGGAAGATTCGCCCTCGCACATGCAGCGCCTGCGCGATCCCCGGAATTTACAGTCGGTCGGCGCGCCGCCTCGGGATGGCGAAGAACGCGGGGAAGAAATGGTGTAGCGCGGAGAACTTGTGACGTTATCACTTCCATTCCGAAAGAGAGCGGCCAAAGCCGCAACCAGGATCTCCTACTCGCCGACCGAGGAGGACGAGGAGCTGCGCTACCGGCCGATCGACCGCAAGCTTCTGGCCCGCACCCTTCGCTTGCTCGCCCCTTACAAAAGACAATATGCGCTGGGAGTCTTCCTTGGCGTGGCGATGACCGTCGGCGAGATGATGTCGCCCAAATTCACGCAGTGGATCATCAACTACGGCATCGGCTACTCGGGAGGCAAATTGAACCCGATGCCGGCCACGCGTCTGGCGGCGATGGGTCATGTGGTCCTACTGATAGCGGTCTGGGCGACGGTCCTGGCCGCGGCGGTCGTCATCCAACGCTTCACGATCCTGGTCATGACCGGGGCCGGCGAGCAAGTGCAGTTCAGTTTGCGCCGGGCCCTCTTCGAGCACCTCCAGAAGCTCTCAATGAGCTACTACGATCGCACGAAGCTGGGGCGGATCATCAGCCGCTGCACCAGCGACATCACCAGCCTGCGCGAGATCAACGTCTGGGGCTTGCACACGATCGTCGCCAACGGGCTGATGATGATCGTCGCGGCGATCATGCTGGCCGGGACGAGTTTGTGGCTGTTTTGCTCGGTGGCATGGCTGGGCCTGGTGCTGGTCATCGCCAACCGGATTTATCTCAAGCATGCCGCGGTGGCCTGGCAGACGGCGCGCGAGGGATGGACGCGCGTCTCGACTAACCTGGCGGAGAACATCACCGGGATGCGGGTCGTCGCCGCGTTCAACCGGCAAATGCCCAACCTGGGCGTCTTCAACACGCTGCAAATCGCCAACACCAACAACAACGTCGCAGTGGGGCGGCTCTATCAGCCAGTCCTGGAGCTGATCCGGTTCATCGGGAAAGTGACCATCCTTCTGCTGGGCGGATACCTGATTGTCCGCGGCGCCCTGGGATTGGGCGGCGTCGGCAAGGTCGTCGCCGCCTATCTGTACTGGGACTGGTTCATGAACCCGATCATCAATTTCGGGAACTTCTACAACCTGTTGATGCAGGCGATGGCCGGTTCGGAGCGGATTTTCTCGCTGTTGGACCTCGAGCCCGAGGTGCTGGACGTCGCCGGCGCCACGCCGCTTGCGCGGATTGTCGGCGAGGTGAAATTCGATCATGTGACGTTCGGCTATCTTCCCGACCGGCCGGTGCTGCACGACATCTGCTTCGAGGCCCATCCCGGCCAAGTGGTGGCGCTGGTAGGCGCGACCGGCGGCGGTAAGAGCAGCATCATCTCGCTCATCGCCCGCTTCTATCAGCCGCAGCAGGGCCGCGTGCTGGTGGATGGGCAGGACATTCGCCTGGTCACCGGTGAGTCGCTGCACCGCCAGATGGGACTCGTGCTCCAGGTCAATTACCTGTTCAGCGGCACGGTGATGGACAACATCCGTTACGCCCGGCCGGAGGCGAGGGAGGAGCAAGTCGTCGCGGCGGCCAGGGCCATCGGCTCCCACGACATCATTGCCTCGCTCAAGGACGGCTACCGGACGGAGGTCGGCGAGCGCGGGGCCAACATGTCACTCGGCCAGCGCCAGCTCATTTGCTTCACCCGCGCTTTCCTGGCTGACCCGCGCATCTTCATGCTCGACGAAGCCACCAGCGCGGTAGACACCGCCACCGAGCGTGTCGTCCAGCGCTCGCTGGAAAGGCTGCTGGAAGGCCGCACCACGTTCATTGTCGCGCACCGCCTCAGCACCATTCTGAAGGCGGACTGCATTCTGGTGATCGACCAGGGTCGCATCATCGAACGCGGCACCCACCGGGAACTCCTGGCAGCAGGCGGAAAATACGCGACGCTCTACCAGCAGTTTGTCATGCAGGTCGCCTGATTGCGGCGCAGCCCGGAATTGCTCCCTCTCCCCCCCGGGAGAGGGTTGGGGTGAGGGGAAACAGCCGAGGACGCGCGACACAACGAGAAATTCGTTTCTGCCGCCGTTATTGCTATTTGACATTGACATCACGTGTTCAAGAATGTGGCCCGCGTACGGGTGTGGAATCATTCGGCCAAGTTATGGAGGTCGTATGGTGCGGGTGGTGCGGTGGCGGGCGTGCTGGGCCTTTGCCTTGGTCGCCTGTACCGCGTGCCGCGCCGCGACGACGCGGCCGATCGCCCTCGACGTAGATGCCGCCGACGCGCCCCGCCACGTCTTCCACGCCCGCCTCTCGATTCCGGTCGAGCCCGGCGCCTTGACGCTGGTGTTCCCCAAGTGGCTTCCCGGAACCCACGCGCCCAGCGGCGCGATCAACGCGCTGACCGGCCTGCAGTTCACCGCCGATGGAAAGAGCGTCGCCTGGCGGCGCGACGCCGTGGATATGTATGCGTTCCATTGCGACGTGCCGGCGGGCGTCGATGCGCTGGAAGTGCGCCTCGATTTCCTCTCGCCGGTGGTCGACGCGGCGCCGTTCACGGTGAAGTTCACCAGCGCCGCCACCGAAAACCTTGCCGTCATCAACTGGGAGTCGGTTTTGCTCTATCCCCTTGGCCGCCGGCCCGAGGAGTTGATTTATGCGGTGAAGCTGCGCCTCCCGGCCGGGTGGCAGCACGCGAGCGCGCTGGTCGACGAAAAATCATCGACCGACGCGATCGAATTCAAACCCGTTTCGCTGGTGACGTTGATCGACTCGCCGCTGCTCGCCGGGAAACATTTCAGGAAGGTCCCGCTGTCAGGCGATCAGGGCCCGCCCTGCGAGCTGGACATCTGCGCCGACAGCGACGCGGCGTTGGAGATCAAGCCCGAGACGTCGCAGGCGTACAAAAAGCTGGTTGCCCAGGCGGGTGAATTGTTCGGCTGCCGGCATTATCGGCAATACCGTTTTTTGCTGACCCTGAGCGATCCGCTGGAAGACGGCGGCTGGGAACATCACGAATCGAGCGACGATCGAGCCAGGGAACAGTACCTGGTGGACGCCGACTCGCGGCTGTCGGGGGCATCACTGCTGCCGCACGAGTACGCCCACTCCTGGAACGGGAAGTTCCGCCGCCCTGTGGGGCTGGCCACGCCCGACTACCAGCAGCCGATGAAGGATGATCTGTTATGGGTCTACGAAGGGCTGACGGAGTATCTCGGCGAAGTGCTGAGCGGCCGCTGCGGTTTGCGCAACGCCGAGCAATGCCGGGAATCGGTGGCGCTGGTGGCGGCGGGTCTGGAAAACCGGCCCGGCCGTAAGTGGCGGCCGCTGGCCGACACCGCCGTTGCGGCATCGCTCCTCTACGATGCGCCCTCCGAAGGCGCCGCCTGGCGACGCGGCGTGGATTTCTACGACGAAGGCGTTCTGATCTGGCTTGAAGCCGACGTGATCATCCGCCAGCAGACCGGTGGCAAGCAGTCGCTGGATGATTTCTGCCGAGCGTTCTTCGGCGGTCCCGAACTGCCGCCCTCCGTAAAGACATATACTATGGACGACGTCGTTGCCGCACTCAACGATATCACTCCGTACGACTGGCGCGGTTTCTTCGAGCGGCGGATCTATCAGATCGCCGAAAAAGTCCCGCTGGGCGGGATCGAGGGCGGCGGATGGAAGCTCGTTTACAACGACACGCCTAATGAGGTGGGCAAGGCCGCCGAATCCGCCGACAAATCCCTCGACCTGACCTGCTCGCTGGGGTTGTCGATCGGCGAGAACGGCCGCATCAGCGACGTGATTCCCGGCACGCCGGCCGACAAGGCGGGCCTGGCGCCGGGATTTGCAATCATCGCCGTCAACGGCCGCAAGTATTCCGACGACCTGATCCGCGAGGCGGTCAAACGATCGAAGGACGCCGCCGGTCCAATTGAATTGATCGCCCAAAACGGCGAATTCATTAAAGTCCACCGCCTCGACTACCACGGCGGCGCTCGCTACCCACACCTCGAGCGGGATTCCACGAGGGATGATCTGCTCACTCCGATCTTCATGGCAAAGAAGGCGACTCCCGGCGCGGACAATGCCGTACGCGAATTTCATCCGTGACATCCGCGTTATCCGCGGTCAATTAAAAATACCGCGGATGACGCGGATAACGCGGATGAATGTCAAGCACTTTTTCAGCGCTGTCGCGGCTTCGTTTTATTTGCTGGCGACGCAAAAGAGATGGCTCTCGCCGCGGACGAGCAGGCGGCCGGAGACCGGGACGGGGGAGGCGATGAGCCGCTGACCCATGTCGTTTTGCGCCAGGACCTCGAATTTTCCCTCGACGCGCGCGACGAAGACCATTCCATCTTCGCGGGCGGCGTACAGCTTGCCGTCCGCCAGCGTCGGCGAGGAATAATAATTGGCGCTGGATCGCGGCAGCTTGCCCAACCAAAGCGTTTTGCCGGTTGCGGGGTCGATGCACTCGACTTCGCCGCGGTCGTGAAGCAGGTAGACGCGTCCCTTGTAGACCGCCGGGCTCGGGACAAACGATCCGGTATCTTTGCGCAGCCAGATTCGATGGGTCGAGGTGACGTCCCCGCTGCCGCCCAGGCGGATGCCGTGCAGGCGCGTGCCGCGGCCGTAGGGGACGACCGCCATATCTCCCGCGATCACCGGCGACGCGACCACGACCCAGTTCAGCTTCGCCTCTGGATTGAAATCGCCGCAGGACCAGATCATGAGACCGTCCTCGGCGTCGTGAGATGTCAGATGTTGCCCGCCCCAAACCAGCAGCGCCTCGCGGCCACGTTCCTGGTACACGATCGGCGTGGCGTAGCTGTGATCTCCCTCGACCGGCGTCGGGTAATCCCGCGAGACCCGCCAGTGAAGTTCGCCCGTCAGCTTGTCGAACGCCGCGATGTATGAATTTCCATGGTGCATGACCGCGACGACCACGTCCTTGGTCGTCAGGACGGGGGATGTGCCGATGTCCCAGTACAAGGTGT
>Ga0307477_10001584_pt1 | contig 18827 bp, 9 predicted proteins | sample atmos_gasesECM2C_FD_203316 | JGI IMG/M metagenome (GOLD analysis project Ga0307477, IMG submission 203316) | Hardwood forest soil microbial communities from Morgan-Monroe State Forest, Indiana, United States - atmos_gasesECM2C_515 | ecosystem: Environmental > Terrestrial > Soil > Temperate...
ATTGGGTATGAAAACCATCCCTTCGTAGCTTTCTCGGGAATTCGGGGCAAAGTCTGGGCTCCCTGGGGGAATACCGTCTACGCAATTCTGAGAGTTAGAGAAGTTTGTAGGAACCGTGGGGTCTTTGAGCCGTGTCAGCGTTATGGGGTTGGCCAAAAGATTGAGCGAATAAATTTCATTCCCGTAATAGTTATTGTGGCCTCCACCCCAAATGATAAGACGATTGGCCGTCGTATCGGCGATGGCCCCACTCCAGGGGCGGATAACGCCCGAGCAAAATCGAGTGAATTGGTAGGGATCTCCACCGAAGCTATTCGGGGGGCAAGCACCGCTCCCTTGAAGCGATGTCGTTGCGGGAAGCGCGGACCAGCCGAGCGCGGTTGGAAGCTGCGCTCGTAGTGGCAGAGCGAAAAGAGTAATCAGTGCGGCAATTAAAGGTCCTAGATGAGTTCTTCTTGGGAAGAAGAGCAAGCTCGCCATTTCGTGAGACCGATCAGACATCCCCATTAGATCGCAATTGTGTCGTGCATGAATATCATTTGCAGGAGACGGGTGCACGACTCTACTCCTGAGCGCGTTTTATGCCGCACTCTGAATACCCCGGTGAGGGCTGGGGAGAACAGAGTGCAATCGGACAAAGGCCGGGAACTGCCTTAGGCGCATACCACTTATACCAACAGACCAAATAGAGAGCAACATCTCATACGTACTGTCTTGGGGCAGAATGAAAGAACTTTTGCACTAGGAGTCCTATAACTATCGAAGTCGTACGAAGGCGACGACTCGCGATGGTTTCGAAGGAAGGCGAGCCAGAGCTTTGTTGATTGGGGGTCTCTCAGACCGCGACACATCCAACGAGAGACGGTCCTCTCCGACAGTTCTAACCTAAGTATTGAGAGCTCACCGTGAATTTGCGGCGCACCCTGTGTCGATTTCTTATTCATTATTCGAAGGACCGATTTGCGAACTTCTTTAGAGATTCCCTTGCTTCTGATCACACGACAAGCTCTGGAAATGTCTAGCCACTATACCGAAAATCCGGATCGGTACCCCTGCACCACGGTTTCCGGACTGACCACGATAAGCCCTTATTCCCCGCCGACTTGTGAACAATTACCAAATCCTCTCATCAAACACGGTTAGTCGAGGTCTCAGGCGTTTGCGCTTGGGCAAGGTGAGCTGTTGTTGGAGAATCGGGCTTCGATCAACAAGCTCGGCAAGCACGGATGCAACGAGGAATGGACCGTAGAAGGAGTCCAATTGCTGTAGCATGCATGGTGGTATCAGAAGCTGGCTGCGGATGACAACAGCTCATGCTTTGATTCAAAGGAGAATTAACTTTTTGCGAGCCACAACTCCAAAGCCTCACTAAACATACCCTTTCCCCACGCTATCCTTTTTCGTTGCGGAATCGGTGGCTCGCTGATCCGCAGCTGTTACTAAAGTACATAATTTGCTATAGTTGAGACAGCTGTCCCTCGGGAGCATCGACCCATTATCAGCGTAGTGCGGTTGAACAGCATTAAAATTCTAATATTTTCACTGGCATTGTCGATGATTTTGGGTGCTTGCGCCAGTAAGCCCTCCTCCGGTAACTCTGGCACCACGCTGATTTCCATTAGCGTTGTTCCATCCGCCCTCTCTCTTCCAAAAGGCTCCAAACAACAATTTACCGCTACCGGGCATTTCAACGACGGCAGCTCCAGGGATCTGACGGCCTCTGCCGTTTGGACCTCAATGAATCCTACTGTTGCGACAATTGCGGCCGGTTTGCTCACGGCCGTGGCACCCGGCACCGCAAGCATCAACGCCGTATTTGACAGCATCACAGGTTCCGCAACGCTCACAGTGAACGCGGCAGCCTTGGTTTCTCTGGTGGTGACCCCCGCCAATCCTTCGATCGCCAAGGGTCAGTCGCAGCAGTTCACTGCCATAGGCACACTCAGTGACGGAAGCACGCGAAACCTCACGAGTTTAGTAACGTGGAACTCGAACACCACATCGGTAGCCACGATTTCTACCGGCGGTCTGGTAACGGGAGTGGCGGTCGGCAACACGACGATCAAAGCCGCTTCGGGATCCATCAACGGAACCACGCTGCTGTCCGTCATGCCGCCCGCGCTCGTATTGTTCTCGGTCACTCCCGCCAGTCTTTTAATTGCCAAAGGGCAGACCCAGCAGTTCACCGCCACGGGCACCTTCACTGACGGAAGCATGCAGAACATGACAAATTCCGCGACTTGGGCATCCTCGAGCACCGCCGTGGCAACGATTAGTGCAGCGGGTTTAGCGACAAGCTTTGGCCAGGGCAGCACCACGATTCAAGCAGCATCGGGAACCGTGAAATCTTCCGCGACTCTGACGGTCGGCCCTCCGGTTCTTGCTTCGATTGCCGTCACTCCTGCGAACCCGTCAATCCTGCCCGCAACCATGAAGCAACTCACAGCAACGGGGAGCTTCAGCGATGGGAGCATTCAGGATCTTACGAGCACTGCGGCATGGGCGTCGTCAAATCCCAGCGTCGCGACGGTGAGCTCGAGCGGCCTCGTTACCGGCGTAAACTTCGGAAGCACAACGATCTCCGCAACATCCGGCACGATCGCCGGCCAGACCGCTGTTTCCATCAGCAGTCTGCCCGCTGGACTCGGCTGGACTGCTCTGCCGGACGTCACGTCGCTCGTCGGGAGTGGGGCGTGCCCGGCGAACCAGTTCAACAGTGATCCTTACAGTTTCTCTTCGAATTGCATGAATGTGATTCGCGCTTGGAGTGGAGCAGTAGCGGACACCAATGCGAACCGCCTTTTGATCTGGGGCGGAGGACACAATAATTATTATGGGAACGAGATCTACGCGCTGAACCTGACAGCGAATCCGATTACACTGACGCGTGTGAAAGACCCGACCACTCCGACCAATTTCGCGAACAATGGCAACTGCATCGACGGAATCCCGCCGGGCAGCCCGGACTTTGCTCCGAATTCGCGCGAAAGCTATGCTGGGATGGCGTTTCTGTCGAATCTGAATCGTATGTACATTTCGGGCGGAGCGCTGGCCTGCCTGCAGGGTCATGGAAGCGGAAGCACGTGGACCATCGCGCTCGAGAACCTTTCGAACGCGACGCTGTGGCAACATGAAGACCCGTCAATCACGGGCCCGACTCCAGGAAGCATCGGGGGCTCCTACGGGAACATCGCGGATTACGATCCGAATTCAGGCCTTCTTTTCCTGAACGATACCGCGGCAATGTATACGTACAACTACCAAACGAACACGTACTCTCAGATCACTTCGCCGCAAGGCTTCGTCACGAGCATCTATCTAAGTGGGGCAATCGATCCAATGCGGAAGCTATTCGTGATGGTGGGCGGGTGCGGAGCGGGAAGTTGCGCGCCTGGAGACGGCGTGTTTGTGGCGGATATCAGCGATCCAACTTCGACGACGCAACAAAACTGGACGGCGCCGACGATGGCGGATCCGGTGTGTGCGGAGTTTCTAGCAGGGGGCGTAAACCCGATCAATTCAGCGAACCCGGGGATTGCGTACGACAGCGTGGCGCATAACTTTGTGGGTTGGCCAAACCAGGGCAACAGCGTCTACATCATGACGCCGGACACGGTGAGTAAGCAGCTGATGTGCCAGAAACAAACGTTTGCGAATGGGCCGCCGAATTCAGCTCATGTGAATGATGGAAACCCGAACACGAGCAACGGAACGTTTGGGCGTTTTCGATATTTCCCTACCCTTGATGTCTTCGTCGTCGTGAACGATTGGAACATCTCGCCCTATATTCTTCGGCTGCGATAAACCGGCAAGTAGCCGTGAATTGCCGACGACCACGGGTGGCACCGCAAGGACAATCTGGCGATCGTCTAGACGGTTTCCAGGCCGACCTCTCCTTCCTGTTTGGAGCCACCTTTGCCGACCCAGACCACGCTGCAACGCTCGGAGCTGAGCGGGTCCTCATCGAGAATAAATTCGACCACTTGGCCGCGCCTAAGATGGAAACTTCCGCGCAGCCGGAATCCTTCCTTCGAGGAGTCCAGGAGAAGGCAGAGGAGCCTCTGCTGGTTGCGGTCCAGATTGATCACCAGGCTGCCGCGCCTCTTCGACATTACACGCGTCGACTTGCGGCGTTCGGGGAAAGGTAAGCCCCGCATTCTTTCATCCCCTAGTCCAGGAGTAAGGATAGTACACCCGGACTAGTTTGATTCGAAATGTTGGCGGATGGGCATCTGCACGCGCGCCCGATTGACAAGATGCTGCGGCAGATTTAGACGCTGCCGGTACCGAGTGGATAGCGCACTGATTTAGGTTGCAAAATCTGGGTCCGACGGAAAACAGTTGAAGAAGTGTCTGAGAAGTAGGTTAGGCGGCAGTAAGCGAGGCCCATTAGACAGCAAGAACGAGCTGTTGAAGCCAGGCGATCTCGCAGGGACCTGCTCTAGTGGCGGCACTGGTACAGTTTGAGGCGACCGCAATATACCTCAGAATCCAAACTGTACCAGTGCCCTAGTGGCAACTTCGTTGCGTCGAGAGCAGGAGAGGAGTACCATATACAAGCCAGACGACGTCTAAATCGGAAGTTCCAGCTAGAATGTGGCCCTCCAGTCCGCGCGCAGAGAAGAAGTCATTCACGGGGAGAAAGCGGCAGACGCTTTGCCTTACTTATACACACCCAGCTTGCGGGAAGACCAAAAAGCAAGCGGCTCAAAAGTATCCATAGCCTTTGCCGACGGGCGATCGCCACGCCGTTCCCTCAACGGAATGGTTTCCCGTGCGGGCCTACGCGCGTGTGTTCAGTGCAAAAAAACGCTCGTCTGGTAACCACAATGCAAATCGAGTGACGAAGGAAAGACCATGAATCGAGCGGATGCCAATGGGCTCGCAGTTCCTTTTTGTGATCGGTTGCGGGTCCAGACCCAAAGTAACGGCCTGGTGAACAAGACTAACTTTCTACGGGCGATCCTGGGCGTCTTGTGGCTGATAAGCGCGAGCACGGTGGCGGCGCAAGTCACAGTAGTACAGACGCCCTCAGTCGCGTGCGGCAGCGTGAGCTCCTGCACGATAGTGTTTCCCAAGCCTGTCCAAGCAGCAGACGCGATTTGGATCGTCACAGATTACGCCGGAACCTCACTCAAGTCAGTAGTCGACACGCTGAGCAGCCAGTACAGCATCCTTGGGAGCGTTGTGACATCACCAGACAATAGTTGGCACCAGATCGCCGCTTGGGCTCAGCTGACGGCTGCCGGGTCGTTGTCCATAACGGTGAGTCTTACGGGGACTTCGCCGTTCATGGAGTTGTATGCCTTCGATCTCAGGGGTGCGACACTTGACGCACACACATCCGCGAGCGGCGTTGCCGGCACGATTTTCGCACCCATCAGCGTCACCACTGCGAACGAAGTTGCTGTCGCTACGATCATTTCCGGAGGGACTGCCAATGCCGGCGCAGGATTTACGCTAGCTTCGAATCTTGACAATAATCTGGCGGAATGGACGCGAGTTCCGAATGCAGGAACGGCCAATATCACGGCCAGCTCTAACGCAGTCTGGGCGATGAACGCGGCGACGTTTAAACAAAGCTCGACTGCGGTCGCGCCAAGCATCACGACCCAACCTTCGAATCGAACAGTTACCGCGGGCCAGATGGCAACTTTCTCCGTGGTGGCCGCCGGAACGGCGCCGCTAAAGTATCAATGGCAAAAGAAAGGCGGGTCGATAACAGGTGCGAATTCGTCGAGCTACACAACCCCCGCAACCTTGTCGTCCGATAACGGCGCAACCTTCCGGGTTATTGTGAGCAATTCGGCTGGGAGCGTAACGAGCAATGCGGCGACGCTGACAGTACTTTCGGGCGGTTCCATTGCGACGGCAACGGTAAATGCAAGCAGCCCCGGCCTTGTGATTCCTGCCAGTTTCGGGGGAATAACTTTGTTCGCTATTCAAGATGCGAATGACCTCATGGGAACTGCCGCTGCACCCAATCCTATCTATCGTCAGTTAATTAAGAACCTCATATTCCCCGGCCAACAATTCATCATAACGACCGAGGACGACCAAGGCGAGACGGCCGCTCCGACTGCGACGCAAGTCAGTGCGTTGGGACAGCTTTACACCGATTTGAAGAACAGCGGCTTTACGGTCGGCATCTATCCAGGTATTCCATTGTGTCCGAACAGCACGACGCTCGCTACAGGCTATGCGACTGCGTGGATCAATGACATGCCGTCGGGCTCAATGCTGGGCATGGTGATTGGAAACGAACCGGACGGCCCTTGCAGAGAAGGTACGTACGCGGATTTCCTCTCCAAGTTTCAGACTTGGACCAGCGACATCAATGCGCTTCCGGGCGGCGCGAAGTTCAAGTTTATGGGACCGCAGTTTGGAGGGCAATTGCCTTGGCAATTCACCGGGCCAGATCTGAATCCATTTATTGATTCGGAAGCGAGCGTACTTGCAGTTGTCGGGCAGCATTGGTACCCATTGATTGGTAATGCGCCTTGCCATGGCGGCAATGCCTCAATTCCTGGGCTGCTGTCAACCTCAGCGGCCACTAGCGCCTCTTCGATCATCTCTTCTTACGTCAGAAACGCGCATTCCAAGGGCCTGACCTTCCGTATCTCGGAGATGAACTCAGCCGACTGCTCGGGAGTGCCAGGAGTCAGTGATACATTTGCTTCTGCGCTGTGGGTGATGGACGGCTTGTTCCATCTTACGAATGTGGGTGTCGATGGCGTGAACATCGTCACCGACGAAGGTGACGACTACGATCTGTTCGGCTTCACGACTACGAGCGCGCCCTACCGAATCTCATTTATTGCGCCTGAGTACTACGGAACGCTTGTGTTCCAACAGGCAACGCAGAACAAGTCGAAACTGCTTCCTGTCACTCTCTCGACTTCGAGCAACATCTCGGTGTGGGCCACGGTCGACGCCAGCAACACTGCCCGGGTGCTCGTGATCAACAAAGACGAGTCCGCGAGCGGTAACATAAATATAACGCTGAGCGGCTTCGGGAACGGAACGCTCTCGAGACTGGCAGCTCCAAGCGTTAGCTCGAAAACGGGGGTCACTTGGGCTGGCCAAACATTCGATGGCTCGCCTGACGGAACGATTCAGGGCACTGAATCCAGCACGACCGTGGTACCGAACTTAAATATGTACACGTTCAGCATCTCACCCACGAGCGCAGCACTTCTGACTGTGAGTCACCAATAAACTACGTTCGCTCGATGCATTGTTACTGGGGTGACGCAGTTTGTAACGGTGTCCTGAACCCAAGTGGAAGTTGACGCCACCGAAGTCGATGTTCCCAAGGTTTGAACATGAGATCAGGCATGGCGATGTAAGAGAGCCTCGTTTGGATTTCGCTCTTATTTCTATGGGTTCATAGTCAGCAATACGGCGCTTGTTTGCGTCATCGAGAACGAATAGACGTTGCCGCTTGGCGTTACCGTAGTTGTAGAAAGAGTTCCCTGAAGCGTACCATCCGGCGAGCCATCGAATGTCTGGCCAGCCCATGTCACTCCGGTCTTTGAGCTGACGCTCGGAGCTACGAGTCTCGACAAGGTTCCGTTCGCGAATCCGGTGAGAACGACTGAGACGTCGCCGCTCGCGGACTGGTCCTTGTTGATCACGAGCACGCGGACGTTGTTATTCGTGTCGATGGTGGCCCACGCCGAGATGTTGCTTGAAGTCGAGAGCGTGAGAGGAATCAGCTTCGCGCCGTTCTGCGTGGCCTGCTGGAAGACCAAGAAGCCGTAGTATTCAGGCCGAATGAAGCTGATGTGGTAGGGCGCACTGCTAGACGTGAACCCAAACAGATCGTAGTTGTCGCCTTCGTCAGAAAAGATGTTCACGCCATCCACTCCAACGTTGGCAAGGTTAAACATACCGTCCATTACCCACAGGGCGGCAGCCATGGTGTCGCTGATGCCGGATCTTCCGCCGCAGTCGATTGAGTTCATCTCACTGATGCGCAGCGTTGTGCCGTTGTTGTGCGCCGTTGTGACATGCGGTAGCAGGATTGATGATGCGTTCGTCGCCGTCGAAGGAGCCAGAAGACCCGATAGGCTCGGGCTCCCGGTGCAGCCGTTCAGCGCATACCAATGCTGTCCTGCAGCGGCCAGGATTCCAGCCTCTGCATTGATGAAAGGGTTCAAGTCGGAACCGGTGTCCACCCAGGGCAGCTGGCCTCCAAATTGCGGTCCGATGAACTTTACGCCGGAGCCGCCGGGCATCGCATTGATGGCGCTCGTCCAGGTTTGGAAATGCGATAGATACGTTGAGTAGCTGATTCCACACGGACCGTCCGGTTCGTTCCCGATCACCATGCCGGATAGCGAGCCTGCAGGCATGTTGTTGATCCACGATTGAGCGTAGTTCTTGGCGAGTGTCTCGTTCCCCCGACACGCCGGAACTCCCGGATAGAGTTGAACCGTGTAACCACTATTCTTCATGTCTGTGTAGAACTGTCCGAAGCCGGTTACCTGGGTAGGCGTGGGCGCCGTCGTGACCGATCCCGGCCCATCATCGTCTTCCGACGTGATGACAAACTGCTGCCCTGGAAAGATGAGGTTCTTGATGAGCTGCCTGTAGATTGGATTCGTTCCCTTTGAGCTGTCACCCATCAAATCATCCACGTCCTGGATATCGAATGTCGAAATCCCTCCGAAATTGGACGGTATTGCCTGGCCCGGAGTGGTGGTAAGCACCGTGATCGTCGCAATTGCGCTTCCCGAGGTCACTGTTAGCGTCGCGGAGTTGCTGGTGACGCTGCCGATAGAGTTGGAGACCATGACCTGGAAGACGGCGCCGTTGTCGGACGTTGCGGTAGCGGGGGTAGTGTAACTAGAAGAGGTGGCTCCGCTAATATCGCTGCCGTTCTTCTGCCATTGATAGCTGAGCGGCGCCGTGCCGCTGGCCGCAACGGTGAAGGTCGCCGTCTGGCCGGCTGATACGGTCTGACTGGCCGGCTGAGTGGTGATGCTGGGTGCGACCTGAGCCGGATTGACCGTCAGAGTAGCCGAATTGCTTGTAGCGCTGCCCGCTGAATTAGTGACGACCACTCGGAAGGTTGCACCGCTATCGGAAGTTGTGGTGGCGGGTGTGGTATAGCTGGTGGATGTGGCGCCACTGATGGCTGCACCGTCCTTCTGCCACTGATAACTCAGCGGTGCAGTGCCCGTAGCAACCACGGCAAACGTAGCCGTCTGGCCCGCCGTCACCGTTTTATTCGCAGGTTGCGTGGTGATCGCCGGCACCACTGGAGGCGGGTTCACCGTCAACGTCGCCGTTGCACTCGTGATGCTTCCCGCTACGTTACTCACCACCACACGAAAAGTCGAGCCGCTATCTGTGACTGCCGTCGCAGGCGTGGTGTAGCTGGACGATGTTGCACTGCTGATGTCCGCCCCATTCTTTTGCCACTGATAGCTCAGCGGTGCCGTGCCGCTGGCCACCACCGAAAAGGTCACCGTCTGGCCCGCAGTTACCGTCTGGCTTGAAGGTTGTGCGGAAAGCGTTGGCGCCACGGGAGCCGGGTTCACCGTAAGCGTCGCCGCTGCACTCGTAATGCTTCCCGCTGTGTTACTCACTACCACGCCAAAGGTGGCGCCACTGTCTGCGACTGCCGTCGAGGGTGTCGTATAACTGGCCGACGTCGCGCCAGTGATGTTTGCCCCATTCTTCTGCCACTGATAGCTCAGTGGAGCGGTGCCCGTCGCCACCACCGTGAAAGTCGCCGTCTGGCCCGCCGTCACCGTCTGGTTCGCAGGTTGTGTGATGATCGTCGGTGCAACGGCGGCCGGGGTGACTGAGAGCGTGGCGGCATTGCTTGTGACGCTGCCCCTCGCATTGCTAACGACGACCTTGAAGGTTGCGCCGTCATCGGAAAGCGTCGTGGCGGGAGTTGTATAGCTGGAAGACGTTGCCCCGCTGATGTTCACCGCATTTTTCTGCCACTGATAGCTCAGTGGAGCGGTGCCGGTCGCGGCGACACTAAACGTTGCCGTCTGGCCGGTGGTCACCGCCTGATTTACGGGTTGCGTCGTGATCGTCGGCGCCACAGACGCGGGATTCACGGTAAGCGTGACCAGATTGCTCTGGGCGCTCCCACCGGAGTTGCTTACCACCACCAAAAAAGTTGCGCCGCTCTCCGCGGTCGTTGTCGCTGGGGTCGTGTAGCTGGCCGAAGTTGCACCAGCGATGCTCGCGCCATTCTTCTGCCATTGATAGTTCAAGGGCGCCGTGCCCGTCGCCACCACCGTGAAAGTCGCTGCCTGGCCCGCCGTCACCGTCTGATTCACAGGTTGCGTTGTGATTGTCGGCGCAACAGCTGCGGCATTCACTGTCAGTATCGCCAGATTGCTCTGGGCGCTCCCGACGGGGTTACTTACGACTACTTGGAATGGGGAGCCGCTGTCTGCGGTCGTTGTCGCCGGCGTCGTGTAACTGGCTGATGTGGCCCCAGCGATGCTCACACCATTTTTTTGCCATTGATAGTTCAACGGCGCTGTGCCCGTTGCCACCACGCTGAATGTCGCTGTCTGGCCCGCATTTACCGTTTGATTCGCAGGTTCCGCAGTGATTGTCGGCGCCGTCCCCGCTGGATTCACAGTCAGCGTGGCTGGATTGCTGGAAGCGTTCCCCCCTGAATTGCTCACCACGACCATAAACGTCGCGCCGTTGTCCGCGCCCGTGGTTGGCAGGGTGGTGTAGCTAGCCAATGTCGCGCCAGCGATGATTGCGCCATTCTTCTGCCACTGGTAGCTCAGCGGTGCTGTGCCCGTCGCGGTTACGGCAAAGCTCGCAGTCTGGCCCGCGGTCACCGTTTGGTTCGAAGGGGAAGTCATTACAGCAGGGGCGATGGGATTGGGATTGGAGGTCGAAGCCGCGGACTTCACTGCGCCCGCACAGCCGACGGTGAGAAAACCGACCGCCACAACGGTTAGTAGTGCCAGAATAAGACTGCTAACCCGCCCCCTCATCAACGATGCCCCCGTAAGTCCCTCTGCTGGAGTTAGAAACAAACGCTGGCTGTACTGCCCATACCGAGAAAACGACGAAACGCGACCTGCAGCTTAGCCCGCCTCCCTAGCTTCTGATGCCATAGCCTAGTCGTAGATCAGAGATTTGTATACTGGACGAGAGTCCAGCAAAAGGACAGGGCTGTTGACTGACCCAAGAAGACTGAACTTTGCCCGGGAGCCTTCAGCCTAATAGGCCGAACTCTGTGGCTAAGTCCGGCGGATGGCTCGGATGAGTGGGGAAGTCAGTTGTTGGGAATAGGCAGACCGTTCGTCACGTGTTAGTCCTAGATACCAGGACCCCAGGAGTGCCACTGGCAGAACGATAACCATTTGGAGGAAGAAGAAGCTTAGAGTCGGTGCAGGCCAGAACCTACCCACGATGTAGCTGCATATGCCGAAGGGAAGTACTGCAATGGCGGGGACGACCCAGAGAGAAACTATGTATTTATGGATGGGAATGCCCAAGATTCGCCGAACATACCACGGCCAGAAGAACAAGCTCACGGCCACATTCGGGATCACTGTACCCAATGCCACACCTACAACCCCCATGGTTCTGACCATGGCAATGCTGAGCGCCAGATTTGCAACTCCTTCAGCCAACGCGACTGGTACCAATGGTTTGTGACGACTGATGCCGAGCATCACTGAGGTAAAGACGGCAACTCCTGCCCCAAAGAACCAAGGTATGCTGAGAATCCAAAGCAGGTGGCCAGACAATTCCGCATAGGCTGGCCCCATCCATAGTCCGATGAAAGAGTGCCCTCGGATTACGAAGGTTACGAAGATCGGTAGAACCGCCATCGCGCAGTAGCGCGCTGCCTTTAGCGCTGTTTCTGATACTCCTTCGCGTTCCGATTCCACTTCCAACTTGCTGGCCATCGGCGTCATGATTCTGCTGAATCCCGCGACCAGCTCTCGGGCGTAGAGCGTCAGATTCCCGGCAATCGCAAAAAATGTAACCATACTAACGGGCAGGAATGCCCCGATCACCAGAGCATCCGTGTAATAGATCAAATAATTCGAGACGAGCAGCAGGGATGCATATACACCAAACGAAAAGATCAGTGACACATGGGTCCGGCGAAACTGATCGATCGCAAGTCGCACATCCGGATAGAGCTTTCGACTAGCTGCAAAGCCTACCAGAAGCTCCAAGATTGTTGACCCGAGTTGAATCAGGGCTAAGCTGATCAAGCCCATCCCGCCCCTGAGCGTGAGAACAATGCTCACAGTGCGAAGCGCCGTCACCCCCAGGGCGATCGAATTGTGAAGTTCAAATCGCTGCAAACCTACGATAATTCCACCGAAGACCCCGCTGATGAGTGAGACCGCGACGTTGGCGCCGGCTATTACGATTACAAGTTGAGCCGCCCGATGATACGAAGGCGGTATCTTGAAATGGGGAACGGCAAAAACCGAGAAAAGGACCGAAGCTACGATGGCGAGAAACCCTGCAGCGATAAACAGGCCGCACGCAGAAGAGATTGTGAAGCTGGCTTGCTCGTGCGCATTTTCGGAATGGAATTTCGCGATATAACGAGTAACGGCGCCCCGGATTCCTAGATCCAGAAAGCCCAGGTATCCGGTCAATGAAACCAAAAGAACCCAGACTCCATAGGCTGAATTTCCCAAGTGCCGTACGATGAAAGGGGAGAGGAAAAAACTAACTGCCCCGCCAAGCAAATAAGTTGCCCAGTTGGATAGAACGTTTCGCGCGGCTTGCGGAAAGCGCGAACGTGTCCCCGTCCTTGTCCCGACACCCTCTACTCTCTTTGTTGGCATCGGTGGGGGTTTTTTCCTTGCGTGCCGTTCCAAATTCTCGCTCGTTCTTATTTTCGAGCTTACATGATGACTCGCAAAGGTGCTAGTTTCGTGTGTGCTTCCAGTTCGATATGTATCAATCAACAAGCGCTCTTCATGACAGGGCACTTAACTCGAAGGGCTCTGGAAAGTGCCCCAAAGCGATTGAGGAGAAATTGCTCGTAAAGATATTTTTGAGGGCTCAGGGGTTTCCCAGAGAGGAAGAATTAATCCTTGAAGGTACGATAATTTACGCAATCTTACGCGATGAACGAGCCTCCTTGGATCGTTGTCTGGCAAGATAATCCAGTGTAGATTATCACTGCTGTTAGAAAATTGAGCTGGGAATATTAGATTGGAGAGGCGTTCGTCGTTGCCCGGCGTTGCCGCACTTTTAGTGACAGTAAAACACTGACCACAATGTTGCACTCGACCTTCATCGCCGACCTAGAACCGCCTAACATAAGCACAGAGGCATTGACCAGCCTCGCGAAACAGCCGCTGCTTGCAGATGTCGGCGTGATTGCCCTCATACCTGACGAGTGGGATGCCTTGTGGCAACCACGCCACCACGTACTCAGTCGGTTAGCTAGATACTTTCAAGTTGTTTGGGTGAATCCAGCCGATGTCGAACGGGCTCACACACCTATAGCACCGGGTTTCGTTACGTACTATCCGGAAGTTTGGCTCAAGAGATTGCATCGGGTCCATCGACTGGACAATTTCCTAATGCGCCAAAGACTGAAAAGAGCTCGCAGAATATTAACCCGCCGAGGCTGCGAGAGAATCATTCTTTACATTTGGCGCCCGACGTTTTCGTCTGCTCTCGAATATAGGGCTTTTGATCTAAGTTGCTATCATATTGACGATGAGTACTCATTCTCGCCTGTAGAACTTCCGTTAAGCGAAACCGAGAGACAGCTAATTCATAGAGTAGATCAAGTGTTTCTGCATTCATCGGGTCTCTTCGAGAAAAAGGGAAACATCAATCCGCACACGCTTTTTGTTCCGAATGGAGTAGACTACGCGGCTTATTCTCTAGTACGGCCGGAGCCTGCGGACTTGGCGTCCATTCCACATCCCCGAATCGGATACACGGGCTTCATCAAGAGACATCTTGATTGGCAAACTCTCCTGCGTTTGAGCCAAGAACACTGGGAATGGTCTTTCGTGTTCGTGGGCCCGCAAAGTCCCCATGAAGACATTGTCGCAAATATCCAAGAATTGGCAAAACGCCCCAACGTCCACTTCCTGGGGCCGAAACCCACGCATGTTTTGTGTGCCTATCCCCAGCACTTTGACGTTTGTATTATGCCTTATCAGGCTAATGATTATACGAAGTACGTTTATCCCCTAAAACTGCACGAATACCTTGCCACTGGCTGCCCAACGGTAGGTTCCCGGATTCGCACGTTGTCGGAATTTACAAACGTTGTGAGTCTAGCAAGTACACCTGAGGAATGGTCCGCAGCGATTCAGGATTCGCTGAGATCTGCAGCGAATTCTCCGGAACAGCGCGCGGCCCGACAAGAGGTCGCACGTCGGTACGATTGGGAGCGATTGGTTCTCAAGATTGCTAGCAGCATGGCGGAGGGACTTGGGCAAGCGTATGCGCACAAGCTCTCCCGGTTGTTGGCAACCGGAGGAAAACCCGAGTCCGACCTGACCACTTATCGTGCCAGCCCCCGAGAGCAGGAAAGAGTTTCCGATCTACTGGCCATTGTTCCCAAAGGATATTCTTCGGTTTTGGATGTCGGAGCCCGCGATGGTTACATCTCCAAGCTTTTGACCTCTCACTTTGGTGCAGTCACTGCCTTAGATCTGGAGGAGCCAGAGGTTTCTAGTGACAAGGTATTGGCCGTAGTGGGTGATGTCACTCACTTGGAGTACCCCGACAACGCCTTTGATGTGGTGATCTGTACAGAGGTGTTGGAGCATATTCCACCTCAACTGCTCGTCCGAGCCTGCAGCGAGATCAGCCGTGTCGCAAAATACGCCGTCGTTATCGGAGTTCCTTACCGGCAAGACCGTCGAATGGGTGCAACGACGTGTGTGTTTTGCGGGAAACAGAATCCTTGCTGGGGACATGTCAATGACTTTGATGAGGTTCGTCTGACGAACCTTTTCAAAGGATTTGCGCCAATTAACACTTCCTTTGTAGGTCGAACTAAAGAGCGAACAAACTTTGTGTCTGCCTTCTTGATGGATAAGGCGGGAAACCCTTGGGGGACTTACGAGCAGGAGGAAAGCTGCATTCATTGTGGCAATCGGATGATCCAACCCGCGGACCGGACGCTGTTTGAAACCACGTGTGCGCGATTGTCCGCGATCCTGAATCAGGTCCAGTCGTTGTTTGTTCGCCCGCGACCTATCTGGATTCATATGGCGTTCAAGAAGACTGATCCCATTCCCTTACCTAAAACCGCACAAGAGCCAATCGCGGGCTTTAAGTCTCGAATGGGGTAGCAGCACATCGATGGCTCCGGTGTACAATGCCATTTGGTTTGGAAGTCAGAACGGAAATCCTTACTTAATCCTTTGAACGAATGAGGGCTAGAATGAGCCGAGCCGTAAGCGTTTTCGGTTTGGGATATGTAGGTTCGGTGACTGCTGCATGCCTGGCGCACAAAGGAAATCGCGTCATCGGTGTAGACGTAAACCCCGACAAAACCAAGAAGCTGGATTCCGGGCGGAGTCCCATCCTCGAACCGCAACTGGATGAAATCATTGCGGAATCGAATAAAGCTGGCCGGTTACATGCCACAACGAACTCTGAGGCGGCTGTGGTTGACACGGAGATTTCTTTCATTTCCGTCGGTACGCCGAGCCAACGAAATGGAAAGCTGGACCTTAGCGGGATTGAAAAAGTCTGTCGAGAGATTGGCCAGGCGCTCGCAAAGAAAAAAGAGTTTCACTGGGTCGTTCTGCGAAGTACCGTCCTACCGGGCACAACGGAATCGATTGTCACTCCCGTTCTGGAAGAGGCGAGCGGTAAACGGGCGGGAAAAGATTTGGCTGTTTGCTTCGTGCCGGAATTTCTGCGCGAGGGCAGCGCGGTCGACGATTTCTTTGATCCGCCGTTCACGGTCCTAGGTTGCCTGCGAACAGAATTACTAGGCCCCGTGCGCGAACTGTTCGATTGGGCCCCCACCAGTGTTTACGAGACTTCACCTTCGTCCGCGGAAATGGTCAAGTATGTATGCAACGCTTTTCACGCTCTGAAAGTAGGATTCGTCAACGAAGTCGGAACGCTTTGCAAAGACATGGGAGTGGATACGGAAATTGTCGCGGCCATCTTTGCTTCGGATACACGGCTGAATGTTTCTAAAGCCTACCTCAAACCTGGATTTGCATTTGGCGGATCCTGTCTACCGAAAGATCTGCGCGCTTTGACTTATCGTGCGAAGGAACTGGATTTGAGGTTACCATTGATAGAGTCTCTGCTGCCCAGCAACAACGAACACATCGAGAGGGCCGTTGAATCCGTGCTACGCACCAATAAGAAGAAGGTCGGTGTTATAGGATTGAGTTTCAAGCCTGGAACCGACGATTTGCGCGAGAGTCCGCTTGTGCATCTCGTAAAGCGGCTCCTCGGCGAGGGATGCCAGGTACAAATCTGGGACGCCAATGTTTCGATGGGACGCTTGATCGGTTCTAACCGGCAGTTCATTCAGGAAGTGATCCCTCATATCGGTTCGCTGCTCCGCGAAAATCCGCGCGAGGTCGTAGATAACGCGGAAGTGGTTCTAATTGGAACGAAGGCTATCGAGCTTGAGGCGCTCGATTCCTACGTCCGGCCGGATCAATTCGTATTTGATCTCGTACATTTGGAAAGAACAGGGCGCTATCGTGGCAAGGCAGCATACGAAGGGATTTGTTGGTAGGATCGAGACTTGCGGGTACTCTGGGTAAAGTCCGGTGGATTGGCTCCGCTCGATACCGGCGGAAAAATCCGAAGTTTCAATTTATTTAAGGAATTAGCGCGGCGCTGCGAGCTCGATCTTTTCACTTTTTACGCCAAACACGATGGCGACTCGCACGCCGAGCTGAGTCGGTATTGCCACGACGTCCATTGTGTTCCCCTCGAAATCGCAGAAAAGAACAGCTTAGGCGACCTGCGCCACTACATAACCAATCTGCTTTCCCTGCGTCCCTACTCAATGGCCAAATATTGTCGCCCGGAAGTCAGCCGACGGCTCCGCCAATTGCTCACGGCACAAATCTACGACGTGATTCTCTGCGACTTCTTGCTGACAGCAGCGGTCATTCCGTGGGACTACGCGGCTCCGAAAGTTCTCTTCACGCACAACGTCGAAGCACAAATTTGGGAGCGCCATTACAAGACCTCCCGCAATCCTGTGTGGAAAGCCGTGTCCTGGCGCGAGTTTCGCACCTTGGACCGCTTCGAAAGACGCTGCATTCAGCAGGCGGACCACGTTCTCACGGTGTCTGAAACCGACCGTGATATTTTTGCCAGAACGATTGAACCGGAAAAGATTACCGTGATCCCCACTGGCGTGGATTTGGATTACTTCCAACCCGGAAAGAAGGAAGATGAGCGAGTTGATTCCATGGTTTTCACCGGGTCTATGGATTGGACCCCAAATGAGGATGCGATCTGCTATTTTGTCGACCAAATCCTTCCGCGTATACTCACCGAAATTCCTGCGGTGCAACTCTGGGTCGTCGGGCGGAATCCAACCGGCAAGCTGCAGGCGCTTGCGGCTGCGAACCCCTCTGTAAAAATCACCGGCACCGTTGAAGACATTCGGCCTTACGTACATCGATCCTCAGTATATGTCGTTCCGTTGCGGATCGGCGGTGGGACGCGCATCAAAATCTTCGAAGCCATGGCTATGGGCAAAGCCATAGTTTCAACCACGATAGGCGCTGAGGGATTGCCTATTCATCATGAAAAAGACTTAATTCTGGCAGATGAGCCGGAGAAATTCGCGCGCCGGGTCATCTCTCTGATGCGCAATCCCGTAGAGCGAGGCGATCTGGGGCGAGCAGCCCGTGTGTTGGTGGAGCAAAAATACAGCTGGGCTGCGGCGGCCAGTATAATGTACGAAACCTTAGCCCGCGCGGCGGCGAATTCCAAAGGGAACTCATCGAGCCGCTCACTCTCCGAAACTTCGGCAACGCCAGCGTGCGCGCGCTCCCATTGAGCCGTTCTTAGGCCGTCGCGGTTCCTCTTTCTTTGGCTTTCGGCTTCTGCAGGACGTCGATGATATTCGTCCTGAGATTTCGCAGAGAGTTCAGTCGCAGCACGGCAATCAGCAACAGCTCCGGCAGAGCGACGGGCCCCAGCATCACGTCAACGCGGAAGATCCGGTTACATAAGACGTTATGTCCACAGCGATGTTAGAAGCGAAGACCTTTGGAATAAAGTTGTTGTGGTTGGGGGCATTCCGGCTGATGCGGTAGTGCTCAATCGGCAATACCTGTACCTCTTGTGGCCTATCGGCCAGTGGCAGTTCCCCTTGCTAATTACATATATTGCAGAGCGGGACCGAGGTCGATCCGAAGGAGGCCGATTCATATTCTGGCCTAACCGACCTCGCGATCAGAGGGCGATGTCACGTGAAGTGCGTTCACACGGAGTTATTCGGTCTCCTCATTTTATCGAGCGTTACCTTCGTCGTTCCCGATGTAAGCGCAAACACGCTTCAAGTCGGCCCTGGAAAGCAATATGGCACTCCCTGCGCAGCAATCGCTGCGGCTCGAGCTGGGGACACGATTCAGATCGACACCGTTGGAAACTATACGGGCGACGTCTGCCAGTGGTCGACAAGCAACCTCACTCTCGTAGGGGTTGGCACAGGCCGTGCGGTAATCAACGCGGCCGGAAGCAATTCACAAGGAAAAGGGATTTGGGTCATTTCGGGCAACGACATAACGGTCGAGAATATCGAATTCTTGGGGTCGACGGTCCCGGATATGAACGGAGCAGGCATCCGGGCAGAAGGAAACAACTTAACCATTCGGAATTGC
>Ga0307477_10001585_pt1 | contig 18815 bp, 23 predicted proteins | sample atmos_gasesECM2C_FD_203316 | JGI IMG/M metagenome (GOLD analysis project Ga0307477, IMG submission 203316) | Hardwood forest soil microbial communities from Morgan-Monroe State Forest, Indiana, United States - atmos_gasesECM2C_515 | ecosystem: Environmental > Terrestrial > Soil > Temperate...
AGGAACTGGACCTCCAAGGCGAAACTCTCACGTTCGACTTCAAAACGTCTGCGGAAACTGGGCTTCCGCATCTCACTTTCGAACAAAGATGCCGCTCTTCGCTTTTTCATGTTTTCCTCCTTCGTGGGGGCAACGCCGGCCTGTAGTAGGTTCTCACCGCCGTCCTTGCCAGATAATCCTGTTTTCGAATGATCGCCGTTTGAACGTGCTGGCGTTCCCGCACACCGAGTTTCTGAGTCTGCTTCTCAAAGGCCGCCGTAATGACGAATCGACGATCACGGGTGTAGAAACCTAAATAGCGGCCCGAGTATGGCTTGATTGCGAAAATTCTCTCCTCTTCATCTTCCATGTTAAACATCGTTTTAGGAAGCTGAATCCCGGGCGGGTTATCCACCAAGTGCTGAACGATGTGAAAGAACCTCGTCCGCTCCTCTTCGGCCCGAAGTACGTAGAACTCTCGCGCCGGAATCTGCCCCGCTTGGGTGTAATAAAACTCCACTGTAAGATACTGGCCCCTATAGACTACGTACTCATCCGCTGGCGGTGCCATTTGGGCTGTTGGAATGTTACCATATATGGTAACACTGTCAAGCGTAAAATTCTAAGCCCAAACACTCCCGACAGACGAAACGTTCTGAAGATGAGCGACAGATATCTAAGTACGCGAAACTGCGGTGACTTTAGCGCTCATACGACGACGCTACGCGGCCAAGAATATCAACATCGATCGCGTCGGCATCAATAAGGGGGGAGGCGTAGTGGGCTGGAAGAATGAAGGAGAGTGTCAGCATCTGACCGCCGAACTGCTCCGCGGGCATTATTAGCGGACATTTAGGATTTCACGTACGCCGCACCACATCTGAACGGTTTTTCGGTCGCCAACTCTTGGGCATATACGATCCGTGCCGGGACGAAAATAGTCCAGAAGAGAAACTGAGCGCCGTCCGGCGTGCGGCACAACCAGAGAGCCGCGACGGGCAGCGCCGCAGCGAACGGCACGAAGACGGCGAGGATGAGCAGGGACTTCAGCAGCCACTTCAGCATCGAGTCTCCTCCGTTACGGCACCAGCAGGATGTTGAGCAGCAGCATTTCCTTGACCCACCGGATCATCGCAGCACGCTCCTGCGTCCGGCGCGGTGTCCGAGCCTGTAGACCAGAATCACCAAAATGATCACGAACGGCATCGGTCGCCTCCCAGCGGCGAGCATTTCGTCTGTGCCCCATCCGCCAGTTGGAGCCTGCGAATCGAGCCGACTCCGGTCGTCTCCCATCGCCAGTTTTTCTCGTTCCACAGGACTTCCTTGACTGGCTTGCGGTAGACCACGTTCAAGCTGAACATCGTGCAGTACATCTCGTCGCCGTTGATTTCCCTGACCACGCCGATGCCGCCGCCGCTCACGTCGCTGAACACCGCGATGCGGTCGCCGACCGCGAGGGTGTGGACTACCTTCTCGCCGGAGTACCACTTCTGCCGCTTCTCGACCAGAAATGAAATGCCCTGCTGGCTGTAGCCGTAGTCCCTTATCCAGAGCGGGATTTTTTGCTGCCCGACACGCGCCTCGCGTCCCGTCTGGAGGTAAATGTCCACGTCGAACTCGGTGAGCATGTTGAGCCGCTGCTTTGCCTCGTCGAGCCGGAACGGAATCATGTTCGCGGGGACGACGAAGAACTTGGGGTATGCGAATTGCGCACGCCAGCCGAGGGTGTGGCGATACAGGCGGCCCCACAGGGATACCTCACCGTGAATTCCGCGCTGGATGTACCCGATGTCGATCATGTGCTGCATGTTGATGCCAGCGTACGTGCCGCACGTGCAGCCGGGACCGGGGACTTGGTGGGACTTCGATTCCCAGAATTCCGACGCTACCGACCCAATTGCCGCCGCCCGCATCGAGCACAGGTCGGCAGCGTAGTGGCACGTGGCTTCGAACGCCTGCTTTGGCGTCCACAGCACGCCGTTGAGCGACGTCACGCCTTCCTCTGTCCAGTTCCATGCGCGGTACGCAACGAACGGCTCGACGTGGTCGGGAGCTTTGCTGAGCGAATGCGCCACGCCGTAATGGGCATGGGGCAACGCGCCGCCGCGTCTGGCTCGGCGCGCCAAGTTAAAGTTTCCCGATGGTGACAGGCTCAACGGTCGTCTCCGACACCGGTACTTCGACGGTCACGGGCTGCTCAGCCGGGGCTTCCTTTTCCCGGCGCAGGGGCGTGGGAAGGCTCAGCGGCTCGACGTCGATGATTTCGATGGGTTTGCCGATGTTGCACATTTTTCTTTTCTCCTTGGGCTGACGGTAGACAGCTAGGCGAGGCTTACGCCGTCGCCCTGATTCATTCGGTTCCCACGAACGACGCCGGACAGCTACTTCTTGCGGATCAGTAGACCGGGATCAGCAGAATTGATCGAGACGAGCTTGCCGCTACTGTCGCGGGTCGTGTGGAAACGGCCGCTAGTGCGCCCTTCAATCCGGTTCCCTTCGTCGCGGACAACCGCGGACGTGTCGCTGTACCCAGTCGTGACCGAGCCGATAATTCTGCGGGTGCCATCGCGGATGAACCCCTTTTTCAACATTTGGCGTCCTCCCGCCTGCAGTATACAGAGGGCAATCGGAAATTGACCACCCGCAAGTCATTGCTGCTCAAGCGGTTGCGAGTGGCCATTCTGTGTTTCTCCTCTGTATACTTCAGGCGGGTGACACGTTGACCATTCCTGAGCTCATGGAAGAGCAGCGGGCGCGGGTGCGTTCCAGCGTCCCTGCGGAACGGTTCGCGGCGGCGCTGCTCTTATCCGGCGTGCTCGCAGGGCGATTGCGTGAACTCGGCGATTTAGAGCTTGGGCAAGTTCTCGACCGTGAGGTCTGCTCCAGCTTGAGCGTGCTTGCGCCCGAACTAGCCGTCTCCATGGAGGCTGCTGATCGCGTTTGCCGACGTGGGGCAGACAACGCGCACCGTCACCTCAAAATGGCGCGTCGATTCCTGTAGACTGCATTACGTCTGCGAGCAGCTTTGTCACTTCGATAGTCAAGCCTATTCCCGCGAGCTCGTGCTGCGGCGACCTGCCCAACAACTCCTTTCCATGTGGTGCGCAAGTCACTGAAATGGTGGGCCAGAATTTCGGAGAAACTCTTTGCCCCGAAACAGATGTTTGTGGGCCCGGCCAGATTCCTTCCGGTGTAGACCCTACGACTATCTCCTTTCCGACTACATCCTGCGTGCTTGCGCAGCTATGGGGCACTTCTGCCAAGTAGCGGTGTCCAACCTTACGTAAGCAGATTGCATCGCAGGAAATAACAACCCCATCCGCTAACGCAAAAAGGATGCAAGAAAAGGCAACTGGATCGTTCTCCTCATAACTGAGCAGACGGCGCATTGGCGCCCACGAACGAAGTTCAAGGAGAGGGATCATGAAATCTCAAAACGGATACGTCCGCCTATCTAGTCTCTGGTTTCTCTTCGTCATTGCGTTGCTGATAGTCGCTGGGGTTTTGTTTGTTCGGCCTTTCCAAGCTGCAAGTGACCAAAAACCTATCGCCAGATATTCAAACGGTGTGCTGCACGTGGCCGTTCCCTACGAAGCTGCTCGTACGGGCTCTGGAAGTCTCGCCCTGGAGATCCTGGATCCGGAGGATCTGGTTGTGGGGCGCGCTGAGAGACACGTTGACGTGGCGGAGGGGAAGGGCCAATGGCAAGAAGACATCAAACTTCAGAAGCCACTCGCCTTGGAAGACCTCGTGTGGCATCGCCTGCGCTATCGCTTTGAATACAGCGATAAAGGGGATGCGGCTCTACAGGGGACGGAATCTATTTCCCAGATCCTTCGCAGACCGGTCGTTCACATTCTTGGCCAGCAATCCTATCTGACCGGCATCCCGGCGGCAGTTCGAGTTATCGTCACGGATTCCCAGAATGAGGTCATCGCCGGTCCCGGTTCGGTGCGTATCGAAATCCTCGCTCAGGACCGGAAGCCGCGCATCCTTTTCACTGGGCGGCTGAACCAACGAGGGACCACGGAAGCACAGTTCCTGTTTCCTGCAGGATTGGCAGGCAGCTTTCAGCTGCGATACGCCATAGACACACCCATCGGTTCAACGGAATTCTCGCAGCCGGTTCGGCTGGAAGACAAGGTTTCTCTTCTGCTCACCACCGAGAAGCCCGTTTATCAGCCGGGGCAGACAATTCATGTGCGTGCGCTGGCGCTGGATCGCTCGAATCACGAAGCGGTTGCGAACCGCAAGCTGACCTTTGAAGTGGAAGATTCTCGCGGTAACAAAGTGTTCAAGAAATCGACGGAGAGCGACAAGTTCGGAATTGCATCAGCTGAATTCGGGCTGGCCGATGAAGTCAACCTGGGCACGTACCACCTCCGCGCCGTGATGGGCGATTCTGAAACGGGATCCGCGAACACGGCCGAGATCGCTCTGAACGTGGAACGATACGTCCTGCCAAAATTCAAAGTCGCCGTTGATTTCGGAGGAAAGGACAACAAGACGAAACGTGGTTATCGGCCAGGCGACCATTTGACGGGAACTGTTCGCGCCAACTACTTCTTTAGAAAACCTGTGGAGGGCGGCGAGGTTGCCATCAAGGCTTCCAGTATGGATGTATCCGTGTTTGAGGCGGGCGCGGTCCAAGGCAAAATGGATCACGACGGGACGTATCACTTCGACTTCAAGTTGCCCAGTTACTTTGCTGGACGCCCTCTCAGCCACGGAGCGGCGCGCGTGCTGATCGAGGCCACAGTCAAGGACTCCGCTGGCCATGCGGAAACTCGTGGTGAGCCGATCACCGTGAGCGATTCACCTCTGCTGATTACAGCGGTTCCCGAGGGAGGCACGCTAATCCCCGGTCTGGAGAACCAAGTCTTCATCCTAACCTCTTATCCTGACGGGTCTCCGGCCAACACAGAGTTGACCGTTCGTGCCACGGGAAACCCGGACCAGCATGTGGCAACCGACGACAGTGGAGTTGCCGTGATTCGCATCAATACCGGCACCGGGACCCAAACACTGACGATCGAAGCAAAAGACAGGGAAGGCAGCCGCGCGACGAGTACCGTTCCACTGCAAGCACGCGAAGGCCAGGACCAGATTCTTTTGCGGACCGAACGCGCCGTGTACCGTGCCGGAGATCGCATTCAACTGAAAGTGTTTTCCACACGAAATCGGGGCAGCGCATACATGGACGTGGTTAAAGAAGGACAGACCGTGATGACGCGTGACCTGGAGATCGAAAATGGGCACGCTGACCTTTCGATGGTCGCAACGCCAGAGTTGGCAGGGACCGTGGACATCAACGCTTATCTCTTCGGCAGTGATGCAAGCCCAGTCGCCGACCATCGGTTGGTCTTCGTGCAGCCGGCGGATGAACTCAAGATCGAAACCATGGCCGACGTGCCGGTTTACAAGCCAGGCGCAGACGCGCGCATCCTCTTCCGCGTGACCAACGCGCGAGGCCAAGGAGTCAGTGCTGCGTTAGGGCTGCAGGTTGTGGATGAAGCCGTCTTCGCGTTGGCGGAAAAGCAACCCGGCTTTGCCAAAGTCTTCTTCTACCTCGAGCAGGAAGTAATGAAGCCGCGTTATGAAATCCATTCCATCGCCTTGCCGGACATCGTCGAGCCCCTGGAAGAATCTCACGCCGGACAACGCGACCGTGCGGCCCGAGCATTGTTTTCTGCCACGGAAATGGTGATTCCTAATAAGTTCGAGACAGAATTCGGCCGGACCGTACCGCAAACGAATTATGTGGAATACGCGATGCGCTATCGCGCACGTTTCCTCATGCAGGTGCGCCAACTCTCCCAAGACATTACCCGCGCATACGCACGCGCCCCCCAGGACGATGATTTAACCAAAGTCGTCGCGACACTGGCTCGCAACGGTTTGCCCGAGCTGCGCGATGCCTGGAATACCGGCCTGCGCGTCGAACACATTCAATGGGACTCCACGAAGACGCGCTATCTGGTGCAGAGCGCCGGTCCGGATAAGCGTTTCGGTACGGCCGACGACTTGTCGACGACTCTGGAAGTTCGCCGCAGGAAGATCGTGGGACATCCTAACTCGGGCCCCAGCTTTATGAACGTCAACGTCGAGCACGATCGTGGCCCCTTCAACGGTCGCGCGGAAATCGTGGGGACTGCTGTCGACCAGCGGGGTGGGGCACTAGCAGGAGCAACCTTCCAGGCTCAAGAGCTTTCAAGTGGAAAGACGCTCACGGCGACCGCCGACGCCGAGGGGCAATTCCGGCTGACCGCTCTGCCTCCGGGTAGGTACCAGCTCCAGATTTTCACTGGCTCAGACACGGTCTTGAGATATTTAGCGCTCGAACCGCGTGACCGTGCAATCCTCTCCATTTCCCTCAGTTACGACTCCGCCGGAACGGTTGTAGCGACGAATGACACTATGGAAATCATGACCGCGGACCGGTTTGCAGCAGGCGTCATGGGAGGCCTCGGCGGCGGAGTACCCATCAACGGCCGTAACTTCGAGGAGCGTTTGCAGTTTGCCCCTCCTGCGGCCCTGCCTGGAGCCACGACTCAATCCGTCACGGTCACAGCGGCCCTGCCTTTGGTTGAAACGACCAATGCCACCCTAGGCAGGGTCTTAGACAAAAAAGACTCCACCTCGTCCGCCCCGCGCGTGCGGTCATATTTTCCGGAAGCGCTTTACATCAACCCGGAAATCATCACCGACAAGGAGGGGCTTGCCAGCATTAGTATTCCGCTGGCAGACTCCATCACCACGTGGCGGATAGCGATGCTAGCTTCCACGCCGCACGGGGCGTTGGGCAGTTCCACATCAAGCCTGAAGGTCTTCCAGGACTTTTTCGCAGACCTCGATCTGCCAGTCACGCTCACTCAGGGCGATCGCGTCTCGATTCCGGTAGCCGTTTACAACTACTCGGGCGCACGCGGAGACGTCAGCTTGCGACTGCACGCGGACGATTGGTATTCCCTGTTGGAAGATAATTCCGAGAAGACCGTCACTGTAGACTCCGGCAGCGTAGGTGGATCAGAGTTCACGCTCGAAGCTAAGCGCATCGGCAGGTTCAAGCTGACGCTCGCCGCTCAAATGAAAGGCGAAGCCAACCGCGCCGATATTGTAGTGCGAGAAATTGAAGTCATTCCGAATGGACGCGAGAAGAGCATGGTGCTCAACGGGCGGCTAGAAACCACAGTTCAGCACGAGCTGAATTTTCCCGTGGATTCCATTCCCGAGGCGAGCAAGGTCCTTGTCCGGCTCTACCCCGGCCCGCTGAGTCAAGTCATAGAGGGCATGGATAGTATCCTACGCATGCCCGGCGGCTGTTTTGAGCAAACTTCCTCCAGCACCTACCCGAACGTCCTGGCACTGGATTACATGAAGCGCACCAAAAAACTGACGCCCGAAGTGCACTCCAAAGCTGAAGGGTACATCGCCAATGGTTACCAGCGGCTGCTGACCTTTGAAGTCCCCAGCGGCGGCTTCTCCTGGTTTGGCAGCGCGCCTGCTAACAAGATCCTGACGGCGTACGGCCTGATGGAGTTCTACGACATGTCGCGCGTCCACGATGTGGACCCAAAGCTGATTCAGCGGACACAGCAGTGGCTTGCCGGGCAGCAGCAGGCAGACGGGAGCTGGAAGCCGGACGCATCTTTCATCAACGAGGGCGCGACAAACCGATACAACTCGGATGTTTTGCGCATTACCGCTTATATTGCCTGGTCGCTCGAGACTACGGACTATCACGGGCTGGCGGTCGACAAAGCCAAGCAGTTTATCGAGAACCACATGACGGTTAAGACGGACTCCTACACGTTGGCAGTCCTCGCCAATTTCGGCGCCGATTACGGAAAGGACCTGGAGTTCACCGGCAAAATGATGCAACTCCTGCTGGATGCTCGCACGGAGAAGGAAGAGCAAGCGTGGTGGAACGCGGAGGAGACCGGCGTCTACGCCACTGGCGCGAGCGCCACTGTGGAGACGACCGGGTTGGCCCTGCAAGCGCTCTTGAAATGGGGCGAAGCCTCCGGCACGGCCCGTAAAGCCGCGACTTATATTGCCTCTAAGAAGGATGCATCGGGCACTTGGGGCACGACGCAAGCCACGATCATAGCGCTACGCGCGTTGCTTCTCGCCACCGAAAAGAGTGCGGCAGATGCTCGCGGCACACTGGAGGTTTCGCTTAACGGTAAAACCACCGAGAAACTCATCCTGACCCCTGAGAACAACGATCTGCTTCATCAGTTTGTTTTCAAAGGGATCGATTCGAAAGGCGCGAACGCAGTGGAGATTCGGTTTGAAGGCAAAGGCGGCCTGGCTTACCAGGTCGTGGGAAGCTACTTTCTCCCTTGGGACAAGAAACCGGAGAATGAGCCTCTCTCCATCAATGTGGCCTACGACCGCACCCATCTTGCACAAGATGATATCGCCACTGCAATTGCCACCATCAAGAACAATCTGCCCAAGACAGCAAACATGGTCATGGTCGACCTTGGGATTCCTCCGGGGTTCGACTTGCTCACTGAAGACCTGCAGGACTATCAGGAGAAGAGCGCCAGCAAGAAGAGTGGCCGACTCGAAAAGTTCAATCTGACGGCGACGCAGGCCATTCTATACTTCGATGCTTTTGCTCCTGGGGATACGGTCACGCTGCGCTTTCGTTTGCGCGCCAAGTACCCAATCCGGGCGCGGACGTTCCCATCGCGAGTCTACGAATACTACAATCCGGAAGTAAGCTCTGTCGCGAGGCCGGTGCAATTGGAGGTTCACCAGCGTTAGTCGATATATTTGCGTATTAGGCTGGCCAGTTGGCTTTACCTGCGTGGGTAGCTGTGGGCGCACAGGATTTAGTGACCTCTGTCGTTGGCCAAAATCCTGTCGGACATCGAAACTGCGAAGTTGATACTTCCATTTCACTAAGTTTAGGTCGCTTCGGCGCACGAGATCGAACCAACGGGTCCACTGGGGGCGGAAAACCTGCAGTGTGGGCAGAGGTCTTCCCTGGGAACTCAACCTCAATGAACTACGCCACGCGTTCGTAGCGATGATGAAGGCCACCGAGCCTTGGCAGCGCGGTCACACCACCGCGAGCGGCCGCGCGAACTCTTCTTCCCGGTGTTTCCTTCTGCAATCCCAGATGAGAGAACTCCATCGCGGCGATGACTTCCCGATGTATCATGCGAGTTTGCTATCGCACTCCGCCTGTGGACAGCAACTCTGTATCCTGTTGAAATCACAGACGGACAGAATTTTGGCGAGGCACAGCCGCGGAATCCCGTAAATCCTCGACAGATGGCCGCCTCCTTTGGAGCTTTGCCTTTGGAGAGAACGGTTTTCAGCCAATTCGAGGTGGTAGTGTGGCAGCCTCATTGATGACCTCGAACGTTGTTCTGACTACAGCACTGTGCTTGAGCATGGCTTCAACCGAACAGTATTTCTCTTCCGAAATTCGGATGGCTTCGCTTACCGCAGCTGCATCAATGTCGTGACCCCTCACGATATGATGAATTCGTACGGCAACAAAAACCTGCGGCGGGCGCTCCGCTTGTTCGGCCTCGACCTGGACTTCATAGCCCGTGACGAGCTGGCGCTTCTTGTCGCGAAGAATTGTAATCACATCAAAGGCCGTGCAGCCGGCCAGTGCGGCGGCAAGGAGTTCAATCGGCTTTGGCCCCGTGCCGCCCGCAGGATCATCGACTCGAAAATGATGGCGACTGCCGGTTTCGACTACAAATTGTCTGCAGTTAGCCTGCCCCGGATGCGTAAGGGTCACGCGAGCGCGGATGCCGGGCACGTTGGCACGAGCTTCGCCCAATTTCCAAAACTCATTCCAGATTTTCACTGTCTCGCCTGTAGTTTGCAGCACAGAGTTAGTCATTTCCCGCCTCCTTTCTCCGGCAAAACCAACCGTCAATTTACCGTTTGGTGGCGAGCGGCTGTTCAGCAGGGCAGAACGAAACCGCCTGACACACGCTTATCGGGTTGCGTTTATCGACTAACTGCGCGACTCCAAGACATTCGTAGCACCGCAAATCGTCCGATTTCGGCTTGTCGCTGTGCATTACGACAATCGACGGTTGAATGGCCAAACGATTGACCTGTTCGAGGAAATCGTGGGAGTGAAGATCAGGAAGATAATCGTCTACGAGCACGACATCGAACACTCCCGATCTAAGTAAACCCAGCGCCTCGTGACCGCTCCAGGTCGCCGTCGTGTTGAAACCGGCGTCCTCCAGTAGCTGTTGAAATTTCCACAGAATTTGATCGTCGTTATCAACGATCAGGACATTAACTTTCTTATGGCCTTGCATCTTATTATTCCCTCCTTCCCGTACTGCGTTACTTGGCGAAATACCCTAGGGCCTGATCGCGACTTTGAGCACGCCATCCTTCCGATTAGCGAATACGTCGTAGGCTTTCGTGATGTCGCCGAGCGTGAATGTGTGTGTCAATAACGGCCGTAGATCTACTCGACCATGACGTACCAACTCCATCAGGCGGCGCATGCGTTCCTTGCCGCCTGGACAGAGTGTGGTGACAATCTTGTGATCACCGAGTCCGGCTGCAAACGGTTCGAGTGGGATGGACAGCTTGCCGGAATAGACACCCAGACTGGAAAGCGTGCCACCCGGACGAAGGACTCCGAGAGCGTTTTCAAAAGTTTGTGCCGTTCCGAGGGCCTCGATGGCTACATCGACGCCGCGTCCTCGCGTCAGCCTTCGTATTGCCTCGCGAATATCTCTTTTGTGATAATCGATAACGGCGTCCGCGCCCATGCGCTTAGACATAGCGATCCGAACCGGATCGGATTCCACGGCGATCACCAATCCCGCGCCTTTGAGCCGTGCGCCAACGGTGGCACACAAGCCGATGGGCCCTTGAGCGAAGATGGCGACGGAATCGCCGAACTGTACGCCGGCCGATTCAGAGGCTGAAAAGCCTGTGGATGCAATGTCAGCGAGAAGTACAACCTGTTCGTCAGTCAGTTCATCCGGGATTTTTGCGAGATTGGCTTGCGCGTTGGGCACTAACAGGTACTCAGCCTGTGCGCCGTTAATGGTATTGCCGAACTTCCAGCCACCGATGGGACCGCCACATTGGGATAATTTGCCGCCAAGGCAAAATTCGCATTGGCCGCAAGGTGTAATCGCCCCGACAAGGACGCGATCGCCGACGGCGTAGTCTTTTATACCTGGGCCCAGTTCATGAATCACGCCGACCGGCTCATGGCCAATCACCAAGCCTGGCTTAACCGGATATTCTCCCTTCAGTATGTGGACGTCAGTTCCGCAAATGGTCGTAAGAGTGACCCGTATGACTGCTTCTCCATAGCCTGGTTTTGGAATTGGGATACTCTCAATTCCGATCTGATTGGGCCCGTGGAAAACGAGCGCGCTCATGCATTCGGCTCGTGCCTTAGAGCGACTGCTGCTCTTATGTTCCACCGTTGATAACGTCGCCATTCTCTCTTCCTCCTGCTTGCAATTTGCTCGTGACGCGTCTCGAATTCGGTGACGCAGATCACAAAAGAGGATGATGCGCATTACATTCGTTGTTCTTGTCACGTGAGAAGCTGGTGGCGTGCGAGAGCCCGCGGCCGTTGACGGCTACTCGTACCGGGGGAACATATGAGGACGTACCGTCGGAGTTTCGCAGCCGTCATTGCTCTTACGATTGCGCTACCTCTGTTTGCGCATCATGGAAACGCCGCGTACGAGACACCGAAAACGGTGACGGTCCGGGGCACGATTACGGACTTCGAGTTCATCAATTCCCACGTGATGGTTTTCTTTGAAGCAAAGAACGATAAGGGCGGCGTCGAGAAATGGCAGGGGGAACTGACCAGCCCGAACCATCTGGCAAGATTTGGCTGGTCGAAGCAAACCCTCAAGCCTGGCGATCAGTTCACATTCAGCGGACTCAGAGCTAAGAGCGGCGCAACCACATTGTGGATTACGAAGGTCATAGCGGCCGACGGGCATGAGATTGCGTTGGGCCTGGCGGATTGACACGAAATGCGGAGCGTTGGGGAGAGATTATGAGCGAAGCCGTACTAGTTCGAGAATGGGGCGAGGAAGCATTCCACCATCGTGTGCTGGAATTTGAAACCCGAGGTTACGTTGCGCGGCTAGAGACCTATCGCATTACGCCGGAAATGAATCCAGAAACGGGCGAGGTCATACATCTGCACACGATCGAAATGCTTTCGTTAGAACCTGCGACTCAATCATCCGATGGCGAAGATGCGGCGGCAACAAGTAAGCGGCGGTTCTAGCAGGCAAATCTGTCAAACGGCGTGCAAAACTTGCGATATCCAACCACAAAACACTCTGCTCGACGCGGCATTGCTCCAGGAGGATCCTATGATTGATGACTTATATGACCTCATCGGCGGAAGGCGCACGATCTGGGCTGCTACGGAATCCTTCTACGAAAAAGTCTTGGCAGATGATAGCCTCCGCCACTTCTTTAAACGTACCGATATTTCGCACCTCCGCTCCCGGCAGAGTATGTTCCTTTCCATGCTGCTCGGTGGACGAGTTGTGTACACAGGCAAAGAGATTCATGCCACTCATGCATGGGTGCGAAACCACGGGCTGAACGACGCGCACTTCGATACGTTTCTCAAGCACTTTCGCGCAGCTCTGGAAGAAGTGGGGGTTAAGGCAGAAAAGGTGGAGAAGGTCATCAAACTTCTGGAAAGTAAACGAGACGCTGTTCTGAATCCCTGAGATTGATTCCGGAAGGCCTCAGTGAATACGCTCTATCCAGCCCAAATCGTCTTTATGAAATGTTTGCAGCTAAGGCCGCCACATAATCACCCCGGTGGTGAAGACGCAGAGGCAATGAAATACAAATAGATTCCTATTCCAGCTATCAGCAAAGCTCCCCCTATCAACATGAAAGCCAAGAAGGCGAGCGGGTGAACACGAATCAGCGAGAACCCCTCCACCAAGAGGCCGAGCGCGATCAGTATGCCTGAGATTCGAAGCCGCCGTTCGATTCCAGTCGTCCCCGTCATTTCGGCTCCCAGAATTTCATTTCAGACAGATGGGCGACGCCATGGATGCTTGCATGGCAGCCGCTCGATAAACAGGAGAGCTCGTTGGACTTGATGGAAGCCATCAGGGGACCGTGCACAGCTCCGTCTTCAAATGATCGTGCCCCCGCATGGCAGTGCAAGCATTCGCGATTGTTATAGGGGTTATAGAGCTCGATGGTTTTCGGGATGGTTCCGAAATACTGGACGTAAACGTGGCGCAGCCCTCGAAGCTTCGCGCGAAGTGATCCATACATGACGTAGTCGGTATGGCATGTGTAGCAAGCCTCTTCGCGCGGGATGCGCGCATTCTGGAAATGTGCAGCCGGCACATACATCGGATCGTCGATATGAAGGCTCCGACCGTACGGGTCCATCACGTGGCAAGAGAGGCAGAATTGCGTCTGCTTGGAACGCTCCATGTGCTCCGATGCTCCCATGGAGGCGACGACTGCCGGCAGCAGAAGGTAAACCACGAACGCGAATTGCTTGCCGCTGCGTGTGGCTGTAAGGGAGGGACGAAAAGCAATCGTGGCGACAAGTAGAATCGTCACGCCAATTAACACATAAAGCAGCGTGGCGGGGCCGGTAACTGTCAGCGTTTGCATGGCACCTTGCAAGCGAACATCTCAGGATCCAGGGACGATGATCCGCTCTACTTCCCGCCGAGCTCGCGCATATAGGCTACCAGCCCCTTGATCTCGTCGGGCTTGAGCGATTTTTCGTATGCGGGCATTTTGTTTTTGCCCTTGGCAATGATTTGGGTGAGGTCGGCGTCAGACTCGCTCTGCACCTCGCTGGAGTGGAAATCGTGTGTCCCCAGCTTCTTTCCGACTTCGGTACCGCTGCCATCTGCCGCATGGCAAGCCACACATTTGGTCTTGTAAGTTTTCTCAATTTCGTTCTGCGCGCCAGCGTGCGACGTAAAGAACAAAACCGCAAACGCCGTGAGAAATATCGCTTTGATCTTGTAACTAGATACGCGATTCATCAGACACTCCATTAAATATGCTGCACGCGAATCGACTGCAGCTCCTTTAGAAGGCATATCGCAGCACAAACGTAATATTGTTTCCATTGAAATTCTCAGAAGGCAGCGGCGCCAGTCCAGGCGGATTGGCGATGCCGTAGTTCTGATATCCGTAGTAATTCCAGGCCGTCCGATAACTGACGCCCTTATAAATATCGAACATAACGCTCGCATAAGGGGTGAAGTAATTGAAGTCGAGCGTGCCCGTTGGGCTGAGCGGATTCAGAAACGTGGTGCTGCCGCGAACGATGCTGCGCATGTAGCCGACCAGAAACGTGACTCGCTTCTGGGGCTTCGCCATGACATCGGCGTAAGCATAGTTATCTCTGGTCTCATAGAACGATAGCGTACCGAGCGGCGAAGTCGCGCCGGCTACGGGACAGGGCTGGGTGAACAGAGCCGAGCTATCGGGGAAGCAAATCTCCGTTTGCGTGTAAACGTCCGTGTAGCTGTAACCAAAGTTGACGGTGAAATCGCTCCGTGGAGAAAGCGCGGCGCTCAGGCCGTAAGTTCTCCCATGCTCGATATTGTTTACCGTAAATACGTTGTCGCGGTTCTCATGAATATCCACGGCGGCCGTGATATTAGCCCAAGGCTCTGGCTCGTAAGTGGCGCGGACCTTGTAGCTTTGCAGTTGTCGGGGACTGATTCGGGTAAAGGAATTGTCGTTGTAGCCCGCTATGACGTCGGCATTGACTCGCAGTTCATCGCTGGGACGCGCCGATAGTCCGAATTCGACGGCATTTTCGTGAATGTAGTAGTGATTGCGGGCCGTATCGTTCGTGGCTTCCGGACCGATTTCAGTAATCACGCCGGTAGCTGGATTGAGCGAGCACTCTGATGGAAGCACACCGCCGGAAATCGCGCAATCGGCGCGTGCCGCCAGAAAATCGTTAGCCGCAGTGCCGCCCCGGCCACTCGGGAGGTAGACTTCGCCGGTATCAAAGGTCGCCGTAAAATCGGAAATGGTGCGAGCTTCATAAAAGTAGCCAATGTACGCGCTCAGCCGCGTCGTGAAATCATATTTGACCTCGACGAGATTGTTCCGAAGATTTTGCCCGAGGAATTGGCTGACGGCTTCATTCAGGACGTCAGGGCCCGAGCTCGCACTGTGCTGTGGACAACTCACGCCCGTGAATGGCGGCGGGCACAGAGCAGCGAAGTTCGCGGGAGTAGCCGGTGAAATTGGCAGTGACAACCCAACTTGCCCAGGACCAGGCGGAGTTGCGAATAGGTTGGTTTCAGAAGTCGCCCAACCCGAAGGGATACGCCAATTGTGGTAGTAGAATTCGTCGCGCAGGCTCAGCTTATCTGTGATGTGATAATCTCCGGCCCAATTTGCATCGGCGACCACTCGCTTTGCTTCTGCAGGCCCTGCCGTAGTGCTTATGCGCGTAACGGTCCGGCTGACCCAGCCGTTGAAAAGTTCATTTAGATCCGTCATCACGTTGCTGGAGCTGCTGTAAGCGGCCGATCCGGACATCTCGAAATTCTTGAAATAATCCGACTGAAAGCTGAATTTCTCGACAGGGAACCTAGCTCGCGGCGCGTCCGGCAGGCTATAGGACAGGATTCCGCTGCAATTCGGCGTCACGATCGGCGGCATCGTGGCGGCTGGATTGGTCACGGGCCGTGCGCAGGGCGTGGTGCCCTGAAAGACCACTCCTAAGTCCACCGGCGTGCCATTGGCAACCTGGAAAGGAAAATTCTGATCCGCCACGAAAGTGTTCACCCTGGTGTAGCTGACCAGCTCGTCGAAGGAAAGTGTCGTTCGAGGCAATCCGCGATAATCCAGGCCTAGCCGGTATTCGTTCGTGATCGCCTGCACGTTGCTTCCCGGCGCCGCATCAGTCGGCTCGTATCCGGCCCCGCCCGGGCCGCCCGTGGACACTCGCGAATAACCGAGCCGAAAACGCAGGCGTGACTCCGGTAGCAGGAAGAGATCGTAATCCTGCATGTGCCGGTCGTAATTGAGGGCATGCGGAGAATTCGCAATCGCCACCGGGGTGGGAAAACTCGTGGTGTTCAGCGGATTGGCAAGCAAGTTGTAGTTAAAGAGGTATTCGTCGCGCCGGTACGTCGCGCGGAAGGCATACCACTTGTTTTTGTCAACGCGCAGGCGAGAGACACTATTGGGGTCGCCGCCATAGCCGAAGTTATTAAAGCTCAAATCATCGAAGAGCAGGCCGTGGTGATTGGCCGAATGCATATCGAGGTTGTAGTCAAAAAGCCGCCAGCCGCTACCATAATTGAGGAACGTGTCATAGTTGCTCAGATTGCCGTGGATTAGGCTGTCGCGGTAGCCAAACTCAATATTCTGTTGCGTGTTGTAATTGCCGCTGGTCTTTCCCGGCGTTTCATTAGTCTGCTGCATTGGTCCCTGGCCGGGCAGTTGGGGATTTTGAGCTTCTGCGGCCGTTGCGAAAATGAGAGCCAGCATCAACACGAATGCAAGGCTTGCGCACTGTAGCCATGAGGACTTTGCACAAACCAGCAGCACAACGCCGAAATACTGTCGTCTGCTTTGCGCGGCTCGTGCGGATCGGGTAAAGGCCATCGGTATCCTCGTCATTTGAAAAACACGAAGCTGGTATTCGAACCGTGAACCTGAGTATGGCAGAGCGTGCAAGCCTGGAATTGCGAGGCTTGATTATGGAAAGAAGGCGCACCGGGCGCGTTTGCAAACGAAGTGGTGTGGCACGACAGGCAGAGCAAATTCACATTGCTCATCTTGAGCAGATGGGCATTGGGAGAGCCGTGAGGCATGTGGCATGACTCGCAGCCCTCAGTTCTCACGGGCTCATGTTCGTATACGAATGGCCCGCGCTTGTCGATGTGGCAGTTATAGCAAGCCTGATCCTGAGTTACGGAAGTGCGCAATTGGTGCGGCTTTTCCGTGCCGTGCGGATTATGGCAATCGGGGCACTGGATCAGGCCTTCGTTCACGCGATGCCGAAACGGCATCGCGAATTGCGCCCGCTGTTGCTGATGGCACCCATAGCAAAGTCCCGGCTGGCTCTTCACTAACAGGAATTCCCGCGTTTCCGAGTGGTGCGCCGAATGGCATGACGTACACGAGATATCGTTCCTGGAATGCAGCGAATTGATGACGTGCCGCTGTTGCGTCCCAGTCGCATGGCAGCTCAGGCATTGGGCATTCACGGCTTTTGGACTCGCCTTTGTGAAAAGGAACAGCTTTGAGGTATCCGCTGGGTTTGCCACATGGTCGGCCGCTGGTCCGTGACAAGCTTCGCAGCCTTGCTTCGCCGGACCTCCGCGCGTGTCGTTCGAGGTCGCCCAGTGGCGTGACTTGGACCAGCTTTCGTATTCGCTTGCGTGACAGTCCCTGCAGGCCTCCGCGCCGACGTAACCCGCGGCTGTGGGCGCCTGGGTGGCGGTGCTTTGCTGAGCTCGGACTGGAAATCCAGCCAGGCAGAAGAGGGCAATCAGCAATGCCTGCCTCGGCAGCTTGTGAAAATTCACTCGTCTCACCTTCGAAGATGTGAAGGTCCGCGAGCGACGATTCTGCCCAACTCACGGGATCAGTTCTGTGATCTGGATCACAAGACAACTCTCGATGTGTGCTTTCAAGAATTTCGAAACGGCAAGCTAATCGAAGGAAAGACTAATCAGGTCGCGATTAATACGGCGGAAACCCGCAGGCCCCATCCGCATAATCGCCAGTGCTTAACAAGCGTGATATTCGTGTCAGGATCGAGAAGGACGGAAAGACGTGGGAGGAGCCACGTCTCTCCCGTTAAACATCGCAGCTTTAGCCTACTCCCGAACCGTCAATACGGGGCAAGTTGCGTGAGAGACAACGGTATGCGCCGTGGCCGAAGCCAAGTGAGTGGCGGCGCCTCCGTGCCCAGCAAACTTGGCGCCGAGCACGATCAAATCAGCATTCCGCTCTTGGGCCACGTTGAGAATCTGTTCGGAAGCGTTGCCGAACTCCACCGCGAACTGAGGTTCACCCCATCGTTCGGCATCAGGGGGGATGACTTTGTGCAGGCGACCCATCCGATTTTGCAGGACCACTTGCGGGTCGGTCGGCGGTTCAAAGTCTTTTTCATCCATCACATTCAACAGCGTGAGCCCCGTCCCAAACTCTTGCGTTAAGGAAACCGCATAACGAATGGCCGCAAGTGATTCGGGGCCGAAATTCGTAGCGAAGAGAATTTGCCTGAACTCTGGCCCACCTATAACCTGCGAGGTCACCTTTGGTCCCACCGTGAGAACAGGGCAAGGCACCCGTCGAAAAACCTGTTCTGCTACCGAGCCCAATATGAGTCGCCCCAGACCTTCTCTGCCGTGCGTTGCCATAACGACGAGGTCGATCCTAAATTTCTCGATGGCTTCGGAGATGGATTCCCAAACACCTCCATGCTGCAGCAGCATCTTGTGTGCTACACCTCTTAGATTTGTGTCCAGGCCTTCCATTTCGCGGGTGGCTGCCTCTTCGATCGCGTCCTGAGTGGAACCCCAATACTCAGGCGGCACCAAAGCCGTTTCCGCTGGTGAAATGACATGGGTCACATAGAGTTCGGATCCGTAACGCCGTGCAATCGCCTTGGCCCAAAGCAAGGCTGGCTCCGAGAGGGGCGAGAAATCCGTCGCTACCAGCACGTTCTCGAGTGCAACTCTTGGTGTTGTTGATGCGAGCTTCATGGTGACCTCCCTTCTCCCTCAGTGCGGTCCGGCGAATTAGCTGTGCAATCCGATCCAAGCCCACAGGCCGGCCGTTGCCGCCAACAACAAGCCCGACAGGAC
>Ga0307477_10001586_pt1 | contig 18805 bp, 19 predicted proteins | sample atmos_gasesECM2C_FD_203316 | JGI IMG/M metagenome (GOLD analysis project Ga0307477, IMG submission 203316) | Hardwood forest soil microbial communities from Morgan-Monroe State Forest, Indiana, United States - atmos_gasesECM2C_515 | ecosystem: Environmental > Terrestrial > Soil > Temperate...
AAGTTCCGCTTGCCCAAAAGCACACGCCGCTCAGAATCAGAGTGGCCATCGAATGCGTCTTGCTCATCTGTCCTCCTATGCCATGTCAGGGGCGAACTCCGATAGCCACAGACCGAATCTTCCGATGAGGGCTCTGCTCAATGGAATCCGCTGATAGGCTATCTGCCCATCCCCTGACGCAATTGCCCCGGCGTGAAGCCCACAAGAAATACAAAGCCACGGATCGACCCAGAAGATGACCTGCGCGTCGCACTCCTGGTCTGCTCTAGCCTGCATGTTAGTCGGCAGTCTTCGCGCAATTCCACTGTCACTTTTGACAGGCATCCGCGCAGCCTTCGAGATATTCGACCACTTGAAGCGGCGCTCGACATTGCATTCCACCTCGACGCGGTCTGGCTATATGCCTGGTTAGCCCATGTTCCGACGACTCCAATTCTCTGAAGGGATAGCGGACACATGCACTGATCAGATGTCTTGGCACAGCGCTAGACGTTATTCTCATGTGCGAGAGGGGGAGAAATAAAAATACGCCCTGCGAGGGCGTCTTGAATGGCGGGGATGAGGTCAGTTGTAATTCGGGACTTTACGACGTACCCGAAAGCGCCGGTAGCCAGGCAGGTGCGGACGAAGTCGGAATCGGAATGAACCGTCAGGAAAATGATCTTCGATTTGCAGCCTGATTCGTTCAATCGGTTGGCAGCTTCTATGCCACTGAGAACCGGCATAGAGATATCGGTGACGATGACATCGGGCTTCAGTCTCATGGCGGCCTCAAACAGAGATCGGCCGTCCGGCATGCTCCCGATAACTTGGCAGGTCGGCCCCAGGAGAGTTTCCACTGCCATCAGGAAGTTCCGATGGTCATCTGCCAAAAGTATTCGCACATTGTTCAAATGGGCCATCCGCTGAATGCGCGGCGCAGGAAAGAACATTTTGCGTTATCCCGCCTGGATGTAAGGGACGCTGGTTTCTTTCGCGCGGCCAACCCGAGCACCCGTGCAGGCTACTCGCAGGAGGAGGTTCTGACTACTGTCAACAATGACAGTGGCAAAGAAACGGCACGGAAACCCGATCCGAGCCGTGACCGCAAGGTTCTTAGACTGGATCAGGAGAACTATTGAGTTGCGGTTTCAAGAGCAAACCGCCGAGCAAGGTAACACCGCGGGCTGTGTTAGAATCCGACCGGCGGTGGGGGGCATGGTTAGCAGCTATCCAGCGGCCGGCAGGCCCCAATTCTCAATTGTACCCATTCGGCTGGGAGCGGCCCATGCTGTGCAAAACCTGTGCATCAGAGAACTTGCAGAAGTTGGCGGGAGAACTGACCGCGAGCTTCCTTGAAGTAAAGAGATCAAATCTTCCGCCCCTTTACGAGTGCCAGGATGTCCTCGTCTGTTTGGACTGCGGTTTTGCAGAAATTGTCATTCCCGCTCCCGAATTGGAACTGCTCAAGAGGCGAAAGGCAGCATCCGGTTCGTAGGCTGTTTAGCCAACACCCCCGTCCAGGCGGACGTGTCCGCGCGACTTGCTCCTCTCCCTTCTTGGTTTTCGGCGGGAAGTCCTTGAAAGACTTCTCAACGATTTTCTTTACTTCCCTGTTTTCAATATTACGCGCTTTTTGCCGGTTCGCTGGCCTTGCGAGCTTTGAGGAGGTAGTGCCCCGGCCAAGCCGGGACCCCGCCGCGGCGGCAACTATTGATTCAACAATGAGCCTGCAGCTGCTGTTGCATCCGCGCGCGCGCGCGGAAAACGCGTGATTTAATTGTCGCGACGTTAGTTCCCAGAATGCCCGCCAACTCACGATGTGTCCAACCATCAACTTTGTTCATGAAGAATGCATTTCTAAGCGCTGGCCGCAGATTTTGGACTGCCTTCGCTGCCAGTTCGCTGGTGATGTACTGGAGCTCCGGATTGAGGCGACGGTCTTCCATTTCGGGAACCACATTTTGTTGCCGCTCTGTCTCACCCAGATTCGCCTGACGTGAAACAGGTTCAAAGCGTTGTTTGCGGATCTTCATCAAGGCTTCATTGATCGCGATACGAACAAGCCACGTGGAAAAACGGGAGCGGCCTTCGAACCGTTTGATGTTCTTGTAAACTTTGCAGAAAACGTCTTGCAGGTTATCCTCTGCGTCGGAATGATTCTTCAGAATTCTCAGCGATACCCCATAAATATGATGGGAGTGCTTCCAGACCAGTTCGGAAAATGCTTCAGAGCTACCCGCACGCGCTTTGACGATCAGCGGATCTTCAGCCTGTATCCATTCCCTGGTGTTCTTCACAGTTCTTCCGTGTCTTCAAAACCTTAGAAAACCCACAGTTCTGCCGGGCCGGCACAAGATCCAATAAGCGTGGTTTCTCCTCTTATGGATCGCTTCGGTCGATTCACCTGGGAGCCGGCAAAGATGCAGGTTGCTGGAGGCGGAATTCCAGCAATGTTTCGCTCGGCACGCTCACCTTTTGGCCCTTCGTTGCCACAGCCGCTGTAGTTCCCACCACCGCGCCGATCGCCGCACCCTTTCCAGCGTTTCCCGAGATGGCGCCAATCGCCGCACCCAAACCTGCGCCGCCAGCCACGCGTCTGGCTGTTTTCTTTCCGCTACTGCTGCCTTTCACTTCGTAGTTGCTGCTGAGAACTGGATAGGCCGAACCGCCGACGATGATATCCGTCAATTCCAATTGCAGTTCCGAACTCCCTCCCACACGCCCAGCCTCCTTCGACTGAGCCAGGCGGCCATGGACTGTAGTTCCGGCGGGGGCAAAAATGACTCCCCCAACTTGGAGGTTGGTCTCGAGGGTGGCAGTGAAGCGGTAACCGACGGGATTTTTGCTTGAATCCACTGTATCTTTCATCCGGATCAGGATTGACGTACCGGCTGGCACGGTCACCATGGGCTGCTGGGCCCATCCCGGTATCGCAACGGCCATGCCGGAACATAGAACAAGCGCGGCTGCGGCACTTCCCCAGCTTTGCTTCCCGATACTTTTCATCTCTCTGCTCCTTTGTCCTCTGTGAAACACCTGCTGGGCCTGTACGGATTACTATTGCATCGACGGCAGGCTCGCAGAAACTTGAAGATCAACGACCTGCTGAATCTGGTTTTCGACCTGGAAGAACCTCGCCGCAGTTCTTGCGGAGAGGGCCTTCTTCATGACGTCAAAGTACTTCTTCTTCAGTTGGCCCGCTGCTCCTCCAGAGCGAGAGCCGCACTCATCAGCTCATCGGCCTTTTCGTTGGTGATATTGTCGTAATTCTTGATGTAGTCCGTGATGAGCTGCACCCGGACATCGCCGAGTTTACTCAGCTCGAAATCATACTGCCGGTAAATCGGCCAGAACGTTGCACCGTCGGCATCACTGAACTGCATGATCTCCGTAATGATCTGCACTTTCTTTGCCTTTACATCGGCCCGGAGCAGCTCCGTGTAGGCGCGCAGGTTCAGTTCTCGATCATCGTTGGTGCTCGTGTCCTGTGTGAACGCTGCCGAGGCAACGAGCATCGGTAGAACAAACAAGGTGACCACCAAGAATCTTTTCCCTGATTTCATGTCTTTCCACTCCTTCTTCTCACAATGTTTACATCCCAATGTTGAAGCCGTTTCTTGTGATATGGCCGGGCCGGTGGCTCTCAGGCTCGTTCACATTGAAAAGCTGTTCGAGCGCCATCAATTCAATTCCGCTCCATGATGTTCACCAGGCGCCAGGGGCCGTCTCCATAGCTTTCGAAAATGATTTGCTGGTTCTTGTCGACTTTGAATCTGCCTGCAACGATCAGGCTCCCCGTGCTTTTCTTCGGGTCTGAGTCCAGATTGATTTCGATGGCCGAGAGGTCATAGTCCTTCGTGCGGCCGCTTGCGTAAGCCTCGCGGAACTGGATGGGACGATCGGTGATCACGCGAATGGTCCGGCCGTTCTCGGTCGGGATGCTCCGAATATAGGCGATTTGATAGCCGATCGTGCCTGTGATCGCTACTCTTCCCTTGGATTTCATCTTGCTCAGAGTTTTTACCAGAGCATCGTGGCCGCCGCTGGTGAACGCATCGATCAGAATCTTCTGGTCTTCCGCCGCAGAATACGATTCGATGTTTACGGTCACGTGGAACGTTTTGCCAGCCGCCTTGAGCTGGCCCATAGCTGTTGCCTGAATCGTTTCCCGCTTGGGCTTGTCCTGGGCGGCAATCTGGAAAGCTGCCAGCAAGAAGATACTGGCGATTGCCGCAGCGCGCGACAGGGTCAAAGCTGTAGCAAGCATTTTCTTGATCATAGCCACTCCTCAGTGTGCGTCCACAGTTACATACGCTAAGAGGGGTTTTAACTGTCAAAAGTGACAGTGGGTTGTGGAAGTTTGCCGGGCCTGAAGGTGTAAGGCGGAACTCAGCGTCTCAAAGCTTGAGGCTTAGCCTTTTCGGGCGGCGAACCCCGCGAGACGTCGGAAACGACGATGCCAGTCTCGCTTTCTCTGCGCGGCACGCCGGGCTATCGGGGAATAACACCCATAGTCATCGCATTCAGGGAAGGGAAGCAATCGGAGAGATCCAGATGCCTGCGGTGCCTGTTTGTGTGCGCCACAGACAAAGCGCTCCTAAAAAACAATTGCTAATGCTTCTGCATTCCGTACACTGGCGCCGCTGATACAGGCAGCTATCGTAAGCGGGTGGAGAGTCTCCCGCACTGCCGGTTACCGAAAATTGCTCCTCGCCAAGCGGTTTAACGGGGCAAAGTCGGGTGGACGATCGGTCCCTGAGGACCGACGGGACCGTGGTTCAAGGCGGCAGGAGGCACAACGCTGGTTCTCGTCCATAGAACGGTGCGGCGTATCCCTTCCTGAAAAAGCACGAAGGCAACCGCAAAAACCAGTGCGGTCATCATCGTGATGGCAACCAGGAGCAGCACTACAAGAACTTCCTGCACGACGTAGAGCCTCAATGCGAACTTAATCGCCGCGAGGAGCAGTAAAGCAAGCACGATGCGCACCCCCGGCCGCCGAATCATATTCCGAGTGCTTGCTCGATTGTCGCTATTTGGCATGTACTCCCTCAAATCCGATTTTTGTCTCGGGCCGTGACACTTGGAATCCAGGCCGAAGCGAGGCCACTCAGGACGCGACATCGGCCGCTTCGCAATGGAGCATAGTTTCGCCCCAAAGCGAAAGGTAGTGTCAGTTTTGTCAGGTACGAAAGCCGTACGGCCCGAACGGATTCGTAGCCAAAACGGCTGTTTACGAGGAATCCATGGATTCCTTGCGGCGGACGCTTCTGATGGCAAGCCTTCTGCCCTCAAAAATGCCGGGCCATTATCCGCCTGGAGGCGGACTTCCAAACCGCACTCTGTAAGAACTGACAGTTACGCATTCCAATCGGGCCCGTTATTTTTGGCAGCGAAACCGAGCGTGTCATGGTGCGCAATCGGAGACTCAAGCAAACGGGATCTAGGGACAGGGCCTGCTCAAATAAGTGCCGCTGGTCGCGCTCGACGCTGAGTACTGCAAAGACGACGAGAGAAGGCCCGAGGAAAAACCGATGCCGGAAAGGAGTGCGCAGCGATGACTCGAGACTTTGCAGTAAGTTACCAACAAGCAAGACCCAAGGCGGAGAAGGAACATCGGCGCGAGATTTGCAGAGCCGGGCGCTGGATGTACGCGAGGGGTTACGTGGTCGCTAACGAGGGAAATCTGTCCGTGCGGCTCGACGAGGACCGGGTTCTGGTCACACCCGCGGGCACGTGCAAAGGTCGGCTGGCATTGGAAGATCTGCTCGTTACCGATCTGAGCGGCGAGGTGGTCTGCGGGACCGGACGTCCCTCCTCGGAGCTGATGATGCATCTTCTCTACTACCGTTCCAGGCCAGACGTGCGGGCCATCTGCCACGCGCACCCTCCAACAGCGACGGGATTTGCCGCCGCGGGGCGGGCGCTCGAAGAAGCCGTTCTTCCGGAAGTGATCGTCTGCCTCGGCAAAATCCCCCTAGCATCATATGGAACCCCGGGCACATGGGAAATTTGCGCGGGACTGAAATCGCTGGTCCACAACCACGATGCGATCCTACTTGAGAATCACGGCGTGGTGACGTGCGGGCAAAATCTGGATACCGCTTATCAGCGCATGGAAATTGTGGAGCAATTTGCACGAGTGATGCTCACGGCGGAATCGCTCGGCGGGCCGCATATATTGCCGCGCGCCGAAGTCCAGAAGTTGATCGCCGCGAGGCAGCGCTACGGCGTTTCGTCGCCGACAGGCGGCTTCGAGGTGCCGGTAACGGCCGAGTCCGCAGGCGACCGGGTCACGTTTACGCAGCCGGCGTACCTGGAGGAGGCCATTCGCAGGGACCGCGCGGCGCGGTAAAAGAGGCGCGCTCGCCGGTGTTCGTTGGGTCCGGGACGCTACGTAATGCGAAGTGCGAAGGCTCGGAAGCGCTCTTCAGTTCCGGGGTCCCAAGAGCACGCTACGAAGATCGTCTCCCCGGAAAGTATGTCTTAGGCTAATTCCAGAACCTGGACCCACGACATTCACGCTTATTGCGCTGGTGTCGTGCCGCCAATCTTGGTGCCGATCACTTCACCGGAGATGATGATCTCCACGCGGCGGTTTTGCTGGCGGCCCTTCGGTGTGTCATTACTGGCCACCGGCATGGCCGTTCCAAACCCCTTTGCAGTGACGGAAGCAGCGTCGAGCCCTTGCTGGATCAGATAATCTCGCACAGCATTCGCGCGCTGTTCCGACAGAGTCTGGTTGAACGATTCCGTTCCCACGTTATCTGTGTAACCCTCAACGGCCAGATTGAGGCCCGGGTGGGACAAGACGATGCCCGTAAGCTTCGCTAACCCCAGCTGCGCTTCCATCCTCAGGTTGTACTTCCCTGTATCGAACAGAACGTCGCCCATATTGACCTGTAGGCCGCGCGGCGTGTCCGTCGTTGGCAGGACACGGTTGAACTGGTCGAGCAGTTGGGCACGCAGGTCAGCCGCGGCCTTACGGGCTCGCTCGGCTTCCGCATTGGCGGCCTCTTCTTTTGCTTTCAGAGCATCCGCCTCCGTTTTTGCCTTAAACGCGGCTGCATCCGCCTCCGCCTTCATCTGGGCTTGTTTCGCGGTAGTGAGCTCGGCTTGGCGTCTGGCCTCCTCATCGGCCTTTCGCTTGGCTTCCGCGGCTTCTGCCGCGGCCTTGGATTCCGCTTCGGACCTGGCCTGGGTGGCCGCCGACTCTCGCTCTGCCGCTATGCGCTCTGCCTCCTGGCGTTGTCCGGCGAGCGCACGCGCGTCCTCCGAGAATTGGACAGTCTGTCGCGCAGCAGAAACGATTTCTTTTTTGTTCGCATTTTTTGCGAGAATGTTTTCAGCCATTTCCAGGCTCGCTTGTGCTTTGGAAAAAATCTCTGGCGCGTACTTATCGGCTCCGCGCGACTTGGCGATATCCACTGCATTGCGTGCTTCATACATCTCCAGCGGCACACGCTGGACATCCGGCGTCATGGCCAGCGGGTTCCCCAACTTCGCGTATTGCCCGCGCCTCATCAGCTTGTACTCGGTGACGGGGAAGCGCTCCCCCTTTGTGTTTTTCCGTGTCTCCATCTCCATGACCACCATCTCGCTGGGCATGCGGACGGCAAAATAGGGTTCCGCGCTAACAATCATGGAGAACGTTTGGGCCGGTGTGGTGGTGAGCAATTTTCCATCCCCCTCTTTGCTGATGAAAATCTCTCCCGCGTTGCCGGTGCGTCCTTCCGGTGTAACAGTCCAAAGTACGAAGGTCAGATACTCCGCGCCAAGCTTCGAAGGCGGCGTCAAGCCCTTGACCGTCACCTCGATGTTCGTCAGACCAGCCTTAGCCTTGGCCTGAACTTTTGCCTCACCGTTGGCCTGAGGCATCAGCTCGGTGCCCGTCAGATCAACTTTCGTGCTGCCGCCGCCAACGGTGAAACCGATCGCCGTGGTGGACTTGCTGATCAGGCTGGATGCTGGCACGTTTTGTGGTGTCTGCGCGTGAGCCGGGACGCCAATGGCTCCTAGAGCTATCCATGCCACGCCAGGCAGAATCGTCTTCATGACTTATTCCTCCCCGAAATCGTTCGAATCTCCCCGTCGGTCCGTTACGCGCGTACTAAGCGCACTCGGCTCCAGTCCTTGCAAGTTCCACGGCCCGTGGATCGCCCTCGATAACTCCAACGGCCGCTACCACAGTTTGACGGAACAGAGATATTTGGCAGCGTCCATTGGCTCGGGCCAGTTCTGTCACACTACTCGCACCTAGCCACTGGCCGCAAGTTGTAGATTTGCAGTGCCGCACTCACGCACGGCTGGCTTGGCATCGCCAAGGCGAGAGAAGTTCTAGGGACCTCTCTTCGTGGGCAGACTACTCCTCGTCATTCGTGCGATGCCAGGTCTTATCCGGGTTGTATCGATCCATTTCCGAAGCGATCTTAGGGGTATCCGGTCCTAAATCCTTCTGGTAAACGATGCCGTCGTAGCTGACGATGAAAGTCTGCACGCCCGTAACGCGATACTCGGCAGGCCAGGCAACCAGCGCAAAGCCACCGATCATGACGCCGTTCACCACGTAGTCGAGCTGGCCCAGCGGGGCTGCAGGACCCTGGCCCTTCAGAGTCCTGAAATAATAACCGTGGTATGGTCCAGACTTGCTCGTGTAGCCTTCCTCTATCGCCTTGGCAATCGTTTCCCCGACAGGGCCGCCCGCGCTGCCATCCGCGTTACGCCAAGCGAGCCCATCGTGCTTGCCGGGCGTGCTGATAATTCGCTGCGCATACTGATTTACTCCACTATCGTCGTGTATTTCCGAAGCGTATTCCTTTTGGGCCTCCGCGTAACCGCGGCAGATGTTTATCGCATCCAGTTCGTTTCCCCCGATGCGCCGGTCAAGAATCTCTGTACGGCCGGCCTTTGTATCGAAATGCCACTTTCCGTTCTGCTTGACGATCGGAACCGGCAGAGGCCATTCCTCGTTGCCGACCGAGAGGATCGCGCGGTTCGGGTTATGGGGATCTGATTCCACCTGCGTTTTCTCTTGTGCCATTGTGGCAAACGTAGCGCGCGAGTTCTTGTCCTGCACGTCCTCGCCCGTGGAAACGAAATCCTTGCCCGCGGGTCCGAAGATCTCCAGCAGAGCGTCCACGTCGTCGGTCTTAGCTGCCAGGATCATGGCGTCCGCGGCCTGCTGTGCGGTGTCAAATTTTTTCTGTGGCGGCTGCGTGGCCACTGTTGTTGTCCCTTTTGTTTGCGGCGCGGCGCGCAGGCCGGTTGCCAAGAGGAAACACGCGACCATGCCGAGCGCCGAAAAGAGTAACTTTGCGCGGAGAGTATTCAATCTTGTGAAGTTCATGTGTTCTTCTTTTTGCATGGCATGATCACCGCGGGCGTCCACCGCCCCCCGAACGTGCGCCTCCACCACCACGGGAAGCTCCCATGCTAGAGGCACCCCGCGCACTGCTGGCTTGGGCGCTGGCTTTGCTCGATGCGCCTCCGAAGGCGCCCGTGTTCCCCGATGCGTTGCTACTTGGAATCTGCCGGTTGCCAATATTGTTTCCGCCGCCGCTGCCGCGGTTCGCGCCCATGTTGCTCTGGCTCGCGCTAGCGCTCGAACCGGCCCGGTTAGTTGCATTCCCGCCCATATTGTTAGCACTCGCACCGGCACTCGAACCAGCGCGGTTTGTTGCATTGGCACCAGTATTGCTGGGCCGCGTGCCGGCATTTGAACCAGCTCGGTTCGCTCCCGCAGCGCTCAAATTGCTCGTGCCCGCGCCGGCGTTCGAACCAGCCCGGTTTACTGCAGTGGCGCCTCGGTTACTCGCGCTGGCCTGCTGCCTGGTGCTCGATCCTTGCTGCTGCCGCGCATTCGCCTGTCGTGTAGACATGGAATCCCCGCGCGTTGTGCCGCCGTACTGATTTGCGGTCGCTTTGTTCGAGTAGGGAGTGCCACCGCGGTGCTGGGGGTTGTGTTGCCAGGTGTTGTTCCCGTTTTTACTGACATTGTTAATGCTAGTGTTTTTTACGTTTACGTTGTTGATGTTGTTGCGATTCACGTTGTTGATGTTCGTAGTGTTGTAATGTTTGATATAATTGTTGTTGATGTTAATGTTAACGGTATTGTTATGCCCCCATCCGGAATTGTAGCCCCATCCACCGCGGTAATACGATCCGACGGCAACGCCGACGCCGAACGCAAAAACAGCACCCGCCGCGTAATACGAAGGCGGCGGGTAATAGATGGGAGGGTAGGGATACATATATACCGGCGGCCCGTAAACGACCACGGGGTTGTAGGTGGGCACATAAACAACCTGGGGGTTCGCCGGCTGAATGACCAGGACCGTTTTGGTTTCGACCACTTTTGTTTCTACATTCATCTGCTCATTGGACTTTAAATTCCCGGCAGCCTGCGCCTTCATACGCATGCGTTGCACCGCGTCCATCACGTCTGACTGCTGCGCAAGGAACGCGTTCCCCAGATCCGTTGTCCACTTGATGTCGTCCGCCAAGCGCTTGACCAGGTCCGGAAAGACGGCCATGGCCTGGATACTGGGATCCCAGTCCTGTTTCTGGGCAGCGTTCGTCAAAGCATCGCCTGTTAAGCTGCTGTTCTTCTGGATCCATTGCTGCAACTGGATAATTTCGAGCGGGTAAGTCGTAGCCACCAAGACCTGGGTCAGAAGCGGGTCCGGATACAGCGCGACCGGGGCGACCAGGGAATCCAATTGATCATTGGGAATTGCCGGAGCTGCTTGCCCTGCTGAGGCATCTTGCTGCCGCGCCGGCTGAGCGTACACCTCGGCGTCGCCAGGGGCGAGCGACACCACGCATAGAACAGCCACGAGACTCTGGACTGTCCAGCCGCGGGATTTCGTTCGAAGCAGTTTTGTGGACATGGTTTTTCACACCTTTTTCTGCATTTCGTTCCAGTTGAAAGGTTGACGGATCAAGATTCCTCTTCCCCAATTCAACGCGTGAAAGCAGCGGCCAGGCTGAGTGCCGGACGGATTCTGTTCCTTTTTTACCCTTGCGCCGATTCGTTCTTCTCCAAGCTATCTCTCGGCCTCGACTCAGCTAATCCAAACCGGCTCTGGAATAAAATCTCCAAGTCTGCCGCAGGTCGCCACTTATAGCCCTGGCTCTCGATTTCCGATACTGGCAAAACTACTAGGGTGCGGCGAAACGCGAAGCGGCAAGATTCTTGCAGCGACTCCCCTGCAACTGGCAGTTCTGACAGTTCCGAGAAAGCAGCGCGAACGCTATTCTTCACGTGCTTGGGTTTCGTATTGTCCGCTGTCCCGTGTCCAGGCGGCCAGAATCGCCTGTGAAATGGACTCTTCTCACCAGCTAATTGGTGGTGCCTACGGAATCGCCGTGGAAGGTTTCAATCCCATGCAATGGAGAGGACCAACCGGCCTATGAAAGACAGCTCACCCTCTCCGATCCTGCGATCCCTGTTATGTGCGGCATGCACAGTCATCGTCCTGTGGGGGATCAGAGCCACTTCCGCGCTCCTCGGACCTTTATTGCTCAGCCTCCTCATCGCCTACGCCGTCGTCCCATTTCCCAAGTGGCTCATGAAGCGTTTCAAGTTCCGAAAAAGCACGGCGATCGCAATGACAGCGGTCGCGGTAGTCGCCTCGGGGCTGTTTCTGGTGTTCTCCTTGGACTTGGGCACTGTGCGGATAGCAACAAAACTGCCGGTTTACGAGCAGCACTTGGCCAGCCTCTACGAGCAGGTCGCGGTTTCCATGGATGCCCGCGGCATTGACGTCCCAAGCCTCTCCGTCAAAAATTTGCTCACGCCCGAGCGGCTCCACAACCTTGCACGTCTCGTTCTCCCTGAGGCGGGTGAGATTATCTCCAATGGACTACTGATCTCGCTCTTGGCATTTCTCTTCATCATGGAGATGGCGGAAGAAATTGGGGTGAAGCCAGGTCCGCTCGCCGAGAAGCTGGCCTACTATGCGTCCGACTCGCGGAGTTACGTGGCCATCACCGCGAAGACCGCTGGCATCAACGCCCTCGTCAACCTGGCGTTTCTGATCGTGATGGGCGTGGACACTCCGGTCGTCTGGTGCTTCCTCTACTTCTTTCTCGACTTCATCCCCACTCTTGGTTTCATGATTGCGCTCGTGCCGCCGACTTTCGTCACGCTCCTTATGTATGGCTGGAAGAGAGCCCTGGTGGTGGCCTGCGGCCTCATCCTGACCAACGTGATCGTGGACAATGTGGTCACGCCAATCTTCATGAAGCAGGCGATGGATGTTTCCTTCCTCGAAATGACGCTGTCACTCGTGCTCTGGGCGTTCCTCCTTGGCCTGACGGGTGCCATCCTCGCGGTTCCCCTGACACTGGCCTTGAAAAAGTTTGTCGCGAAAAGCTTGCGGGAAGAGCAATTCGCGATGGAACCCTCAGGATGACTTCTATCCTAATTCGTGTCAGCTATTGTCTTCTGGACGGCCGTCGGAGTCCACGTTCCTTGGACGACGAAAGGTGGAATATCCTTTGACAAATAGCAGATCATATTGCTAATTGCAGTACAGGCCTCAACTTGAACCAGGGTTTAAGCGGACAATTTCTAATCAGCGAATAGGGCCTGCCCAAGTCTCAACTCCACGGTGAACGCCTGTCCAGGTCACTTCCTAAGGCCGCGGCTCCCGATTTCCGACATTGGTAAAACTCCTATCTGTCAGTTTTGCCAGTTGCCTCCAATGTGCACCCGGCCTATGTTTGCGCGCGTAAAGATATTGAGGATCCGGGTAGAGGCGGGTTCCGCTTTAGGGGGTAAATGTCAAAACTCCTCTTTAAAGCCTCTCTTCCAGGTTCTCGAATCAGGCAAGGAGCGCATGAAACGGAAGACAGCAGCATTCGAAGCGCCGGTGGCTGCACTCATGTGACCTCCGTAGGCCCCGGGTGCCTGATCCGAGGATGGGACTCCTCGGCAGGCACTTGAGTTCGCTGTCGGAATTTGAACGTCACTGTAATTTGAGTTGTCGAATACAAATCCAGGACTGAGGAGAAAAGAGATGAAGATCAGAAGTGCAGTTGTTTTGGGAATGGTTCTGCTGTTTGGAACCGCGACGTTTGCGCAGGATTACCCAAAAGTAGAAACTTCACCGGCATTTATGTACATCCGTACTAGCGTCAAATTTAATCCATTTGTAGTTGCTGGACAAACAATAACGCCAAAAGACTTAAATTGCGCAGGTGGCGGGGGCACGATCGCCTACAACTTCAGTAGTTTGGTCGGCGTAGCGGCTGACTTGGGTGGCTGCAAGATATTCAGTAACGCGTACGGCCTCGGCAACTCGGTTGACGGGAATGAGTTTACCTATTTGTTCGGGCCGCGGTTGACCTATCGAAGCGGCAGTGCGTTCGAACCATTTGGCGAGATCAACTTCGGCGGGATGCGCATCTCGCTCTCTTGCAAGAGCAGCGCAACCAATTGCCTTAATGCCGCTGGCGGGGGCACTTACACCAAGAACGCCTTCGCCATGACGGTGGGTGGTGGTTTTCAGATCAAGATGAGCAAGAAAATCTCCCTACGCCTCATCCAGGCTGAGTATCTCTACACCCGCTTTGGCAACAACTGTAGCTTGCCTATCTGCAGCAACAACAACCACCAGAACAGCTTTCGGTTGAAGAGCGGAATCGTCATTAACTGGTGAAGTGCGACCGTTTGCCCAAAGTCCATTTGGGTGGCGCACTAGAATCCGTACAGGAACGGGGCACGTCGAAAGGCTTCGCCAATCCGCCGCCAAGCTTGGCTTTGCCAGGGTTGGCGGCGAGCCATGTAATCACATAAAAGGTGCGAAAGCCTTTCGGACCGATTGAGGTCGATTATCAGCTGACCCGGTTTGGCAACAGCTTTGCAGCTGGCAACCAAAAGCAGAGCAACTTCCGATTCCAAGCCGCTGTTGTTTTCCGGTTTTAGCGGAAGTTAAATCCAAGAGTTATGGAAACTTGCGGAGGACTGCGGACCGGGCAACCAAACTGGGTGTCCCGTCCGAAATCTCCTTTTTCCTGGTTACTCCCGAAGTCCGCGGATCGAATCCGGGATGAGGCAGGCCATTCCAATGCCCAGTCAAGCTCGTCGGCTGGGGAACTGGACAAATTCTTTCCGTATCATCAAAACGAGAGTTTTCTCATCCCACTGGCACTTTTGACAGTTCACTCCGGCATCGTAGAAAACATATTCTCAGGTCACCCGAACCAAAAGGGGATCCGGGTCGAGAGACCTCCCTCCCGAGGAGAGGCGGACGATGCCTCGATATTTCTCCCTCATCTCGGCCGGATCCCCTTCCAAAATTTGATAACGGATGAATTCTCCGAATCGGAAAATGGTACAGGTGAACCGTTTGGAGTCTGTATCCTATCCGTTTTAACAGATGCAAACCGCTGGAAGATCAACGCAAATAAAGTTCAGTCGATTTGACGCTATCAGCGCCAGGCAATAACAATAAGAATACGAACTTCGCCATCGGTTGTGACGCGCCCGATCTCAAATTCCAAAATAGCTTAAGCCGGCAATTCCGCACTTGGGTTTGGCCACCCTCTGGGTTAAAATCTCCTCCGCAGCCTCAGTGGTGATTTACATCCTCCCGGTCAGCGGCGGTTGATATGCACGGAAGTCCCGATTCCCATACGTCTCGCAGTCTCCCCTCGCTGGCGAGGAGGCTGCACTCGTCGCTCTCTCTGTTTGACAAGTTCATGATGCGGCAAGTCGTCGGTCCGGGTGCCCGCAGATTTCGCCTTTTTTCGTGGCCCACTGTTGCGGTCGTGCTTCTACTAATCCAGGCAGTTCTTTCAGTCACCGTTCCGAAAAGCGGCGCTCTGACCGCATACAGCGAGATCACTTTTTTTCTTGTGCTTGTCCTGGCTTCAGGAATTGCCGCGCTGAATGCAGTTCAGAGCAGGAAGGCGATTCGGCTATTTTGGTCATTCCTTGCGATGGCTCTTGTGACGTGGTCCCTCAATACATTCAGCTGGATTTACTATGCGCTGGTGCAGGGCCTGGATCACCCTCCGCATCTGGTCGGTGCTGCTCCACTGGCTCTGCACATTGTATTCATCATTGCGGCCGTGGCCTCGCGCCCTCATTTGAAATTTTCACCCCACCGCGGGTATCGAACGACCTTTAATTTTCTTGTCTTACTTTTCTTTTGGACGTTTGCGTACGCGCTTCTTTGGATTGCCCACCCGTTCACGGACTGGAATACTCTTGTCCATTTGCGAGGGCAAGCTCTTTACCTTCTGGAGAATTTCTTTCTGCTCGCAGTCCTGAGTGCACTGATCGTTCGAGCCGATGCTCCGTGGAAATCAATCTATTGGCATCTGCTCGGGGCCTCAGCCCTATACATACTCGGCTCTTCGCTAGCAAACTACCTCCTTGTCTATAAGCGTTTTCACCGGGGCTTGACAGACATACCCTATATGGCCGCTGCGTATTGGTTTGTTTGGCTGACCCTGCGGGGACGAAAGCTGGCACCGCAACTCGCGCAGGCCGACCAGCCTGACAACGGCGACACCAAATATGCATCGCTCCTCGCGATGCTGTCGGTGCTTGTCGTCCCCGCTGTTGGCGTGTGGGAGTTGGTTCGGACTGATGAGCCGGATCAAATACGCGTGATTCGTCTGCTCATCGTATTACTCTCGGTTTTGTTTCTGGCAGTCTTCGTCTTTGTTAAAGAGTACCTCACCAACCGGGAGCTATTTTCAGACGTGGGTCTAGCCAACGAGCGGCTTCGTTTGGCGATGGAATCCGGCAGAGCTGCGGGATGGGAGTGGGACCTTAAGACCGGACGATCTTCTCGGTTCGGCGACCTAAAAACGGTGCTCGGAATTCAATCCGACAGTTCTGTCGGGCGCGTGGAAGACTTCTATCGTTACGTACATCAGGAGGATCGACAGTGCGTCTCGGAAGCCGTGGCTGATGCACAGAAAGACCATAACCCGTATGCGGCGGACTTCCGCGTCGTTTGGCCCGACGGGACTCTGCGCTGGGTCTCAGCGAAGGGGAAATTCTATTATTCACCTAATGGTGAGCCAGAACGCATGCTGGGCATGGCGCACGATATCACTGACCGCAAGCAAGTAGAGCAAGCATTGCGGCAGAGCGAGGCTGAGCTCATAGAAGCCCAGCGCCTAGCCAACGTTGGCAGCTGGCGATGGGATCCAAGAACGGACACGGTCACCTGGTCAGAAGAACTCTATCGCATCGCAGGTCTCGATCCCGGTCTGCCTGCTGTCAGCTACAAGGAACACGCAAAACTATACACCCCGGAGAGCTGGGACCGTCTGCAGCGTGCCGTGGAGGAAACGTTGCGCACTGGAGCGCCCTACGAACTCGATCTTGAGATGATTCGCTTTGACGGCACAAGAAGATGGCTCATCGCCAAGGGCGAAGTGCGGCGCGATAGCTCCGGCCACGTCGTCCAGCTTCGCGGCACAGTTCATGACATTACTGACCGCAAGATAATAGAAGATGCGCTGCGCGTGAGCGAAGAGCGCTTACATCTGGCCATCCAGGCTGGGGAGATGTACGCCTTCGAGTGGGATCCCTTGACCGATATAGTGACGCGGTCCGCGGAGTGCATGAAGATTCTCGGAAACGATGAGCCTATACAGCTTACTCGCCGGGAATTGATCGCCCGAGTCCACCCGGACGACCGCGAGCAGGTCGCGGCCAGCGGTTCGCAGTTTACTCCCGAGCACCCCAATTCTCAGAGTACCTACCGCTATTTGCGTCTCGACGGTAGCGTGATCTGGGTGGAGAAGAGCGCGCGAGCCTTCTATGACGACGACGGTAGGATGCTACGGATGATAGGAATAATATCGGATATCACCGCGCGCAAAGACGCGGAGGAAGCGCTGCGCGAGAGTGAAGAGCGGTTACGTCTGGCGGTCCAGGCCGGAAGGATGTATGCGTTCGAGTGGGACACGGCCACTGATGTGATAGTGCGATCAGGAGAGTGCGCAGATATTTTCAATTGGATGGACGACCCAACGCGCGATACTAGTCGGCAATTTGTCGCCCGAGTCCACCCCGACGACCGCGAGGCGTATGCGTCTTCACAGACTGGGCTTACTCCTGAAAATCCTACGTATCAAACCAGCTATCGGGTGCTACGTCCCGACGGTGGTGTAATTTGGCTGGAGGCAAACGGGCGCGTCTTCTTCGGCGCTCAAGGTGGGATGCTGCGCATCATAGGCATGGTGACGGATGTCACCGCACGCAAGCGGGCGGAGCTCGCCTTACGCGAGAGCGAAGAGCGCTTCCGCTTGGTGGCTAATACGGCTCCAGTGATGATCTGGATGTCCGGTCCTGACAAGCTGTGCACCTACTTCAATACGCCTTGGCTTGACTTCACCGGGAGATCCATCGAGTCTGAGCTTGGAAACGGTTGGGCAGAAGGGGTCCACCCGGAAGACTTTAAGACCTGCCTGGAGACCTACGTAACGGCCTTTGGCCGCCGGGAGGACTTCCGGATGGAATATCGGCTCCGGCGCTATGACGGAGAATACCGATGGGTACTCGACATTGGGGTGCCTAGATTCAATGAGGATGGTTCATTTTCCGGTTACATTGGATCGTGTATGGATGTTACCGAGCGGAAGCTCGCCGAAGAAGCGCTCTCAAGTGTGAGCCGCAGGTTGATTGAAGCCCATGAAGAGGAACGCACTCGTATTGCCAGAGACCTCCACGACGACATCAATCAACGTCTTGCGCTGGTGGCAATTGGTCTCGAACAATTGGAACAACTGGAACAAGGTCCTTCTAAGTCGGTTGCTGAAGTCAGTAGCCGCATTCATGAACTAGGACAGCGCATATCTGAAGTTAGCGACGATGTTCAGTCGTTATCGCACCGATTGCACTCGCCGAAGCTCGACTATCTGGGAATAGGGACGGCGGCCAGAAGTTTCTGTAAAGAGTTCTCCGAGCAACACAAAGTAGAAATTGCCTTTGCCAACGATGACATTCCGCATACGGTGCCGCGGGAGATTTCACTTTGTCTTTTCCGGGTTTTGCAGGAAGCCCTGCAAAATGCGGTGAAACACAGCGACGTGCGGTTCTTTGAGGTGGAGCTGCGCAACGCGTCGGACGCGATCCATCTCACCGTACGCGATTCAGGATCCGGGTTTGACCTCGTAGAAGCAATGAAAACCAGCGGGATCGGCCTAATCAGCATGGCGGAGCGGCTGAAATTGGTGGATGGGCAACTCTCCATTGATTCGCAACCCAGCTGTGGCACGACAATCCACGCCCGCGTGCCCCTCATCAAAGCCGCACGGGCAGTCGGGTAAGAACACAATTCGCTCATCGAGTCCTTGTCTGCGTCGCCACACCGAGTGTCGTCTGTATCGGCATACTGTCCGGCTGTCCATTTTGCGAGTTCCATGCAATGGAGCGATTGCCTGCCGCCTTTTTGGAAGGCGCTGATAAGGGATCGTGCACGGAAGAATTGCACTTAGGCCTTATCGCACGAGTGTCTTAAGCCCCTATTCGTCCCGATGATTAAGGAAAGTACCTGGATGCCTCAGAATGGTTTAAAACTTCAAGCTCTGGAGGCTTGGGCAGATCTCGGATTGGAGTTCGGGTTGAAAACCAACGGCGGGAGCCATTCGCTTCCTGGAAGTGATAGAAAAGGAATGGCGGGGACGACGAGACTCGAACTCGCGACCTCTGCCGTGACAGGGCAGCGTTCTAACCAACTGAACTACGTCCCCGCTGATGTGCTGCTTGCGGATGGTGGGCAGTGTCCGATTCGAACGGACGACCTTTCGGGTGTAAACCGAATGCTCTAACCGCTGAGCTAACCGCCCTTAC
>Ga0307477_10001587_pt1 | contig 18804 bp, 14 predicted proteins | sample atmos_gasesECM2C_FD_203316 | JGI IMG/M metagenome (GOLD analysis project Ga0307477, IMG submission 203316) | Hardwood forest soil microbial communities from Morgan-Monroe State Forest, Indiana, United States - atmos_gasesECM2C_515 | ecosystem: Environmental > Terrestrial > Soil > Temperate...
AAGTGCGTCTGCGGACTTCCTGCACCAAATCGGACCGCGAGGCATCGATTGTCTCGGGAATCCGATAGCTCTCAGATATTGTAAGCCGCTGCTGGTACAAATCGGAAACCATCACTCGGGCGCCGGCACGCCGCGCCAATGAAGCCAAGATGATGCCAATGGGCCCCTGACCAATTACCAGCACGGTCTCTCCGGGCTCGAGCCCCAGCGCTTCAACCCCTTTAAGGCAGGTGTTTACCGGCTCTAAGAAGGCCGCCTGCTCGAACGAGACCCCGTCGGGAATCTTCACCAGGCCGCGGCGCACGATCCAATCCATGACGCGCACATACTCGGCAAATCCTCCGCCGGCAGGCTCGAATCCCGCTGTGCAGCCCACCTTCTTATAGACCGGACACTGGGCAAACACCTTGCGCCGGCAATAAAAGCATTCGCCGCAGGGGATGTGATGAAACACCATCACCCGGTCGCCGACTGCAAATCCTTGAACATCATCGCCTACTGCGGCAATCACTCCCGATGTTTCATGGCCGAAGATGCGCGGAGCAGAGTGAGAACCGGTGTGAATCTTCTTGAGATCGGTGCCACAGATCCCGCAAGTGTGCACGCGAATCAGGACCTCGCCTCCGGCGATCTGGGGAACGGGAACCGACTCCACGCGGACATCGTTCACGCCACGATAAACAGCGGCTTGCATTTGCGCGGGAATCGCCAAGCGTCTCTGGCACTCCGAAACATGTGAGACTGTAACCATACCCGGGTACATCAATTGTAAATCGAGAATCTGCGGTCCGAGTTTGAGTGCCTACAAGTCAACACCTTGCGGAGAAACGCTCGATTATGGTCGGCAAGTTTGCCTTGCCTCAACACTGCCAACACTCGATTTGAAATGAGTCGCGGCTATACTCTTGTGCATCGAATGCAGGCTATGGCGAGCATTGACTCCATCCCTCCCGAGCGTCTGCGGCTGATGTTTCCCAAGCTTACGCCCCAGCAAGTGAAGCGCATTGAAGGCATGGGGAAATCCCGCAGAGTCGAAAGCGGCGAGATGTTGGTTCACCAGGGCGATCCAACACCTCCATTCCTGGTGGTTGTCTCCGGCGAGATTGAAATCGTTCAGCCTTCGCCGCAGGGCGATCAGGTAATCGTGAGTCACCATCCGGGAGAGTTCACGGGTGAATTAAATATGCTTTCCGGCCGGCGATCTCTTGTGTGCGCGCGCATGAAAGAAGCCGGTGAGGTGATCGAACTTGATCGCCACGAGCTGCAGGCGCTGGTGCAGAACGATGTCGAGATAAGCGAGATCCTGATGCGCGCCTTCATCTTACGGCGCATGGAGTTGATTGCCCAGGGGGCGGGCGACGTAATTTTGATCGGATCGTCGCACTCGCCCGACACGCTGCGCATAAAGGGTTTCTTGAGCCGCAACGGGCATCCGTATTCCTACATCGACCTCGATCAGGACAAGGAAGTGCAGGGCCTGCTTGATCGTTTCCAGGTCAATGTCGATGACATCCCGGTAATCATCTGCCGCGGCTCGCTGGTGTTACGCAATCCCACGAATACGCAAGTCGCCGATTGTCTCGGCTTCAATCCTCAGATCGACGAAAGCCAGATTCGCGACGTCATCGTGATCGGAGCCGGCCCGGCGGGGCTCGCAGCGGCGGTATATGCGGCATCGGAGGGCCTCAGCGTGCTGGTAATCGAAACCAACGCGCCCGGCGGACAAGCAGGATCGAGCTCCAAAATCGAAAACTATCTCGGATTCCCCACCGGAATCTCAGGCCTGGATCTCGCCGGCCGCGCTTACACCCAGGCGCAAAAGTTCGGCGCAGACATCGTGGTCGCGCGCAGCGCGGTGAAACTGGGATGCAGCAAGAAGCCCTATTTCATCGAGATGGAAGACGGCACGCACATCGCAGCGCGCACCATAGTGATCGCCAGCGGAGCGCAATATCGCAAGCTGCCACTTGAGAACCTGACTCGTTTCGAAGGCGCGGGGGTCTATTACGGCGCAACCAAAATCGAGGCCCAGTGGTGTGGCAACGAGGAAGTAATCGTCGTCGGAGGCGGCAACTCCGCCGGACAAGCCGCCGTGTACCTCGCCGAGACTTCGCGGCACGTCCATATGCTGATTCGCTCCAGGGAGCTTGCCGATACCATGTCGCGCTACCTGATTCGCCGCATCGAAGATAGTCCTCGCATCACCTTGCACACCCACACCGAAGTGGATTCTCTGGACGGCAAGGATCATCTCGAATGTGTGCGCTGGCGCAACAATCAGACTGGGAAGATCGAAGTCCACAACATCCGCCACGTTTTTGTGATGACCGGCGCCGATCCCAACTCGGGATGGCTGAACGGCTGCATCGCGCTGGACGACAGCGGCTTCATCAAAACGGGAACCGACCTGCAGGTGGAGGATCTGCGCAAAGCGGAATGGCCGCTGGCCCGCCAGCCATTTCTGCTGGAGACCAGCCTGCCCGGCGTCTTCGCCGTCGGCGACATCCGCGCCGGAAACGTTAAGCGCGTGGCGTCAGCGGTTGGCGAAGGTTCAATCTCGATCCACCTGGTGCATAAGGTTCTCGCCGAATAACGCCGTGTGCAATCAAGCGCAGTGACCGCGGGAAACCGGAGCCGAAGGACCTTGGTTTTTTTGTGGGCTAGACACACTTATAGCTACTAATGAAATCTCGGGATCAGTGCTCCGGTAGAGCGGCGGTATTCGTCATAAGCGGGGCCAAAGGTCTTCACCATAAACTGTTCTTCGATTCTGCTTTTGATCGAGAATCCGAGCCAGAGAATTGCCAGAGCAAGCAGGCCTCGAGGCTCGCCGCGTACTAGAGCCGTACCCAGCGTAGCTAGCAGCAATCCCGAATAAATAGGATGACGCACCCAGGCGTAAGGCCCGGTGCGCACAAGTTCATGACCGACCTTGACCGTGACCGAGCCACTCCAGTTTCCACCGATGTACAACCTCGCCCATACAGCCAGGGCAACGCCGATGGCGGTAAGCGCGACTCCTAGTATGGTGATGGGAAAGATGGGAGGAACCACTCGCGCATGGAGCCACTCAAAGGGCAGATCGCTAGCAAACAAGAGATAGAAGGCCAGGATAGCGGGGATTCCATACGCCAGCCGCAGACCGAATCCGGCGCGCTCCTGTGTCTCTTTTCTACCCAGCGCCATCACTAGCCAGACCAGGCCCATGAACATCCAGAGTGTCGTGCAAATTCGCATCGGGCTCATAAGAGTTCTCTGTGATTTATACGAACCTAAAGAATGAACGGTTCCCTTCCCTTTTTTGAAGGAGATCGCTTTCTTAGTCAGATCAAGTCGTGCCTGGGCTTGGTTCCATTTTGGTACCTACTGTGATCTGTCATCCTGAGCCCCGGTTTGGGCGAAGGATCTCCCGGAAGTTGAAGTTTTCGAATTTTTGGGATGATTCGCCAGTGCCACTCGAATCGGCGATGCGCTAATATTCCTTCCGACAATCAACCAGGAGCTCTGCGTGCAACTTTATCGCCGTCTGAAAGTTCTTACGTTCACTTCCTTGCTCGTCATTTCATGCTGCGCCTTCGCCAAAACTGGCTCTAACGATCCGCGTCTTGCCAAAGCCTACCGTTTCGAGCGAGGCGGATGGGTCTATGTCCATCTCGAGGGCTCTCCTGCCGACGTCGGATACCAGCACGGATACTTGCTGGCTCCGGAAATCGAAGACGCATTAAAAGCAGTTCAGCTCACTGACACGCATGACACTAAGCGCGATTGGAATTTCTTTCGCAAAACCGCGCGCGACGTGCTATGGCCGCATGTGGATGACGAATATCGGCAGGAGCTTCAGGGTATCGCGGACGGGTTGAAGGCGCACGGCAGCCAGCTGGATCTGTATGACGTTGTCGCGCTCAACGCCTTCGAGGAGGTTCCCGACTACTACGTCCCGTGGCTGAACAAGAAGGAAGCCGTGGTCAATGCTCCGAAGCTGGTGGCGCCAGGCAATTGCAGTGCTTTTGTCGCTACCGGCAGTTACACGAAAGACGGAAAGATCGTGATCGCGCACAACAACTGGACCGCCTATATTCGCGGCGAGCGTTGGGTGGTGATGTTCGATATCGTGCCGCAACACGGCAATCGCATCCTGATGGACGGCTATCCAGGAGTGATCACTTCCGACGACGATTTCGGCGTGAACTCTTCGGGCATCATGGTCACGGAGACTACCATCACGCAATTCAATGGCTTCGATCCGAGTGGCATTCCCGAATTCGTACGCTCACGCAAGGCATTGCAATATGCCAACTCCATCGACGACTACGTCCGCATCATCAAGCAGGGAAACAACGGCGGTTATGCCAACGACTGGCTGATCGGCGACCGCAAAACCAACGAAATCGCCTATCTTGAACTTGGTCTTAAACACACGCCGCTCTGGCGTTCCAAAGATGGATACTTCATCAGCTCGAATTTCGCCCGCGATCCGCAGGTCATCAAAGACGAAACCGACTTCGATCCGAACAATGTCAGTACCTCGCCCAACGCGCGCCATGTGCGCTGGGAAGAGCTGATGAAGCAGAATAAGGGCAAGATCGACGTTGCTATGGCGCAGCAATTCTTGTCGGACCACTACGATGCCTACGAGAAAGAACACGAGGCTGATGAGCGCACTCTCTGCGGCCATGGCGACGTGACTGCGCGAGGAATCGAAGTATGGGATTGGGCGCCGTATTATCCCGGCGGCGCAGTGCAAGGCAAAGCTATGGACAGCGACATGGCCGGCAAAATGGAAATGATCGCGCGTGCTGGACATCCCTGCGGCGACGACTTCCACGCCGCGGACTTTCTCGCTAAACATCCGGAGTACGCCTGGGAAGGTCCCCTGCTGCGAGACATGAAGGCCGGGCCATGGACCGAGTTCCAGAGCGGCGATCGGGCAAGCTCAGCGAGCGCCGGCCTAGGCCACGCAGGAAGGCAAGGTAAACTGAAGAGGCCATCCGAATAGCCGCTGGCGGAGAATCAAAATGAAGATTGAATGCAGTGCACTTGAGGACTACCGAAACTATTCCGAGATCAGCGAGTCCTGGGAGCTGATTAAGACGGGCGCCATCGTAATCCGGGAGCAGATGTACCGGCTTGAGCTCTGGCACTCATTTTCCAATCCCGACATCGCGTACTTCGTCTCGGTTTACGTTCAGGAGGGGGGAGTCTGGAAGAAGATGTCAGACCCCATCTTTCCCATCGGCCTCGATGGCAACCAGACCATGAGCGCAGCTATGGCCTTTCTGTCGGAGCGCCTGGCTGCCTGAATTCCGCAGACCCATCGCAGAGACGCAGGCCCGCCGCGGCGGGCGTCTCTACCATTTTTGCGGGCCAAAATCCCTGCTCGTTCCTTGCCAATTTTTGCGTTTCGAGCCCAAACGACCTTAAAGCCATTAGCGATCTAGGCTTAGCCGGAAATCCCGAGAGCTTCCTGTTAGTTCCCTGCCTTTGGCGAAATTTGTGGATTTTGGGCAAGATTCTACGATTTCACAACGGATTTCGAAAAACCCCCTGTTATTGGGAAATGGGACTAAATCCTGCTCCAGGAACGCCTCCACTTTGCGGCTGGGCCACGGACTTGGGAGTGGAATAACATCAATTAGACTCTGGTATTCTTAATCGTCATGAGGGTGCTCTTTTCCATCCTCCTGCTGTCGTTCGCGATTCTGGCGGGCAGCATTGCCGCAGTCCTGCTGCTGATCCGGCGGCACCGGATGCGTGCTTCCGACCACGCCCTGCGCCGCGAGCTGGAGCAGATTGAACGCGAGCAACGCAGCTTCCATCGAGATCGATTCTGAGGCCATCATTGATGTCGCAGGCGCTTGCAGACCAGCAAAGTCAAAGAACAGGACACGTAGAGCTTCTGGATATCGGGCTGGTAATCGGCGCCAGTCTGCTGATGGCCGCGTGCGCGCATGTGTCTATTCCGCTGTGGTTCACGCCCGTGCCCATAACTCTGCAGACATTTGGCGTTACCTTGCTGGCACTCACCCTGGGCGGATTGCGCGCATCGGCAGCTCTGGTGCTTTATCTGTTGGAAGGCCTCTCAGGGCTTCCAGTTTTCAGTCCTCATGGCCTTGGCGGAATGGCGCAGTTGCTCGGCCCAACCGGCGGATATCTGATGGCGTATCCCCTCGCGGCGCTCGCCGGAGGATTGCTTGTGGAAAAGCTGTTGCGGCGTTCGCGGCTGATCGCCTTTAGTTTGGCGGCAGTCACCTGCGACGCAATAATTCTTGCCGCCGGAGCGCTTTGGATATTTGCGGTTTCGCATCGCACATTTACTGGCGTTATCGCTATTTCAGTGCTGCCCTTCCTTCCAGGAGAGATCCTGAAAGCATCTGCCGCCGTAGCTGCTGCGTTGGGTAAAGAAAAGCTTCGCGCGCGGATTTGAGCTCCACACAATCCAGCGGTCGGTTCTCACCGGATTTTCATCTTCAACAGGTACACTGGGTAGGCCATGTCAAGCACCGTTTCGTCTGTTCCCTCGGGCGCAATTTCTGCACAGCTTCGCGAGGTCTCGGTGGCTCATAGTCCCGACTCCGACGATGCCTTCATGTTCTACGGCCTCGCAACCAATAAAGTGCGCGTTCCTGGACTCAAATTCAGCCACACGCTCTCCGACATTGAAACCCTAAACCGCAAGGCTCGCGAGGCGTTCTACGATCTGACTGCGATTTCTTTCCACGCGTATCCGTATCTGCAGGAGAACTACGCTTTGCTGTCGTCAGGCGGAAGCGTGGGCGAAGGCTACGGTCCGATGATTGTGGCAAGCAAGGAATACACCGTCGAGCAGATAAAAAAGAAAAAGATCGCAGTGCCAGGAACCCTTACGACGGCTTACCTCGTCCTGAAGCTCTTTGCCCCGGAGATCCAGACGGAAGTTGTGCCCTTCGACCAAATCATTCCGCAGATCATCGACGGACGCTACGAGGCAGGACTCATCATTCACGAGGGCCAGCTCACTTACGCGAAGTCAGGGCTGCAGCGAATCGTGGACTTCGGAAAGTGGTGGCGTGAACAAACTGGATTACCTCTGCCTCTTGGCGGCAATGCCATTAAGCGCGACTTGGGAACCGGGCTCATGCGTGAGGTGTCGCAGGCGTTGAAGGAGAGCATTCAATACGCGCTCGACCATCGCGATGAGGCGCTCGAATATGCGATGCAGTTTGCGCGCGATCTCGACCGCCAACTCGCCGCCCGGTTCGTCAGCATGTATGTGAATGAACGCACGCTGGATTACGGCGATGAAGGCCGCAAGGCGATCGCGCGGCTGCTGGAGATGGGTTACGAGCACGGAATCATTCCGCATCGCCCGCACTTGGATTTTGTCGATTAACGCTTTTCCTCAATTGCTCTACCCACCCACGTAGAGACGCAGCATTGCTGCGCCCCACGGTCGCTGGATCGAGAGACAATAGCAACGGGTATGGACTTGCGATTCCACGCTCGCTAGCTTCATTCGGATCGAATGAGAAATGGCGCCGAGGTTTCGGCGGGAGCAAATTGATGATTTGCCTCCACGTCGCCATCTCTCAGCTTGGCCAGTGCGGCTAGTCTGGCAATATTCACGAAATCCGCTGCAAGGAAATATAGCAACGCAATGGCCGAGAAATCTGCGATGATGACTCGCGGATTGGTAATCACGGCACTCACTGCGAACGAGAGCACGAGAGCCACGATCAGCAAGACTAAACGGATTACGCCCGTTGCAATCGAGATTTCCAGTACCTCATCGCGGCGCGATCGGATCAAGATCCACGCCCTGCGTACGGACTGAGCCAAAGAACTTTCTTGAAATAGCGGGGCCAGCGACAGATACCAATTCGCAGCCGACCACGCACCCACAATCACAAGCAGGGCGGGCAAAAGAATCAGCAGGATCAGCCCCAGATTGGGAATGCCGTTGCTACTTGTCACAGCTCCGGCCTCGCCCGCCAGGACGCTTGCTAGAATCCAAGCTACTAAAGCTCCTAGTGTGACAAGCGCTCGGACAGTGCTGATGCTGAAGCAACTACGCAGATCCGCGCCTGGAGCGAGCGCCGAACGTAGAAGCGTCGCTCTCCGTCCCAGGCCGCTGAGAACGATCCAACAACATGCGAGAAATATAATCGCGACGATTCCCACGCGCACGAGCGCGGCTGCAATCGTCGTCAGGACTGAAGCAAGGCCTTGCGCCAATTCCCACGGGTTCATCCGGGACATGGACTCTAAAGCCTGTGGATTCGCCCTGACTCCAGTCACTGTGAGGAACGCGACAGTTGCGCACGCCAATATGGTGATGATGCCGAACGTCCACCGCCATGCCACTTCGATGAGAAGCAGCGCCGGATCGCGAAAGACCTCGCGAAATCCTTCGCGCAACACGTTGCTTGGCATGGCTTCTTAGCGGACGACGATGTTTACAAGTTTGTCCGGCACGACAATCACCTTCACCACCTGCTTGCCGTCGATGAAGGCGCGGATCTTGTCGTCATTCAGCGCCCGCTCTCGGACATCGGCCTCAGGAAGACCAACTGGTATCACGATCCGCGATCGATTCTTGCCGTTGATCTGGATAGGAACTTCGACTTCCTCTTCACGCGCCAATTGCGCGTCAAATTGCGGCCACGGTTCACGCAGCAATTGCGATTTCTCGCCGAGGGTCTCCCATAATTCAGCAGCCAAGAACGGAGCGAACGGAGCAAGCATCAGCACGAGCATGCGCATCAAGGACGCAACTTGCTGTGGGGGCACCCCACCTGAGGAAATCTCCGCGTCGGCAGCGGTAATCGCATTAACCAACTCCATGACGGCCGCAATGGATGTATTGAAATGCCAGCGGCCTTCGAAATCGGTGGATACACGCCGCAGAGTCTGGTGTAGCTTGCGTTCCAGATCGCGCGCAGCAGGCCTGGTTGCTTTATTGGATTGCCGCTGCGGAATCGTTGCGTAGCGTGTGACCAGGCGATAGACCTTCGCCAGGAATCGACTCACACCTTCAACGCCATTCTCCTGCCAATCCAAATCGCGGTCGGGGGGAGCGGCGAAGAGTGAATAGACTCGCGTGCTGTCCGCGCCATAACGCTCCACCATCTCGTCCGGCGAGACTACGTTACCTTTGCTCTTCGACATCTTGGCGCCGTGCCTGATCACCATTCCTTGCGTGAACATGCGCTCGACCGGCTCCGAATTCTTGATCAGCCCAAGGTCGCGAATGGTCTTCGTCCAGAAACGGGAATAGATCAAGTGCAGAATCGCGTGTTCCACGCCTCCGATGTACTGGTCTATGGGAAACCAATAGGCTACCGCAGCCGAGTCGATGGCAGCAGTCGCTAGCCTGGCGTTGGTGTAGCGGTAGAAGTACCAGGACGAATCGACGAACGTGTCCATGGTATCGGTCTCGCGCCGCGCCATGCCGCCACACTTCGGGCATTTTGCATTGACGAATTCCGGCACCCGAGCCAGGGGCGAGCCACCTTGCTGCGTAATCTCGACGTTTTCCGGCAACACGACGGGGAGATCGTGTTCTGGAACGGGAACGATCCCGCACTTGTCGCAGTAAAGAATCGGAATCGGCGTTCCCCAATAGCGCTGTCGCGAGATGCCCCAATCGCGCAGGCGATAGCCCACCGTCCCTTTGCCGAATCCCTTTTGCTCGGCAAAAAGCGTCATCTTTTGAATCGCTTCCTGATTGCCCAGACCGCTGAATTCCCCGGCGTTGATCAGCAAGCTGTCCATGGCGGTATAAGGCAGCGTTGGTTCCGCCTGCTGCCCTTGCTCGTGGCGCCGGGGCAATATAACGATGCGAACTTCGAGATCGTATTTTTTCGCAAACTCGAAATCACGCTCGTCATGCGCCGGCACGGACATGATGGCACCAGTGCCGTACTCCATCAGAATATAGTTCGCGATCCAGATGGGGATCTTCTCGTCGTTGAACGGATTGATCACGTAGGCGCCGGTGAAAAAGCCGCGCTTCTCCACGTCGGCAGCATCTCCGGCGTCACGCGCGCGACGCTGATCGTTGATCAAATCGTCCAGGCCGCTGAGCAATTCGGGATTGTTGCCGATGAGCTTTCCCACAATCGGATGCTCGGGAGCAACTTGGATCGAAGTAGCCCCAAAAATCGTATCGATCCGGGTCGTGAACACGGTGATCTTTTCGTTTGAATCCGCCACCTTGAAGTCCACCTGCGCGCCTTCGCTGCGCCCAATCCAATTGCGCTGCATGGTTCGGACTTTTTCCGGCCAGCCTTCAAGCAGATCGAGATCGCGCAACAACTCTTCGGCATATTTCGTGATGCGAAGAAACCATTGCTCCAGATCACGCTGTTCAACACGAGTCTCCTCGTGCCGCCAGCAACAACCATCGACCACCTGCTCATTGGCGAGCACGGTTGCACACTCCGGACACCAGTTCACTTTGCTCTTCCTGCGATAAGCCAGACCACGCTCGTAGAACTTCAGGAAGAACCACTGGTTCCAGCGGTAGTAGTCCGGCAGACAAGTCGTAATCTCGGTGCTCCAGTCATAAGAGAAGCCGAGACGGTTCATCTGCCGCTTCATGTTGGCAATGTTGTGCAGCGTCCATTCGCGCGGCGGTGTGTTGTTCTTGAGCGCGGCGTTCTCCGCAGGCAAGCCAAACGCATCCCAACCCATCGGATGGAGGACGTTATAGCCCTTCATCCACATATAGCGAGCCAGCGCATCGCCAATGGAGTAGTTGCGCACGTGTCCCATGTGCAGCGCTCCGGAGGGATACGGCAACATCTCGAGAACGTAGTACTTCTTGCGCGCTGATGTTGCGGCTTCGGCGCGATAAAGTTCCGGCAGGTGTTGCCAGCGCTTATGCCACTTCTGCTCAATGCGCTGGGCATCGTAGCGCTGCTCGCGATCGCGCGAGGGTTCGATCCGGTTCAGTACTTGTGTTTTCTCCTGGTTCGGCATTGGAATATCTAATTCTAAAGGAAAGGAGTCACCGTCTGCGACGAGTCCTAACCTGAAGTTTCTGAGACTTCAGACTGCTACCAGACTCTTCAAGACATCTACGTTCTTCTGATCGTCACCCGGATTGTCGATCGGAGTCTCTGCGATGAAGGCGGCGTGCGTAGTGCGCGGATCGTTTAACAAACGGCGAAACGGCTCCAGCCCGATGTTGCCTTCGCCGATGTGCTGATGGCGATCCAGTTTGGAACCTCGCGCTGCCTTTGCGTCGTTGCAATGCCAAACCAGAATGTTTTTCAAACCAACGGTGTTTTCCAGATACTTCATGGTGTGCTCGTAACCTTCCGGAGAAACGATGTCATATCCAGCCACATGCGTGTGACAGGTATCGATGCACGCCGCCACGGCAAGCACGGGGCGCAATCGTTCTACCAGCTCAGCCACCTGCTCGAACGAGCTGCCCAGCGAGTATTCGGCTCCTGCGGCATTTTCGATCAACACTTTGAATCCACAAGCTTCGAGATCAAGACTGTCAGTCGCCTGCGCAATGGAGTCGGCAACGCGTTGTAGTCCTTCTTGCCGGCTCAGCCCGCGATATGAACCGGCATGAAGCACGAGGTATTGCGCTCCTAGCGCCAGTCCGCGTTCCACTTCGGCACGGAATGCTTCGATGGATTTATGGAGAAATTCCGCGGTCGAGCTGGCCAGGTTCACCAGATAGCTGGCGTGAATCACTAGAGGTTTAATGCCATATTTCTCCTTCAGACGATTCATCTCATCGCACTGTGCCTTGGCGAGTTGATACGGCTTCCACATGCGTGGAGACGACGAGAACATCTGAAAGGTATTGCATCCCAATCTGTAGGCGCGTTCTGCCGCGGTTTCGGGACCTCCGGAGGTAGAAGTGTGGATGCCGATGCGACAGGAGGTCAGCTTCGGGGGAATTGCCGGAGCAGGATGCTTGAGAATGTCCTTGGCTTCCCGCTCCCATTTGGTCGGCATAAATCGAGGATAGCAGGACAATTTCGAACGCAAAATTGCCGCATGTCCTGCAAATTCATTACACTTAAACTCTCACCCCAAGGAGCCGACGAATGCTGGTTGTGATGCAGTCCCATGCGACGGAAGAACAGGTGCGCGAAGTTTGCCGGAAGATCGAGACGCTCGGATTCCGCGCACATCCGATCCCGGGCGCGCAACGGACGGCTATCGGCATCACCGGAAACGAAGGCGCATTCGAAGCTGGCAGTCTGGAAGAGATGCCCGGTGTCGGCGAAGTCATTCGCGTCAGCAAACCTTACAAATTGGTCAGCCGCGATCTGAAGCCAGATAACACTGTAATTCGCTTTCCTGGAAGCCACATTACGCTGGGCGGCAACGAAATCGTGGTGATGGCCGGTCCATGCTCCATCGAATCGCGCGACCAAGCCATTACCATCGCTGAGCAAGTCGCGCGAGCTGGCGCCCACTTTTTTCGCGGCGGCGCATATAAGCCGCGCACCTCACCATATTCCTTCCAGGGGTTGGGGGAAGAGGGACTGAAGATCATGGCGGAGGCGCGCGAGCGCTTCGGTCTTCTCATCGTCACGGAAGCAGTCGATAATGAGTCGCTGGAACTGGTGGAAGAGTACGCCGACATGATTCAGATCGGCGCCCGCAACATGCAGAACTTTTCTCTGCTGAAGCGCGCAGGACGTGCGCGGAAGCCGGTGCTGCTCAAGCGCGGCATGTCAGCGACGCTCGAAGAACTGTTGATGGCTGCGGAATATGTAATGAGTGAGGGCAACTACAGTGTCGCACTTTGTGAGCGCGGCGTGCGTACCTTTGCCGATCACACTCGCAATACTTTGGACCTAAGTCTGGTGCCCGCTGTGCACCGCCTCAGCCACCTTCCCATTTTGGTCGATCCCAGTCATGGCACCGGCAAGCGCAACAAAGTATTGCCTCTCGGACGCGCTGCGATAGCCGTCGGAGCTGACGGCCTGATCGTGGAAGTACATCACGATCCCGACCATGCGCTCAGCGATGGACCGCAATCGATTCTGCCCGAGCAGTTCGAAACACTCATGTCGGAAGTTGGTCAGATCGGGGCGGTACTGCATCGTGGAGTGGTCGCGCCCGTCCACGCCCCTGCCACGGTTCTGGCCGCGCAAGGCTCTTCTCGTCCCGCAGTCGCGCGATAGCCTGCGAAATAGCTGCTACACTTTTCGCTTTGCACTACCGTCATCCCCCCTTGCGCTTTGTCTCCATCACAGTCGGCGTTGCATTGGCTGCGTTGATGACGGTTAGCACGTCCTGCACGCAGAAGCTCCCTAACTATCCGCCTGCCTACCGTGAGTACGCATATGTCACCAATGGAAAGAGCAACAGTGTGTCCGTACTTGACATGCGCAACTACAACGCCGTGGCCACGATTCCGGTCGGAAGCAATCCAACCGGAGTCGCAGCCAACTCCCAAAAGAATGAGATTTATGTCGTTAATACAGACTCGAACTCGCTCAGCGTCATCGACGCGGAACAAAACAAGGTAGTCGGGACCATCCTCTTGGAGCACAGTCCTTATTTCGTGGATGTCTCCTCCGACGGCACTCGCGCCTACGTGGCCAACGCCAATTCCAATTCAGTTTCGATCATCGACATCGCAAGCCGCCGCGTGCTGCGCAACATTCCTGTTGGTCAGTCTCCGGGACTGGCTCGCGTCTCCCGAGACGGAAAACTCGTAGTGGCCGCGGAGCGCCTGGGCAACTCAGTCTCAGTCATCGATGCTGAGAAGATGCAGGTCAGATCTTCCATTGCCATATGCCAGCAACCCACCGACGTGGAGATCGTTCCCGATTCGGGCAAAGCATTCGTTGCCTGCAGCGGCTCGGCCCAGGTAGCGGTCATCGCGCTTAGACCCCCGGAGGAAGCAGATTCAAGTCAACAGAAGCTTCCCGAGATGCCTCCGTTGAAGCAGCGTCACTCTGCGGAGGTTCCCACGCAATCGCGCGACTTTGGGCCGGATCGGCTGCTGGCGCTGCTCGACGTGGGGGCGACGCCGGTACACCTGGCCCTCAAGCCAGATGGAGGCGAGATCTTCGTGAGTAACTTTGGAGCCGACACTATTTCTGAAATTGCCACCGCAGCCGACGAGGTAGGTGGCAGTTATTTGATCGGCGCCGGTCCCGTTCGAGGAGTCGTCAGCGCCGACAATTCGACTCTGTATGTCAGCAACTTCAATTCCGACGCCATCGCAGTGTACAGCATTGACGATGGGAAGCTCGTCGGCACCGTCCACGTGGGAAGCCGGCCCGACGCTCTGGCGCTCTCACCGAACCAAAACTTTCTTTTTGTGGCGGACACTGCGGCGGGTGACGTGAGCGTTGTCCGCACCGCTGCGAGGCAAGGCGCCGTACTGCTCACAATCATTCCGGTTGGACGGCAACCCAATGCCATCGCGGTAAAAGCCTTCGTGCTCCGCAAGCCGCCACTGTGAGGCGAGCAGCTCGAATCCTCGTTACATCTTCAGCCGCTCGCAACCCGCAACGGCAGATGCCCTTAAGGAACAACCGGCAGGACTAGATGAGAAGGCATCTGTGGCGTGCAATAGATTCGCTGGATGGCGGAAATGAAGTCACCTGGCTTCGCCTCATAGATACTCGGCACGAACTTTTGCGGATTCCGGTCGATTAGAGGGAACCATGTCGATTGAATCTGCACCATGATTCGGTGTCCTTTTAAGAACACATGATCGTGGTCCCGAAGTGGGATGGAGAATTCCGTTGGCTGATTGGGTGTCAGCAGTTTAGGATCGGCGTAGCTCTTGTTGTAACGCCCGCGGCGAACCTCCATTGCAATCGGCAATTCATAGCCATCGATAGATTTCATGTAGTCACCCGGCCTCGGTCCGGAGTCCTGATTCCAATCATTCTTCTCCGCATCTTGCGGGTACGCATCAATCAACTTCACGACGAAATCGCTGTCGGTACCGGAAGTGGATGCAAAGATGTCGGCCGTTAATTGTCCCGTCACGATGACGGCGTGATCGAGGGGAGCACTGCCGAATGTGGCGACGTCGGGACGATGATCTACAAATCGCTGATCTTCAACCTCCCAAAGCGGCCAATCGCCGCCGGGATACGTCGGAGAGATCGGGCGATGCCGATATGGGACGGGGTTAGCAGGATCAGAAACATATTGCACATAGCTACCCGATTGCGCCGCGGTGGGAGCCTCGAAGCTGACACTGCCATCGGAATGCAGGAACAAGTTCGTGGGCTTCGCTGCTTGTGGAGGCCATGAATCATAGCTGTGCCAAGTGTTCGATCCGGTCTGAAACGTCGACGCCTTCCATGGAAGTTTGCTTCCTTTGCCGTGCAGGTAATAGCGAAAAAACGGTGCTTCGATATTCTGCCGGAACTCCTCGGAGGTCTTATGGCCGCCGAAGCTGATGAGCCCGAGGCTGCTTCCCTCCGGACCTCGCCATCCGCCGTGGTTCCATGGCCCCGCAGCCATAAAGTTGTTGTTCTCCGGATCGTTCTCTTCCCCGTTGCGCCAGATCCTCCACGGTCCCCATGGATCTTCCTGGTCCCAAAATCCGGCGACATTCAGATTTGGAACTCGAGAGTTGTGTAGCTGGCTCACCCAGGCTTCCTTCTGCCAAAAGGTGTCGTAGTTTGGATGTTGAACGATGTCGTTCCAAAACGGGATCGTGCCGTGCAGATGCCTGGCGTTGACATTGGTTAGAGGGCCGAGCTCGAGGTACCACTGATATGTGTCGTAGTCGTCGAATTTGAAATGCGTGTTTGCGTTTTTGTCCGCCTGCTCCATCACCGAATACTCAAACGCGTAGCTCTCCCGCAGCGCCCCGTATCGGTGCATGTCGTCGTTCATCCACTGATCGGCAGGGGCAGCTTGTTCGCTCACCGCCTTCAGCGCCGGATGCGGATGCAGCAGCGTCATCGCCGCAGTCAGTCCTGGATATGACACGCCCCAGATGCCAACTTTACCGTTATTTCCTGGCACATTCTTGACTAGCCAGTCGATGGTGTCATATCCATCGTTAGTCTCGTTTGTGGATTTGGGATCGTTGAGATCCACTGCTGACGAAAGATTGAAAGTCCCTTCCGATTTAAACCGTCCTCGGAGGTTCTGATACACGAAAATGTATCCGTCCTTGTTAAATTCGCGAAGAGAAGGAGGCAGCGGATCGGAAATTTTGGTCGGCACTCCGTAAGGCGTACGAAGAAGAAGGATCGGCAGCGGCTCAGCCTGCTTTACCGGTGTGACCAGCATGGTCTGAAGATGCACGCCGTCCCGCATCGGTACCATTACTTCTTTGAGTTTGAAAGCAGGGTTGGATGGCTTTTCTTTGGCAGAACGTCCGCAGGCAGTCCCAAAAGCTCCGATGAGCACGATTAGACTGCCTGCCGCAAACCGCTTAACTTGTGAGCTGATGTAATGAGGATCGTGAAGAGTGCAGGTCTGCGAGAGTCGGCGTGGCATAGCGCGGCATTATAGATGTTCAACTACGCGAGGACAGACGAATTCCAAGCCTTGGGATCAAACCCCTTTACGGTTTTTTCCGGGCTTGCGCCAGTTGCCCAAATCGGGTAAAACGGGTGCTGCTTTCCGACCTCAGGCACCCTCCGCAATGAACAATTTGCACACGCCTTCCCCCGCACAAGCAAGATACTCTGTCGTTTTGGCGGACGACGACCCGATTGTCCGGGAAGTAGTTCGCGCAAAACTTTCGGCAAGCCAGGACTTCGAAGTCGTGGGCGAAGCCGAAGATGGACGATTCGCTGTCGCGCAGGTGGAGAAGCTCCATCCGGATGTCCTATTGCTGGATTTGCTGATGCCCAACCTGCCGGGGATTGAGGCGCTCCAGGAACTTGCCAGCAAGCGTGCCCAGGGACACACCATTGTCTTCAGTTCGACGATTGGTCCACAGCAAATTGTGCAGGCCCTTCAGTTGGGAGCGCGCGGCATCCTCAGCAAGAGCCGCATTTCCGAATTGGAACCGGCAATTCGCTGCGTCCTCAAAGGCAACTATTGGGTGGAAGGACGCGAAGTATCAAACATAAACAGTGTGCTATCCGACCTTTCCCGCAGCATGGAGACTGCCCCGCAAACGCGCTCCTATGGGCTCACGCCCCGCGAGGTCGAGGTGATCGCTCTGGTTACCGAGGGCTGCAGTAATAAGGAAGTGGCTTTCCGCCTCAATATCACGGAAGACACAGTCAAGCGCCACCTCACCAACATTTTCGACAAGGTGGGTATGTCCACGAGGCTGGAACTGGCGCTGTTCGCGCTAAAGAACAAGCTGGTGGGCACAGCCGCCGGAAGCGCGTGAATGTCTCGGGATTTGTCCTCTACCCCGTGGCTGCAATTGTTCCACGTGGAACACTCGCCGCCTACATTGTTCCACGTGGAACAATGTGGAAATTCCAACCAGAATTCAAGCACTTACCAGCTATCGACCGACGGTATTTTCATCCGCTGCTCTAGCTCTTAGCTTCTCCTGACGCCGATAGCGCAAGCAAAAAGCTCGTCGTTAACCCTCAATTTCCCCGCAACTTGCTGCATGTTTCGCCGTACTTCGACGCACTAGAGCACCACTTAGAGCAGCTTTAGACACAATTTCAAAGCACTTACAATACTTTTGAAGCACTTTCAACGCACTTTTGAAGCACCTTCAACGCACTTTTGAAGCACTTTCGCAGCCTTTTAGAGCCATTTTCGCGCCACTTTGAGCAGTTTTAAAGTGGCATTTAAGCGCCAAACTAAGATGACTTTGAGCGCATTTAAGTCACTCCTGAGCCCATGCCACGGCCCGGTCTTTGCCTTGCGTTGGTGAACCTACCAAAAGGGTGCCCCGGCGCAAGCAAGATCATAGAGTGTCAGACGAAGGGCGGGGCGCCCAGCCGGTGGTTCACTTGGTTTTGCCTTAGCTGATTGCTGACTGCCGAGTGCCGATTGCCTCTTTTGCTTTCAACTCGAAACTTGAAACCCGAAACTCGAAACGCCGTTTGTCTTCGCCGTTGCCTGTTCCCTGTCCCCTGTAACCTGTGCCCTTCTTCTTCCCTCCCTGATTTGTGTGTCTTTAGCTGATTGCCGGCCGGCTCCCGGCTTCCTCCGTTCACCTTCACTGCACGACCGGAACCAGCTCTTGGGCCTCGAAGTACACGACTGGAGCGTACTCGTGGAGCACCTTTAGATTGTGGGTTACGGAGCCGTTTTGTCCTGGGTGCAGGAATGCCAGGATGTTGCCTGTGACTTTCTCGCGCAGCGTAAAGGTGAACTCTCCGTCGGTCATTCCGGGCTGGTTTGCCAAATCGGGAAGAGAGATCTCGAAAAAACCCTGATCATTCATGGATGCGGCGCCGACACGGAACTGGGGAACCATGCAGTCCGGAGTCCCAAAGAAGTGGCATGCCCAGTCGGCCAGGTAATCGACTGTGATCTCGACCGGCTTGTCAGCGGGAACGAGAACACGGCCGGGAGTAAGTTGTCCTTTGAAGTGCACCGAGCCGAGCGGCTTGCACTCGAGCGAGCGCTCGATCTTCTGCTCTTGAACTTTTACATCGAATGCCGGCATCTCGCAGCCGGGGAGCCAGGCAATCACTTTCACATCGGCGGCCGGGGAATCGCCAACCGCTGCGTCGATCGTATAAGTCTCAACGTTTGGCTTTACTTCAATCCCACCTCCATAGCCACCGAATGCTCCGGTCATGAAGTAGCCAATACTGACCTTCGCAGCATCCGTTCCTTCCGGGAGCTTGAGCAGAATGCTCGGATGTTGCGAGCCAACCTGCGCCGGCGCCATTGAGTTGAAGAGGAGGAGGGATGCAACTACAGCGGCGCACG
>Ga0307477_10001588_pt1 | contig 18775 bp, 14 predicted proteins | sample atmos_gasesECM2C_FD_203316 | JGI IMG/M metagenome (GOLD analysis project Ga0307477, IMG submission 203316) | Hardwood forest soil microbial communities from Morgan-Monroe State Forest, Indiana, United States - atmos_gasesECM2C_515 | ecosystem: Environmental > Terrestrial > Soil > Temperate...
TGAGATTTTCCTCGGCGAGAATTCGTACGGTGTGGCGGCGGCGGCGACGAATTATTTCGGCAAATCGCTGGACGAGCTCTCTGTCGCGCAAGCCGCATTCCTTGCCGGTCTGCCCAAAGCGCCGGCCAATTACAGCCCCGCGCGCCATAAGGATGCGGCAATCGCCCGGCGCAATTACGTACTCGATCAAATGGCGGAGAACGGCTACATCACGCGCGCGCAGATGCAAGAGGCCAAAGCCGAAGATCTTGTCACCTACGACCGTCCGTTTGGCGCGGTGGTGGCAGACGTGGATTATTTCGTTGAGGAAGTCCGCCGCAACCTTCAGCAGAAATATGGCGATAAGGCGCTTTATGATGGTGGATTGCAGGTCCGCTCCACTCTCGATCCGCGGCTGCAAGATATCGCGGTGCGTTCTCTTCGCGCCGGGCTCATCGCCTATGATCGCCGCCATGGCTGGCGGGCGCCGATCAATCACGTAGCTTCGAAGGGCGACTGGATGCAGGCTTTGCAGCAGACGCCCAACAAATCCGGCGTTCTGACTTGGCGCGTGGCTGTGGTTAGCGATGTCGGAGATGACGCGACAGTCATTTTGCAGAACGGCAGCATGGGCAAAATCCCCGCGGCGGAGCTGGCCTGGACCCGGGGAAGGCTTAAAGCCGGCGATGTTGTCTATGTCGAGCCGATTTCCGGCGAAGGCATTGCGCGTGACAGTTACGCCTTGCGCGAAGTGCCTGTCGTGAACGGCGCAATTGTTGCTATCGATCCCTTTACGGGGCATGTGCTGGCGCTGTCCGGCGGCTTTTCCTATGGATCTTCGGAATTCGACCGGGCCATGCAGGCGCAGCGCCAGCCCGGGTCCACCTTCAAGCCGTTCGTCTATGCCACAGCTCTTGACCAAGGCTACACCCCGATCACCAAGGTGCTGGATGCGCCCTTCGCAGCCCCGCAAGGGCCCGGCCTGCCTTTGTGGACACCGGAAAATTATGAGGCAGGCGAATATCTCGGTCCGACCACATTGAGACGCGGCGTGGAGCTGTCGCGCAACCTGATGACGGCGCGGCTCGCAAATACCATCGGAATGACTCCGATTGCGGCAACTGTCGAACGTATGGGCGTTTACGACAAGCTGCCGCGCTACTTGGCAAATTCACTGGGCGCGCAGGTTACGACATTGCTTCGCCTCACGACGGGTTATGCCGAGTTCGTCAATGGCGGGCGAAAGCTGGAAGCAACTCTGATTGATCGCGTCCAGGATCGTCACGGTAAGACGGTTTATCGCTTCGACAGGCGCAACTGTTTGGACTGCAACCAGGCCGATTGGCATGGTCAAGAGGAGCCGCTGCTCGATGAAAATCAGCAGCAAGTGCTTGACCCGCGCACGGCCTATCAGATCGTCTCGATCCTCGAAGGCGTCGTCCAGCGTGGCACCGGCGTTGCGATCAAGGTTTTGAACCGGCCCCTGGCAGGTAAAACGGGCACTTCGAGCGACTTCCGCGATGCTTGGTTCGTCGGCTTTTCGCCCGATCTCGCGGTCGGCGTTTTTGTCGGCAAAGATAATTTTCAGAGTTTAGGGCAGGGCGAGCAAGGAGCGCTTGCTGCCGCACCGATCTTCCGCGATTTCATGAAAGAAGCATTGGCGGATGAGCCGCCCGCGCCCTTCCGCGTACCGCAGGGCATCGTGCTGGTGCCGATCAATCCTTTCAGCGGGACCGTGGTGCCACAGGGAACAGCCGGATCGATCCTTGAAGCCTTCAAGGCCGGAACCGAGCCCGGCGCAGGCTATGCGATTTCCGACCTGAACGATCCAGGAGTCGCAGTAGCAGCCGCACCAGCCTCAGCGGCGGTAGTGGGCGCGCCGCAGGCCGCCACGCCGGCGGCAGTTTCGAGTTCGACGCGTCCTCCTGCCACAGTCGGCACGGGCACCGGCGGGCTTTATTAGCTGGCCTGCCGGCGAATTGCGCTACCGCAACGTGAGTTTTTGCACTCTGAGATTACCGACCTCGCCCACATACAGAACATTTTCGTTGCGGCAGTCGATGGCATTCACAGTGCCGAATTCCTTCAGCATTTTACCCGCTCGTCCAAATCTGCCGATGACCGTGCCGTCGAGCCGCATTTTGTAAATTTCCCCGGCGGTATCGATATTGTTCGGTGGATTGGAGTCCGAACTGTACAACACCTGATTTGGGCCTGAGGTGATGCAGATCGCCTGAGCATTCCCCACATTGGCGAACTGGGTCTTGAACGTGCCGTTGTTATCGAACACCTGGATGCGTTTGTTACCGCCGTCGGCAACATAGACGTTGCCCTGGGCATCGACGGCGATGCTGCGGACGTTGGCGAATTGGCCCGGCGCGGTACCCTTCTGGCCCCAGGATTTGATGAATTTGCCGTCCCTGTCGAATTTTGCCACGCGCGCATTGCCGAGTCCGTCGGCGACGAAAATATTGCCCTGAGCATCCCAGGCTACGTCAGTCGGGCGATCGAAAACATCTTGTTGCCGGCCTGCGCCGGGAGGACCACCCGCACCGCCGCCGCCTTCTCCGCCGCCGCCCGCGCGAGCCGGAATCGGAATGGCCTCGGCTTTCCGCCCAAGCAGCATGACTTGACGAAATTGCGGGTCGAACTTGATGACCATGTTGGTCATCTGGTCGACCACCCAGATGTTGTCCTGCGGATCGACACGCACCTGCGCGGCAAACATGAAGCCATACAGGTCTTTGCCGATCTCGCGCGCGAAGCGCCCATTGCGGTCGAACTGGAAGAGGCGCGATCCCCCGTGGGCAAAATTACGCGAACCTCCGAGGGTCACGGTGGGATGGCCGGTACGCGTATAGACGAACAGATCGCCGCGGGAATTTGTGGCCACGCCGCCGACTTCGCCAAGATAGATGTCGTCGGGCATGGTGAGCGGGTTGGCCGCGGAATCGAAGGGAATTTCTGGCGCTGCATTCTGCGCAATGGCCGGAAAACCTGCGAGCATGGTTGCCGCAAGCAGGAAAGGTATCCACTTCTTCATCGTGAAATCTCCCTGTTATCGCGTTCTAGCGGCCCGCCGTCTGCTGCCGCAAAGTCAACTTTTGCACGCGCCAAGATTCGATTTCGCCAACGACAATCTGATTTGGATCGCGGCAATCCATCATGTGGACGACCTGGAATCCGGGGGCCAATTTGCCGGGCCTTCCGAATCTTCCAAGCACGGTGCCGTCGAGCTCGGCCTTGTAGATTTCACCCGTGATATCCCATGAACCGGGCGTGTTGCCGTTCGGGTTGGAGTTGGACATGAACACATATTGGTGCGGGCCCTGGGAGACGCACACGGTCCAGCCGACACCGAGATTGGCGATCACCCTCATCGGTTTCAAATTGTTATCGAGCACCTGGTAGCGGAAGTTGGAGCGGTCTGCGACCCAGACATTACCCTGTCCGTCCACTTGCAGGCCGTGCGGCAGATTGAATTCACCGGGTGCATTGCCGGGCTTTTCGCTACCCGCTTGGGCGAGGAACCTGCCGGTTCTGTCATATTTCACGACGCGATTGTTGCAATAGCCGTCGGAAATAAAAATGTTGCCCTGCGGGTCCCAACCCACATCCGTCGGGCGGCAGAATATATATTTTTGCGCCGGAGGATTGGGGCCGGTGCGCGTGGCGGCCGCTCCCACGACTGCCGGGGGCCTGCGGCCAAGCACCATCAGCACCCGGCCATCGGAGCTAAATTTGGTAATCATGTTGGTGCCTTCGTCGACCGTCCAGATATTGTCCTGCGGGTCGACACGGACCGAATGCGAGAATTCGAAGCCGTAATAGCCTTTGCCGATTTCCTTTACGAAATTGCCGTTCTGGTCGAATTCCCACAGCTTCGAAGTGGGCGCGGTGCGATGATAGACGAAGGTGTGTCCTTTTGAGTTTGTCGCCACCGCGACCGACTCGCCGAGATATTCGCCGGGTGGAGGCTGGAGGAAGTTCGGCTGCGAGGTGAAAGGAATTTCCGGGACATTGGTGATGGTGGCCTTCAATTGCGCGGACGCTGCCCCCGCGCAGAGGACCAAGGCAAGAGCGCATACGGTCGTCGAATAACGCTTCATAGGAGCCTCCCAGGACTGCCGGCGAGATTGAAGAATTCGCCCAAAATCAGACGCAGACGGTATACCAAGAGCCAGGCTCGCGCCACGGCCTTTATCGGCTGGCAAAAGCCTTTGGCCGGTTGTGCAACGGCCTTTTTGGGCATGGGGTAAGGATGCGTTCCCGAGGAAGCGGTCAGAATTCCGGCCGCCAGCGCACAGCCTCTTCGACCGTCAGAAGCGGCCTTCTCTTGCGTGGGCGTTCGATAAGAGAGCGGTCTTGCGTTACGGCGCGGAACAGGACCATGAGCAGACCCCCGAACAGGATGGTCAGAACCACTCGCAGGAACGTCAGTCTGACAAAATCCTCGCTGGATGCGTCATCGTTGAAGTCTTGCGTGCTCATGGTTAAGGCTGCCGAATCCGGTTATGCGTTCCAAGTATAGCTTTTGATGCAAAATTTTGCGGCAGGAAAGTGACGCAGGGATTAATCCAGACTTTTTTTGCGGCTGGCATTCGCGCCGCCGTTGCGGCCTTAATTCGAGGCCGTTATATCGCCTCCGGCACAAAAGGTGTTGCTATGCGAGCGGAAACCGAACGGACCATCGAAGAGATCAGGCAGGCGCTTGCCCTGCTGAGGAGGCATCTTTGACTGGGACCAATCGGTCGGCCGTCTCGATGAGTTGAACGCCAAAGCCGAATCGCCGGATTTTTGGAGCGACCCCCAAAGCGCGCAAAGGCTGATGCGTGAGCGCAACCATCTTGATCGAGCGATTTCCGGCTATCGCGCGCTGGAAAACCAGCTCGCGGACGGCATCGGCCTAATCGAACTGGCCGAGGCTGAGGGCGATAAAGCTATGGTGGCGGACGCCGAAGCCTCCCTCGCCGGTTTGCGTTCGAGCGCCGAAGCCATGAAGCTCGAATCCATGCTCTCCGGCGAAGCCGACGCCAATGACGCCTATCTCGAAATCCACGCCGGCGCGGGGGGTACCGAATCTCAGGATTGGGCCGAGATGCTGTTGCGCATGTATACGCGCTGGGCGGAGCGCCACGGCTACAAAATCGAATATCTCGAGGAGAGCGAAGGCGAAGAAGCCGGGATCAAATCGGCGACCATTCAGATCAAAGGCGAGAACGCCTATGGCTGGTTGAAGACCGAATCGGGGGTGCACCGCCTAGTCCGGATTTCGCCATTCGATTCCAATGCGCGCCGGCACACGAGTTTTGCCTCGGTTGGCGCCTTTCCCGTGATCGATGACAAGATCGAGATCGACATTCCCGAAAAGGACGTGCGCATCGACGTTTATCGCGCGAGCGGAGCCGGGGGGCAGCATGTGAATAAAACGGAATCGGCGGTACGTATCACGCATTTGCCAAGTGGTATTGCGGTGCAGTGCCAGAGCGACCGCTCGCAACACAAGAACCGTTCGCAGGCTTGGGCAATGCTGCGTGCTCGCCTTTATGAAGCGGAAATGCGCAAGCGCGAGGAACAGGCTGCGATCGACAATGCCGCCAAATCGGACATCGGCTGGGGCCACCAGATACGGTCTTATGTGCTGCAGCCTTATCAGCTCGTGAAAGATTTGCGCACGGGCGTGGAATCGCATTCGCCGCAGGATGTGCTCGACGGCGATCTCGATCCGTTCATGACGGCGTCGCTTGCGCAAAAAATCGGCGGCAAGCCGGAGGCAGAGATCGCGGACACGGAATAACCGCGGTTACGTACGCACCGAGAGCTCGACTCCGTCGCCCATCGGAAGATCACTCGACTGGTACCCGTTCTGGGGATCGCGCACATAGTTGAGATAGGGCGCGAGCCGATCGGGGAAGAGCTTAGTGTCGTCGCCTATGACGAGCGCGCCGCGGCCGAGCATCGGCTCGAGATGTTTGAGCAAGGGAAGATAGAAATCCTTCCACCCGTCGAGGAATAAAAGATCAATCGGCCGGTCCAATTCCTTCAGCGTCTCGAAGGCGTCGCCGCGACGGATTTCCACCCATTGTTCAAGCGCGAGCGAAGCAAGATTGGTCTGCGCAGCTTCGACTTTGACTTGGGAAAGTTCGGTCGTGATCAGCCGGCCTCCGGCATTGTCCTTCAACGCAGCAGCGAAATAAATCGCCGAAACGCCATACGACGTGCCGATTTCCACAATCATATTCGGCCGCCTTGCCCGGGCGAGAACGTAGAGAAGCTGGCCCACTTCGGGCGGCACAGGCATGTAGGCCTCGTCGAACATCGGCGCCAGCGCCGGGGCGTATCGTTGGCCGCCGAAACGAGCCTCCGCTTCTTTCTGAATGCGAGCGAGCACAACCGGATCTCGAGCGTCGGCCTGCGCGAAAAGCCTGCTGAGCAGCGCTGCCGTTGTCGGCGATGCAAGCGTGTTCGGCATGCTATCCGCCGCTATGTCTGCGTCGCCAAATGGCGCCTAGGGAACCCTAAGGACTGGGACTTGCCGCTGCGACTGACGACTGAGCCGGAATCGGACGACGCTCAGGCGTGCCTGTCGGTGCCGCGCCGTGGGCCGATTTGGACGGGGATATTTCGGCTTCGGGCGCATCTGCCAGAGGATTATCAGTATGGCGGCAATTGCCCTCGAAATACGCGCCAGTCTCGACCGATAGGGCTTCATGCAGGATGTTCCCCTCGACGTGGCAGGTGGCGCAGAGCTGCACCTTGCGGGCACGAATGCTGCCCTCGACGCGACCGCGGACGGTTGCTTCCTCGGCGTATACGTCGCCCACGATAATCGCCTTCTCACCGATGACGAGCCCTGCGGCGCGAATGTCGCCGTCGACCTTGCCATCGACCTGAACGTCTCCTGCCGAGATAAGCGTTCCGCGGACGATCAACTCGGCACTGATTACGGAGGCTACTCCGTTGCGAGGCGCGCGTTTTGGCGGAGCCGCAGGCTGGTAGGTGGGAGCCGTTTCGGGTTCTTTGGTTTTGGAAAACATAGTGCGCTGCCTTCTTTAGTGACTTGCCCCGATCTCGCAGACCATCTCGTACTACAGAACGCGCCGCAAGGGTGAATTGGAACATTCAGCTCTCTGCGGCCGCCATATCATTGCGTCGCGCACGAATTCAAGTCGTGCATCTAGGCAATGTATTGCGGCGCTTACGGTAACCTTAGAGAGCCTTCACCGCGGTCAATACGTCTGTCGAATGACCCGGAACTTTCACTTTACGCCAAATGCGACGGATAATTCCCGCGCCATCGATCAGGAACGTGGCGCGCTCCATTCCCATGTAGCGGCGGCCATACATGCTCTTTTCCACCCAAACCCCATAAGCTTGAGCCGTCTGGGTGTCCTCGTCCGCCGCGAGCTGCACGGAAAGCGCATGTTTTGCCTTAAATTTGTCGTGCGAGGCGGCGCTGTCTTTGGAAACCCCAACCACGACAGCCCCCTGGGCCTCGAAGGCCTTCTTATCCTTGCTGAAGGCAATAGCCTCCGCGGTGCAGCCCGGGGTGTCGTCCTTAGGGTAGAAATAGAGCACCACAGATTTGCCCTTAAGTCCGGATAGGGAAACCCTCTGTCCGCCATCGGCGGGCAGAGTGAAATTGGGGGCTTTGGCTCCGACCTTCAGTTCGCGAGATGACATAGGAAAACGTTCCGAGGGCAGTTGTTAAACTCTATCGCGTAGGCGATAAGGAAAAGCGCGTTGTGACAAGGCCTTGTGGCCAAAGATAACCGAATCCGGGCCAAACGCGACCCGCGATCCGCAGGTGGAGAACGCTTAACCCATGCTCTCTCGGCATGTCCAGCGCGCCGGTCTGTTCTTGGGAGCCCTTCTTGCCGGGACGCTCTTCTTCGCGGGCGGCGCGGCGCTGAGGCTTCTGATTGGGCCCATTTCGCTCGGTGCTTTTTCCGGCGTCATAGAAGATGCGCTAAACCACTCGGTATCCGGCGTGGTCATCCGATTTGACCAGGCTGTCCTGGAATGGTCGCGGGCCGACGGCAAGGTCAATCTGATCGTGCTGGGCACGAAAATTTTCGATCTCAACGGGCGTATCATTGCGCAGGCGCCGAAGGCCGACCTGGATTTCGACGCGGCAGACATGGTGGCTGGACACCTGAATCTGAAACATTTTGGCCTTATCGGAGTCCAGCTCACGGGCGTGCGCTCGGAGGAGGGCGTGATCCGGTTGGGATTCGGCCGCGATCGTGACGAACCGGATTTTCTCGAAACGATCCGGAAAATTCTACAGAATAGCGCGGCCGGAGGAAGCTCTCTGGAAAGCTTCTCCATTCGCAACGCGCGGCTCGCCTTCCTCGATCGGCCCACTGGGCTGTTCCTGATCTCCCCTGACACCAACTTTAGCTTGGAAAACAAGGGTCAGCGTTTCGAAGCCTCGCTCAATTCGTCGGTCGAACTTTCCGGCGCCCCTGCCAAAGTTGAAGCTCGCGCGGTTTTGCGCGCAGACGGCACACCTGAGAGCGGGACTCTCAGCATAAAGGGACTATCGTTGCCCTCACTTGCGCAGAACAGTGCGCGGTTTGGGGTCCTGAAACCCTATCGGCTTGTTTCGGACGTAACGGCCAGTATTTCGTTTGCGGAGAACGGCGCCATCACCGCGTCCGAATTCCATGCGACTGGGACGGGCAATGTCGATACGCCGATTTTCAAAACGCCTCTGCGCCTGGACAGATTTGAAGTCAAAGGCCATTACGATGCCGCAAATAATCGGCTCGCAATGGAAGACGTCGATGTTGCGGGGGAGCCGCTTGCCTTCAAAGGAAGAGTCGATCTCGTCTTCGGCTGGAAGGGCGGCGGGCTCGAAACAGTATCGGGTAACGTCGATGCGGGCAAAGTGCGGATCGATTTGCCGGACTGGTTCCAGCAACCGATTGCGCTGACTCAGTTTTCGGTTCAAGCGCTCTATGATCAAACAGATCATGCGCTCAAATGGCAGCGCGCGATCATTAAAACGGATACTTTGTCAGCAGAGCTGAATGGAACGGCGGATTTTGCAAGCAGCGGGCCACCCGCGTTGGCTTTGACCGGCACGATCGCGCCTCTTCCGGCCAGCGAAGTGCTTCGTTATTGGCCGACTGGCCTGAGCGAGGGCACGCACCAGTGGATTGCCACCAACATATTGGCAGGAAACCTTGGCCCGGTGGAGATCAACGCCGATCTGCCTGCCGGCGCGTTCGATGCGGCCGAGCTGCCGGATTCTGCTTTGAGGGTGACATTTCCGTTTGAGGGCGTTTCGACACAATATGTTGCCGGCATGACACCGGTCACCGGAGCTCGCGGATATGCGACACTCACCGGTGATAGCTTTCAGGCCTCCGTCGCTTCGGCATCGATCGGTCCGATCCAGCTCTCGAATGGCGTTTTCTCCATTCCCGATTTGCGTACCGTTGGCGCCACCGCCCATATCAAGGCGCGCGCCGACGGCACGGTTTCGGATGTGTTGAAATTGATTGACGAGGAGCCGCTCTCCTATCCGAAACGATTTGGTATCAATCCCGCGACGGTCGGCGGCAATGCGGCGATCGACCTCGATTTCCAGCTTCCGCTATTGCGGGACCTTGCTTGGGATCAGGTACACGTCGGCGTCCAGGCCAAGACGAGCAGTCTTGATTTGCTCATCGATGGACGAAAGCTCGAGCGCGGGTTGGTGAGCTTCGTTGTCGATTCCAAGTCTCTTGCCGCACAAGGTACCGGCAGCCTTTCCGGCGTACCCGTCAGTTTCAAATGGAGTGAGGATTTCTCTGCCAAAGAAAAATCCACGCATGTGGATGTTGCGGGTCAACTCGACGACCAGTCCCGCGCCAGGCTTGGACTGTCGGAACCCAAATGGCTGACTGGCTCTATTCCGGTGACGCTTGCCCTGACGGGGGAACGGTTTCAATTTAACGAGGCGGCCCTTAAAGCCGATTTGACCAGCGCCACAGCGGACATTCCGGTGCTCAATCTAGCTAAGCGCCCTGGTATTCGTGCTAACGCGAGCGCTGAGCTTCTCTTTCGCGACGCGGGAGCGATTTACGTAAACGATCTCACGATCCGCGGAGATGGCCTGAATGCCAGCGGTAGTCTTTGGCTTGCGGGAGACGGCAGGCTCCTCAATCTTTCACTCGCGGAGCTTCGTTCGGGTGTGAACGATTTCGCGATGGTCATGAAGCCTGAAAGTGGCGGATTCGATGTTCGCTTCCAGGGCAAGAGTCTTGATGCCAGCCATTTCTGGGGCAGCAACGATAAAAAGCCTCGCCCGGCGACTGAAACTGATGCCGAGTTGCAAAATCCGCTGTCGCTCAGCGCAAAAGTCGACAGGCTGGTGTTCAGCGACAAGCTTAGCCTCCGCGACGTCGCTCTGGACCTCTCCTTGGGCGCGGCAGGGAGGCTGAACAGCCTTAGTATGGACGCAACCGGGATAGGAAAAGGCAAAATCGCGGGTCGATTGAACACGACAAAAGGAGTCCGCACGCTTTCATTCGATGCCGATGACGCCGGCGCCTTCATCGGCGGTTTCCTGGGTTTTCCAAGTGTTCGCGGCGGCACGCTTGCAGCGCGCGTCTCGTTTCCCGGCGATGCGCCAAGCCCGGCTGAAACAAGGACGCCTGCACCCGATTATCAAGGTACGGTCACGCTGTCCGACATCGTGCTGACTGACCAGCCCTTTTTTGCTCGCCTGTTTTCTGCCGGCAGTCTCGATGGTCCTCTCCGGCTGCTGCAAGGGCAAGGCATCTCGCTGAACACGGTGACCGCGCTATTTGCCGCACGTGGTCCGATGGTGACGATTCGCGAGGGGCGGGCGTCCGGCGACGCGATCGGCGGCACATTTGCAGGCACGTTCGACCGCAAAGCCGAGCGGGTGGACGTGTCAGGGACCCTGGTGCCGATTTTCGGCTTGAACAGCATGTTCGGGGCGGTGCCGGTTTTAGGCGACATCCTGGTGTCGAAAAAAGGCGAAGGCATATTCGGGCTGACCTATGCCATGAAAGGTAATCTCAACGAGCCGAGCTTGACGGTCAATCCGCTGTCGGTTTTCACGCCGGGAATCTTCCGGCGGATATTCGAATTCGATACGCCAAAAGAGCCTGCAACCCAAACGCAACCACAATCACCCCCTCAAGCGGCGATCAAATCCCAGACGGGAAATCAATCGGGAACGCAGGAATAATCGAGGCCTTTACCGAGGGCTTATCCAGTAAAATACCGGGTTACTTCTTGGGCTTTACGAGTACAATCTTTCGTTTACCAAGCTGAACCTTGAACGCGCCCAATTTTGGATCGACATCGGTCCACATAACGATCTCGTTTGGATCGTGAACGATTCGGTCATTAATCCTGACCGCGCCTTCAGCAATTTTCCTCCGCGCTTCCGAACTTGACGACACCAAATGTGACGCGACGACTATGGCTGTATTTGATCGACCGTCTCTCCATTGCCCCTGCTGACCTCGATCAATATCAAAGGTGGGCAGCTTGTCCGACAACTCACCTCGTTCAAAGGCGGCATCTGCTGCAGCGCGCGCCTCGACTGCCGCATCGTGCCCGTGGCACAAAGCCGTCGCTTCGGTGGCCAGAATCTTCTTGGCCTCGTTCAGCTCCGAGCCTTCCAATGCTTCCAGCCGGCCAATTTCGGATTCCGGCAACTCGGTGAAGAGCCGAAGAAACCGTCCCACATCGCCGTCTTCCGTATTGCGCCAGAATTGCCAATATTCATAAGGCGAGCGGCGCTCCGCATTCAGCCAGACCGCGCCTGCCGCGGTTTTTCCCATTTTGGTGCCGGATGACGTTGTGATCAGCGGCGAAGTGACCCCGAACAATTCGGCTTCGGCAATGCGGCGCCCGAGGTCGATTCCAGCAACGATATTGCCCCATTGGTCGGAACCTCCGGCTTGCAAGCGGCAGCCATAGCGCCGGTAAAGCTCCACGAAATCGTAGGCCTGTAAGATCATGTAGTTGAATTCCAGGAAAGACATCGGAGCGTCGCGGTCCAGCCGGAGCTTCACGCTGTCCATTGTCAGCATGCGATTGATCGAAAAATGCCGCCCAACATCGCGCAAGAACGGGATGTATTCGAGGCGATCGAGCCAATCGGCGTTATCGACCATGATGGCATCGCTTGTTCCCTCGCCGAATTTCAGAAAGCGCTCGAATATCCCAAAGATAGTTTGCTTGTTCGATTCGATATCTTCGGAAGTCAGCAATTGGCGCATCTCGTCCTTGCCGGAGGGATCGCCGATTTTTGTCGTGCCGCCTCCCATCACGACTATCGGTTTGTGCCCGGTTTGCTGCAAACGCCGCAATGTCATGATTTGCACCAGACTTCCTACGTGCAAGCTCGGCGCGGTACAATCGAACCCGATATATCCCGCGACGCGCTCCTGACGCATCAGCGAATCCAGGCCAGCTTCATCAGTAGACTGATGAATCTGGTCTCGTGAAGAGAGCAATTGCAGGAAATCGGAGCGGAATTCGACCATTGGTGTTATGAGATATTGGGCGTTGTCTGGGTAGCAGAATGGCAGACGTTCTTAAAGTGATCGGCCTGATGAGCGGAACTTCGCTCGACGGCATCGATGCCGCGATCCTCGACACGGATGGCGAGATGGTTGCGGTGCCCGGGCCGGCGATAACGGTTCCGTATCACCCTTGGACCCGCGCCATGTTGCATGCGGCATTGACCGCCGCCGCCCGCACGCCGCCGGATGCTCCGATTTCCCCCGATATTATAAAGGCTGAACGGCTATTGACCGACGCACACGCCGGCGCTGTTACGGACTTATTGCTGAAATCGGGCTTAAAGCCGGCTCAAATCGCTTATCTGGGTTTTCACGGTCAAACGATCCTGCACCGGCCAGCCGACCATCGCACCTGGCAAATCGGCGACGGCGCTGCTCTTGCGCGCGCCACCGGAATTGCGGTGGTGAACGAATTCCGTTTGGCGGATGTTGCGGCAGGAGGGCAGGGGGCGCCTTTGGTACCGCTTTATCACCTCGTGCTGACGAGGAAGATGGAACGGCCGGTCGCGGTCGTAAACATCGGGGGCGTGGCAAACATCACCTATGTCGCGCAGAACGACGAATTGGTCGCCTTCGATACCGGTCCGGGAAATGCGGCTCTCGATGACTGGGCTTTGAAACACACGGGCGAGGCGGTTGATCGGGACGGCAAGCTTGCGGCTGCTGGGCGTGTCGACGAGGGCGTCCTGGCCTTCATGCTTGACCATCCGATGTTCCTGCAACCCCCGCCAAAATCGTTGGATCGTTTCGATTTTCCCATGGCTGCCGTAGCTGGGCTTTCGGCCACCGACGGCGCGGCAACGCTCACGGCGTTTACCGCAGCTGCGGTCGCGCGCGCCAGGGAGCACCTGCCGGACGCCCCGAAATCGTGGATCATCTGCGGCGGCGGCCGCCATAATCCCGTGCTGATGGCCGAGCTTCGCGCAAGACTGGCGGAGAAGGTCATCACGGCAGAACAGGCCGGCTGGCGTGGCGACTTCTTGGAAGCCGAGGCTTTCGCTTATCTCGCGGTGCGCAGCGCCAGAGGCCTTCCGCTCAGCGTGCCTTCAACCACCGGTGTTCCCTACCCGATGCCGGGCGGGCGCCTGCACAATCCTACGGATTGATGCCGTAACGACCGAAACGCGCAAGAATCCCCGGTTCTACCGCTTCCGCGGCCGCAAGATCAGTGCCGCTCCTCGCGGCATCCCCCATGCGGCGCTCCGTTATTCCGCGTCCGAGCAGCGCCGTCGCAAGGTTCGGATTGCGTTGCAGCGCGAGCGCGTAATCGGCAAGCGCATCCTCATACTTTTCCATCCGCAACTCGACAAAGGCGCGGGTGTCGAATGTTGCCGCGACGGTAGAGTGCAACTTTAAAGCTTCATCGCAATCTTGCAGCGCCAATTCGAGCTCTTGTCCCGATATTGCGCGCGTCCAGCAGCGATCAACATAGGCTCCGGGATCTTGCGGCCTGAGTTTCAGGACTTCGTCGAAATCCGCGATCGCGAGTTCGTATTGGCCATTCTGACCGTAAACGCCGCCACGGCTATAATAGGCGTCCACGTAGTGCGGCTTAAGTTCGATCGCTTTATCGAAGTCCGCTATCGCTTGTCGCAAATCGCCCTTCGCGGCTGAAGCCCGGGCGTGATTGTAGAAAGCCTCGGGATAATTCGGCCGCATTTCAATCGCGCGGCCGAAATCGGCCAGTGCCTTATCGTAGTCTCCCTTGCGGAAGTGCGCGCTGCCCCGGTCCAGCAACGCGCTGGCTTGAGGATTCATCAGGATGACTTGATCATAGTCGGCAATTGCCTGATCGAATTTGCCATTGTGGTAGTAATCAAATCCGCGTTGGAACAATGCATTGTCATTATTCGGCTGCAATGTGATTGCCCGATCGTAATCGGCAATTGCAGCATCGTATTCCTCCACATTGTGATGAACGTATCCGCGGTAATGGAAGGCTTCGGCTAGGTCCGGCTGAAGTTGAATTGCTCGATTCAGATCGGAAAGCGCGAGATCGTATTCTCCCCGTTTGAGATACTCGTAGCCGCGATTGTCGAACGCGCCGCCGTAATCGGGTTTCAGCCTGATCGCCTCGCCATAATCGGCCAGCGCCTCTTCGCTCATGCCTTTTCTATCGAACGCGAAACCGCGATAGCGAAAAGCCTCGGGATAATCGCCTTTCAAGTGGATGGCTTGATTAAGATCGGCAATCGCATCGTCATAACGATCCAGCCCTATTCGAGCGAGCGCCCGGCCGTAAAACGCTTCGGCGTAGTTCGCGTTAAGCTTGATTGCGGAATCGAAATCGGAAACGGCGCGCTCGAGCTCGCCGAAGGCGTTGCGCGCGAGCCCGCGTGCCTCGAATCCCTCCGCGGCCCTGGGTTTCAGCCGAATGAATTGGTCAAAATCCGCTATAGCGAGGCCATAAGCGCGCCTTGCATACTGAACGCCGCCGCGATTGAAGAATGCTTCGGGGAAATTGCGTTTTAGAGCGATCGCCCGGTCGAGATCGGTAACGGCGTCGTCATATTTCTTCAACGCTGCGCTGGCTGTCGCGCGCTGATAATACGCGTCCGGATTGCGGGGCTTCAGTTTGATCGCCTGAGTGAAATCGCCGATCGCCGCTTGGTATTGCCCCCTATGGAAATAGGCCAAGCCGCGCCCGGCAAACGCATTGGCGTTCTCAGGCCTGAGCTTTAGCGCCTCACTGTAATCGGCGATCGCGCGATCGTAGTCGTCCAAATTGTAGTAGGCGAAAGCGCGATTGTAATAGGCCACAAAAAGATTTGAGCCGCTCTCTACGCCCGACTCTATTCGAGCGGAACAGCCTACGATCTGCACATCATTCGGAATACCCGCGTCCGCTGTGCCATTGCACCAATCCCAGTCACGCGCGGCATCGGACGGAATCGCCGTTTGCGCCGCGGCGGGTAATGCGGCGAGCAGCAAAATCGCGGATATGAAGCCGGATTTTCGTATATTTGCGCCGTTGTGCATGGTTGGAGAGATTAAGATTAACCCGAAAGGCTGGCAAGGCGGCGAAACGCTAGCCTAGCGTCCGCTGTAAGGTGAGGCCATGCGGTTTTTCGCATATTCCTCGACGATGTCCACCACCTCGTTCATGTGGTTATCGAAAAAATGATTCGCACCCTCGACTTTGGTGTAGCTGATTTTGATTCCACGCTGCGCCGAGAGCCGGTCAACCAATTTCTGCACGTCCCCCTCGGGAACGACCTGATCTTTTGTTCCGTGTACAAACAGACCGGACGCCGGGCAGGGCGCGAGAAAGGCAAAATCGTATAAATTTGCCTGCGGCGCGATGGATATGAAGCCGGTGATTTCGGGACGCCGCATCAGAAGCTGCATACCGATCCAGGCGCCGAATGAGATTCCGGCTACCCAGCAGAAAGAGGGGTTGGGATAGAGCGTGCTCATCCAATCAAGCACGGCGGCCGCGTCGGACAGTTCGCCCGCCCCATTGTCGAAGGAGCCTTGGCTGCGCCCCACGCCGCGGAAATTGAAACGCACCACTGTGCAGCCAAGCTTGTGAAAGCGGTGGTACAGCTCATAGACGAGCGGATTGTTCATCGTTCCGCCATATTGCGGATGCGAGTGCAAGATCAGCGCCATAGGCGCGTTGGGCGCTTTTTGCCGCTGGAAGCGGGCCTCGATTCGTCCGGCGGGGCCAGGCAAAATGATATCAGGCATAGGAATACTCCGCCGGGATTCGTGTGCTATTAGTCAGGATTTTCCAGGATTTGAAGTAAGACATTTCGTAGCTATTCCAAGCTTTTCAGACGAAAGCCCAGCAAAGATTCGGCAATTCTTGACTACGCTAGTCAGGAATTCTATATCCCCAGGGAAAGTGCCGGAACCGGGTGGGTTTTCTTCTTACACCATCGCCGGGTTCGGGTGGCAAATGTTTGATGGTGGAAAAATGTGCCGAATGCCCCGATCGAGGAGGCAACTATGAAATTGAGCACGCGGGGGCGTTATGCCGTGATGGCAATGGCCGACCTTGCCAAACATGTTGAAGACCCACCGAACGGCGACCCGGTGCGGCTTTGCGAAATCGCCGAGCGGCAGGAGATTTCGCTTTCCTACCTCGAACAATTATTCGTCAAATTGCGCCGCGGGGGCCTGGTTCTTGCGGCCCGCGGTCCGGGAGGGGGGTATCGCCTGGCGCGATCACCGTCGGAAACCCGGATTGCGGACATTATTTTTGCGGTGGATGAGCCCATCAAAGTGACCCGTTGTAACTCGGGCAGCCCCAAAGGCTGCCTTGGCCGGACCGGCCGCTGTATCACCCATGATTTATGGGACGAGCTAGGGCGCCAAATCGAACTATTCCTCGAATCGGTAACCTTGGCCGATGTGGTGGAGCGCCGGGTGCTCGGGCGAGCGCGGGCCGTCGAGGTTAGCGTGGCGGCTTGACGATACAATGATTTATCTCGACCACAATGCGACTTCACCGCTTCGCGCCTGCGCCAGGAAAGCCATGGAGTCTGCGCTCGGCGCATACGGAAACGCTTCATCGGTCCACGCCGCCGGCCGTGCAGCGCGCGCCCGCGTCGAACAGGCGCGAGATCAAATTGGGCGCTTGGCGGGAGCATCCCCCTCGTTCGTGGTGTTTACCGGCGGAGGCAGTGAAGGCAATGCGCTGGCCTTGCGCGGCGCGGTAGCTGGGGCGGCGCAGGCCGAGAGCCGAATCACGCGGTTGCTCATCTCGGCGGTCGAGCATGACAGCGTCCGCGCCAATGCGGCCGCTCTCGCCGAAACGGTTCCGGGGCTGAAGCTCAGTGAAATTCCGGTATCGAAACATGGGCAACTCGATCTTGATGCTCTGCGGCTCGCTCTGATGCACGGCAAAGGCCGCGTGTTGGTCTCCATCATGGCCGCCAATAATGAAACCGGCGTATTACAGAATATCCCGGAAGTCGGGAGATTAGTGAAAGCCGAAGGCGGCAATGGCGCTCTCTTTCATGTGGATGCGATTCAGACTGCCGGGCGAATGCGCGAGTCTTTTGCTTCGTCGTTTGTGGATTACATGACCCTCTCAGCCCATAAGCTCGGCGGGCCGCAGGGCGTCGGCGCCCTGATCGTGCGTGACGGTGCCCCGCTTTCACCGCTCATCGCGGGCGGCGGCCAGGAATCAGGACGGCGCTCCGGCACCGAGAATGTCGCTGCGATTTCAGGTTTTGGCGCCGCGGCGCAAGAGGTAGCGGAAGTCGTGGACTCTTGGGGCGTTATTCGGGCTCTACGCGACCGTTTTGAAGCCGATCTCAAGCATCTCGCGCCCGAAGCGGTGATCTTCGGCGAAGGCGCCGAGCGCCTTCCTAATACGTCCAATTTTGCGATACCGGAGCTGGCGGCGGAAACTGCGCTCATCGCCCTCGATCTGGACGGCGTTGCGGTCTCATCGGGTTCGGCCTGCTCGTCGGGCACGGTTAAACCCTCTCATGTTTTGGCGGCGATGGGTGTTCCAGCGAACCTTGCACGTTGCGGCCTTCGCGTCAGCTTCGGCTGGTCGAGCCGTGAGGGCGATGTAGACGCGGTCATCGCAAGTTTGCGCCGCCTTATTGCGCGCCGCGCGGCGTTGGCAGCGTAGGAAACGATCATGGCAGCAATTCGCGAAACCACCGAACGCGTCGCCGATCTCGCCGGCGAGAAATACAAATACGGCTTCGTCACCGATATCGAGATGGAGCGCGCGGAGAAGGGGCTGAACGAGGAGACCGTTCGCTTTATCTCGGCGCGGAAGGGCGAGCCGGAATGGATGTTGGCTTGGCGGTTGGAAGCTTTTCGGCGCTGGCGGGAAATGACGGAGCCCAATTGGGCCCGTGTGCATTATCCGCCGATCGACTACCAGAATGCCTACTATTATGCGGCGCCCAAATCCCACGTCGAGCGGCCGAAAAGTCTGGACGAAGTCGACCCCAAGCTTCTCGAAACCTATAAGAAGCTGGGGATTCCCTTATCGGAGCAAAAAATCCTCGCAGGCGTAGCCGTGGATGCCGTATTCGACTCGGTTTCGGTTGCCACCACTTTCAAGGCGAAGCTGACCGAAGCAGGTGTGATCTTCTGCCCGATTTCGCAAGCCATCCACGACTATCCGGAGCTGGTCAGGAAATATCTCGGCAGCGTAGTACCGGTTACAGACAATTTCTTCGCCACACTGAATTCGGCGGTATTTTCCGACGGCACATTCGTCTATGTGCCGAAAGGCGTGCGCTGTCCGATGGAGCTATCCACCTATT
>Ga0307477_10001589_pt1 | contig 18769 bp, 19 predicted proteins | sample atmos_gasesECM2C_FD_203316 | JGI IMG/M metagenome (GOLD analysis project Ga0307477, IMG submission 203316) | Hardwood forest soil microbial communities from Morgan-Monroe State Forest, Indiana, United States - atmos_gasesECM2C_515 | ecosystem: Environmental > Terrestrial > Soil > Temperate...
ATGGGCGAGGGGTCCAAGTCTATTGGGCGGCGGCTGAGGACTATGACCCCTCGCCCATACGAGCCCGAGGGAGGGAAAGGGGGAGAGGGGGCCTCGTCCCTCGCCTCACCCCTCGTCACCCGGGGCCGCTACCCGGGAGGGCACCTATCGCGCGTGGGCCACGCGCACCGCCGGCAGCGAAGCGCTCTGGCCGTAGTAGGCGAGCAGCCCCTTCAGCACCGCCTCGGCGACGTGCTGGCGGTAGGCGCGGGTCTGCAGCAGCTTGCGGTCGAGCTCGTTGTTGAGGTTGCAGACCTCGAGCAGCATCTTGGAGGGGACCGAGTTGTAGCGCAGCACCGCCGGCACCCATTCGCTGCGGTTGCGGATGATGTGGTCGCGCACCGGCGTGAAGGGGTGGACCGGCAGCCCGAGCCCCTCGATGGCGCCGATCACCTGCTTGGCCAGCTGGCGCGACAGACCCTCGCTCTGCACCCGCTGGCCCCACGGGAACTCGACCCGCGGGCTCTCGCGGAACTCCTGGCGCACCTCGTAGATCTGCCCGCTCTTGCCGTAGCTCTCGTCACGCATACGCGCGGCCGGGATGTAGGCCATGGCGCCGCGCAGCGAGGGATGCAGCGAGTCGGCGTGGATCGACAGGAAGACCACCTTCTGAGGATCGTCGTCGGCCGAGAGCGCGCGGCGGAAGAGACTGTTGGCGAGGTACCAACGCAGGTTCACTCCCACCGCCGGGTCCGCGATCGCATAGGGCGGATTGGTGAGCACCGAGTGGCTGCGCGAGACCGGCAGCACGTCCGACTCGACGATGCGGTACTCGTCGCCGTCACGGGTGGTGAGATCGACGACGGCGGCCGTGCGCGACTCGAGCAGCCACTTGAGCCGCACCGCGATGTCGTAGACGTAGAGGCTCTCCCAGACACCGCCCACGGTGGCGCCCGAGTCGTGGCCGCCGTGACCGGCGTCGAGGATGACCGTGATCCCTTCGAGCCCCTTGGCCTGGACCTGGTTGCTGAAGTGGGAGCTGGCGCGCAGCCCGGCCTCGTACTCCTTGCGCCGCGGGTCGCCCTCCGGGAGGTACTCGGGCAGCAGCAGGTCGAGCGGGATCTTCACCTTGAACCCGACCGGGATGTTGGTGACGTCGCCGATGCCGCTGCGGTGGGCGATGTCGGCGGCCAGGGTGTTGACGTCGGCGGCGTAGATGCGGCCGGTGAACCGCACCACCACGCCCGAGTAGAGCGCCTCTCCCGGCCGCAGCCGGTACACGGCATACTCCCCGTCCTGGTCCTTGCCGTAGGCCAGCACGTAAGGCCGCTGCGGCACCGGCAGCGCCGCGCCGAAAGCCGGCCGCAGCAGCTCCGAGGGGATGGTCAGCACCGCGCCGCGCGTCACGTCCTCGTCGCGCAGGTTGTTGTACTCGCGGATGGCGCGGAAGTTCTCCCCCTTGCCGGTGAACCACTCCGACAGCTGCCACAGGTTCTCTCGGCGCAGGGCCCCGCAGCCCCTCACCTGGTGGCGCCAGCCGGTGGCGTCACCCCGGTCCTCGGGAAACAGCGCCCGCGCCGCCGCGAGCTGCCAGGAGGAGGCCAGGATCTCGAACGGCACGAGGTAGCGCCGGCCGGTCTTGAGAACGCTGCGGGGAGGCAGGCGGTTCGCTTCGAGCAGCTGCGGCGCCAGGCGCGCGTCGCCGCAGAGGCGCTGCGCGAAGCCGGCGAGCCCTTCGCCACGGCGCGGCAGGGCCTCGACCGCGATCTGCCCGTCGCCGCTGGCCATGGCATAGACCCCCTCCTCGAGCCGCAGCCGCAGGCCCTTGGCCGGGATCGGCGGCGGCACGACCGCCGGCCGGGAGTCCGCCCCACCGGTGGGCGCCGCGGGCGCGGCGGCCGGGGATGCCGAGACCACCCCGGCGGGCACCGCGGGCACGGCGGCCGGCACGGCGGCCGGCATGGAGGCCACGGCAACGGCGCCAGCCATGTCCGTGGCTCCGGAAGGCGAGACCGCGGCGGCGGGCGCCATCGCCGCCTCGTGCGGCGCGGCGGCGAGCGCAGCGGCCACCCAGACCGCGAACACCCGTCCGCGTCCGGACATCAGCCCGCTCCCACCTCCGCGCCCCGGAAGCGGGGCGCCACCTGCCAGCCGACCTGCCGCTCGAAGGCGCGGGCGGCGCGGAAGACGGTAGCCTCCTCGAACGGCCGCCCCATGATCTGCAGCGACAGCGGCAGACCCTGGCCGTCGAAACCGGAAGGGACCGCGACCGCCGGCAGCCCCACCAGGCTGGCCGGCGTGGTGAAGATGTCGGACAGGTACATGGCCAGGGGGTCGGCGACCTTCTCGCCGAGCCGGAAGGCGGCGCTCGGCGTGGTCGGCGTCACCACCGCGTCGGCGCGCTCGAGCGCCGCCATGAGCTCGGCGCGCATCTGCGCCAGCACCGCGCCGGCCTTGCCGTAGTAGGCCTCGTAGTAGCCGGACGAGAGGGCGAAGGTGCCCAGCATGATGCGCCGCTGGACCTCGGCGCCAAAGCCTTCGCTGCGGCTGTCGAAGTACACGTCCGCCAGGCTCGCGGCCCCTGGCGACCGGCGGCCATAACGCACGCCGTCGAAGCGCGCCAGGTTGGCGCTGGCTTCCGAGGTGGCGATGACGTAGTAGACGGCGATGGCAGCCTCGAGGCTGGGAATCGAGACCTCGACCAGCTCGGCGCCGGCCTGCTCGAGGGCGGCGAGCGCGGCGCGGAAGCTGGCCGCGATGTCGTTGGGCGCCGGCTCGCCGGCCGCGGCGGCAGCCTGGGCTGCCAGGACGACGTCGATCTCCTTCACGACGCCGACGCGCATCCCGGCGATGCCTTCCTCGATCGTGGCGAGGAGGTCGCCCACCGGCCGCTCGGCGCAGGTCGAATCCAAGGCGTCGTGGCCGGCGATGACCTGCGTGGCGAGGGCGGCGTCGCGGACACCGCGCGCGATCGGCCCGATCTGGTCGGTCGACGAGGCGAACGCGACCAGGCCGTAGCGCGAGACGCGGCCGTAGGTCGGCTTGACGCCGACCACGCCGCAGAGGGCTGCCGGCTGCCGCACCGAGCCGCCGGTGTCGGAGCCGATGCCGAGCGCGACGCTGCCGGCAGCCACCGCCGCCGCCGGGCCGCCGCTCGAGCCGCCGGGCACCGTCGCGACGTCCCAGGGGTTGTGGGTCTCTTGATAGGCCGAGTTCTCGCACGAGGAGCCCATGGCGAACTCGTCCATGTTGGCGCGGCCGACGATCACCGCCCCGGCGTCGAGCAGGCGCTGCACGGCGGTGGCGGTGTACGGCGCCACGTACCCTGCCAGGATGCGCGATCCACAGGTGAGCCGGTGCCCCGTGAGGTTGAGGTTGTCCTTGAGGGCCACCGGCACGCCGGCAAGCGGCCCAGGGTCCTGGCCGGCCGCCACGCTGCGGTCGATCTGCGCGGCACGCGCCCGCGCCGCCTCCTCGAAGATCTCCAGGTAGGCGTGGATCAGCGGTTCCACGCGGGCAGTGCGCTCGAGCGCCGACGCGAGCGCCGCGGCGGCCGACACCTCGCCGCCGCGGATGCGGCGCGCCAGCTCCTCCGCGGGCAGTCCCCAGAGGTCAGGATGACAGGTCATCGCCCACCCCGGGCCTGGCCTCGGAGGCCTGCCGCGCGTCCGCCGTGGACGTGCGACGGACCTCGGGCACCAGCAGGAAGCCGTCCAGGGCCGCCGGCGCGTTGGCCAGGAAGCTCTCGCGCGGCAGGCAGGGACGCGGCAGGTCGTCGTCTTCCGGGGCCGCGCGGACGGCCGTCCCGGGCGCGGCTTCCGGCGGCGCACCGGCCTCGAAGCGCTGCAGCTGATCGATGTAGTCCACGATCTTGCCGAGCTGGCCGGTGAAGGCCGCCTCCTCCTCGGGGGTGAACCGGAGCCGGGCCAGAGAAGCGATCTTCCTTACTTCTTCGGTGGTTAGGGCCATGATTGTGAAGTGAAAGTTTAGCGTTGCCGAGGCTTGAAGGCAATCCGGCGACTTCCAGCGGAACGTCCTGGATCCAGGACACTATCATTCCCCCCGTCGCGGCCTGGCGAAGACCTGCTCCAGAAACCCCGGCCGCCCGGTTTTCTCGCGTTCGGCCGCCTGCCGGGGATCACGGTGCCCCGGGACTACAATCGCGGCCATGTCCGACGCCGCCTCTGCCACCGTCGGCGCCCGCTCCGCAGCCGCAAGCGAAGCGGTCTTCGCCGAGCTGTGCCGCGACCCCGTGGTGCAGGCGCTGCTGCAGGCGTGCGGCGCCACCGAGTGCCACCTGGTGGGCGGGGTCCTGCGCGATCGCCTGCTCGGACTCGTCACGCACGATCTGGACGCGGTGGTGGCCGGGCGGGGCGACGAGATCGCCGGCGAGCTGGCCGCCCGCTTGCCGGCACGCCTGGTCAGGCTCGGCGGCGAGGACTTCGCGGCCTACCGGCTGGTGCTCGGCGCCCCGGCCGCCGGCACCCCGAGCACCGGGAGCGACGCGAGCGACGCCGCCGTCCCCTCCGGCCACCGCATCCTCGATCTCTGGGACCGCCAGTCCCTGCCGCTGCGCGACGACCTCGCGCGCCGCGACTTCACCGTCGACTCCATCGCGCTCGCGCCGCGCGACGGCGCGGTCGTCGATCCGTTCGGCGGCCTCGCCGACCTCGAGCGGCGGGTGCTGCGGGCCACCACCGGGCAGAGCTTCGAGGGCGATCCGCTGCGGGTGCTGCGGCTGGCTCGCCTGCTCGCTCGCCTGCCCGGCTTCAGCAGCGAGCCGGAGACCTTCGAGCTGGCGCGCCGCGCCGCGCCCCGGCTGCCCGAGATCGCCGCCGAGCGCATCCGCGAGGAGCTCCGGCTGTTGCTCTCGTACCCTCCCGCCGAGCGGCCGGGCGCAGCCGCCGCGGCCAGCGGGCAAGCCGGCGCCGTCGGCCGTGCCGCAGATGCCGGAGAACCTGGAGTCGCCGGCGGTGCCACCGACGCGGCCGATGCGAGGGATGCCGGAGCCGCCGCCGAGCCTGCCTTTCCAACCAGCCCCGCCGTCGTCGGCCTGCGCGCGCTGGCTGCCCTCGATCTCTATCCCGGCCTCTGGCTCGGCGCTCCGGGCATCCCAGGTGGCCGCGAAGGCGCGGCCGCCGCCGCCCGCGCCGCCGCCGAGCTGGCCGCCCTCCCCGCCTGCGCCGCCGAGCTCGAGGGCCTGCTCGCGGCCGGCGGTTCCGTCCAGCCGCATGCCGGCGCTGCGCGGCCGGGCATCGACCTCGCCGCCGCTCGCTTCGCCGCGACGTTCCGTCACCTGCCGCGCACGGCGGCGGCCGGTGCAGCCAGCCGCATGCAGGAGGCAGGCTACGTCTCCGCGCGCCAGCTGGCCGAGATCGCGCCGCTGCTGGCCGAACCGGCCGAGCTGCCCGAGACGGATCTCGAACGCCGCCGCTTCCTGCACCGCCACGGCTGGAGATGGCTCACCGTCGCCTGCTCCTGGGGGGGCGCCGCGGCGGCGGCCGGCGGCGCGGCCCGCGAGCGCTGGCGGCGCGCCGCCGCGCCTCTCTGCGAGCTGGCGCGCCGCGAGGGGCCGGAGCTGATCGATCCGCCGCGCCTGCTCAACGGCGACGACGTGCAGCGCCTCCTCGGCGTCGCCGCCGGCCCCCGGGTGGGCGCCGCCCTCGCCGCGCTCACCGCGGCGCAAGTCGCCGGCGAGGTGCGCACCCGCGGCGATGCCGAGCGTTTCCTCGCCGACCGGCGCGCCCACCTCGCCGGCGAGACGAGCTGACGGCGCCTCCCTTTCCAGGGCTTCTCTTGCTTGCTTGCTTGGACCGTCGTCGGCGAGCTCCGGCGAGCTCCGAGAGCCAGGCAGGCCGCCGGCCGGGGGGTCAGCGCGCGCCGCTGGCGGGCGCGCCCATGAGGCGCTGGTTGAGCTCCTTGATCCGCTCCATCAGCTTGTCGATCTTCTCCTGCGCCTCCTGGCGCAAGCGGTTGTAGTCGCCGCGCAGGCGCTCACGGTCCTGGGCCATCTCCTGGAGCCGGGCCTGGAAGTCCTCGATCTGCTGATCGCGGGAACCGATCACGCTCTGCAGGTGCTCGATCTCCTCGTCCTTCTCGGCCAGGCGGAGCTTGGTCTTCTCCTCCTGCTCCTCGTAGAGCCGCTTGAACTGCTGGAGCTCCACGATCTGGGAGAAATCCGACGTCACCGGGCTCATGTCGCCTCCTCGTTCCTCGATCATCGGGAACATCTTGCGCAGCTTGAGCGAGAGGTCCTCGGGGTCCGACGCCTGCCGCATCGCCTCGGCATAGCTGATCGTGCCGTGCACCAGCAGCGACAGCAGGCTCTGGTTGAGCGACTGCATCCGGTAGTAACCGACCGACGATTCGAGCTCGTCGTGCAGCCCGGCGGTCTCGCCCTCTTCGATCATCTTGGAGATCTTCGGCGAGGCCCGCATGATCTCGAGCGCCGCCACCAGCCCCGTGCCGTCCTGGCGCGGCACCAGCTTCATCGAGACCACCGCCTTCAGCACCTGCGCCAGCTGGGTGCGGATCTGTCCCTGCTGGTCGGCGGGGAAGGTGTCGAGGATGCGATCGACGGTCTGCGGCGCGCTGTTGGTGTGCAGCGTCGAGAAGACCAGGTGACCGGTCTCGGCGGCGGTCATGACGGTCGAGACGGTCTCGCGGTCGCGCATCTCGCCCACCATGATCACGTCCGGGTCCTGGCGCATGGCGTTGCGCAGCGCCTCGGAGAACGCCATGGTGTCGGTGCCGACCTCGCGCTGCGACACCGAGGCGACGTCGTCGGTGAACAGGAACTCCATCGGGTCCTCGATGGTGATGATGTGCACCGGCCGGGTGAGGGCGATGCGCCGCACCATCGCCGCCAGGGAGGTCGACTTGCCGCTGCCGGTCGGCCCGGTGATCAGCACCAGGCCCATCGGCATGTCGCAGAACTCGTCGATGACCGGCGGCAGCTCGAGGTCCTCCAGGCTCTTGATCTGGAACGGCACCCGGCGGAAGCAGGCGGCGAGGTTGCCGCGTTGCATGTAGATGTTGCCGCGGAAGCGCGCCAGGCCCTTGACGCCGTAGCCGACGTCGACCGACAGCTTCTCCTCGAGCCGGGCGCGCTGGGGCGCGCTGAGGATCCCGATCAACATCTCGGACAGTTGATCGGGCGTCACCGGCGGCACGTCGATCGGGATCAGCTTGCCGGCGATGCGCAGCAGCGGCGGACGGGTGGGCTTCAGATGAAGATCCGAAGACCCCCTGTCGGTCATCAGCTTCAGCAGGGCATCTAGGTCCATGGCCGGAGAGATCGAGGCAGCCCATTCTACAAGACTGCCGGGCACCCGGGCTAATCCGGGGCAGTCTCGGTAGCGGTCAGTCTCCCCTGCTTCCCTTTGGGCGAGGCCGTGGAGGCCCGGGGGTGCGGACTTTGACGCCTCGCCCCGCTGGACGCGCGCTCGGGGCGTCGCCGGTCGCGTGCTCGACGAAACGGGCCAGGGCCGCCGAGGACGGGGCGTCGGCGCGGCGCACCAGCACCGTGTCCACGCGCGCCTGCGCGGCGGGCAGCGCGTGCAGGCTCACCACGCCGGCGGCGGCCGCCGGCTCGGCCACCACGCGCGGCAGCAGCGTGATGCCGACGCCTGCTCCGACGCATCCGAGGATGCCGTCGAGCGTGCCGAGCTCGAGCAGGCGGAGCGCGCCGATGCCGTGGGTCTCGAGCAGGCGCTCGAGGCGGCGGCGGTAGACGCACCCCGCGCGAAAGACGAGGAGCTTCACCCCGGCAGGCTCCGCCGACGCCATCGCCAACCAGTCGGCGCAGCCGGCCGGCGCCACGATCACCAGCTCCTCGCGGAACGCCGGCACCTCGATCAGGCCGGCCTGGTGAACCGGGCCGGCGACGAATGCGCCGTCAAGGCGCCGGCCGAGCACCTCCGCCACCAGCTCGCGCGTGGTGCCGGTGCGCAGCGACAGGTCGACCTGGGGATGGGCGGCAGCGAAGGATGCCAGGAGCGCCGGCAGACGGACGGCCGTCGTCGTCTCCATGGCGCCGATCCGCAACGGGCCCCGCGGCACCGCGGCGGCGCCGCCGACCGCCCGGCGGGCCTCCTCGAGCAGCGTCCTCATCCGGGCCGCGTAGGGCAGCAGGTCGCGGCCGGCCTGGGTGAGCGAGACGCCGCGGCTGTGCCGATCGAACAGCGCCACCCCGAGGTCCCGCTCGAGCTGGCGCACCCGCGCCGTCACGTTGGACTGCACGGTGAACAGCTCCACGGCGGCCCTGGTGATGCCACCGGTCCGCGCCACCGCCTCGAACACCCGCAGCTCCTGCCAATCCATCGCCGCGTTCCCCGCCCTATCGTTACCATCTGAAGAAGAGATGGAAGATATCAAGTCAATTCATTTTACATGATGTCACTCAGGATCGCATACTGGCTCGTGGGTGGATCGTGGCTCGCGTGGCTCGCGTGGCTCGGGTGGCTCGCGCCGGCGGGCATCGACCGGCAGGAGGTGAGAAGGTGTTCGGGACGCGATATCCCTTGATCCAGGCGCCCATGGCAGGGGGACCGTCGACGCCCGAGCTGGTGGCGGCGGTGGCGAACGCCGGCGGACTCGGCTCCCTCGCAGCCGCCTACCTGAGTCCCGCACAGATCACCTCGGCGATCACGCGCATCCGCGACCTGACCGACCGGCCGTTCGCCGTCAACCTGTTCACCCTCGATGCCGCCCCTCTCGATCGCGATCCCGGCCCGATGCTGGCGCTTCTCCGCGGATATCACTCCGAGCTGGCGCTGCCGCCGCCGTCGTTGCCCGAGAGGCCGGCCGAGCGGTTCGACGAGCAGGCAGCGGCAGTCCTCGCCGCGCGGGTGCCGGTGTTCAGCTTCACGTTCGGCATCCCGGCGCCCGCCTGGCTGTCGGCGTTCCGCGCCGCCGGCACCCAGGTGGTCGGCACCGCGACCACGGTCGAGGAGGCGGAGCTGCTGGCGGCAGCCGGCGTCGACGCGGTGGTCGCGCAGGGCGCCGAGGCCGGGGGCCACCGGGGCACGTTCTCCGGGCGCTTCGAGGACGCCATGGTCCCTACCCTGGCGTTGGTGCGGGCCAGCGTCGCGGCGGTCCGCTGCCCGGTGCTCGCCGCCGGCGGGATCATGGACGGCGCCGGCATTCGCGCAGCACTGGCGCATGGTGCCGCGGCGGTCCTCCTGGGCACTGCCTTCCTGGTCTGTCCGGAATCCGGCGCACCGGCGGCCCACAAGGCGGCCGTGCTCGCCGCGGCAGAGGACACCACGGTCGTGACCCGGGTGTTCTCGGGCCGGCCGGCGCGCGGCCTCCGCAACCGCTTCGTGACCGAGGTCGAGCCGCATGGAGATGCGGTGCTGCCGTTCCCCTGGCAGAACGCGGCCACTCGCACGCTGCGCGCCGCGGCCGCGCGCGCCGGCACGGCGGATCTGTTGTCCCTGTGGGCCGGCCAGCGCGCCCGGCTCGCGCGCGCCCTGCCCGCCGCCGAGCTGGTGGCAACGCTGGCAGCCGAAGCCGGCCTCGAGGCCGCCGGTGCCGCACCTGGGTAGCGGGGTACCCGCCGCGCCCGGAATAAGATACGGCAGGCAACCCTGGCTCGCCACCGTGCGGAGGGTCGGCGAGGGACGGAGGACTCCGCCGGAAGCGCCGAGATGACAGCCGACCGCTCCTGGGACCTGATCGAGGTGCACGCCGCCGCCGGCGCCGGCGGCGGCACCCCTCTCGCGGTCGTCGCCACCGCGGCAGGCGGCTCGCTCGTCGCGTTGAGCCTCTTCGCCTCGCCCGCCGCCGCCAGGAACGCCGCACCGGCGGACGCCGACTACCGTCCGGACCAGGCGCCGCTGCCCGACCTGCGGCGACAGCTTGCCGAGTACTTCGCCGGGAAGCGCCGCGACTTCGCCCTGCCGCTGGCGCCGCAAGGCACCGCGTTCGAGCGCGGCGTCTGGCGCACTCTCGTCGCCATTCCCTACGGCGAGACCCGCTCCTACGCCGAGGTCGCCATGGCGATCGGCCGTCCCACCGCCTGCCGCGCCGTCGGCCGGGCGAACGGCAGCAATCCGATCGCCGTCGTCATCCCCTGCCACCGCGTCATCGGTTCCAACGGCTCTCTGACCGGCTACGGCGGCGGCCTCGAGCTCAAGCGCCTGCTCCTCGACCTGGAGGGCGCCGGCCGCGGTGCCGAGGCGCCGGCGGCGCAGCCCGCACTGCCCTACTAGGCCTCGCTCTCCTTGCAGCTGCCGCCGCGCCTGCGGCGCGTCCGGACCGACCCTTACGGGCCCCGATGGCGGCTGACTCGCGGCCGCGGCTTTGTGGCATAGTTGCGGCATGACGACCACGACCAAGGTGGAGCCGCGGCCCGAGGCGGGACGAGTGGAGACGGGGGTCGCCGACCTGACGGCGCTGGCCCGCGACGCCGGGCCGCATCCGCGCGGCCGGGTGTCGGGCAACGCCGCCAGCCTGGTCGGCTCGGAGATCCTGAAGATCGCCGCGCAGATGCGCGCCTTGCGGGCCACCGGGCGCTCGATCTGCGACCTCACGGTGGGCGACTTCGATCCCGGGCAATTCCCCATCCCCGAGCGCCTGCGCGGCGCCATCGCCGGCGCCCTCGAGCATGGCGAGACGAACTATCCGCCGGCGACCGGCATGCCCGAGCTGCGCCAGGCGGTGCAGCGCTTCTACGCGCGCGACCTCGGTCTGCAGTACCCCTACGAGTCGGTGCTCATCGCCGGCGGCGCCAGGCCGGCGATCTACTGTCTCTTCCGCACCGTCTGCGACCCCGGCGACCGCATCGTCTACCCGGTCCCGAGCTGGAACAACAACCATTACGTGCACCTCGTCCAGGGCACCGGAGTGCCGGTCGAATGCACTCCGGGCGAGCGCTTCCTGCCCACCGGCGCGGCGCTGCGCGAGCACCTCGCCGGCGCCCGGCTGCTCTGCCTGAACTCGCCGCTGAACCCGACGGGCACCGCCTTCACCGCGGCGGCGCTCGACGAGATCTGCACCGCGGTCGCCGCCGAGAACGAGGCTCGCGAGCGCCGCGGCGAGCGCCCGCTCTACCTGATGTACGACCAGATCTACTGGCAGCTCTGCTTCGGCGACACCGTCCACGTGACGCCGCCGGCCCTGGTGCCGGAGGTGGCGCGCCACACCGTGTTCATCGACGGCATCAGCAAGTGCTTCGCCGCCACCGGCCTGCGGGTGGGCTGGGCGGTCGGCCCGGCGGACATCATCGGCCGCATGTCGGCCGTGCTCGGACACGTCGGCGCCTGGGCGCCGCGCGCCGAGCAGCTGGCCACGGTCGAGATGCTGGACGACGCCGCGGCGATGGGCGTCTACCTGGAGACGTTCAAACGCGGCATCGAGTCCCGGCTCGACCGCTTGCACGCCGGCTTCCAGGCGATGAAGGCGGCCGGACTGCCTGCCGAGAGCATCCCTCCCATGGGCGCGATTTATCTCACCGCCCGCCTCCATCCGTTCGGCCGCCGCACGCCGGCAGGCACGGAGATCGTCACCAACGAGGACGTGCGCCAGTACGTGTTGGAGGCGGCCGGCATCGGGGTCGTGCCCTTCCAGGCCTTCGACTTCCCCTACGAGGACGGCTGGTTCCGCCTGAGCGTAGGCGCCGCCAGCGAGGCCGACATCGAGGCGGCCCTGCCCCGCCTGGCCGAGGCGCTGCGGCAGCTCGCGTGACGCGGGCCTGGAAGAGCTAGAACTTCCTCATCAGGCCGACCACCACGCCCTGCACGCGGACGTCGCGGGCGGGCACGCGGAACGGCTGCATGTTCGGATTGGCCGGCTGCAGGCGCACCATCGAGCCCTCCGGGTAGAAGCGCTTCAGGGTGGCTTCGTCTCCCACCAGCGCCACCACCATCTCGCCGGGCTCGGCCGCCTCGCGGCGCAGCACGATCACGAAGTCGCCGTCGTGGATGCCGTCCTCGACCATGGAGTCGCCGACCACCCGCAGCACGTAATGGTCGGACGGAGCGGCGCCGCGCGACGACAGCAGGTGCCCGGGGACGGTGACCCGCTCGTTGCCGCTCACCGCCTCGATCGGCCGTCCGGCGGCAATGCGGCCGAAGAACGGCAGATCGTGATCGCTGCCGGGAGGACCGTCGCCAGGACCGCCCGGGATGGCGCGGATCAGCTCGATGCCGCGCTTCTGGTTCCAGTCCCGGCGCAGGAAGCCCTTGTCCTGAAGCAGCTTCAGGTGCTTGTACACGGTGCCGTAGGAGGAGTAGCCGAAGCGGTCGCAGATCTCGCGATGGGTCGGCGCGATTCCCCGCTCCCGCCGGTACTCGTGGACGAACTCGAGGATCTCCTTCTGCCGCTCGGTCAGGTAGGTCATGACCCATAGCATAGGCGGTAACCCAGCGTAATGCAAGCCTCTCGCGCTCGAAGGGCCCGTAGTGGGTCCGTTCCTCGCGAGGGGGGCCTCGTCCCGAATCTCGCAAGGAACGGACCCATACCCCCGTGCCGCCGCGCCGCCGCGCCGGTAGTGCTCTATCAGTGTGTTGCTGGTGGCCGCATGCATAGGCACTCAGAGCATGTCCTGGCTGGCCTGGGGGGCGCCCCGCTCGCGTCCCTCGGCCCACAGCCCTTTAGCACCCTCGCGGTAGAATCCCCGTGGCGCGGCCAGGCTCGGCCAGCCGCACCCGGGACACCGCCCCCGGTCGCCGCGCCGCCAGCCGGCGGGAGCACCAGCGGGGGGTGTTCATGGCTGCTGAAGGAAAGCTCGATCTCTGGAAGGCCGTTGTCACGCTCGGGGGCGGCTTGATCGCGGTCGGAGCCGGCCTCATGGGCACGCACCTCGGCCTTTACGGTCTTCCAATCCTGATCGGTGGCCTTGTCCTTGTAGGACTCGGTCTGTCTCTAGCGTTTGAACAGCAACAGGAATGGCGACGACCGCCTAGACTGCCGAGAGGGGCAGACTGTTCATACTTCCCCCTGCGTTGCGAGCCCGACCGCTTCCCTTCCCATCCGCACTACCAGACGCTCTCGGTGTGTTTTCGTCGCGCTGTTTATCCGCCAGATCTCCGCGTCGTCTGTAGCGCTCCCATTCTCAATATCGAAGCCAGCCTGAGCGAGATCCAGCTCACCAGCGAGCCGCTCCCAAACGTGCACCGTGCGGCCACTCAATACCAGCTTTCTATCGATGGAGTGTCCCTCCTCTTCCCGCCACTCCGCCCGATCGAACCTCCGGCAATCCTCTCGCTTACAGTCTTCTCTGACGAGCGCATCAGAGTCAAGCGAATCCGCAGGCTCAAAACGAAGTACCCGCAGACTACGCCGTCTCCTGCGCCGCCGCCAGCAGGTCCGCCATCGCCCAAGGTTTACGGGTGATTCCGGCCGCCATCGCGGGCGTCATGCGGATGCTCTTGTGCATCCGGCAGAAGTTGTAATAAGCGAAGTAGAGCGCCAGGGCGGCCCGCAGGTTGGCCCGCTTGCGGCTGAATCCGTTTGACAGCCGCGTCATCCGCCGCAGGTGGCCGCGCAGCGTCCAGTTGGAACGTTCGATATGCGACGTGCAGATCCGCGCTTCGTCCGGGTTGCCGGCAACGGCGATCTTCTCCGCACCTATGAGGCGCGGCGGGGCGTAGCGTCTCTGCTCCTCTCCGCCCTCCGCGCCAAACTCCTTGACCAGCTGCGCGTAGTCGACGCGCGAGCCGAAGTTGTACTCCACGCTGTTGGGGTAGGTGTTTAGCCCGTCCGTGGTGAGCTGAAAGCGGCCGGACGTGGCGCCGCTCAACTTCTCCATAAAGTCGTGCGTGTCCCAGGTGTTGCGCCGGCCCAGGTGCCACGCGAGCACCAGCTTGGTATGCCGTTCCAGGCCGATGAAGCAGTAGGCGTCTCCCGCCTCCGGGTCCTGGATGTTCTTGCGGGTCTTGGTGCCTTCCTTGCAGCGCACGTAACCCCAGACCTCATCGGCCTGCACGTCCTCGACGGCGACGTTCTTGACCGTTTCGGAGAGAAGTCGCTCACAGCCGGCGCCGACCTCCGCCAGGAGCTTGAGGATCGTAACCTGGTGGGCGCCCGTCGTGCGGCCGATGGAGCGAATGCCGCTCCCCTCGCAGAGGAGGGTCAGGATCAGCCCGGCCCTCTCCGGCGAGATGCGCATCGCGGCCGGCAGGGTCCGCGCGCGGCGCTCGCTGAAGGTGCGACGGCAGGTGCGGCAGCGGTAGCGCTGGCGACCGTCGCGGGTGCGGCCAAACTTCTTGGCGTTCTCGGCTCGGCAGAGGTGGCAGGTCATGGCGGCTCTCCTCGGAGATCGCCGGCCGTGCCATAATCGGGCTGTGAGGGTCCGTCTGGCTTCGGCTGGCGGATTCTTGGCCCCGGCGGGAGTTGGCGCTCTTGCCGGGGCCGCTTGGTTTCAGGGTGTCTCTTGTCCTCCCTCGACTAGAATTAGTGTAGCACCATAAGTGCTACGTGTCAAGTGTCCTGCGCTTGCTTCTGTGGCACCAAGCGTGCTACGCTTCCGTCATGCCCAAGCCACGAGGACGCCCCAAGCAGGACCGGACCTATGACGTGATGCTGCGGGTCCGGGTCACCTCCGAGACGGACCAGCTCATCCGGCAGGCGGCGGAGATCGCCGCCCGCCGGAAGGGCTCGGGTGACGTTTCAAGCTGGGTTCGGGAGACCCTGACGGCGGCGGCGCGCCGCGAGCTTGGCCGTCAGGTATGAGACTCCGGGGCCGGCCGGCCCACAGCAGTCCAAGCTGCCAGCCATAGGGCGGATGAGGATTGGGGCGCTGCATCGCTTCCTCCCTTCGAGGATTGCGACGCAGACCGCCTGACGGTAGAATCGGGGTGCTCGGGGCAGGCGGTCTGCGTCCTGTCCCTCAGATGGCCTGGCGTGCGACCGCCAGGCCATCAGCGTCTCAGGAAGGGAACCGACAGCAGACGGAATATTCAACCTCGCGAAACTCCAACGCCGGTCGGATTATTCAGCGCCGGAATAATCCGTCCGCGGTCGGATTATTCGGCGACCGAATTTTCCGTTGACAAGAAGATCGACAGGTAGCCCTCCTGTTCCGTCAACTTCCTTGCGGCTTGAAGTGAATCCGCAACCTTCCTTCTGTCCAGGTCGTCGATCTCGCTCTCCAAGGCATCCGCGATTTGCTTCGGAGTCCGGCCGTCGATCTCTGCATCGAGCAGGCGCAGGTATAGGGGCCACAATTGCCGGTGGTGCTTGATCCGGCGCGGCTTGATCCCCTGGCGCTCCTGCGCCTCTGCGAGCATCCTGCCCACGGTGTCGAGCTGCGGCTTGAGCGGCAGATTCAAGTTGAAAAAGGCCCAGGGGTATCGAGGACCCTTTGGTTCTACCGGGCCGCCACTGTGGAAAGTGTAGAGATAGCCAAATTGAAGCGTGAACGACAACCAGTGCGGGTAGGCGATAGCTGGATTGACCATGTGGCCCAGGTGCCATTTGTCCTTCTCGTCCATCAGCAAGCAGAAATTAGGATGCTCAGCATTTGCACTCTCCGGCGGCGCCGGATCGTAGCCGAAATCGTCTGGATTTTCCCTAAAGCGCCCGAGCGCTGTAGCCCAGTCCTTCCGGTACTCGGGGTTCCGGCGAAGAAACTCCCATGCCCATCGGATGTGGGGAAAGTTCTGCGGGAAGCTGGTACTCGGCAGCGTTGCGCCAGTTGGGCAACGGCACTCCCCCGAAGTGCAACCCCGTAGAGAAGGAAAGGCGGCGCGGCGAGCCGGGCTACGGGGGTGCCCGGCTTTCGGTGGCCAAACCTAGCCGCGCCTGTACAGCGGGATTCTACTGCGGATGGGACTCGACGCCGCGCAGGATCAGGGACCGCCACAGCTCCGGCGTGGCGCGGTGGCGTTCAAGCTCGGCCAGGAGATCGGGCCGTGGGCGGTCGATCCACACATAGCCGCCTTGCGCTGGCCTTTTCGGCGTGAGCCATGTTGCCGAGCGTTGCGTCAGCCCGAGGCGCTCGGCAATCGCGAGATTCTCCGTGTGCGGCAGGACGTACACGGTGGCCTTGCCCTCGTCGGCGAGGTACAGGGCGAAGGCGATCACGATCTCCGCGAACGGTCCATACTTCTCGTTGACCACCCACCGGAAACCGGCCGAGGCTTTGACCTGGATCGGGAGGGCCTGGAAGGACCGCTCCTTATCGACGTAGGCGATGACATCGATGCCGTGGTCCCGGCGCGGGAGCGCGACTTCAAGCCCGGCGCGGTGCAGCTGGTAGATCACCAGGTCCCGGCCGAGCAGGGCAATCGTCTGTGCGTCAAGCTCGGGATTCAGACTACTAATCGGGTGTCGGCGCATGCTTGCTTCGATACCCCGCAATGGATTCTTCTCGCTGCTTAACAAATAGATCTTGATTAAGCACCTCTAGGATTTTTTCTACAGGAATCACTATGGCAATCCCCATATTTACAGCCTCTGGATCACCGCGAACCGCATCGGCATCTGAAAGCCTCCCGTCCCAGTGACCGTGCATAAGCCCCAACCAATAGATCTGACCACCCAATGATGTAGCTCCACCGGGGCGCGGACCTATTAGATGAACGAAAACCGGCGAGCCGCTCAGTCCTCCAATCGATCTAGCCTCGACGAGGTATGCGTCCATGAGTTTGTTACCGGATGTGATAGGTTCTTCCGGCATCAAAGCAATGTTTCCCACTCTCACGATTGGAAGACTTCTCTTTTGGCCGTAATGATTGACAAAGAGACCAGTTAGAAATATCTCGTCTCCTACGCCTATGCCGTTCTTTTCTATGATCTCCTTGGTCGCAGCCATATTTGTTGAAAAATGCTTGTAATCATAAACATTACTGTCAATCGCTCCAACGGTTAGCACTGCCACGTCGACGCTAGCATCAGTGGGGTGCGTTACCCAATCGCCTGGATCTGTCGCGATAATTGCCGGCGGCCCATTAACACTATTGACGCGAATGTAAATATGATTGTCTAGACTACGTGTCGGCGACTTTTCGATGACATGCTTTGCGGTAACGACATAAACTACTCCTGCCCCTGCTGCAATTTCAGGAATCGGAACAGACACGAAGAAGCCAGTCCCGTCCGGTAGTAAGCTTTCGGCTTCGGACCTGCCTGAAAGCATATACTTTCGGCAAATAAATACCGTGCATTTGCGGATGTCGTCTGGAACAAGCATGAGTGGCTGCCCCTTAACGCCGAAATAGTGCCGCGGGGTTCTCCCTAGCCTGGAATCGAGAAGAAGGTCGTTGCGACGTTCAAAACCGTCTCCAATCGTCATCCGCATAACCTCCCGGTGCCTAAGTCGCGGTTTGTGGTACACTCCACCTACCCACAGCGGGGTAGGCTTCAACGGTGTGCCACCACCACGAAGCCAGGGGCTATGCGGACCAGCCTGCTGTGAGGACGCCTCAGCGTCCCGTCCTGTCGTAGTTTACGCCCAAGCTGAAATGGAATGCGAGTTTCGCCCCCGAGGGGGCTACTCGCGCCCTGGCGGGATCAACTCTTCGACCCGGCGGCTCTGCTCGTCTGCAAGCTCTTCGAGCCAGGTCGACACAGACCGACAGCGCAGGTAGCGGGCGACCCGCGCCCACCTGGCGGCCTGCTCCTTGCTGGCGTGTACCGTGAACGAGAGGACCTTGATGCGGGCCATGGCGGGGAAGGGAAGCGGCCGGGGCGAGCGAACCCCGGCCGTCGGATGGGTCTACGGCAGGCACCCCCAGGGGCCGAGGCGGCTGCCGAAGTCCTCCGCCGTGCAGTCGAGCGCCCGGAGGACCTTAACCAGGTTCGGGACGGTGGGGCACCTGTGCCCATGCTCGTAGGCGCTGAGCATGGAGATCGTGATTCCCGCCGGCCCCGCGACCTGCTTGAGCACCAGGTTCTCCTCAAGCCGAAGGCGCCGGAGAGCTTGGCCGACCTGGCGGGCTACTCGCTCGTCGGACCTCATGGCGCTTCCCCTGGCGTCGCGGCGACGACTTCGGGGTCCAGGCCGTAGATCCGCATCAGCTCGGCGGCCTGCGCCAGTGCGGCGCCTGAGAGGGGCTGGCGGCCGGCGAATGCATCGCGCACCAGGTCCTCGATAAACTCCGCCAGGGAGAGGTCGTATAGCTCCGCCAGGGCCTTGAGCACCTTGAGCAGGCGCTTTTCGAGACGGACGCCGGTTTGGGTGCGCTCGGGTCCCGGTCGCGGCTGCCGGCAGCCCGTCATGACAGCCTCCGCTCGATCTTCTCGACCAGGGCACCGACCTGGCGAGAGAGCTTGCCGGCGAAGCGGGCCAGCCGATCGTCGGCAGGGTCCAGGGAGCACTCCTCAGCCGAGCGGCGGATCGCGGCACAGTAGCCGCCGGTGTAGCGGAGATCGGCCGCCACGGCCCGCAGCTCGGCGCGGGTGATGGACGGGTCGGCTGTGGTCGTTCCGACCTCGCGCGTCACCACGACGGCCAGGTCGTAGAGCACGCGGCCGGCGCGGCGCACGGCGTCTCGGTCCTCCGGGTCATCCAGCAGTTGCAGGGTCGTCTCGCGGAAGGAGTCGGACTCCTCCCAGGGGGGCGGGGTAGACTGCGGCAAGCTCGGCATGAGGTGCGTCCTCCTGTCGGGTCAGGCTCCGGCGTTGGGCTCACCCCCTGCGCCGGGGCCGCTTCGTTGGCGGGGAGGGACGCCCCCTCCCGCTCTAAGCAGAAGAAGCTACAGGAGTTCTGAACAGGCGGGGAGGTTCCGTCAAGAGGTGTGTAAACGCATCAGGCGGCGGCCTCCTCGCTGTGCGCTCGTACTCCATCGACGAACTGCACTCCTGCGAAGACCTCCTTCAACAGCTCGGGTGAGTTGAGCCGGCG
>Ga0307477_10001590_pt1 | contig 18765 bp, 22 predicted proteins | sample atmos_gasesECM2C_FD_203316 | JGI IMG/M metagenome (GOLD analysis project Ga0307477, IMG submission 203316) | Hardwood forest soil microbial communities from Morgan-Monroe State Forest, Indiana, United States - atmos_gasesECM2C_515 | ecosystem: Environmental > Terrestrial > Soil > Temperate...
ACTGGCGCACCAACATCGGGTACGTATATGCCAACCAGCACAGGCTGGACCTCGCTGAAGCCGCCTATAGGAAAGCCCTGGTTCTAGCCAGAAGCCGCGATGTGAAGAGCTCGATCATCGAGTGTCTGGAAAACCTGGCCTTTGTGGACATAGAAAAAGGAGACGCCGATTCTGCCCAGAACTACAACCACGAGGTCCAGCTATTGCTGAAGTCCGTGCCGGACGACTTTCTAGCGCTGAATGCATCGCTCATCGCAGGGAGGATCGCTTCGAGCAAACAGGAGTACCGCCTAGCGGAGGGCCATTTTCAAGAGGTGATTAAGTATCCGAAAGTAAGGAAGTCGCTCCGATGGGAAGCTGAAGCGCGGTCGGCTCGCCTGTATTGGTCCGAAGGGAAAAAAAAGAAGGCGGACGGCGCGTTTTTGAGTTCACTCGGGACCGTTGAGGAGGTGCGATCTTCGGTGACCCGTGAAGAGTCTCGTCTATCTTTTTTTTCCAGCGCAATCTCGTTCTACGGAGACTACATTGATTTTCTGATGTCGCAAGGGCGGCCGAACGATGCGCTGGAGGTCGCGGAACTCAGCCGTGCGCGCACGCTTGCTGATGGGTTGGGAGGAGGTGCGACCCCTTTGAAGTTTCCACTGTCCCATTTTCAGCCTCAGCAGATCGCGCAAAGGCTGCACGCTACCTTGCTCTTCTATTGGCTGGGGCAAGATAACTCCTATTTGTGGGTGATCCGTCCGGCGAAGACTACTTGGTTCAAGCTGGCGAAAGCATCGGAGATCGGCCCGCTGGTGAAAACCTATCGAAATGCGCTGCTGGAAATGCACGATGCGCGGGACGTGGGCAGCTCTGAGGGGAAGCGGCTGTATTCGATACTGGTGGAGCCGGCGAAGAAGCTGATTCCTGCTGGCTCGCGGGTAATTGTTCTGCCCAGCGAGAGTTTATATGGGCTGAATTTTGAGACATTAATTGTGCCGGAACCGCAGCCGCATTTTTGGATTGAGGACGTTACGCTGACGACCGGGAACTCGCTCTCTCTGTTGGCTTCGTCGGCCCCGCGCGTTGCGCCGAAGGAGAAGAGCCTATTTCTCGTTGGCGATACGGAGTCGCCTGGCCCGACGTTTCCGCCCCTGCCGCAAGTGCGAGAGGAAATGAAGCTGGTCGAGAAATACTTTGCGACGTCTCAGACAAAAGTTTTGGAAGGGAAGCAGGCCACGCCCACGGCGTACCTGGGCAGCAACCCGGAGCGATTTTCTTACGTTCACTTTGTCACACATGGGACGGCCAGCCAGACGCGTCCGCTGGAGTCCGCGGTGATTCTCAGTAAAGAAGGGGATTCGTACAAGCTTTATGCGCGGGACATTGTGAAGCACCACCTGAACGCTAACTTGGTGACCATTTCTGCTTGCAACGGATCCGGTACGCGGGCGTATTCCGGCGAAGGGTTAGTGGGGCTCTCTTGGGCTTTCCTGCGAGCCGGGGCTCACAACGTTATCGGCGCGCTCTGGGAAGTGAGTGAGGCTTCCACGCCGCAATTGATGGATGCGTTTTACGGCGAATTGTTTCAAAACAAGGATCCCGCGACGGCGCTGCGCGATGCCAAGCTCAAGCTGCTGCATTCGGCCGATGCGGACTCCGTATTTAAGAAGCCGTTTTATTGGGCGCCGTTCCAGCTTTACGCCGGCTCGTAACGCGAACGGTGGACAGCAGACGCCGCGAGCCAGTTAGAAACGGGGCCGGCGAAAGGGCCGTCTTCGCTGGGGCCGCTGCGAGCGGTGCGCGAGTAACGAGATAACAGAATCAGAACCCTCAGGTGCAAAATTCGGCACCTGAGGGTTCCGGTAATGAAGTTTAGTTGCCTCCGGAAGTACCGGAAACAGGAGAGCCTTTGGGCGACGGCGTGGCGGCTAGTAAGATGGCCGCGCGTGACAGCGGGAGGTTATAAACGGTGTCGGAGGTCTGGATGCGATCGAGGAAGAGTTGATCCCCAACTCGCTGGAACCCGACGTTGGATTTTGCGGAAGGTTTTTTTTCGGTCTCGATGGGATGCACGATCACGCTGGCGTGATGTTCAAAATTGTTGAGGATAAGTCCATCGGCGGGATCATCCGAAACGGGGCGAAGTGTGTACTTTCCCGCAGGAAGTGTTTTGTCGCTCGCGACAAACTCGAACGGCAAAGTCACAACGGTTTCGGTACGAGTTTGAGTTTGAGCCTGGGCTGCCAAACCGAGCCCGAGAGCACCAATTAGAGTCAGCAAAAGGCTTGCGCATATCTTCTTCATTTTCTTCTCCTCGAAAACGTTTGGGTCACGTTGCTGAGCTGTGCGGAGTCCGAACTTCTTCCTGGCAAGAGCGGGCGCAAGCACTCGTTTCAACAATCATCCTCAAAACGTATGCACTAGATAAGATGCGAGTGCGGGTGAAAGGTTACAGGTGACTGCCTGGAGAGTTTGGGCGGTCTGCAGACCGCCGTGTGGAAATACGTTCGGCGACGCGGAGACTGGTCCATCCGCCGAACGCGGGAGACAAGAACCGACGGATCGCGGGTTTATCGGCCCAACATGGAATAAGCGCTACCTTTCGAGTCGCGCGGCGGGGGCGGTTGTGTTTGTTGCTGGCGGCGCGAGGCGGCGGCGATGGCGTCGTCGGCAGGGCGATTGGCGATGCGTTCGAGGGCGTCGGCGACGCGGGATAACTCGAAGGCAAGCTGTTCGGTTCCGGGCGAGCGTCTCAGGACGACGATGCGTTTTCGGCTGAAGTACAGAGCGGTCCAGAAGAGCAGACTCGTTGCGAGAGAAATAAAAATCATAAGCGAGTCATGACTGGTGATGGTGATGCTGCGGCCTGCGATGGTGATCAAGTGGTCTGACAACAAAGTTTCCTCCCGGCCGGGGACTACGAATTGATGGTTTGTAGCTTGATATGAGTGCGGCCGCCGTCGAAGACGGCCGCACCCTTGGTCCGAACAATTCCTGAGGGTAAAGATTCGGACCGGTGGCGACGAGAGTTGCTAACGGTTGAGATGTGGGGAAGTGTTTTGCAGAGAGGTGATCAGGTCATGCGCCGCGCCTGGAGCGGGGACATCCGATTCCAGAATGATTCTTGCGGCTGTGGCGGATGGGCCGTAGAGCTTGCGATTGGCCTCGTCGTCGGGGCGCAGAGTGGAGCCCTCGAGAGAGATTCCGGCAAAGGCGCCTCTAGCGCGGGAGTAGCTGAGGATTTCGGCGCGCATATACGCGTCGGTGTCGGCTGAAGCGGCGCGTCCTTTGGGGCCAGCCGCGGCGGAAGCGTCGGCGCCCAGCTTCACCTTGGAATGCAAGAGACTGCTGGCGCCGCGGTCGTTCATGACGAGGAAGACGAAGTCGGTGGCTTCACCGCCGATTTGCAAGCCAACGCTGCCGCCTTCCAGTGCGTACATGGCGGGCGTGCCCCAAGGACCAGTGAAGTTCTTGCCGGTGCGGCAGACCATGGTGCCGCGCCCGTAACTGCCGCCGACGACAAACGCGGCTTTCAAAACTGAAGGCATAACGACGACGCAGCGGGCTTTGTCGAGCAGGTCTTGCGGGATGTCATCGGGAACGTTGAGAATTTCCTGCATGACTTTTCCTGCGTTTTGAAGACGATCCTGTTCGGTCCGGGCCTCGCTGGGATTTTTTGCAGACATAGATGGAACGAGAGCGAGAATGCCCCCGAGCATGATGGTGCCACATGTTATGTAATTCATTCGGGGCGCCTCCTAAAGCGCCGGATTTTTTTCTCGGTGCAGAGTTATCTTGTTTTCCGGGCGGGCAGATCCCTGATTGTTTCCGGTCCCAAGGATAAGAGAGGCAAGTTCGCTTCCAGAGGGGCAAAGAATCTGCTAGTGGGCTGAGAATTCAACGGTATAGGGGAAACGAGTGGGGATATCGTTTGAGGCCCTGCTGCTCGTGGTGGTGGAAGAAGCCGGTAAAATTTTCACGTGGCGGCGGAAGAAAGGAATTAAAGTCCAGGTACCAGTACTGTGTCTGGAGATGCTAGCCAATTTTCGTAAGAGAAAAAATCTCTGGATGCGCGAGTTGTGCTGACGACGGCTCCGTCTGAGTGACGATTCAAATCAGGTGCGGAATGCAGGAGTAGCATTTCCACTAACACAGAGGGGGCCAGCCGGACAAACCAAAGGCACGGGTCTGAAGACCCCCGCCGCTACGAGTGCGCGGGGTGGGGAGCCTCGAGATAGGCCCAGCGCTCGACGATTTGCCGGTTGGCGATACGCCAAATGACGATGCCGGAGAATTCCAGGCGCTGGTGGGAAGCGGCGTCGGTACCCGTCCAATGGTTGCGGACGACGACTTTATCGTCTTCGGCGATGAGGTCTTCGATGGCGACGTGAAGGTCAGGAACCTTTTTGAGGGCGGCGCCGACGTATTGGATGGCTCCCTGCGGGCCGAGAGGGAGGCCGGGCGGGACGTCGACGCCGTGATCCACGAAGCCGGGGGCGAAATTGATTTCGCCGATTTGGAGATTCTTGCGGTTGATGAATTCTTCGAAATGATTGCGGATGAAGTCTTTCATTTCGGAGTGGGTCATGGCGGTTTTTGGATTTTTGATTTCAGATTGTTGCGGCGAAGTGCTCATGCGAGGTCCCCTTTTCCCAGAGATTGTAGCGCGGGTGCAAGATCAATTTCCCGGCTGCTGGTGCCTTGAAGAAAAAGCACGGGTCTGAAGACTCGCCGCTACAATGAGCATGAAGCTGGCGTGTTTCAGGCAGAGGCGGCCTGGTCGCGGAACTCGCGGGCGTTGGCGGATAGATATTGATCGAGGGTGACGGGATCGCGCTCGATCAAGGATTTCAGGAGGCTATCCGTTTTCGCCCCTCCGCCCAGTTTGTAATATTGCTGGAGATCGAGGAGCGCAGTGACTTGCCACTCGGGCATGCCGAGGCCGAGCATGGCCTCGCGCTGGGCGGATTCGGGGATGTCCACGTAGTTGACGGTGCGGCCGGCGATGCGGGAAATACGCTTGGCGAGTTCCCGGTTGGAGATGGCTTCCGGCCCGTGCAATTCGTAGGTCTTGCCGGCGTGGGCGCCAGCGTGGAGCGCTTTGGCGGCGGCGGCGGCGATGTCGCCGACGTCGAGATAGCTGACTTGGGCGTCGCTCATGGAGGCGTAAAAGGCGCCTTGCGCGCGGATGCTGGGAGCGTTGTAGGCGACGATGTTTTGCAGAAAGCCGTTCGGGCGGAGGATCGTGAAGCTGATTCCGGTGGATTTTAATTTGTCTTCGACTTTACGATGCCAGCTCGGAAAGGATTTCGGAAAGTCACCTGCGCCGAGGGCAGAGTTGAGCACGACGTGGTGGACGCCGGTTTCCATGCAGACGTCGAGGACGTTGCTCTCGAGTGCGACGAGTTGAGGAATCGGGGCGCATACGAGGAAGACAGCTGTTACGCCGTCGAGGGCTTTGCGGAGACTGGGTTTGTCCGAAAAGTCTGCCAGGACGGGCTGGCATCCCGAGGGCACCTTGGCGGCCTCCTCCTTCGAACGAAACATTGCGCGGGATTTGGATTGCTTGCGGCTTACTTCTTGCAAGACTGCTTTGCCCACGGTACCGCTGGCACCTGTTATGAGGATCATTTTCTTGCTCCTGCTGGATGAGGCTCGCGGAGGGCTGCGGAATGCAGGTGAGGCGCGGGCCGGATGTTACAAGGGCATGGTATAACGTCGTTGTTGAGCGGGGAAGTACGCACAATTTTGTAAGCCGGGAGCGCGCGATGAAGGCTCATCACAACTGTCCGGTGCAGGCGACGATTAATGCGCTGAGGGGAAAATGGAAAGTGCAGGCGGTGTGGCATTTGTCGTTCGGGCCGCGGCGATTTGCGGAACTGCGTGATTTATTGCATGGCGTGAGCGAAAAAGTGCTGGCGGCACAGTTGCAGGAATTGGAGAAAGATGGCGTGGTCAACAGAAAGGCAGAGCAGTCGGTGCCCCCGAAGGTGACGTATTCGTTGAGCCGCTCAGGGCAGACGCTGATTCCGCTGCTGGAAGAGTTGTGTGATTGGGGATCGAAACAGTTTGGGATCAAGCCGAATTTGCCGAGGAATCCCCCTCGGGAGTTGCATAAAACGCAGTCGTGAGGGAAAGGGACACGCCGCTTGCCCTTTCCATGCCGGAAACGCTGGTGCGGGAGACAGGGGTCGAACCTGCACGGCCTTTCGGCCACAAGATCCTAAGTCTTGCGCGTCTGCCAGTTCCGCCACTCCCGCAGTGGTTGAGAATATTCTACAGACTTGGCGGGTATGGGACTATGGCGATTTCGGGAAGGGCTGCGCGAGCGTTGAGAGCGATGGAGTGGTCTTTTTCTTGCCGGCGGCAAAGAAGCTGGATTCGTGGCAGGTGCAAGGGCATAATGGGGCAGTTCTAAACAGGGTTGCTTGGTGCGTCCCGCTGCCAAGCCCTGGCGCCTCTCCAAGGGGCGCGTGCACCCAGCCGCTGCGAACGAGGGCAGCAGCATGATCATTCAAGATCAGGGCGATCATTTTGTCTTAATCCGGCAGACGGACCACGCGGTCCTGTCGGGATTTTTTGCGCGCGAATGGGGGAATGAAGTTTTCAGCAAGCCGGAGCCGCGAGACTCCTTCTGCCTGGCGGCTACAGAACATGACAATGGCTGGAGCGAGTGGGAGTTCGCGCCGGAAGTGGACCCCGTCACGTTTTCGCCGTATAGCTTCATGTCCGTTCCCACGGAGGAGCACATCGAGCTGTACCTGCGTGGGATCGACCGCCTGGTGAAGTCCGACCGTTACGCGGGTTTGCTGGTCAGCATGCATTGCGCGGGTCTCTACGATCGCACGCGGGCAACGATGCCAGGATTTTCCGCCAAATACGTTAAGGCGCAGGAAGCGACAATGGTGAGTGATCTATTGCAAAGGCTAAAGCTCCAGCAATTGCGGCTGAAGGTGGACTTGCGAGCGGATCCTGCGATGAAAGAATATGCGGAGGAAAAGTGGCTGCAAGTGAATTCGCACCGGCTGGAGGCGCTGGACCGCCTGTCGCTTTATTTTTGCCTGGGGCCGCTGGAAGGGGCGACGATTGATGCGGTGCCGGTGGATTATCGCGGCAGCGAAGTGGATTGGGACATTCAGCCGGAGGGCAACAACGCGGTGACGCTGGAGCCGTATCCGTTCCGGCGGGATCCTCTGGAGATCAGCATTCTAGGAAGGCGCATTGCCAAGCGGCGCTATGCCGATGATGGCGAGTTTCAAAAAGCGCTGGCGCAGGCGCCTTTTTTTGCTATGAAGTACACGCTTCGCGCGGGTGGCGCGCGATCGCGTGCCCGAGTGGCAAACGCGTGATCAAGTAAGCTGGCGCCCGCGCGTTTCGGGAAGCAGGAGGGCCAACAGCGCCGCGGCGAGAAAAGCTCCTGCCTGTAAAAAAAAAGCCGGACCAAGTCCAAACTTTGCGGCGAGCGCACCCACGGCAAAGGGTGCGACGGCAGACAAGCCGCGGCCAAAGTTGTAACTGAGTCCCATGGCGGTGGCACGAATTTCACCCGGGAAAAGTTCGCTGGCGATGGCCGCGTATCCCGAAAAATAACCGGTGCCAAAGAAAGCCACGAGCGGACCCAAGCAGAGTAGCCAGAAGGAGCTTCGCGCCAATCCGTAAAGCGGAACGAGAGCGGCGGCGACCAAAAGATAGATGAAGTACGGTTTTCGACGGCCAAAGGCGTCCGCGAAGACGCCGAACAGCGCGTAACCCAGCCACTTTCCGAGACAAAGCACGAGGAAGAACGTGGTGGTTTTGGCCAGGCTGAGGCCACGGCCGCCTTGCGAAGCAGGAAGCGAGAGGTAGGCCGGGATCCACGTGAACAGTCCCCAGTAACCGAACATGCTGCACGCGTTCATGGCGGTGGCCAGCAAGCCGTTGCGGAGCACGTCTTTCTGCAACAGCAGCGTGAGTGAGCCACCGCGAGCGGCGGAGACGCGTTGCTGCCAAATGGCCGGTTCAGGCACGCTTTTTTGAATCCAGAATACCAGCAACGCCGGGAGCGCACCCACGAAAAACACCGCGCGCCAGCCAAAGCGCGGCAAAACCAGAACGACAACGAGCGCGGCGACGGCCTCGCCAATCGCGTACGCGGATTGCATGAAGCCGAGAGCCTTGCCGCGATGCTCGGCGCGCCACGTTTCGGCGATGAGCGCTGCCGCGGTGGTCCATTCGCCTCCCATGCCCAGGCCGAGGATGAAGCGGAAGAAGGCGAGTTGGGGAATTGTGCGGGAAAAGCCGCAGGCGGCGGTGGCCAACGAATAGAGAAGGATCGACGCCATGAGCGCGCGAGTCCTGCCGATGCGGTCGGCGAGAACTCCAAAAAGAAAACCACCGATCGCGGAGGCAACTAAAGTGACGGAAATAAGGAATCCGGCGGTGCGGCTGCTCATGGCGAGTTCGCGGATGAGGTAGGAAAGGACGAGCGAATAGAGCATGACGTCCATGGCGTCGAGCATCCAGCCAAGGCTGCCGGCGATAAGGGATTTGCGTTCAGCCGGGGTTACGTCGCGCGGCCACTCGATGCCAAGCAATGAACGAGGGACGGCGGGAGCAGGGGAGAAAGAAACGCCCGTGATGGGTGACGGGGGCGATGGGGGATTAGCCACGCCCCGATTGTAACGAAATCAGCGCAGCGCCGACGAGAATCGAGATGAAAGGCAAGTCGGTGACGGATGCATGAGGGTTCGATCAAGTTCCAGGATGCGTGGCGCGATCGATGCCTTCGGCGATGCGCAAGATAACGAGTGCCAACTCCAGAAGGACCCTGGTGACCAGGATCCCGACGAAGAGAGACACGATGCCTACGACGAAGTTGATCAGCCCTTGCGCTGGAGATTGCTGATAACCGAGCACGACGCAGGCCACGACGGTTATGCCGCCGAAAACGATGGCGATAACGTAGAGCAGCTTCACGATCCGGCGGGCGAGCTGGTGATTAAACGCGAAATCGAAAAGGCCCGCGAAGAAATTCTTTTCATCAGGCATGTGGCCTCCCGGGCACACGACGAACTCTTACGGGCTGGAGGGTAACAGATTAGTAGGGCCAAAGCGGTGTCCGTGTCAAGTGAGGGCATCTCAACCGGGTGCATTGCAACATCGCCGGGTTTGCTGGCGCCGCAGACGATTGCGCGGCACAGGCGGCCAGCCGCGCGGTTCGTTTCCGCTTGACTTTCCTGACGCGCAAGTCCATGTTGATTGGCTTTGCTCCGCTTTGCCGATAGGGACCTCGGATCGGCGGAGCGAACACGTCCACTTATGACCAAGGTTCGGCTCTGTTTCCACGATCGCTGTTTTGATGGAACCGCTTCGGCTGCTCTCTTTTACCGTTTTTATCGTGAACGATTCGATGCCGGCGCGGAGTTCGGCTTTACAGGGATGACGCACCGAGCCGCACAGCCTTGGGAACCTGGGCTATTCGACGGAGATGAAAACGTCATTGTGGACTTCAAGTTTTCGAATTCGCCGAAAGTGACCTGGTGGTTTGACCATCACCAGAGCGCGTTCCTGACGCCGGCCGACGCGGAGCAATTCCGAAAGCATCCTGGCCCGCATATGTACTACGAGCCGGAATATAAGTCTTGCACCAAGCTGATCGCCACGGTGAGCCGGGAGAAATTTGGATTTGACACCAAGCCGCTGGAAGAGTTGATTCGCTGGGGAGACATCATTGATGGCGCGCAGTACGCGACGCCGGAGGCGGCGGTGGAAATGGTAGAGCCTGCCACCCAATTGGCGCTGGTGATCGAGGCGGCGCCGGAGAACGGACTTCCGGCGCGCATCATTACGGAGCTGGCGTACTGTCCGCTGAGCGAGATGGTGAAACTGCCCGTGGTGGCGAAGCACCTGGAGCCGCTGCTCGAGCGCCATCGCAAGTCCATCGAGATTTTGCGCCAAAGGATCGAAGCGCGCGATGGGGTTATCTTTTTTGACGTCGGAGACCTGGACCTGGAGGGTTACAACAAATTCATTCCGTATTTGCTGCATCCGGAGTGCGTATATTCGGTGAGCGTGAGTGCGTCGGCCACGCGCGCCAAGGTTTCGCTGGGGACGAATCCGTGGAATCAGGTGAGTGCAAATCAAAATCTGGCGTCGTTGGCGGAAAAGTACGGCGGCGGGGGGCATCCAAGGGTGTCCGCGATTTCGTTTGAGCCGGGAGATCTGGAGCGGGCCCGGGAAGTTGCTCGAAGTTTGACCGCGACACTGCGCGGGAAGTAGGCCCCTTACCGAGGGTTGGCGCGGTTTTCAGAGTTCGTACGCGTTCGACAAAATCGAATGTGCCGTGTAAAATTTAAAATTACCCCGTGGACCGGTAGCTCAATGGTAGAGCAGCTGACTCTTAATCAGCGGGTTGCAGGTTCGAGTCCTGCCCGGTTCACCAAACTTCCCGTTTTGTTCTTTCTTTTCAACTAATTAACTCCTGCCGCCCCGCAAGGTCCTTCCCCTGCGGGGGAACAGAAGGGAACATAAGGCCGCGACGTTGGCTACCGCACGTCGTTTCGAGTCTGGCACTGAGTGCGTGTAGACCCTGAGCGTCGTTTCCATGTCTGACTGCCCAAGTATGTCCTGAGCGGCCCTAATAGTTGCTCCGGATTCGCTTAGCCAGGTTGCATGGGTATGACGCAGCAAACCGTGCACTAGGATTAACTACCTTCTCGAAACTGGCTTTGATAACGTTGGAGGCGCAAACATTCCTTACAACTCTCTGGAACCGAACAGCAATTCCGTCGTACCCTACGCGCTGGGATACGCCGGGTTGCCTGTTCCGACTCCTCCGGTGTTCGCTCCAGGTTGGGCAATGGACCCGTTCCCTAGTCCATCTGCCCCGGCCAATTCGCTCGACGGATTTCCTAGCCCGTGATCGAGGCATGTCTGGGAGAGTAAGCGATGAGTAAATTTCTACATCGGGGCGTGCTGACAATCGTTGTGATTCTAGTTCTGGGACTAGTGGTGCGTAACCATTATGTTCTCGATTCGCAGAAGCTAGATGCCGCTATTAAAACAGAACTACCAACGGGAACGCCAAAGGCCCAGGTAATTCAGTTCATTCAAGCAAGGAAACCACAGTACTGTGATGATCTGGGGACGCACGTAAAGGCTAGATTAACCGGTCGCGCCGGGAATCTGATCTATCGCAAGGACATAATTCTTGACTTCGAGTTCGATGCGAGGGGAAGACTGCTGTCCTTCTCTAAGAAGGAATACCTGACTTTCGTATGAGCGCCTTGGGTGACGCGGGCGGGTGGCGCAGAGGTGAGCCTAGGACTAATCTGGGTGCCGCATACGCCGGTTTCGCGTGTGCGGGTTTAGAGTCAACTTCATGCACAACATGAGTGAGACCGGCACCCGCCCCGCTGCTCTCGAATCTTACCTGGTAACCGGCCTGTACTACTATCGCGCCAGATACTATGAGCCAACCGTTGGGCGATTTATTTCGGAAGACCCGACCGGATTCAAGGGAGGCTTAAACTTCTATCCGTACGTCACAAATGACCCCGCCAATCAAACAGACCCGATGGGATTCGACAGCAATTCACAGCGCTGCCGTATGTTGCGCGAGAAAATAGAGAACCTCGAAGAGAGCATAAGAAAACGTCAGAGAGATCTTCAGGATGACCCTCTGGGTTTGCCTGGCTCATGTCCGAACGATAAGGCGAAGCCTAGCTTGAGTCGAAAAGGGCATCAGATGCTGATCAACATGGACAAAGCCAGGTTGGCTGCGTACACAGCCGAATACGCGTGGCTTTGCAAAGACTGGCCGCCTATTCCTCCAATCCCCGTGCCAGTTCTAAGTCCACAACAACAGCGGCAGCTTGCGACAAACACCGCAGTCACCGTTGTGGTAGGGGCTGGGGTAGTACTAGCAATGATTGCTTTATCTCCTGTGGGGTTATGACCGGACACCATGCGAAATCTTGAAACTATTCTTGGGGAAATCCGCTTGTGCAAGGCCCCCGATGACAATGGAAAGTTACCAGCTCTCTTCACAGAGCTGGATTCGGCTGCACTGGACCATGACAAATTACCTGGCAGTTTTTTTCAGGGAGTCCTGGAGCTTCAACGAGACAAGGATTTCCGCAGCCTCGACAATTCTTGGACGATACTCTACTTCCTGAACAATAACTGGGGCCAGCTTACGTCCCAACAGCGTGAGGAACTCCGAAGTGTCCTCAACGAGGGTTTCGACAAGTACCAAAACTGGATGGGCGCTTTCGTCACCTCTGAGCTACTGGGTGAACGGTATGCCGATAAAAATGCACTCAAAGAGCTTGCCGATCTTGGGAAGAGTGCCCGTCTTCCCGCGAGGGCGGCTGTCCCCCACGGCCTTGAGGCGCTCGCGAAGACGACTGCTGACGAATCACTGCGTAGGGTTGCCATTGATCGGCTTCAAGAGCTGCAAAAGAGTGAGTTCGAAGAGGTCCGGAACGAGGCGCTGATCTCGCTAAAAAAACTCGGCCATTGAGGGACTCCCGGCTGGGTGGCGCCGACGTAATGCGGCAGAACAGATGTGATGATGGTTTCCAATTGCCCGAGGGCGGTTTTTCACTTAAAGTGGGTTCTATGGGTTACTCAGACATTATTACGATGGAGCCAGGCAAACGAAGCGGAAAACCGTGCATCCGCGGGCTGCGTATCACCGTTTATGACGTCCTGGATTATCTCGCCAGCGGCATGACGCACCAGGACATTCTGCGGGATTTTCCCTATTTAACGGAGCAAGATATCCGTGCGTGTCTCGCGTTCGCGGCTGATCGCGAGCGCAAACTGGAAATGTTGAACGCGTGAAGCTCCTTTTTGACGAAACTCTCTCTCCTCAGCTGATCGATGTCTTGTCCGACCTTTACCCAGGTTCGGCCCATGTCCATCAATGTGGATTGGGCAGCACAGACGATGCTGCGATCTGGGAATACGCCAAGACGAGCGGTTTCACTATCGTTTCGAAGGACTCTGACTTTGAGGAGCGCAGTGTCCTCTCGGGAGCGCCGCCCAAACTCATTTGGGTTCGTACGCGCAACTGTACGACCTCAGAATCGAAAGTCTCTTGCGGGCGGCGTTCCTGCTGGTAACGCGCTTCATTCAGGAAGATCATGAAACATGCCTGATTCTAGGACACCAGCAGAAGCAATGAGTACGCCCGTCGCGCCCCCGGATTCCTCGCGTGCCACATCTTTCGCCTTATCGTATTACCGCGCCAGATACTATGATCCGTGAGGGCAAGGCCCTCGGGCAACGTTGCGGGCTGTTTTTTTCGCGATTAGGAGAGTGCGACGGTGGCGAGCGGGAAGCCGCGTTTGCGCCAAGCGTCGAGGCCGCCTTGCAAGGGGCGGATGCGTTTGATGCCGTTTTTTCTGAGGAGCAGCGCCACACGGGCGCTGGTGGCTTCGTTTGGTCAAGTGCAGTAGAGAATGACCTCGCGATCGCGTGGGAGACTGTCGTTTTTTTATTACAGTTCCTTGGCGTCCATGCGGAAGGCGCCGGGAATCGTTTCGGGATCGGCTTCGAAATCCATGGAATGGCGCAGGTCCACGATGACGAGTTCTTCGCCCGCGTCGATTTTTAGTTTTAGCTCGTCTACGGTGATGCGCGCGATGCGGAGCTCGTGAAGAAAGCGCTGTCTGGCAATATATTTGTATGTAATGTAAGCCGCAAACGTACCGATGAGAAGAACCAGTAGCCAACCGCCGAGCGCGGCCAGATGCTCGGCCACAAGCTCGATTTGACCGCTGAAGATGTAGCCGATTCCCAGGAACGTGCCAGCCCAGAGGAGAGAGCCGAGGGCGTCGAAGAGAAGAAAACGGCGAGCGCGCATATGGAAAATGCCGGCGAGGGGTGGCGCGACGGTGCCCAGGCCGGGGAGAAACTTGGCGAAGAGGAGTGAGCGCGCGCCCTGCCTGGAGAAAACGCCTTCGGTGCGGCGAACGCAGGAATCCGGCTCGATCGAGATCTTGCAGATGAGCTGAAGAACCCGAATGCCTTTGCTCCGGCCCATGCAGTACCAGATGGAGTCCGAGGCTACGGCGGCCAGCATGGCGCAGAAGAGGGAGCCAAAAAAACTCATCTGCCCCGTGCCGGCGAGAGCTCCGGCGGCCAGCAGAAGCGGCATGGAAGGCAGAGGCAGGCCGAGCTGCTCCGCGAAAACCCATGCAAGCAGGACCGCGTAGCCGTGGTGAAGAAGGAATTCGAGAGTGCGGTGCATGAGGGGCCGGGCGGCGTTCTCCAGTTACTTTGCTACGAAAGAAGCAGTATGCCCCCAGTGACCGGCCATGACAAATTCGCTGAGCGGTTTGCGTGTCCTTGGCGCCAGCTCACGATCCTTCAGGGGCTGAGGCAGGGAATTGGGATCGCCGGGATAGCCGATGGCGATGGCGGCGATGGCTTCCCAGCCAGCGGGAATCGCGAATACTCCACGTGCTTTAGCCGGATCGAAGCCGGCCATTTGATGAACGGCCAAGCCTCGCGCGGTCGCTTCCACCGACAACAAAGCGGTGGCGGCGCCGGTATCGTATTGCGCGTTGCGGTTGGGGGAGTTGTTCTTGGCGAAGTTGAGTTCGGCCACGGCGAGTGCGAGCATGGGGGCGCTTTTTGCCCAGCTTGCGTTGAATTCGACGAGGACGCTCAACATTTTTGCGAAATTCTCGTGATCGTCGCGCGTGGCGACGATATAGGCCCAAGGCTGCTCGTTGTTACTGGAGGGCGCCCAGCGTGCGGCTTCAAAGAGACTGCGGAGAACGTCCGGGAGAACAGGCTTCTCCGAGAACGCGCGGGGACTCCAACGATCGATGATCAACTGATGGACGGGAAAATCACTGGGCGCCGGCTTGTGCATGAATTCGACCTCTCTTGAATATGAGTCTTAGATGATCCGGGCAGAGCACGCGATGCATCGCGGAGTGCGCGCTCCCGCCCGAGTGCTGCCAGGCGACGAGATCAGTTGCCGGATTTCGCCGGTGCTTGCTTGATCATTTCCACGTCGATGGTGATCGGCACATCGTCGCCCACGACGACACCGCCGTTGTCCATGGTGGCGTTCCATTTCACGCCGAAGTCCTGGCGGTTGATTTTGGTGGTGGCGTTGACGGCGGCGCGTTGATTGCCCCAGGGATCTTTCACCGGAGCGGTGGGGCCGTCCACATCGAGAACGACTTCCTTGGTGGTGCCACGAATGGTCAGGTCACCGGTGACTTTGAGTTTTCCAGGCGCAACTTGCTCCACTTTCCTGGATTTGAAGGTCATCGAGGGATAGTGAGCGACGTCAAAGAATTTGTCGCTGCGCAGGTCATTGTCGCGATTCGGTTCACGCGTATCCACGGTCGAGACGTCAATGGTGACTTCCACGGCAGATTTGGTGACGTCATTTTCGTCGAGAATGATGGTGCCGGTGACCTTGCTGAAGGCTCCGCGGACAGTCGAGATGGCCAAGTGTCGGACCGAGAACTGCGCGGAGGAATGTTGCGGATCGATTTTCCAGGTTGATGTGCCGGCGGAGGCGGGCAGCGAAAGAACAGCTGCGGCTGCGGCGGCAATAGCGATGCGAGATAGATGATGGCCCATGTTGGTTCTCCTCTTTCTTTTGACTGTGGATTCGAAACGTATCCCAAACTTGTTTGCTACTCCTGTTTACGGGGGCGGAGTTCCTCGAGGAGCCTGGCGAGAATCTTCAAGCGCGCGGCGGACATGTGACGGAACTGGCGCTTGTGAAGCTCGCGGACCGGCTGGTCGAGCGTTTTTAGGAGATCGAGGCCCTGGGAAGTGACGCGGGTCTTGATGACGCGGCGGTCGTCGGTCTGGCGCTCGCGGGAGATCACGCCGTGCTTTTCCATGCGGTCGAGCAGGCGGGTCATATCCGGGTCGTGAGAAATCATGCGGTCGCCGATGCCGCTGCAGGGCAGACCGCCGGGCCCGGCGCCGCGAAGAATGCGCAGGACGTTGTATTGAGCGCCGGTAAGACCGGCGGATTTCAGGAGCTGTTCGGCGCCCTGGCCAAGGGAGTCAGCGGCTTGCAAGAGAGCCACGAAGACGCGGGCTTCGAGCGGGGTGGCAGAGGGTTTGGAGCGCGAGTTCATGACAAGACTATAGTTGTTATAACGATTATTGTCAAGAGGAAATGTCGGATTTTCCGGGCGTGCGGCGCTCAGGGCTTGCGCAGGGGGCGGAGGTGGATTTCACTGAGGAAGCTTTGAGCGCGCTGGGTAACAATGGCTTCCACGGCGTGGGCCACGTCTTGCGGGCTGAGGATTTTTGAGGTGTCTTTGGGGCCGCGGCTGGAGAATTCGGTGGCGACGCTGCCGGGACAAATGACGCTGACGCGGATGCCGTGTTCGCGAAGATCCTCGGCCATGCAGCCAGAGAGGCCCATTACGCCCCACTTGGAGGCGCAGTAGATGCCGCCGTTGGCGAAGGTGTTTTTTCCTGCCAGGGAACTGATATTGATGATGTCGCCGGCGGCGCGGCGGACCATGGAGGGAGCGACGGCGCGAGAGACGAGAAAGACGCTCTTTAAATTGGTATCGAGAACGCGATCCCAATCGGCTTCGGTCTTTTCGTGGGCGGGACCGAAGAGGCCGATTCCCGCGTTATTGACGAGGATGGTGACGGCGCCGAGGGCGGCCTCCGTCTTGGCGGCGAGATCGGTAACTTCCGAAGCTTTGGTGACGTCTGCAATTTGCGAATAGACTCGCGACCCGGATTTTTCCAGGAGCGCGGCGGCCTCCGCGAGGGCCGCGCGATCGCGGCCGCAGATGGAGATAGAAGCTCCGAGCGAAGCGAGGCGCTGGGCGATGGCACGGCCGATGCCGCGGCTGCCTCCGGTCACGAGCGCCACACTTCCGGAAAGCGGCTTCTTCTCCTGGTTCTCATCATTTGTTCTGCTTATTGAACCCATGAGAATTCTTCCTCGTACGGGCCACTCTTTTTATGCGACACTCATCCTATCATTAGAGTTTTCCGCAGGGCTTGGGATCCCAGAACGCCGAGCAGGAAAACAGAAGAGAAACCGCCTGCTGCATGAAGAAATATCCTCAGGTCATGAAGTACATGGGTGGTAACGGCTTGCGGATGCGAGGCGGCATTTCCTATAATCCCAAGGTTTTCCGAAACAAAGCGATTCCCGGCGGAAGCATTCCGGGGCAGACCGGAAGCACAAAACTCAGACACGGAACTTGAGCGAGGAGAAATGGGAATGAATGGAACACGAAGAGTGACGGGACTCGCGGTGGTCGCGGCGCTTGGCCTGATTGCCGGGAGCGCGCTAATGGCGCGCGCGCAGGCACCTGCTGCGGGCCAGGATGCCAGCGCTCCGAAGTACACGATGGCGGAGTACAACGCCTATCAGGCGTGCGCCGCGGAGAAGGTTCCCGCCACCCTGCTCAAGTGTCTGGATGATTTTGTTTCGAAGTATCCGAATTCGACGCTGCTCAATTACGTGTATCCGCTGTATTACCAGGCATACAGCGCTCAGAAGAATTACGCGAAGATGATGGAAACCGCGGATAAGCTGGCGGCGCTTGGCGACAAGGTGGATGCACTGACGCGATTCAATGCGTATTACAGTCACGTCGCCGCGTACAGCGCGATGATTGCGGATCCCGCGCAGGCGAACACCGGAGCGAAAGACCCTGCGCTTGCCAAGGCTGCTGAGGATGCGACCGCGGTAGCGTTGAAAACGCTTCCGGATGTGAAGAAGCCAGACAACGTGGCGGATGATGCTTGGGCGAAACAGCTAACGCAGTTCAAGGTTTTTCTGAATGGCGTTGCCGCGCAGGCGGCTACGGTCGCCAAGGATTGCGCAAGCGCGGTAGCAGACTACAAAGGGGTACTGGCTTTAAATCCCGATGATGCGATTTCGAATTACCGGCTGGGCTTGGCCTACATGTGCTTGAATCCCCCGCAGCAAATGGATGCGTTCTGGTCCATCGCACGCGCGGTGACGGCGAAGAGCGCGACGCAGGCGCAATCGGCGAAGGTCAAGGATTACTTGCGGAAGCTGATCGTGAACTATCAAGGTGGTTCGGTATGCGAAAGCCTGACGGATGCGGAGCTGAATGAACTGCTGCAACTCGCGGGCAGTTCGGCTGAGCGGCCGAGCAGCTATACGCTGCCGAGCGCCGCAGACCTTACAGCAGCGCAGAAAGACATGACGATTGCGTCGGTGATTGCGGACCTCAAGGCAGGCAGCGACAAAGGCAAGCTGACGTGGCTCGCGGCCTGCGGCCTGGAGTTTCCCGAAGTGCCCGGGAAGGTGATTGAAATCGTGCCGGGCGCGTCAGCGGCGGATCCTCTTGTGCTGAAGATTGCTTTCGTTACGAGTGAGGCGGAGTTCGACGCAGCCACCACGCCCAACATGGATGTGAAGGTCGTTGGGCAGCCTGAAGCGGCGCGCGTGGAGAAGGACAGCGCGATCCACTTTACGGGGACGCTGGTTGGGTACGATCCCGAACCAGCGTTTTTCTTGCACTGGGATAAGGCCAAGGTCAAGGAAGAGGACCTTCCGAAGGAGAAGGCCGCACCGAAGAAGCCCGTGCGGAAGCCGGCGGCGAGGAAACCGAGCGGGGATTAGAACACTCCCAGCTTCTTACTTTTCAGCTTCAATCCAAACGGCTCCTGGCAACGCCAGGAGCTGTTTTCGTTGTACGCCGTGCATGTTCGGCAGCTGGCGGGTGCAAGTCCCGTCCCAACCTGATGGAGGTGAAGGGTAGCGAAGCGCAAGGGCGTCACTGCGAGGTGAGGTCTGAAGGAAGCGTGGAG